>VAOU01008651.1_pt1 | contig 51373 bp, 53 predicted proteins | sample 3393871 | NCBI WGS metagenome assembly VAOU01 (sample SAMN08290440, study PRJNA428436) | hydrothermal vent metagenome | isolation source: Deep-sea hydrothermal vent chimney | place: Atlantic Ocean: South-mid Altantic Ridge | depth 1820 m m
TGCAACCCCCTTTCTCTTTCTCCATTTCCCCTTTCCATATATTTTCTGCAACCTGGATAGTTCACGAATTCCTTTACCCGTTACGAATGTTTCTTGGTTCTCTATTTTTCCAATTATCTCAAACTGCATGAATGACACTCCCTTGTGTCTTTTGCGGCATAACTAATGATTATGTAGTTTCCGTATAATCTACCATGCATCTCCACCCTTGACAAAATAGGGAGCTCCATGCTAGCGTTCATTGCTGGATAACATACATATTTCGTAGGATATACAGATAAGGATATCATCCCATGTTAACCGTCCCCCTACACATCACCCGTCGATATGAGGCTGTGCTGGAAAGAAAGGCAGTCTCCGCCAACTATCGTTCCTTTTACAAAAAGTGGTTGCGCTATTATTTGGACTTCTGCCAAAAATATGCGTTCGAGCCTTCTGACAGCAATAGCCTTCCTCATTTTATCGATAAGCTGCGACAGAAAAGGCAGTCTGACGCGTTGAGAAAACAGGCTTCGCATGCCGTGACGCTTTATTATGAGATGATCGCTGATGCCGAGAGCGGCGGGGCAGTAGCGCAAAGTGGCGCAGAAGAGCCGCCCGGCCACGTCGTGGGAGATGTCAAAAAAAGCGGTTCTCATGATATGCCGTTGAATAACCCCAGTGGCATAGTTTCATCAACTGGGACGGAGGTTTCCGATACAAATGTTGCCCCAGGTACACAAGGGAATCGTACCCTACCGGAGGAGGCTCGTGAGCCACGGGCTGACTATACCCGGAAAAAAGCGGAAATACGCAATCAAACCCGCTTGCAGGTTTCCTCGGGAATGAGTGAAGGATATGCCGGTCTGAAGCAAACTGGAGCAAGTTGGGAGTGGGTCTATGAAAAGCTTCATACGGCAATCAAAGTCAGACATTATTCCCGAAAGACCTTTCACGCCTATCGATCTTGGGCACGGAAATTACAAACTTTTGTTAAAAGCAAAGACCCGCAATTGCTGTCCATGGATGACGTCAAGGATTTCTTGAGTTTTCTGGCCGTGGTTAAGAAGGTATCTGCTTCCAGCCAGAATCAGGCATTTAACGCCTTATTGTTTTTGTTTACCCATAATTCTTGAAAAAGAATTTGAAAAGGTCGAGGGAGTGGTCAGGGCGAAAAAGAAACCCTATATACCGGTGGTCTTATCGCGAGAAGAGGTCGATAGCGTATTCAGTCAGCTTTCGCCTCCATACGATTTGGCCGCTAAGTTATTGTACGGTTGTGGACTGCGCTTGTTTGAATGCTTGAAGCTGCGGGTGCAGGATTTGAATTTCGATATGAAAATTTTAACCATACATGATGGCAAGGGGAAGAAAGACCGTACCGTACCTTTGCCGCAGGCATTGATGCCGCGGTTGAAGGACCAGATGGAAAACGTTAAGCAGATCCATCGGGAGGACTTGGAACGTGGCTATGCCGGGACGTTTTTGCCAGGTTTGTTGGCTGAGAAGTACAAAAATGCTGCCAGGGAGTTGGCATGGCAGTGGATTTTTCCGGCTAAGATGTTAACGCTTGTGCCCGATACGCAAAAATACCAGCGCTATCATTTACACGAGACGCATGTGCAAAAGGCGATTAAAAAAGCTGTACAGACGGCTCAGATCCCTAAACGCGCCTCTCCTCATACTTTGCGGCATAGTTTTGCCAGTCACCTATTGCAGGCAAATTATGATATTCGCACGATCCAGGAGTTGCTCGGGCACAGCGATGTCAGAACAACCATGATTTATACGCATACGGTTCAGAGTATCACGCTCAAGGAGGCAAAGAGTCCTCTGGATTTTTAGGTTGATTTACCCGGTAGATGCATAAGCATGCCCATGATATTCGAGCAAACCCCTTTATTTTAGGACCTGCGATATGTAGCAGCTATTTTGCTGGACTTCACCAAAAGTGAGCTTCAGCAACCGTGGGAAATCGACGCGATAAAATGGCTTTCAGCAATAAAAAACGGCCTCTTCATGTGGTGGTGAATTATGCGGATCAATTACAACCCGGCACCTTTGAACATGCGATCCACTTTTTAATAGAACACAAGCTCGATTTATCGATCTTTCATCCTGCGGTTAAAAATGATGAAAACGGCCGACCTGTATACGATCCGGCCATCCTCTTAAAGATCATCCTCTTTGCGTATTCAAAAGGCATTACCTCCAGTCGCGAGATGCAGCGGGTTTGGCGGATGAAGTATGTCACGTCTTTCAGGGTAGGGGCAATGTGGCGCAGGGGTCTTGCAAGCGATGCCGCCAAGCTGGCATGGCCCACGTTACTGTAAGTGATGAGTGTCGCCTGACCGCCTAAAAGGTGGACGGCATCGACCAAATTTCTGGCGTTATGTGGCCAGACTATATCGTCGGCCTCACCATAGAGGAGCAACATGGCGGCTTCTGTACCGTTCACATAGTGGATGGGTTGGGTTTCGATGGGATGATCCGCGGATGCAAAGACTTGTTTGATGTCTTCGTCGGTAAAGGGCAGGAAGTCATAGGGGCCGGCCATGCCGATCATGCCGCAGGGTGGCGTTTTTATTCCCGCGCTCTTTTGTAATCGTTCGTTCAATGTCACCATGGCCGCCAGATAGGCACCGGCGGAATGACCGGCAATGAAAATCCGTTTTGGATTGCCTTGAAAATTCTGAATGTGGGTCTCAACCCATTGATAGGCTGCCGCTGCGTCCTGGTTAAATACGGGGTAAGCCACCTCCGGGAACAGGCGATAGTCGGGAATGACGGTGATCAGGCCTTTCGAGGTAAAGGCCTCGGCCACAAATCGATAGTCACGTTTGTTACCGGACTGCCAACGGCCGCCATAAAAAAAGAGTATCACGTCGGCAGGACCGGAAAGATAATTTGGAACATAGACATCCAGACTTTGGCGGGGATGAGGACCATAATTTTTGTTGGCTATCCGTTGATAGGCCCCTGGGCCTACGCTGGCATTAAGTGCATCCAGTGCCGAGCATGCGTTGAGTAGGCCCAACAGCAAGGAGGCGACTAAAATTCGGATAGGTCTGGTTTTGTGGTGCCGAGCTATCATGGCGAGTGCAGCGATCAAGGAATCTATTAAATTGTTTGTTCAGTAGCTGGCAGTCAGTATACAGGTTAGCTGTGTACTAACCATAGGCGACTTGGTCGTGAGCATGAGTTACTATTTCCCTATAGGAAATAGTTGTCTTTCACACTGAGACTTGATTACACTTCATCCCCACACGATGCGAATTTGAGTCATGGAATTCGAATGGGTTGCTATTGCGCTGGGAGATGTTGCCTGGATATCCCTGGCTTTTTTTCTGGGTTTTCTGGCAAGACTGATTGGCTTGCCGCCATTGGTTGGATTTCTGGCAACCGGCTTTGTACTCAATTACCTGGGTATTGCAAGCGGAGAGATGCTGCAGAAGCTTGCTGACCTGGGCATCACTCTCCTGCTGTTCACCGTTGGTCTGAAGCTAAACCTGAAGGTGTTGATAAGGCCACAGGTCTGGTCGGTGACAGTGTTGCATATCCTGATTATCATTGTCCTCTTCGGGGCAGCTATCTTTGGTCTGGCCTTGATGGGTGTGCCGCTCTTCTTTGGCCTGAATCTCAAGTTTTCGCTGATGCTTGCCTTTGCATTGAGCTTCTCCAGTACCGTTTTTGTTGTCAAGTCGCTGGAGGATAAAGGTGAGATGCAGTCCTTGCATGGACGGATCGCTATTGGCATTCTGGTTATGCAGGACCTGGCGGCGGTTGTCTTTCTGGCGGCATCCACAGGGAATCTCCCTTCGCTCTGGGCATTACTGCTGTTTCTGCTCATTCCGCTACGGCCGCTGTTTCACCATCTATTACAAAAAACAGGTCACGGTGAGCTACTGATTCTGTATGGCCTGGTTTTGGCTCTGGGCGGAGCCGAACTCTTTGAGCTGGGTGGAGTGAAGGACGATCTGGGTGCTCTCATCATGGGGGTGTTGATATCAACCCATCCTAAATCGAAAGAGATGGCCAAATCAATGTTGGGTTTCAAGGACCTGTTTCTGGTGGGCTTTTTCCTCTCCATCGGTATGTCCGGCCGACTTTCGTTGGAAGCGGTGACCATTGGGTTTCTACTCGTGCCTTTTGTCTTCGCCAAATCTGCTCTCTTTTTTGTTTTGATGACCCGTTTTAAGCTGCGTGCGCGCACTTCATTATTGGCGACCCTGAATCTAACCAACTATAGTGAATTTGGTCTAATTGTTGCCGCTATTGGCGTGGCGAATGGCTGGATGGATGGTGAATGGTTGGTTGTTATTGCCATCGCTCTGTCCCTCTCTTTTGTTATTGCTGCCCCACTAAGTGGTAACGATGACAGAATCTATAATTTATACAAAATATTTTGGCGGAAGTTTCAACGCAAAGAACGGCTTCCAGACGACAGGCTGTTGGATACACTAGGAGCAACCATTGCTGTCTTTGGTATGGGTAGGGTAGGCAGCGGTGCTTTTGACAAAATGTGTGAGCTCCATGGTGACACTGTGGTTGGTATCGATTTTGATGCCGAGTTGGTCAAAAAACACCAGGCAATGGGACGCAAAGTTCTGCACGGTGATCCAGGTGATGCGGACTTTTGGGATAAAATAGAGCAAAACCACAGCATCGAACTCGTCATGCTGGCACTACCAAATCTCCGGGCTAATCTGAATGCCCTGCAGCAATTGCGGGAGACCTCTTTCTCCGGACGTATTGCCGCAACAGCAAGATACCCGGATGAGCAGGAACAATTACGACAGACAGGTGCAACTGCTGTATTTAATATCTACACTGAAGCAGGCGCCGGGTTTGCTGAACATGTTGAAGTGCATAACAAAACCTGACGCAACCAATGCGATCGCATTAGGCAATCCTGGGGCCAGCTCAAGCCTAGTTCGAAATCCATAAGCTTGGTTTATAGGGGTGTTGATTCTTGGGACTGTTTTTCCTGGGTTTGGGGTGGATTCTGATTGATCTGAAGCATTCCATGCCGCAAAATGCGCCGCTGCGATTTCGCGGACCCATAGACTCATGGAGGTTGCGAACGCAGGAAAGATTTCTATTGATAGTCTTTGACAGAGGTGTAGACCATGAAGTTAATTTTATTGGGCGCCCCCGGTGCCGGTAAGGGTACAGTGGCCAAGCTGCTGACCGAGATAGATGGTTCGGTGCAGATTTCCACGGGCGATATCCTGCGTGGTGCAGTCCAGGTGGGGTCCGAATTGGGTAAGCAGGCTGATGCTTTCATGAAGGTGGGCGATCTGGTGCCCGATGAGCTGATCATGGGTATTATGGAAACGCGTTTACAGGAGCCCGATTGCGACAAGGGGTTTCTGCTGGACGGTTTCCCCCGTACCATCCCCCAGGCCGAGGCCCTCAAGGTGCTATTGGATAAGATCGGCATTGATCTGGACATGGCGGTGAATATAGATGTGCCCCGGGACGTGATTCTTGATCGTCTCACCACTCGCCGCACCTGTTCCAATGGCGATTGCCAGGCCATCTATAACGTCAAGAGTAACCCCCCCAGGCAGGAAGGGGTGTGCGACAAGTGTGGTAGCCCGGTGATTCAGCGCGAAGATGAAACTGCCGAGGCCATCAGTCATCGCCTTGAGACCTACAATGAAAAGACTGCGCCTTTAATTGGTTTCTATGAGAAAGAAGCTTTGTTGATCACGGTTACCGCTACCAGCAGTGACGCTGTGATTACGGCGATCAAGGAGAAGCTCGAACAATAGTATTTATTGGCTCAGGTTGCTGCCTAACGGGCAGGTCGCGCAATGCGGCTTGCCCTTTTTATCGGTTGGCCTGAACCGGAAAGAGTCGGCTGGCATTACCGTGGGCGATGAGTTTTGCAATTTTTTCAGGGAGCATATTCAGCCAGTAACGGGCATCATCCGTATAGTCGGGCAGAAGAGACCAGCGTGCCGGGATATAGGTATCCATACCAAGAATAAATTGATACGGATGATCCAGGAAAAGATCCCGCCAGTGTGGATTGAGTTCACTGTCTATTAATATATCGTTGCGAAAGGACAGTTCCAGATAAAGTTTGGAGTTGTCGTCCAGCAGTTCTTGCAACGTGGCAATGGGTACTTTATCAAATCCTGCATGGGCCCAGATCACCACTTGGTTTGGTGCTCGAATCAAAATGTTACGAATTCCGGCTTCATCGGTATGGGCGTGCAGGGCGAGTCCCTTGTCTCGAGCCAGTCGAAAAATCCGACCCATGACGGGGGTGTTGGCATCTGTGCCATTGAGATGAAACTCGCCTATACCTTGATAGGGTATGACATCAAGTTGCTTCTTCACATATTCCAGTGTTGCCGGGTCGTTAAACCAGGACAGCATATCCTTACGGGTACGATAGGGCCGTAAAAAAGGCACGATTCGCTCAGGACTCAGTGCATAGAGTTTCTCCGAACCCTCATTTGGGGTGCTGGATACTAGGCAGCGTTCAATTCCAGCCTGTTGTAACAACCGGATGGCCTGGGGGGGTGAGATCAACCTCCATACCGATTGGCTATAGTGGATGTGGCCATCAAAGATGGGCAGGCCGTCTTGGGCATAGCCTGCCAGGGGCAGGGTAGTAACAAATACCAATGTAGAGATTATCTTGAGCATAGTGCTCCGGTAATTTTAGAGGGCCTTCACCAAACCCTGCGGGCAAGTATGAATGAAGTCCGCTTGTGGGGTAGAAGGGATTATAAATCAATAGAAGTGCCCATTAGCAATAACCCCTTAAGTTCATCGGCGGATCGAGCTATGATGGTGTTCTTGTCTTACAAGGAGGGGTGACAACAATGGCCAGCAAAAAAAGGCGAAACACAAAATCCGGGTCATCGCCCCAAGTCTCCGATGTTAGAAGTTGGCTATTAAAGATAGCTTGTTCGGTTTTTTCTGCCCTGTTTATAAAACTACCCAGCACCCTGGACAAGTGGCTACGGCGAAGCGATTTTTTGCTGCATCGTAGTTATGGTGGACTCGCTGATCATTTACTGTTCAGCAAACGGCAATTGGGCCACGCCCCCATGGTCTATATGCTGTCCCTGTTCGCATTGTACCTGATGGTCTACGGACCCACCCTCGGCACACGGGGGAGCGCCGCCATTGTGTGGTTAGTGTCGGCGGTATTAGTTTATGTGTACCGGGTCCGCCGCGCTGAGCCCGAAAAACTATATCAATCCACCTGGCCGATTTTTTCCGGTCTTGCGATTATTGTTTGGTATGTGTTGGCCGATGCCAGTCATTTGGAACGGGGGGAGCAGGTCTATCGGCACGGTTTGACACTCTTTATTCTGCTATTGATTGTGCTAACGGTCCCCATTGCCCATTGGTTGGCTAAGGTGTTATTTCAGAGTTATCACCAGGAAGGGCGGTCTGAGTTTCGGGAGCTGCTCCCTCACACCGAACTGTTTGAACGACCGGTAGCCCCCACCGTTAGCGGTTGGGAGGTGTTGCGGTCACTGATTTCTGTTCCCCTCTATTATCCGGTTCATCTTCTGTATCCAGCGGCTCTATGGATACTGTTTGTTGTGGATGATCGCCAATGGATGGAGAGTGGGGCGATGCTATTGTTTGCTCTGGCGTGGTGGGTGCTTGGGACTGGTGGCATACATGAGCGCTTCGGCACTATCATAAAAATGGGAACCCGTTGGTTGTTTACCGGTGGCCAATTGGTGGTGAGTGTCGTTGTAATTGCCTTGGCCATTGGCCGTTATGTCAATTTCAGCTATGTTTCCACTCTGGTGGAGTCTATGCCTTGGTATATTCTCCCGTTTTACGCTTTATCTGCATACGTGTCTTTCTGGTTGTATGAGTACTGGATCAACCATGCCTTGTGTGAGCAATTATTGGCGTTGTTGGGAAAGCCTGCCCAAGGCAGGGTCGGTCAAGTGCGATACCCCATTACCGCCGGGGCTAAAAAAAACGGGGGCACGGCAGTCGGGGTGCACAATCGGGTGATCCAGATCCATGCCGGGTCACGCCTAGTGGTCATTGGCCGTTATTATGATCGTTTCAGTAAACGCCAAAAAGAGTGTTTTCAATTTTTTGAAAAGACCGAACTGTTGCAACGTCTGGTGCGTGGCACCCAGACCACCCAAACCACCCAAACCCAGGCCATCTATAAAAGGCGCGTGAGCGCCGCAGACCTGTTAAAAGATATTCGCAAACGTATTCGGTTCTATTTTGTTTTCCTGAATCTGGGTCTTGGCTTGGTTGGCATGGGTGTGTGGTATCAGATCGAGAAGGGTTTTGACCAGGTGGCCGGTCTAACCGCAGTCCGGCAGTCCAGCGCCGCAGACAAGAAACAGTTGGTGGATCTGCGGGCCATGTTGTTCAATCGCGGCACCCGGCCTGCCATATTGTTGGCGGCTTCCGGTGGTGGTACCCGGGCGGCCATGTATACCGCTTCTGTGCTCAGGGGCCTTGCCGAAGAGTCGCTGCTCAAGCACGTGGTTTTGCTTAGTGGCGTGTCCGGTGGCGGCGCGGCGGTCGGTTATTTTGGATCGCACCGCCAATATTTGTATGGTGGCAAAGACGTAAAAGCGTGGCGTTGTTTTCAAGATACCATGGCCGCGCCGTTTGTTCAGGATATACTGGAAGGTCTGTTGGAGTGGCGGGTTCTTACCGGCACCCGATTGGGACAGTTATTGACCGAGAGTTTTACAGAACGTTTTGCAAACCCTTCCAGGGCCCTGGGTGACCGCAGGTTAGCGAGTGTATGCGATATTGTTAACCCTGAGCGCGCCACCCTCGGTGGTGCCGGAAGACCGTCCGGGACCATGGGTCCCCTGGCGCTGATTTTCAATACGGCCCTTGCCGGACACCCCTATAGTGATTCCAGTCAATTTCGGGACAACTCGCTAAATGCCCAGACACAGAGCTCCGGAATTGGCAGTGGCGGACGGCTGGTGTTGACCAACATGAAGCGAAAACGGTCGTTTCCGGATGGTGAGTCACTCTTCGCATTTGCCGGAGACAAATTCAGGGGAACCCCGAATGACCCCTTGCGCATTGTCCGGGACGAGATGCTGAAATATGTCTTGGTTCAAGACCCGCATGTCAAACTTGCTACAGCGGCATCACTCAACGCAAATTTTCCGCCGGTGTTTTCAAACGCGGCTGTGGATCTGATTGATCGCGCATCTAAAATCAATCGGTACTGGGTCACCGACGGTGGGGCAACGGACAATCGGGGTCTGCTATCGTTGCTGTTCGCGTTGCGGGGTGCATTGGAAGAACAACTGGAGCGGGCCAAGCCGGACCATGTGCCCCCTGTCCATATTGTCGTCGTCGAGGCCTCTGCCGATGTTGTGGACTACCAGGATGATCGCGGTATCAGTACAAAATTTGGCGCGGCGGATAAAATCGCCAGTCAGCTTATTCTCGAACTAGCTAAAGATATTCAGCGTCTATACAAACGTGTCGGTGGTGACCGGGATAATTTTAAAATCCATTATCTCACCATGCCGTCGGTATTTAGAATACGCGGTGGCGTAGGGACGCACTGGATACTGCAAGACAACGTTAGGCTCACGCCATCCGATGAACCCGATCTAAAAAAGGCCCAAAAAGAAACTGTGGGTCTGGAGGGTTCCACGGTCAAGGGCATGATTGATGTGCTGTACCTAGGCAGAGCCCGGCGAACCGTTGGGGGGGCAGATCTTGCTAAAGTGTGGGGGTGGATCGATGAAGACCCACACTATAGCGTGTGGAACAACCTCGTCGCTCACTTAAAATAGTCCAAAAGCCTTATAAGGTTTTTAGCACAGCCTCTGCGGCATCCAGAGTGGCCTGGATGTCGGCCTCGCTGTGGGCGGCACTCATAAAACCGGCCTCAAATGCCGAGGGGGCCAGGTAGACCCCGGCCGCCAGCATCCCGTGAAAGAATGTTTTGAAGCGTTCGACATCACAGGCCATGACCTGGCTAAAACCACTGACTTGGTCGGCATCGGTAAAAAAGAGTCCAAACATGCCGCCGATCCGCTGGGTGGTAAGGGGGATGTTGGCGGCCTGGGCCCGTTGAGTCAGGCCGTCTACCAAGGTCTGGGTTTTATTGCCCAGGGCCTCAAAAAATCCCGGGGATGAAATTTGTTTCAGGGTGGCAAGTCCAGCGGCCATGGCAATGGGGTTGCCGGACAGGGTCCCGGCCTGGTAGACCGGGCCATCCGGGGCGATATGATCCATGATGTTGGCACGGCCACCAAAGGCGCCCACTGGCATACCACCACCGATCACTTTGCCGAGGGTGGTGAGGTCGGGGGTTACGCCATAGAGTCCTTGGGCTCCACCTAGGCCGACGCGAAACCCGGTCATGACTTCATCAAAGATGAGTGCGCTGCCGGAGGTGTTGCAGCATTCCCGAAGACCGCTTAGAAATCCTGCCTCCGGTGCAATACAATTCATGTTGCCGGCCACCGGTTCCACAATGATGCAGGCAATCTGATCCCCGATTTCATCCATGACCTGTTTGACCTGGTTCAGGTTGTTGTACTCCAGGGTGACAGTATGTTCGGCGACGACTGCGGGTACACCGGGAGACGTCGGTACCCCCAGAGTCAATGCACCGGAACCTGCCTTGACCAACAGGGCATCGGCATGGCCGTGGTAACAGCCCTCGAATTTTATAATCTTGTCGCGCCCGGTATAGCCCCGTGCCAGACGAATGGCGCTCATGGTGGCCTCGGTGCCGGAGCTCACCATGCGCACTTTTTTAATCGAGGGCATCAAGTTGCAGACAGTTTCTGCCATCTGGGTTTCAATCTCAGTAGGGGCACCGAAACTCAAGCCGTTTTGTATGGCTTGGCTAACCGCAGCCAGTACTTCTGGATGAGCATGGCCCAATATCATGGGACCCCAGGAACCCACATAATCGACGTATTGTTTGCCGTCGGCATCCCACAGGTAGGCCCCTTGGGCGCGAGAAATAAATACCGGTGTGCCGCCGACGCCCTTAAAGGCGCGCACCGGAGAATCGACCCCGCCGGGGATGACTTTTTGGGCGGCTGCAAATAACTTTTCTGATTGGGTTGTCATGTAAAATCCGGGTCCTTAGTGTGGAGAAGCATGGTCACTTCGGCGCAAGTCGGGGTCCAGGTGAGGCGCATCAAGTTGCGAATGATTTGGACAGCGAAAGGGGACGAAAGTCAGTGGCTAAACAGTTTACTATAGGCCCAAGCCGCAGCGTAAACATTCGTAGCAGCGAAGACACCGGAGATTACCGCCAGGGAGTTGGCGCCAGCGTCGATTAAATAGCCGCCATTTTCACTGCTAATGCCACCAATCGCCACTATAGGGATCGTTAATGTGGTCTTGGCCTGTTTGAGCAAACCGGACTCTGCCTGTATGGCATTGGGCTTGGTCGGGGAGTCAAAAAAGCGGCCGAAAGCGACATAATCCGCGCCCCCTTTCTCGGCCTCGATGGCACGGGCCAAATCGTTGTAACAAGAGATGCCGATGATCGCGTCTTTACCCAAGGTTTTCCGGGCCAATTTAATATCATCATCGTCCCGGCCCAAATGGACGCCACTGGCACGGATCTTTTTGGCAAGCTCGATATTATCATTGATAATCAGGGGGACGCCGTGTTGCTGGCACAGGGTTTTCAATTGCTGGGCCTGGTGCTGGCGCTGTGTAGAGTGGTGCGTCTTGTCCCGGTATTGGATCAGCCTGGCGCCACCGGCGATGGCCTGGGCTACTTTTTCGGTGAGGGTTTCACTGTCGATCAGTTGGGTGTCGGCAATGGCGTATAGGCCGGTGATGGGTGTTGTCACCTCAGTGACGACGTCCACTGGGTCCTGATTCAGGGTCACGGCTCCAGAACAACCGATCCGGTATGGCCTGTCCCTGTCCTGGATGTATGGCCTGCTTTAAACATCGCAGAGTATAGTCCTGGGCCCGTTGAACAGCGGTGACCGCATCCAGTCCATGGGCAAGATGGGCGGCGACGGCGGCGGCCAGGGTGCAACCTGAACCGTGATAATTACCGGACAGGCGTTCACATTCGAAGGTTCTGGGTTGTTGTGCCTCGGTAAATAATCGGTTGATGACCCGCGGGGTTTGGGCATGGGTACCGGTGAGGTAGACATGCTGGCAACCTGTAGACAGCAGTGCGTGGGCACAGGCACTCGGGCTGTCGGCCTCGGGTGCTAGGCGTTGTATCTCACCCAAGTTGGGGCACGCCACGGTGGCCCGGGGCAAAAGTAGTACACGCAATGCCTCGTCGATGGCGGCCTCACTCAGGGGCTGACCACTGCCGCTGACCATGACCGGGTCCACCACCAAGGGGATGTGGGGATAGTCTTTGAGGATGCCGGCAATGGCGCTGACCATTTCGGGATTACCCAGCATGCCGGTCTTGATTGCGGCCACTGGCATGTCCTCCAGGACTGCACGGGCCTGAGCAATCACCAGTTCCACTTCCACCACCGTAAACTGTTTAACACTGCGGGTGTCCTGGGCGGTGACGGCGGTGACCACAGGCGTGGGATGACAGCCCAGGGCAGTGAGGGTCTGGACATCGGCCACTATACCGGCACCCCCGGTGGGGTCGTGTCCGGCGATGGCCATGACGATGGGAAGTGAAGAAGTATTCATCTTAGTTAGACCGGTTGTTTCCAATCACACCCAATTTTCAATCCGTAATCCTGGCACCTGCTCAAATTCTTTCATGTTATTGGTGACTAGAATTAAACCCATCGCCCTTGCGTGGCCAGCAGTCATCATGTCGTAGGGACCAGGGGGCTGTCCGATACGATATAACTCCGCCCTCAGTTGCCCAAAATGTTCAGAGGCGTGTTCTTCAAATGGTGCGACTTCCAATCGTGCGACTAAGCCCTCGATATCTGCAAGATTTCGTTCAGGTTGGGATGATCTTTCAGCGCCATAAATCAATTCACCACGTGTAACGGCTGAGATGCACATCTGATTTTCGTGCTGTTTGAAGGCTTCACGCACATGCTTGGGGCGATTCTTGATAGTGTAGATAACCATATTGGTATCAAGCATGTATTTGAGCATGCTTAAAGCGCTTCACGCTCTTGGTCGGAAGGTTGCTCGCGGTCAGACATGAAGTCATCAGATACACCGGGACCGTCAAACCAGTGATCCCAGGACTCTCCGGCAGGGGTGATGATCCTGGTGTTGCCAATGGCAACAATATCCACTTTTTTGATGGATTCCGGTAGTGCCACTGGTTTGGGGAGTCGCACTGCCTGGGTTTTGTTGCTCTTGAATAGGGTGGTGTGGAGCGTAGTCATCATAATCTCCATGTATATCCTTATGGTATATTCAATTATAGTGGCCGATAGGGATATATCAATAGGAAAGGGGGGCGGGCTAATGGGTGATCCCTATTCTGCTATAACAAACATGACCCGGATCGATCCGAAGGAAATATTAGTGGGTGAATGCGCTCTTCTAAACCTGGATAATATCCAGCAGACTCCTGGAAAAACCTACGACTACAGGGATGTAGTCGGTACGAGCCCATGGATGGAATCGGTAGAGTCGCGTCGGGAACGAAGACCGAGAACAATGCAGGAGCAATTGTCGAGAGCGACGCACGACTGCATGGACGCAGGAGCAGTTGCCGAGGACGCCAAAGCCGAGGAACGCTATGACTGCAAAAAATAATACAAAGAAGCGATCCACCAGGAAACAGACGACACCCTCTTTCCAGGGCTGGCGCACCAGTGACCAGGACGAAATCGAACGCCGCCGCCAGCGCGGTGCTGTTGAACCTGGTCGTATCGAAACGGTGGCCGGTGGAGATCCGTTTTACGGTGATTACCGGGTTCGTTCTGGCAACGGTGGCTGCTATGAAGTTGAGATCCGCTCGCTTGCCAAACCAATCAATAGTTGTGGCTGTCCCGACCACGCCGTTAATCGCCTGGGCACCTGCAAACATGTGGAAGCGGTTTTGTGCAAAGTAGCTAAAGGCAAAAAGCGCCGTTTCCAGGCAGCCGCCGGGGAAGGCAGCCCCTGGGTTGAGATCTTTCTCGACCGGCGCGATGAGAAAATAAGAGTGCTTTGGCCGCAGCACAGTCGCCCCCGTTCCAAACTCCACCAGCTCCTGGACCCCTTTTTCTCGACCGATGGATCATTGCTCAATGACGTTGCTATCGCTTTTCCAGTACTGCGCCGAAAAATTGCCGAGACTCCCAAGGTCTTGCGGGACAAGCTAAGAATTTCACAACAGCTTGAACCATGGTTGATGCGCCTGATGCAGCAGGCCGGACGGGACAAGGCGCGTCAGGTATTCGATAAGGATATTGCCAGTGGCAAGCGCACACTCGACATGGTCAACATGCCCCTCTACCCCTACCAGCAACAGGGTATGCGCCACCTCGCTTTCACCGAGCGCGCCCTGCTGGCCGATGAGATGGGCCTCGGCAAGACAGTACAGGCGATTGCCGCCTGTGAACTGTTACGCCGCCTGCGTGGTGCGCAAAGGGTGCTGGTGATAAGCCCCGCCTCTCTCAAGGCGGAATGGGAGGAGCAGATCGAAAAGTTCTCCGGCCTCGGCTCGCTGATTATTCAGGGGCCACGTGCCACACGTCTGAAACAGTATCGCCAGGAGAGCTTCTTTTATCTCTGTAACTATGAACAGATCATGCCCGATGCCGAAGAGATCCAGTTGCTGCTGGCACCCGACATCATCATCCTCGACGAGGCGCAGCGCATCAAGAATTGGCAGACCAAGACCGCCAACGCCGTCAAACGGCTCAAGAGCCGCTACGCCTTTGTGCTCACCGGTACGCCGCTGGAAAATCGTATCGACGAGATCTACTCTATCGTCCAGTTCCTCGATCCGCACTTGTTCGGTCCGCTGTTCCGCTTCAACCGTGATTTCTATGAACTGGATGAAAAGGGCCAGCCCTGTGGTTATAAAAATCTCGACAAACTGCACCGCCGCCTGCGGCCGGTCATGTTACGGCGGCGCAAGGATGAGGTCGAAGGTGATCTACCGGGGCGCACCGTCAACAACTACTTCGTCTCCATGACCGAAGAACAGGCACTGCGTTACGACGAATACAACGGCCACGTTGCCCGCCTGATGGCGATGGCGCAACGCCGCCCACTGCGCAAGGAGGAGTGGGAAAAGCTGCAAAAGTGGCTCGCCTGTATGCGCATGCTCTGCGATACGCCCTACATCCTCGATCCGGAGTGCAAAGACTCGCCAAAGCTTGAAGAATTGGAAAAAATCTTCGGCGATCTGTTGGACGAGGGCGATCACAAGATCCTCATCTTCTCGGAGTGGACCCGCATGCTTGATCTGGTCTGTGGCCTGGCGGACAGAATGGATATCGGCTACGCCCTGCACACCGGCAAGATCCAGCAAAGCAAGCGACGCCACGAGATCCGCCGCTTTAAAGATGATCCCCACTGCCGTCTGTTTCTCTCCAGCGACTCCGGCAGCACCGGCCTCAATCTGCAAAACGCCGACGTGGTGATCAATCTCGACCTGCCCTGGAACCCGGCCAAGCTGGAACAACGCATCGCCCGCGCCTGGCGCAAACATCAAAAACGCGCCGTACAGGTGATCAACCTGGTGTGCGAACACTCCATCGAACATCGCATGCTGCACCTGCTCGACCAGAAACAGAACCTGGCGCAGGAAGTGGTGGACGGTGCCGGTCAACTGACATCCATGAAGATGCCCTCGGGCCGCGCCGCCTTTATGGAGCGTATGGAGACGCTGATGGGGCAGCCCACTACCCCGCCGCCCTTACCAATAGAAAAACCAGCGGCAACAAAGCATGAGGATGATCCCTTGCAACGTTTGCGTGAAGAGAGTGTGTTTCAGTGGGGTGAGCGGCTTGATCTGCTACAGGTGCACAATCAAGGTTCTACATTACAAGCAAAGCAGACAGTTGTTGCCGTGGTCGACCACCTTGATGAACCGCTTTGCAACACCCTGCAACAGAGCGTCGCCGACAACCTGCCGGGGCACTCTCTGGAGGTACTGGACCGGGCCACCTATGAGACCATCCAGCGGCTAATCGAGAACGGTGTATTGAGTCTGAATCAGGAAGCCCAGACCTTGCACCAATCCACCGTCATGGATAAACCACAACAACAGATACAGCGGCAACGCCTGCGCCGGGCGCGCCAACAACTGCAACAAGCCGAACGCAAACACAGCATGGCGCAAGTCCTGGCCGCTGGCGGTTTTGTGATCGAAGCCCTGCCCGTCCTGAGCAATGCGGTGGAGGAAGGACTGGCGTCCCTGGCTCTACTGGATGCCCATGAAGCCTCACCGCTTAGCATTACCTTTATCGAATCTCATCTGGTCAACAATGCCAAGGCGCCACCAAACACAACGGCCCTGGTGACGCAACTGCGTAAAGGCAGCAAAGGACTCAATGAAAAAGAGGCCGTGGCATTACTTGAGAGCGGTGCCGCGTTGATGCAACATATCGCTGAGACGCTTAACAAAGCGGCCTTACAATGAGGCTGGAAACAAAAACAAAGATCGAGAAACCGGTCGTCGATGAGTCCATCTCCACTGCACAACTCAGCGCTTGTCAAAAATGGCTGAAAGATCACGGCGACGACAGAATTCATAATGGCAGGGTCGTGTCCGGCGATGGCCATGACAATGGGTAGCGATGGTGCGTTCATCTTTTTAGATCGAGTGAAACTTTGCCTCGTCGATTGTAGCCCATTGCACCTGTTCCACCAGGGCCTGGATCAACTTGGGGTGATCGTTTAGGGCCGGGATAACTCTATAGTGTTTGATCCCATTGGCCTTGGCCAAGGCTGCATATTGAATCCCTAATTCGTAAAGGGTTTCGGTGTGATCGGATACAAAGGCGATGGGGTAGACCAGTACCTGTTGGGCGCCCGCTTGACCAAGCTGTCGAATCATATCCTCAGTATAGGGGCTTAACCACCTAAGTGGGCCCACCCGGCTCTGGTAACACAAGCTTGTTCGGGGCCAATTCAGCCTTGCGCACAAGGCATTGTAGGTGGCGCGTATCTGCCGTTCATAGGGGTCACCGGCGTCAATGAACTTTTGCGGTAGTCCGTGGGCAGAAAATAGCAGTTCGATTTGTGCCGGGTCAGAATCCGGTAAGGCGTGTTGTGCCTCGTGGATATCATCGATGATGGCATCCAAATAGGTTTCATTGTCATACCAATGCTCTATAAGCACCACCTGCGGGTGATAGTCCTGACGTTGGCATTGCCGCACAAATTCATTGTAGGAACTGCCGGTGGTGGTGAGAGAGTATTGGGGATACAGGGGTAGCAAGATGACATTTTTGTACTCCGCATGTTTCAGGTCTTTGACGACCTTGTCGGTCAGTGGGTGCCAATAGCGCATGCAGGTGTGTACGTCATAGTTACCTACGGTCGCCAGCGCCTGGGTCAAAGCATCGGCCTGTCTTTGGGTATTCTCCAGCAGGGGTGACTTTCCGCCGATGGCAGCGTACCCCCGGCTGGCCTCTCCCTTACGCCGCCGTGCGATTATGTACGCAAAGGGTTTTTGGGTGATAAGGCCAAGAGGGAGTTTAAAGATATCCGGGTCAGAAAAAAGGTTAAATAAAAACGGTTGTACTGCCTCAAGGGTATCCGGGCCACCGAGATTAAAAAGCACTACTGCGGTTTTATCTTTCATTCGGGCAGGGAGGTGTGGTGCCATCAAGGCTGCCTTTGAGATGGTTGGGGTAAAGGCCCCGCATTATACAGGGGCGTGTATTGATCCAATTCCTTTTTCTCCAGTAGAAACACACTCGCTTCAACGGACTCCGCCTCCAGCCATATAAAGGGCAGATTGGGATGGGCTGCCTCCAGGGCGGTACGAGCGTAACCTACTTCCACCACCAGTACCCCGTGGTCACTTAGAAAATCGCTGGCTTGATCAATGATACGATTAATAATATCCAAGCCCAGAGGCCCTGCCGATAACGCCAGGCGAGGTTCATGCTGGTATTCATCGGGAAAGCTATCAATGCGATCATCTTCAATATAAGGGGGATTGCTGACAATAAGATCATAGTGCCGACCTTGCAGGTTGGAAAACAGATCAGATTGAATGGCACGAACCCGATTATCGAGTTGGTGGGTCTTAAAATTTCGTCGTGCAACTTCCAGGGCTTGTTCAGAGATATCAGTCGCATCTATTCTTGCGCCTTCAAAGGCATGGTTGAGGGCGACTGCAATACAACCGCTTCCAGTGCAGAGGTCCAGGGCTCGATTCATCTTGGTCTCATTGATCCAGGGAGCGAATCTCTCTAAGATAAATTGGGCCAGATGAGAACGTGGTACCAGCACCCGTTCGTCAACGTAAAAAGGCAGACCCGCAAACCAAGCCTCGCCGGTGAGGTAGGCCGCAGGTTTACGGGTCTTGATTCGGGTGTGCAGCAGGCCCTTGATCGCCACTTTTTCACCCTCATTGAGGGCCCTATTCAGATGGGGTTCCATATCGGTGACCGGTAACCCCAGGGCATGGAGTATTAGCCAGGCGGCTTCATCCAGAGCAGAGTCGGTGCCATGGCCAAAAAAAATCCCGGCATCATCGAATAGTTTTTCGCCCCAAAGCACAAAGTCTTTTACTGTGTTCAGGGATGCTGGGGGGTTGGAGTCAATCTTCGGTGTGTGTTTCATGGTTGGATCTCTGGAGGTTGTGTCCCCACAGCTTGTTGCGATTAATATTGAACCGCCAAGTACGCCAGAAAAATATATTTGCCAACTTTGGCGTCTTGGCGGTTCAGGTTATCCTTTATTTGTCCAAATCGGGCGGCTTGGATAGTGTTCGGGATAGGGTGCGCCGGCGACGCCGGTGTCACCGGCGGCCCTGGCCACCGCAGGAGGGATGTACTCCAGAAGGCGTGGGTCCATGGGGGTGGGGATGATGTAGTCCTTGCCAAAGACCATATGATCGCGGCGATAAGCCACCAGGACTTCTTCCGGTACCGGTTCCCGGGCCAGGGCCGCCAGGGCGAAGGTGGCGGCCTTGAGCATGTCCCGATTGACGCAGCAAGCGCGTACGTCCAGCACCCCACGAAATATAAAGGGGAAGCCGAGCACATTATTGACTTGGTTGGGGTAGTCAGAACGACCGGTGGCCATGATCACATCACTGCGGATCTTATGGACCAGGGCCGGGGCAACCTCCGGGTCTGGATTGGATAAGGCAAATACAATTGGATTGGGGGCCATGGACTCGATCATGTCCTCGGTGACCAGATTAGGGCCCGATACGCCGACCAACACATCGGCATCGATCATGGCATCGGCCAAGCTACGGAGTGCGGTATCCTGGGCAAAGTCGCGTTTGTGCTCATCAACATAATCTCGTTCGCTATGAATGATGCCTTTGCGGTCCACCATCAGAATATTTTCCGGCTTTGCCCCCAAGGCCATAAGCAACTTCATGGAGGCAACCCCGGCAGCACCGGCGCCGAGACAGACGATACGCGCCGAGGCCAACTCTTTGCCCTGAAGTTCCAGGGCATTCATCAGACCCGCACAGATGATGACCGCAGTGCCGTGCTGGTCATCATGGAAGACGGGGATATCGAGACGCTCATTGAGGATCTGCTCGATCTTAAAACATTCCGGGGCGGCAATATCTTCCAGATTGATGCCGCCAAAGCCTGGGGCGATATTGACTACCGTATTGATGAATTCTTCGCTACTGGCGGCGTTGATCTCGATATCAAATACATCGATATCGGCGAACTTTTTGAACAATATCGCCTTGCCTTCCATCACCGGTTTACCTGCCAGGGCGCCAACATTGCCCAGGCCCAGCACCGCACTGCCATCGGTGATCACCGCCACCAGATTGCCTTTTATCGTATATCGGTAGGCATTGCGTGGGTCTCTGGCGATTTCTCTGACCGGTTCCGCCACCCCCGGAGTGTAGGCCAGGGCCAGGTCATCCTGGCTGGCAAAGGGTTTGCTGGGCACGACCTGTACTTTTCCGGGTTTCGGCTCAGCATGATACCTCAGTGCCGTCTGCTTGAGGTCTGTGGGTTGGGTGGAGTCGTCTGACATCAGTGCGCTAGCGGAGATTGTGTGTCGGTAATGGGGTGGATCGAACTCGAACTGATTAAATGGACGGGCGTTGTGATAGCAACCCTGTCAACTACAGCCTGCCAAAGGATAAATACTTTGTTGAGTATCGATCTGACTTGCATCGGGATGTTTTACTCCAGTTTTTCGATCATAGTCGGGTGATTGATGGTCGTGTTGAGCCGGCTATTGTACAGATTAACCCATCCACGTACCTCTACCAGGGCCCCTCGCCAATCTTTGGGATTATCGGTCCAGTACTGTTGCCACGCCTTGCGCGAGATCCTGACCGAAAAGCGGTCGCTTAGATCGAGATAGATATAACGGCGGCTCTTGCCTATTCGTTGGATGTGGCCACGAACAAAGTGGAAACCCCGGGTTTTGAGACTCAGGCCTTGTGCCGCTTTTGGCTTATAGTAGGCGTCGCCCCATAATCCGATCGCTTGGCGGCGGGCAATGCGCTCGACGCGTAAATACGCGTCGGCATGGTCCACATTGGGGGCGATGGCGACAGCGCTGGCCAGGCCCCGCTCCAGCAAACCGATCTGAAAGTCCTGACCGTCTTCTGTGAAGACCTGGGCAAGGGTACGCTTATACCGGTCCTGGCGTTGCGGTCCGAATTTCAGGTGGATCTTTTTATTGAGTAACTGCCTGCGGGTGTAAGCGGTGGCAGCGCGGGCCCAGGGTTCGTCGGGCCGCCCATCGTAGCCCTGCTCCGGGCAATTGACGCCGACCAAGCGTAGGTGGCGGCCATCGCCGAGGACGAGGGTGTCACCGTCTATGACCTTGACGGTGATGGCGGTTTCGCTGGACGCCCAAGCCCCGGAAAGGGCGGCCCCATAGAAAAGGGCACAAATAAAAAGGGCGCCCCATGGGGACGCCCTAACATACTGCCTTATAGCCATAAAAGTGCTATTTTAGACCGTATTTCTGACGGAATTTTCCGACTCGGCCTTCGCTATCCAGTATTTTCTGTTTGCCGGTGTAAAAGGGGTGACACTCGGAACAGACTTCCACACGCAGTTCATCACCTAGTGTGGAGCGAGTGCTAAAGGCGTTGCCGCAGGCGCAGGTTACCTTGATGTCTTCATATTTGGGGTGGATACCCGTTTTCATGTCACAGTCCTCAATGGTAAGTCCCGCTACGCAGGGCGGCGGATGATATGCGAATCCAGCCCCCCTGACAAGCTGGATGACCTAGCTTGCCCGTTTCATGGCCTCGAAGAAATCGGCATTGCTCTTGGTGCTCTTGAGCTTTTCCAGCAGCAGTTCCAGGGCCTCCAGGTCGTCCATGGGGTGGAGTAATTTGCGTAGCAGCCAGATCTTCTGCAGTTCTGCAGGATCGGTGAGCAGTTCCTCACGACGGGTGCCGGATTTGTTGATCAGGATGGAGGGGTAGACCCGTTTTTCTGAAATACGCCGATCCAGGTGGATTTCCAGGTTGCCGGTACCCTTGAACTCTTCGTAGATGACGTCGTCCATCTTCGAGCCGGTTTCAATGAGGGCAGTGGCCAGGATGGTGAGGCTACCCCCTTCTTCCATGTTCCGGGCGGCGCCGAAAATGCGTTTGGGCCGTTGCAGGGCATTAGCGTCTACACCACCGGTGAGCACCTTGCCGGACGAGGGCGCGACGGTATTGTAGGCGCGTGCCAGACGCGTGATCGAATCCAGCAAAATGATTACATCTTTTTTGTGTTCCACCAGGCGCTTGGCCTTTTCGATGACCATTTCCGCCACCTGTACATGGCGGGTCGCAGGTTCATCGAAGGTGGACGAAATCACGTCACCGCGCACCGAGCGAGCCATCTCGGTGACCTCTTCCGGCCGTTCATCGATGAGCAGGACCATGAGTACGCAATCTGGGTGATTGGCGGTGATGGAATGGGCAAGCTGTTGCAGCATAACCGTCTTGCCGCTTTTCGGTGAGGAGACGATAAGTCCACGTTGGCCCTTGCCGATGGGGGCCACCAAGTCGATGATACGTGCGGTGAGGTCTTCGGTAGAACCGTTGGCTTGCTCCAGACGCAGCCGTTCGTCGGGATGTAGCGGTGTCAGGTTTTCAAAGAGTATTTTGTTCTTGGCTTCTTCGGGGGACTGGTAGTTGATCTCTTCAACTTTGAGTAGGGCAAAATAACGTTCCGATTCCTTTGGTGGCCGGATGTAACCCTTGATGGTGTCACCGGTACGTAGATTGAAGCGTCGAATCTGGCTGGGTGAGACATAAATATCATCGGGCCCGGCGAGATAGGAACTGTCGGCAGAGCGCAGGAAGCCAAAGCCATCCTGGAGTATCTCGATCACCCCCTCTCCGGTGATGTCCTGGCCGCTGCGAGCGTGGGCCTTGAGGATAGCAAAGATCTGCTCTTGCTTGCGTAGTCGGCTGACACCCTCCAGGTCCATGGAACGCGCGAGGTCGGCCAATTCTTTGGCGGGTTTTTTCTTAAGTTCTGACAGATTCATTGGGGGCATGGGGCACCGCTAAGGTAAGAGGAAGTATGTGTTGTGGGCAAAGGGCTGCCCGGTACAGACGATGGGTTGTCGCGCTAGGAGACGCTTAGGTGAAATTCTGGGATTTTTTAGTAGGTTTATATTTAACTGCTGTACTTAGAACATAGCACTTGCCCACGGTCCCGTCCAGTGGGCAATGCCGGATTAGAGTGAACCGTCAATAAATGCCGTCAATTGGGATTTAGACACCGCGCCGACCTTAGTGGACTCCACGCTGCCATCCTTGAAAAGCATCAGCGTGGGGATGCCGCGAATACCATATTTGGGTGGTGTGCCCGGATTCTCGTCAATATTGAGCTTGGCCACCTTGAGGCGGCCGGCGTACTCTTTGGCGATCTCATCCAGTATCGGTGCGATCATTTTGCATGGGCCACACCACTCGGCCCAATAGTCGACCAGTACTGGGTCACTGGACTTCAGGACCTCGTCCTCGAAAGTGTCATCGCTCAGGTAGACTATGCCTTCGCTCATTCAAACTCCTCTATTTCTATAGATTTTTGGTTGATATTAGGCCGCCGGGTGGCGCGAATCGGATATTTGAGCCCAATAGTCTGGCTATTGCAAGTACAAGCGCCGAGCTTTTCTTGCTATCCTATCTAAATCAATGAGTAATCAGCATTTATCTAACACACTGTTCTCCGATCTTGGTTTACCTGAAGTCCTTCAAAAAGGTATAGAAGCGGCCGGATTCACCTACTGTACTGAGATTCAGTCACAGGCCTTGCCGATCGCCCTGGCAGGGGGTGACGTGGCGGGGCAGGCACAGACGGGTACCGGCAAGTCGGCGGCATTCCTGTTGGCGCTGTATAACCGGCTGTGTACTGATCCTGGACCCCAGGGCAGACGCCTTACCCAGCCTCGGGCCATGATTATTGCTCCTACCCGGGAACTGGCCATCCAGATCCATAAAGATGCCCTCCAGTTGGGCCAGTTCACGGATTTCAAGCTGGGGCTGGTTTATGGCGGTACCGGCTATGACCAGCAACGCAAGATGTTGGAGCAGGGTGTAGATGTGATTATCGGCACCCCTGGACGCACCATTGATTTCTTAAAGCAGGGGTTATTCGACCTCAAGGCTATCGGGGTGTTTGTGCTTGATGAGGCCGATCGAATGTTCGATCTGGGCTTTATCAAAGATATTCGATATTTGATGAATCGTATGCCTGCGCCGACCGAACGCTTGAGCATGCTGTTTTCGGCGACCTTGTCCTATCGGGTTACTGAGTTGGCCTATGAGCATATGAACAACCCTAACCCGATCAAGGTGGACCCCGACCGGGTCACGGTGGAAAGTATCCGCGAAGTGGTTTACTACCCTTCCAACGAGGAAAAGGTTCCACTGTTGATTACCCTGTTGCGTCAATTTGGTGCGGCTCGCTCCATGGTGTTCGTTAACACCAAGCATGTAGGTGAAAAGGTCTGGTCGTGGCTGGAGGGCAATGACTTTAAAGTGGGTGTGCTGTCAGGGGATGTGCCGCAACTCAAACGAGAACGTCTTTTGCAAGGTTTCAAAGAGGGCGAGTTGGAGATACTGGTGGCCACCGATGTAGCGGCCCGGGGCCTGCACATACCCGACGTCAGCCATGTATTTAACTATGATATGCCCCAGGATGCCGAGGACTATGTGCATCGTATTGGCCGCACTGCACGCGCCGGGGCCAGCGGTGATGCGGTCAGCTTTGCCTGCGAGGAATATGCCTACTCCCTGCTGGAGATCCATGACTACATTGGTCACGAGATTCCCACCGAGCACATTGATCACGACAACCTGGTGATACCCAAGCCTCCGGTCAAGATTGATCGGCCCTTGCGTCGTGGCCGAGGGGTCGGCGGCGGTCGTAGTGGCGCTCGGGGGGCAGAACGTGGTCGTCCGCAACGATCATCGTCGCACCATCGTCCGGCATCATCCACTCCTGTCCAGACCGCCCCAAGCAGATCGAAACAGGCCCCCCCTGTCACACCGAAAACAGGCCCTGCCCGTCCCCCCACTCAAGAAACGGCGCCTCCCCGGTCTGCCGAACCATCAAATTCGACCGGTGCGAATAAAGCCAAACCCCGGTCCCGCCGTCCTGAACCCCCGGTTATTGGCTAGCCTGCTTATGAGGAAAGGGACAAGAAAAAAATTAGAGCTTAATTAAACAAATACCGATTTGCACATCTGAAATCCTTTTCCCTTTCTTCTTTTTTCTTGTCCCTTTTCTCTATACTGTTAGTGTTCATCTAACAGGGCCGCCAATTCACGGTGCAGCATTTCTGTGTCGCCCAGGTTGAGCTCCACCAAGCGGCGTAGTTGGGTGATGCTGTCTAGGTCGATGCTCTCACAATGGATGCCGAGACGTTCGTTTTCTCGATGGGCCACATGGCCGATCATGGTGATTACCTTGTCTGGATCTTGCAGATGCACCTCAAGGCGAATGGCGTTGTCGAGCTTGAGTTCGTCGGCCTGGGGATCGGTTACCAGGGCTCCGTTGAGAGAAATATCCAGCAGCTCGGTTTCGTGGCGCATGGTATCCGACACCAAGACCGCCAGGGTGTCAAAGGGAATGCGGGTAAATCGGCGTTTGGAGGCCATTCTTAAACTCCTGGGGGTTTAGTGACTCGTCAAGACAGACTATATACACAGTATAGCAGCCCCCATGATGGCCACCGGGCCGTCATGGGCTGGGAATTCTGACCGATAGACTGATTATGGGCGCCACTGCAAAAAACAAAGCGAAGATTGGACTTATACTGACCGGGGGTGGGGCGCGTGCCGCCTACCAGGTTGGTGTGCTCAAGGCCGTGGCCAAATTGCTGCCCGAGGGGGCGGCCAATCCCTTTCGTATTATTTGTGGGTCCAGTGCCGGCGCGATCAATGCCGCTGCTTTGGCGATCTATGCGGATCGATTTCAAGAGGGGGTGCGCCGCTTGGCGTGGGTGTGGGAAAATTTCCACGTCAACCAGGTCTTTCGTGCCGATGCCCGGTCCATGAGCTTGCGCATACTGCGCTGGTTTGCTGCGGTGGCTTCGGCCGGGCTATGGCCCTATAAACCCCATTCGTTGCTTGATAATCAGCCGTTGCGGGATCTTCTAGATGAGATTGTCCCCTGCAAAGAAATTCAGAGCAACATTGATAAAGGTGCATTGGATGCAGTGTGTATCACCGCATCGGGCTATACCTCGGGGGAATCAGTGTCTTTTTTTCAGGCCCGGCCCGGTATAGAGGCCTGGCGCCGCGAACGTCGTGTGGGCAGCGCAGCACAGATCACCACCGATCATCTCGTCGCATCTGCCGCCATACCTTTGATATTTCCGGCAGTGCAAGTCAGCCGTGAGTATTTTGGTGATGGTTCCATGCGTCAATCGGCGCCCTTGAGTCCGGCGTTGCACTTAGGGGCCCAAAGATTGTTAGTGATTGGTGTTCGGCGTGAGAAGTTGGTGCATCTGCCCCGTGAGCAATATACCGCAAACTATCCTGGGTTTGGACAGATCGCAGGCTTTATACTCGACACCTTGTTTTTAGACAGTCTGTACACGGATATAGAGCGCCTGCAACGCATCAACAAGACTATCAGCCTTATTCCGGACCATCGCCTGGAAGAAGAAGGGTCAACATTGCGCCACGTAGAAATTCTGCGTATCTCCCCCAGTCAGGACATCTCAGCCATTGCTGCACGTCACTACCACGATTTCCCCCGGCCGGTGCGTTATTTATTACGCGCCATCGGCGCACTCAAGGCAGAGGGCCGGGGGTTGATGAGCTATCTACTCTTTGAACGCGCTTATTGCCGTGAACTCATCCACCAGGGCTACATTGACACCATGGCTGTGAAGGGTGAATTGATGGCGTTTCTGAATGACGACAGCTACGAAAGCGGTGAAGGTGTTCGATGATGGGCTAAGGCATTGGGAGCAGAACGAGCTTAGCCGTTATCCCGTCGAGTCCTGATATTGGAAACCGTTTTCCTCCAGTCAGGGTTGCGCACATCCAGCACCCGTTCGTAGGCCTCTGCACCCTCGGCCAGGAACTGGCATTGAGTCTCGGTCGGGAGCTTGCCGAATGATTCCCCCTTGACCGGGTGTGCGACCAGGGACCCGTCGGTGTTGAGTTCGAGTTGTGCTTCGAGCCCAGAGATATGACGGACCATATTCTGAGTCAGGCTGACGTGCCACTTTGCTTCCAGGTAGTCATCGCGCTGGGTGCGGTGTCGTATCTTTTTGGACGGTGCCACCGAACCGTCTACCCCCACTATGGTTGAATATTCGCTTAAGCCAGAACTTAACTCAGTTAGCAGGTCTTCGGGGTCACCTACCCCCGGCCTGCCGAGTAACAGGCGCGCCAAGAAGGGTATTTTTTTCCGTTTTGTTTTGTATGTTTCATATGCCGTGGATTGTAAGTTAGGTGTGGTTCAATTTGATCAGGCGCCAGTGGCACGTGCATCTCTATTTTTATGGCGACAATGTTTTTACCGCCTACCTTATCTGGGCAAAGTACCATGTTTTGTGGCGGTCCACCAAGGCGTCAACAATTTATAGGTATCGCTCTTCTCGTATTGTGCTTATTCACCACAGAAGACACGAAGCATCCTAATATTGCTGCGGTTTATAGAGGCGCTTCAATGGATATGGCCTTTTTCTGGCCATTGGCGCCTTCACATTGACCCATATTTTTTGAGGCGCCCCTGTTAAACCAGAAGATCATCAAGCTTTAGTCTGCGCTCAAGTTTCAAGGTTAAAGGTCGATAACTCTTGCGAACGCCAGTTTGGAGGATGTTAGAGATGCCTAAGCATCAACTTGATAAGACCCTCGATGCCGATTTGGGCCTGGAATTGATGATGCGGGATTCCTTGTCGGGGATGGAAGAATGGGTGGCCATGACCCACTATCAGCCATGGCTGGGGGAGATGGAGATCATTTCCATTGGGCATTCCAGCCTGAATGTCTTGCCTTACGGGCCCAAGCTCACGCACTAGGTGAACTCCAGGGTGTACCCCCTTTTTCTAGGCCATCATATCAATGCCCGCTAAGCTGCCCCCCTGGGGTTCCAGGGTCTGCTCAGCGAGTTGGCGGTAAGTGGACAAGGCCTGGGCCCGTTGATGGGCGGTGGGTTCCCGGTCCGTGCTTGCGGTGCCGTTGATTTCATGCCCCGATACTCCAGCCTGTAACCCAAGGGGTGCGCCCCGTTGCAACAGTTGCCCCACTACGGTCTGCACCACTGGGCTGTGCCTGCTGCCTGCCAGTGGGGTGTAACCCGAGCCGCCGTCATCGACTTGCTGCTTCACCCCACTGAGCGGGGTAGGCGGGCTCAGCGGCTGTAGTGCCGGGCAGGACGGTGACTTGCTGATCTGCATCGTAATAGCCTAAATCGAATCGATGGGGCCAACGGGGCTAGACGGGTCTATGATAGTGCCTAAGTATATCCCATCTTTGACGCCACTGAATCCTGCGTGTTGCACCCCTTCCCATGATTGGGCCGATTGTCCACTGCAAGGCAATATTACCCCAGGCCCTGTAAACACGACGCCCCCTAATGGTTCGCCGACTATCCTAATTCGTCCGTGTCTCTGCTATGGTTGATCTTACGATGGTTTGGTTTCGTCCAATTCGTTTTATCCTCAGCGTCCTGGTATTGCTGTGGCCGGTCTATATTTTGGCGACTTTGCCAGCTGCCAGCAGACAAGTGGTGGTGCTGGAAATAGACGGTCCCATTGGACCCGCTACCAGTGACTATATCCATCAAGGTTTGGGTCGTGCCCAGGCAATGAATGCCGAGTTGGTGGTCATCAAGATGAATACCCCCGGCGGGTTGGATACCGCCATGCGCCGTATCATCCGCGACATCCTGGCCTCGCCGATTCCGGTGGCAAGTTTCGTAGCCCCCAGTGGTTCCCGTGCCGCCAGCGCCGGAACCTATATTCTCTATGCCAGTCATGTGGCCGCTATGGCCCCTGCCACCAACCTGGGTGCCGCTACGCCGGTACAGATTGGTGGCATACCTGGTGTGCCGGAAAAGCCCGACGCCATTGAACCTCTAAAAGACAAATCCGGTAAAGGCAAAAAGTCTCCAACACAGAAAACCCAAAAAGCGCCGACAGATGCCATGAGCAAAAAGATCATTAACGATGCGGTGGCCTATATTCGGAGCTTGGCGAAATTGCGGGGACGCAACGTGGATTGGGCCGAGGAGGCGGTACGGAAGGCGGCCAGCCTTGAGGCGGATGTGGCGGTGAAGCGAAACATCGTAGACCTGATGGCCATCGACGTTAACGATCTGCTTGCCAAAATCCATGGCCGCAAGGTCATGGTCAAGCAACAGGAACGAGTGTTGAATACCGCCGGTGCGGTGGTGGTAAGGATCGAGCCCGATTGGCGAAATCGATTGCTGTCGGTGATTACCGATCCCAATATTTTACCCTTGCTCATGACCCTGGGGATGTTCGGGTTGATTTATGAGTTGCTTAACCCAGGCTATGTATTGCCTGGGGTGATCGGGGGTATTAGTTTGTTGTTGGCCCTGTATGCGGCCCAAGTGCTGCCGGTGAATTATGCCGGGGCTGCACTCATCTTACTGGGTCTGGCCTTCATGATCGGCGAGGCCTTTGTCCCCAGTTTCGGTGCTCTGGGCATCGGCGGGGTAGTGGCTTTTGTCATCGGCTCCATCATTCTCATCGAGGATGGCGGTGGTGGCTATGGGGTGTCCCTGCCCTTTATTGCCACCGTGGCGGTGGTCAATGCCATCTTGTTCGCCGGGGTGGCGACCCTGACGGTAAAGTCTCGTAATCGACCCGTGGTCAGCGGCGCCGAACAATTAGTCGGTGGCATAGGGGAAGCCTTGGAGTCTTTTAAAGGCCAGGGTCGTATCCGTATCCACAGCGAAGAATGGAACGCCCGCAGCGACACCCCAATCAGCGCGGGGCAACAGGTCCGCGTGACCAAGATGGATGGCTTGGTGCTTCAGGTCCAACCCCACACAACGAACGAGGAGAGTGACTCATGACGACGGTAACCGGTTTTATCATTTTCATTTTTGCCCTTTTATTTACCGCTATCCGCATTTTGCGGGAGTATGAACGGGGCGTAGTCTTTATGCTGGGCCGGTTCTGGAAGGTCAAGGGCCCCGGTCTGATCATCCTTATTCCAGGGATACAAAAGATGGAACGGGTGGATCTGCGTACCGTGGTGATGGACGTCCCCACCCAGGATGTCATTTCCCGGGACAATGTGTCGGTGAAGGTCAATGCGGTGGTGTATTTCCGTGTTATCGACCCCGAGCGCGCCATCATCCAGGTGGAAAATTTCTACATGGCCACCAGCCAGTTGGCCCAGACTACTCTACGATCAGTGTTGGGCCAGCATGAACTGGATGAAATGCTATCGAGCCGGGATAAACTCAATAAAGATATCCAGACCATCCTCGACAAGCAGACCGATGCCTGGGGCATCAAGGTGGCTAATGTGGAGATCAAACATATCGACCTGGACGAGAGCATGATCCGCGCCATCGCCAAGCAAGCTGAAGCGGAACGGGAACGGCGCGCCAAGATTATCCATGCCGAAGGCGAGAGCCAAGCTGCTGCCAAGCTGGCGGATGCGGCCCGCACCCTGGCACAACAACCCGAGGCATTGCAACTGCGTTATTTGCAAACCCTCACCGAGATCGCCGGTGAAAGGAGTTCAACGATTGTGTTTCCCCTACCCATGGAGACCCTGGGGTCAATCGTTGAGAAGTTGACCACGCGGTCTTAAGGCTCAGCCTTTGTGGATAAGGCACAAGAAGGGGATAACTGCGGGTGTAAATTTATTCACTTTAAAAGAGACGTGCACTCGGTGACGCCCGGATTGGTATGGGTATGGTGGAGAATTGATATGGTGGCAGGTAACTTTCGCACCTGATTTAGTAGCTATCCGTTGAAGCATTACGATTTTTCTGTGGTTACTTGCCGATAGTCCAGTACAATCATAGTGGTGCGCAGGATATGGATCGTCGCCGATGCGGCCGCCCACAGGCATAGTGCCATATAGGCCTGGGCGCCGGTGCTGATTAATAGACCCGTTGCAAAGATCCAGATATAGATATTACGTCTGCCCGTGATAAGACGCAGCCATCGATCTATGGGGCTGATGACATCAATAGTCAGTCCAGTGACGGTGAGCACGATAAAACGACACAACTTGCTCAACAGATCTGAACCAAACATCAAGAAAAAGAACAGGTAGGCATGGCGCAACTCACCGGATGACGCCAGGTAGTAGGCCAGGGAAAACCACCAGGACAGTTCGTATAGATAGTCGAAGGTGTGTTCATATTCACCCACCGGTGTTACTTCCAGTTTCACCCGCGCCTGTTTTCCGTCCAACCCGTCGATAATGCCTACGGCCAACGCCACCATGATGCCCCAGGCTAGCAGACCTTGGGAAAATAGAAATGTGGCAGTGTAAGCTACGATGTTACAAAAAATAGTGATTTGATTGGGGCTAATAGGCAGTTTGCACAAGTGTTGGATAAGGAATATCTCTATGGGCGCATGTAGCAAGGCCGGAAAATCCATAGACTCTTTTTTGGATGCATCCAGGATTGTCTCTGTGGCGACTTGCCGCAGTTTAGGGTCCAGCGCAGGAAACCAGTAGGGCCTCAATTCGCGCCGTTGAGAGTCCAAGTAAGTAGTTTGTTCCGACACGTCCAGGGCCTTGACCTGTTCGTTAAACAATCCCGACTGGATAAAAGACAAAAAGGAACCGGTTTGCAATGTGAGCCAGGCGCGGTCTACGCACACGGGGCCGCATAATATGCCCTGCGCTGACAGATATTGGGGGTCTGGTAAAACGTTGAGATAATCAGGTGGTTGTGAGTCTACCAGGGCGGTAGGGCTTGTCCCTTGTGCCAGATTGCGAATCAGTCGTGTGTCATAAATTCCCGGGTGTGGGACGATGAGCACCGGATCCGATCCGTTGGTGTTCGAGACGTCTGTGCAGTGTTGTTCGAGGATTGACACCCATGTTTTCATTTGCTCTGGATGGCTAAGCTCAACGATAGAGATCTTGAGTTGCTTGCGCGGCCAGGCCCGTCTTTTCACCACCCGATGGTATGGGCCAGGGGTCGATGTGATGATAATGGCTTGTTTGATACCGCTACAATGGAGGCTGCGCAGCAGCCGGTCGATGATGGTTAGCCCACAAATTTCTTCCAGGAATCGTGGGTCGTTGGCAATTATCAGTGCGTCCATAGGCTGGCGAATCACCAATAATGCATAAGCCCTACCATTACCCACAAATTTTTCCGAAGAACCTTGTTTCTTTCCATTTTCAGGCTGCTTCGGTCTTGGTTGGCCGGGGGGGAGCGGAAGCAGCAAAGGATGCAGCCTGTCCAAAACCATGTTGTGGGCCGCTGCCTTTATTCTCCAACCACTGTAATAAGGCGGGTAGCATGGTCAGTGAGCTGACCAAGCTGGTGCCCAATCCGATGCAGGCCAGGATCCCGAGGGATTGCAGCCCGGGATTGGCGGCAGACAGCATGCCGGCAAATCCAAATAAGGTGGTCAGTGTGGTGATTGCGACCGCCCAGCCGGTGGTACGAATCACATGCCGCAGGCTGCGAGACCCCTCTTCCTCGTAGCGATGGAAAATATGGATGGCGCTGTCCACGCCGATGCCAAGGATGGCGGGTAATACCACCATATTGAAAATGGACAGACGAATGTCGAAGATTCCCATGATGCCTACCATCATGATGGTGCCGGACACGACCGGGAACATCACGATAAATACTTTACGTAGGCTACGGAAATTGATCAGCAGTACCAACAGGATAACAATAATGACCGCAAACATCGCGATGGTCGCGTCATTGCGCATGAGATCCCGCATGTCTACAAAAACCAACGCATCGGTGGCAGGGTAATAGGTTTTACCGTTGACCGTCAGTTCCCGGATATCATCGGAGAAGGCCTTGGCTTGGGCCGAGTCGGACATCGAAACGCTATTGTAGATGTAAACGAGATAGCCGCCCGATCCGGGTAGGCCGGTATAGACTCGTCGTAGCGCGGAAGGTAAATCGCGTGCGCTCAGGCGATCTATATCAAGATAGTCAATGATATCTGCGAGTTTGGCTCGCTGCTCCGCATTGATGTAATCCTTGATCTCATCGGTATTGCGCTTGATATTGCCTATGATTTCGAGACGCTCGTCCTGCTCCTGCTTGTTAGGCACCACGGTGTAGATAGATTTCACCTTTTTGATGGTCGGGGAATCCAGGTCTGTGGCAATCTTGTTTTCCAGGTATTTCACCAAGGCAGTCACTTCTTCCAGGGTAGGAACAAAAACGACTGCCCGGTCGGTGCTTAAGGAGAAGACCTTATCAATCTTTTTCTTAACTGCTTGGTACGCAGGAATTTTTGCGCTTAGTTTCTTGAAGTCATCCTCGTACTGAATATTAGTGGCATAGAATAGTGAGACACCCAGTATTGCCAGCATGACAAATAGGATAATTCGTGGTTTTGGGATACCTTCGCGGGTGATATTACATACATCTACCTGGGGCACGCCCACACGGTACAGACCCACGCGCTCGGCCAACAACATAATCGCGGGAAACACCAAATACATGGATAGAAAGATGAGAGCCACGCCGGTGCCGGCGATAAATCCAAACTCAAAGAACGCCCGAAAATCAGTGATCAACAGGGCATAGAACCCGGCAATTGTTGTGAGTGCGGCCACAAAGGATGCCATGCCGGTACGACGAAAAACGATTGTTAGGGCTTCTTCCAGGGAGCCGCCACAGCGCCGGACTTCATCATAGCGAGTGAGGTTGTGTATGCCGAAGTCGATTCCCAGGCCAAACAGCACCACCACCAAAAATACAGTAACCAGGTTAAGTCCACCCAAGACCAGTTGGGTGATGCCGAAGGTCCATAGAATACCCATGACCAAGGGCAAGCCGATATAGAGAATCGAAAACAGACGACGATAATAAAAAGCAAGAAGCAATAAAATTGCACTTATGGACCACAAGCCGCTGCTACTTAAATCTTGCATGGCGGCGTCAAATTGCGTTACACGACCTTTAAGTCGGCCTCCGATATCGACTTGCATGCGCGGGTGGTACTTGCTGGGATCAATTTTATCAATAAGCTTGCGAAGATCGTTGATCAAATGGCGGGAAAATCCAATATCATTGGTTTCTCCCCGCGGCCAAACCAGAAGGATGGAAATTTGGCCATCATCGCTTTGAAATACCCGCTCGGAGGATCGGGCCACGTTACGACGGCCCCGGGTTTTTTGGTACTTATCTTCAATGTCGTCAAATTCCAACGGTGGCGGGCCCGTCATGGGATTGCCCTTGCGCACTCGCTTGGATGATGCTTTGGCCGTAGGATTTGTGATTGGGGCCATGGACTTTGTATTGCCCGTATTTTTTGAGGCACTGTTTTTGCGAATACTGATTTTGACCTCAGTGTTGTCCTCAAGGGTAATTTTGGGGTGATGTTTTTCATAATCGATTCGGGCGTCAATGCGACGCTGAATCTCCTTGAGATCCGTGGTTTCCATATAGAGTAGTTTGTGACGCTGAAAGACGGATGTATCTTCGGTGAACTCCGCTGAGCTGACCCACGGAAACTTGAGCACTTGTTTGCGCAGTTCACGCAGAAAGCGAATGGCGGCATCGGGGTCTGGTGAATCTACCACCACCATGGCATTGCTGAAGCTACCGGTTTTTTCCATAACCCGGTTTAGATTTTCAATGCTGGCCACGCCATCGGGCATGAGTGCAAAAATATTGGTGTTGAGTTTCAGGCCAACTGCCAACTGGAATGATGCCGCTGACACGGCAAAGGCGGCAACAATGATGATGATGTAGTAGCGCATGATCCAACGCGAGAGTGCGCTGGCCAGGCTGTCCATTAACGCATTCGTAGCTGCCTTGACACTTTTTTCGCCGCTGCTATCAGTAAGCTTGTTACTCATGGACGCAAGTTCTTTATGTGTTCGGGGAGTATGTCTGCGGGCCGGGCTTTGAGTATGTAAGGTGTATTGATAATGACCGCGAGCAGCCACAGACTGACGCCGACCGCCAGCATCCAGGGGATGACATAGGCCAGACCTATAATACCGAGCAGCGCAAAGATAAATGCATAGGCATCGCGTTTAAAAAATTTTTCAACAACGGTTATAATGGTTTGCGTACGTGGATATGCGGCCAGTCTGTTGACGAGAGCTTGTCCAACGACATCAAAACTACCCCCGCCGGGACCAAAGTAGACCAATAGTGAAAGCAGTGTGATGGCGGCACTCGACACCGCTACCAGATAAATTCCCAGATGCAAATAGTTTGGACCGTATTGCAGATGTAGCGCAGACATGAGGCCGATAATAAACAGTAAATTGGTGGCCATATCTACGCTGGTGTCCCAGGCCGCACCGCGGGTGCTGGCCAAATATTTTACCCGGGCAATCTCACCGTCCATACCATCGGCCACCGAGGCCACCTGAAACAGTATACAGCCCAGTATCAGGCTGTAGGATTGACCGCCGATGAAGGCCAGGAACATGGCTATGCCGAAAAAGGCGGTGACCCAGGTTAGCTGCATCGGTGAGATATTGAACGGAGCCAGTTGCCGACTTAAGGACGTTGATAAGGGGCGATTGAAATAACGGGATATATAACCGTCAGATTTTTTGGTCAATCTGCGAAAGAGTTGTTTTTCTACCTTAGCCACATCTGTGGCGGTCACAATCGACCCATAGTAGGCCGCATGATTAAATTTATTCGTGGCCCGTGGGTGAGCGATTGAGGCAATCTGCCTGTATAGACCTTCTGTTGTGATGGAGTTTGATTGGGCCAGGGTAACGAGCACATGACTCAGGTGGGCGACGTCCAGTAGCATGTGGTCATGGTCGTTGGCCCCACAGGAATAAGACAGGATTTCGTCAGGGCCGCAAGGGTCCTGGAGCAGGGCCTTTATCCATGCGGGGGTGACTGCGCCGTCGGTATGCAGGAGCAATATCCTGTCGCCGTTAAGAGTTCCCTTGCAGTGGTCGACCCACTGCGGCGCGCTGGACAGGTTCAAGGATAATTTTGGGTTACGGGACTGGATCTGTTGCAGGGCCGGTGCCAACTCGGTTATGGCCAGATCAGATAAGATTGTCACTTTGCCCACGCCAATGCTGGTAGCGGCAAGCACATTGCGGACGAGCAGTGGCAATCCGGCCACCGGTCGAAGTGGTGAGCGTGTGGTAATGATCAGGACATGTAGTGAAGCGGTATTCATAAACAGGGAAGCACAGGTTAAACAAACGGGTCAGTCAATCATGTTTTATGGACCTTACACCCATAGACGTGGCAGGTCATTGCCGGCTCCCTGGGACGCGGGGCGCATACTATCTGAGGATTTGAAGTGGATTGCAAGGTGCTAACGGGGATTGATCTGAACATATTCCACCAGGGCCCTACCGTCCAGGGTCTGGGAGCCTCCGTTGTGACTCAGGCGCAATTGATAATTGGCCCGGTAGCGGGATTGTACCGGCGCCGAAAACGCCCCGATAAACAGACGGTCAAGGATCCCCATGTTGGCCAACACGTCAAACCGGTGCAGCAACGGGTTTAAATGCAGGGTACCTGTCAGTTGGTAGTCCCCAGCGGTGGCGCTCAGGGTAAAACTTTGGGGGATGTCCTTAGGGTGGGATTGGCCGTCGTTGGGCCAAACCGGTTCTATGTTGACCGCACCAAACTGATGCCGCACCCGGCCATTAACCCAAAGGGCCATACGGGGCCGCCACTGGCCGTCGGTGGTCTTGATCAGGTCGGCCGTCAGGCGATGAGACTCAGACCCCAGGGTGGTCAGGCGCAGACGATCAGTGGCCAATTTGTAGATTCCGGTGCTGGTCACGTAGCGCAGGGCAAAACCTTGTCCACCCGTCAACAGACGCCAGCTTTCATTGCCCCCTCCGCCGCTATCTTTACCGGGTCGGTAACGCCCTGTGGCGGTAAGGTAGGGGGCGTAGAACATCAGATCTTGATATATCTCGCCGTCGGGTTCAGACAGGCTCACTCGATTGCCCTGCCAGGGCGTACCGATGGCATTGAAATTAATATCGATTTCGGCGGTGTTGTTTTTTAGGTGGATTCGATACTTGTGTCCAGACCCCTCTACGTAGTGTTTAGCGATACCTATGCGATTAGGACCCGAGACTCCCTCCCATTGTTTTCGCTTACGGCCGTTCTTGATGACATAGGTATGGCCATCCGGGGTAGTGAAAGTGGCGACCATGATGCCACGATGATTCCCGGGCCCCATGCTGCTAATCATAAAATGGCTTACGAGTAAGCTGCCGTCATCGAAACGGATAAAATGTTCCCAGCCTTCTGCATAATCATCTGCTGCCAACAGCAGTGGTTGGAACAGGGGTTGTGTTGCCAACGTGCGGGTTTGTGCTGCTAGTGGGGCCGACACCACCAATAGACCTATGACCAGGCCCAAGGACAGATTGGGGAGGGTCATGACAAAACGCCACACCGAGGGATGAATCATCTTGGTAGCGGTGTGTGAGCCTAGTCGATCAGGCCCAATTTGCGGCCCACCGTGGCAAAGGTCTCAAGGATATGATCGAGCTGCGCGGTGCTATGGGTGGCCATATAGCTGGTGCGAATCAGGGCCATGCCCGGGGGGACGGCGGGGGGCCAGACCGGGCTGGCAAACACACCGCCATCAAAGAGCCCGCGCCACATGGCCAGCACCTTTTTTTCGTCGCCCACCATCACCGGGATGATGGGGGTCTGGGTATTGCCAATATCGAATCCCAACTCGCGAAACCCCTGGGCCATCTTGCGGGTGTTGTCCCACAGATGTTGTCGCCGCTCGGGTTCGTTCTCGACAATTTCCAGTGCCGCCGTAGCAGCGGCCACATTGGCTGGCGGCAGGCTGGCAGAAAACATGAGCGATCGGGCGGTGTGTTTTAAATAATGAATCACGTCTGCATCGGCGGCAAGAAACCCGCCGACGGTGGCCAGTGACTTGCTGTTGGTGCCCATGATCAGATCGACTTCAGACTCCATGTCGAAGTGCTCAGCAGTGCCGCGGCCATCTTTACCCAACACACCGATACCGTGAGCGTCATCCACCATGACCCGGGCGCCATAGCGTTTGGCTACTTCGTTGAGCTTAGGCAGATCAACGATGTCACCCTCCATACTAAAGACACCATCGACAACGATCAGCGCCGCCTGGTCGCTGTGGGTGGCGAGTATGTGTTCCAGGTTGGCCATATCGTTGTGACGAAAACGGCGTATGGCGCCAAATGACAAACGACATCCATCGAAGATGCTGGCGTGATTTAATTTATCGATGACCACGATATCGGGTTTACCCACCAGTGCCGAGATGGCGCCCAGATTGGCCTGAAATCCAGTGGGGAATACAATCGCCGCTTCCTGGCGCAGAAAATCCGCCAGTCGTTCCTCCAGTTCCTCGTGTAAGGACAGGGTGCCGTTTAAAAACCGAGACCCGGCGCAGCCAGTGCCAAAGCGTTGTATTGCAGCGATGGCGGCCTCTTTTACCTTGGGATGACTGGTTAGACCCAGGTAATCGTTAGAGCCGGCCATCACTAGGCTGCGGCCTTTGATGCTGACCTCAGGGCCTTGACCGCTCTCAATGCAATGAAAAAATGGATACACCCCGGCAGCCATAATTTCCTTGGCGCGCGTAAACGTACGGCATTTTTCAAAGACGTCTGGTGATGTGCCTTTGTTGTGGGCTTTTACTTCAGGTTCAAGCCCGGCTTGTTGTGGGTAACCACCCTTCTGTTTCATACCATGCCACTGTTTGTTCTAATCCGGCGCGTAGGCCAAATTGGGGATTGAAATCCAGATCTGCCATAGCCCTGGATGCATCACAGGCCCATCGGCCTTCCAGTAACTCTGCAACGCGGGCACGGGATAATATGCTGGTGCGCCTGCAAAGGCGACCCTGAGTTTCGGCGGCTATCGCCATACCGTGCAGTATCCAACTCGGCAGGTGCACCGACCGTGCGCACCGCCCCACTGCATTCTGGCACGCCAATTCCACCTCGTTCCAGGGGTAGGGCCTGGGGTCTGCCAGAAAGTAGATACTACCACTGCCAAGGGCTTGTGTTGCCGCAGCCATGATCCCTGATACCAGATCCTTCACATAGCACATACTGACAGTCCGCTCGAAGTGGCCGAAATTGACTAAAAGCCCCCGCTTAACCCAGCGCACATACTCCAGAAAATCCCGATCCCGGGGCCCGAACACCGTACTCGGCCGTATGATCACCGAGTGCAGTGAGTCCTTGAGTTTAACTATCTCCTGCTCTGCCTGGAGCTTGCTTTGTCCGTAGGCAGTAATCGGACGGGGGCTGTCGGTCTCCTTGCTGGGGTGCCCGTCACGGGCCGGACCCGCCGCCGCCTGGCTCGACACCAGGACAAAGCGTTTAAGCTCGGGATTGTTGGCGACACAGGCGTGGGCCATATTATAAGTGCCCTGGGTATTATTCAGGTAATAGTCTTGCTGGCGCCGGGCCCGGGTCACACCAGCAAGGTGGAATACCCAATCCATTCTCGCGACGGCGGTACTCAGGGACGCTGGATCGGTACAGTCTCCGATATGGTGCTCCACCGCCAAACCCTCTAACCAGCCTGGTCGGGAACTCGATCGCAACAGGCAGCGTACTTCGTGACCACCGGCTATCAAGGCCTCCACCAGATGACTGCCGATAAAACCACTTCCCCCTGTTACCAGTACGCGCATCGACGCTAACCCCATTTTTCCGGGTCGCCACTGTATCGGGGTGTTCCAGGAACAGCAAGGGACAGGGCGGTAGCCCAGACGAATTACATTGGTTTTTCGATTCTATTTCGATTACCGTTGCCCGGCCCCACCTTAATGGCCAGTAACCATGCCCGAAACCTCATCTTCCCAATCGGTATTCCGCACCCAAGAGATTGAAGACCCATCTAATCGATATTTCATTCACCCCTTGAGCCATGAGGCGGCCAAGCTATTTGCCAGGCTGGGTATTAGCCCCAACACGGTTTCGATATTGGGCGTGCCTTTTGGTCTGGCCGCAGCGGTTTTAATTTTTGATTATGGGTCCAAGCTCAATGTGATTGCGGCCTTTCTCCTGTTGGGCGCCTGGCATGTCCTGGATGGCGCCGATGGACAGCTCGCGCGGATGACCGGCAAGACCTCAGAATTGGGCAAGATCATTGACGGGATTTGCGATTATCTCGTCTATATCAGCGTCTACGGCGCAATGGCTTTGGTGCTGGCCCAACAGTGGGGACCCATTGCCTGGGTGCTGGCCTTGGCCGCCGGTCTGAGCCATGCTTTCCAAGGCAGCCTGTACGAATTTTATCGTTACGAATATGACCATTGGGTGAATGATATGTCGTCACGCCGTGTGCCGACTCTGGCGCAGGCACGAAAGGAGTATCAGACTCAATCGGGTCCCAAAGCTATTCTGGCATGGGGGCACTATGTTTATGTCAGGGCACAGTATTTAGGCGCCAGCGGCCGTGAGGAACTCAGACAGGCTATGGGGCAGTCTCTTGATCGCGCCACACCGGGTGAGGTGGTCGCCATCCGTACCCAGTACCGTGAGTTTAATCTAAATGCAGTTCGTAAATGGTCGATCCTGAATTCAAATAAGCGAACCTTTGCCATATTGGTTTTTAACATAACGGTGGGTCCCTTGTATTATTTCTTATTCGAAGTGATTGTGCTCAATTTAGCCATGGTATGGTGTGGCTTGGACCAGGCACGCCGGGATGGTGCGCTCCTGGAGGAATTGAAAAGAGCTTAGCCGATGATATCTATCCCGAGTCGCAAGATTTTTCATCCGTGATCTGTTGGTGTCATGAATCAACAAAATACAGCTGCGACCGCCGAACCCACGATAAGCGAACTGAGAAAATCGTTGGGAGATTTATTTGCACCCCAACCCGTGTTGTACTGGGTTGATTTTTTGGCAAGCGCGTCCCTGGGTTGGGCCGGCTATGGTTATGCTCTACAGCTTTCGATGGGATCCGGGCTGTGGATGATGGTGACGCTGGTATCCGCGCTGGCCTTGTATCGGGCGGTCATCTTTACTCATGAACTCACCCATTTGCGGCCCAAGGCCATCCCCGGTTTTTCTCTGGTATGGAATGCCCTGTGTGGTATTCCCTTGATGGTGCCCTCGTTTATGTATCGGCGAGTGCACATGGCCCACCATGTTAAAACCAAATACGGCACCAAGGAGGATGGCGAGTATCTGGCTTTCGCCAACAAGCACCCGGCGCAAATATTGATTTATCTGCTTTCAAGTTTCTTGTTACCGCCCTTGGCGGCGACTCGTTTTATAGTATTGGCGCCTTTGTCTTTGGTAATTCCCTCACTGCGGCGTTGGCTGGCAGCGCACGGTTCTTCATTGAGCATTGATCCTGGCTATATTCGTCCCATCGCCGGTGCAGATGAATTATTGTCCTGGCGCGTGCAAGAGGCTGCCGCCAGCGTGTTGGGAATGGCCGTCATCGGCGCCCTGGTGTTCGATCTGTTGCCGATGGCGGTACTTTTTCAATGGTATCTTATCAGCGTATTGATATTAACAATGAATGCCCTGCGTACCTTGGGCGCCCACCACTATCGTAACGCCAATGGCAAAATGAGTTTTGTCCAACAGATTCAAGATTCGGTCAATGTCACCGGCCAACCCTTGTTGATGATTTTACTGGCGCCTTTGGGGATGCGTTACCACGCTTTGCATCATTTATTTCCCACCTTACCCTACCATGCCTTGGGCAAGTCCCACCGCCACCTGATGAAGGCCTTGCCTGAGGGGTCTTGGTATGCGCAGGTCAACTGCCACTCGCTATGGCAACCGCTGTTGCAGTTGTGGCGCGAGGCGCGTCATCATCAGAGCCAGAAGGCGCGAGTTTGAACCGGCCCCAGTTGGTTTTGGTGATCGATTGGTTGGGTCGAGTCAAAGTCTTTCTAACGCATCCTGTAGGTGATGGTGGAGTGCCGTTAACCGGCTGGCCTTGTCGTCCTCCAGATGGATCCGTAGCACACGGCGCTGGCGCCGTTGCAGCACCTGAAAATCTCCCAGGGCCTGGGCCTTATACAGTTGACCAAAACTGTAAGGCGCCTGGGGGATGTCCACATCGGTGTAACTTTTTGTAATGATTTGTATAAAGACACCGCGGTTGGCGCCGCCTTTGTGGAACTGCCCGGTGGAGTGCAGATAGCGGGGTCCAAAACCGAGTGTGGTGGCGATGCGCAATCGGTTGCGCAAGAGCAGGCGAATTTTATTCAGGGCCTTTTCGTGTCTTGGATGCAGGTAGGCCAGAAGCGCCAGGTAATCACCGGGTTGGATGGTGGCCAAAAACTGGTCCAGGGTGTCCTCGAAACCAAGTGGTAGATCACCGGGGATGCGTGTCGTGTATAGCCCAACACCCTCTCGTTGGGCCACCGGCTGCGGTGAAGATTGCCGGTTGTCTGCTGTTAACGGATTTAGCAGTGCATGGGTGGTGTCTTTGCTTTCGGTTACATTGGGTTCATCGAAGGGGTTGACCCCCAAAATAGCGCCAGCGGTGGCGGTGGCGATTTCCCAACGAAAAAATTCGGCACCCAGGTCGTAGTGGTCGGCTAAGGTCCAACTGATTACGGGATGCTTGCTAGCTACCAGCGATCGTAGTTGGTGGGGACCTAGGGCCGGGGTGTCAGCGGCTAGGGTAATGGCCACGAATACCCGGTCATTACCGTAATCCTGTGTTCGGCCCAGGGACTCGTCACCGATAGGGAGTATGCCCACCCCTTCTTTGCCGGTACTTTCGGCGACAAGTTGTTCTATCCATGCACCCAATGAAGCCAGGGAGGGAGACAACAGTAAGGTCAGTTTATCCCGCCCCCGCCGCGCCAGCACCGCAAGCAGTGTCCCCAGGTAGACCCCAGGATTGAGTGCGGGGGCGACCTTGGGCCCGCAGCGTTGTGATAGGTTTTCTGCCCGGTCTAACAATAATCCAAGATTGATGCCGAGTAGAGCCGCCGGGACCAATCCAAAATAACTCAATGCCGAGTAGCGGCCCCCAATATCCGCTGGGTTGGAAAAGACGTATCGAAATACTTGCTTCATGGCGAGCCGCTCCAGAGGTGTTCCGGGGTCGGTGATGGCAATAAACTGCTGGTTAGGTTGGGCAACGCCTTGCCGGCGTAGTTGGGCCTCAAACACCCGAAACAAAGACAGGGTTTCGGTGGTGGCACCGGATTTGCTGGATACGATAAACAGGCTCTTTTCAAGCGTACTACGTTTCAGGGTTTCGGTGATGACGTCAGGGTTGGAGCTATCCAGGACATGGAGCCTAAGGTAACCGGCCTGGGGCCCGAAGCTGGCACCGAAGACCTCGGGTGCCAGACTGGAGCCACCCATACCGAGCAAGATGGCATCGGTAAAACCGGCTTGGCGAACCTCATTGACAAATGTGGTGATATGGGGGAGCTGTTTACGCATGCCCGATGGTGCGGTGAGCCAACCGAGCCGATGGCCAATGGTTTTACGATGATCCGCATCCGGCTTCCATAGGGTGGTATCCCGGTCCCACAGTCGTTGCACGAATTTTTCGTCGGCCAGGTGTATCAGAGTGCTGTGGGCTGCAGCCTCGGCATTGCCGATATGTAGTTTAAGGTGTTTGTTAGTCATTGGAGGTGAGTTGCCGAACTTCAATTATTGCCTGTAGCAAAAGATGTGTCGTGGAATCGGTCTATTGATCCTTGAGCCAGTCCTGAGGTTTGAGAAAGGTCTCATACAATTCGGCTTCGGGTGAGCCCGCTAAAGGTTGCCATTGATAGCGCCAACTAACCAGTGGGGGTAAAGACATGAGTATGGACTCTGTGCGGCCGCCGGACTGGAGTCCGAACAGGGTGCCGCGATCATACACCAGATTAAATTCCACGTAACGGCCGCGACGGTAGAGCTGAAAATCTCGCTCCCTTTTGCCAAAGCTTGTGTCCTTGCGGCGTGCCACGATGGGCCGGTAGGCCTTGATGTAGTGATCCCCCACGCTCTGCATGAACTCAAAGCAGCGTTCAAAACCCCCGTCATTCAGGTCGTCAAAAAACAGACCGCCGATACCGCGGGCTTCGTTGCGGTGCTTGATAAAAAAATAGTCATCACACCATTTCTTGTATTTTTCGTACACGCCCGCGCCGAAGGGGTCACAGGCGGCCTTGGCGGTGCGGTGCCAATGTACGGCGTCTTCTTTAAAACCGTAGTAGGGCGTGAGATCGAAACCGCCGCCAAGCCACCAGACGGGGTCCTTGCCCTCTTGTTTGGCAATAAAAAAGCGTACGTTGGCATGGGAGGTGGGCACATAGGGATTGTGGGGGTGGATCACCAGGGACACCCCCAGGGTCTGGAAGCTGCGACCTGCCAACTCTGGCCGGTGGGCAGTGGCCGAGGTCGGTAGGGCGTCGCCATGGACATGGGAAAAATTGATACCGGCGCGTTCGAACACCTTGCCATCGGCCAGCACTCTGGATCGTCCCCCGCCCCCTTTGGGGTAGTCCCAGTTGTCTTCAACAAAGCTTGCCGACCCGTCTTCGGCCTCCATGGCCGCACAGATTCGGTCTTGTAGGCCTAAGAGATAATCACGAACGGCATTGATATCGGGGTGGGTCATTGGTTTTGCTTCGGTCTTTTTGGTGGCCGGGATTACACTCAGGCTGCGCGGAATTCATCCGGCCGCTTGATCAGACTCTCGGCTGGTATGCCGAGTTCTTGGTGCAGCTTCCAGATCATCTTCAGCGTCAATGGACGTTTGTGGTTAAGCACCTCGTAGACCCGGTTCAGCCGACCGATCATGGGTACAAGGTCTTTCGGGCTAAACCCAAGCTGGTCCATACGGAACTTAATCGCCTCCACCGGATCGGGCAGATCCATCGGGAAGTGATTCTTCTCATAGGCCTCGACCAGCGTGACCAAGATATCGAGACGTTCGCCACGCGGCGTGTCCGCCTCGGCGGTCATGAGTGACTCGATCTCTTTCAGTGTTGTCCGGTAGTCGGCATCGGTCTTGATCGGTTTGATATTCATGGTCAGCCCCTTCAAATTGTCTGCGCGTCAATCTTGTCGTACTGGGCGTGGGTTCCAATGAACCTCACATAAACCACCCGATAGGCGAAGTTGATCCACACCACCAGCCGGTATTTGTTGCCGGCGATGTTGAACACTACCCGCCCATCCCGAAGGATGCTGGTACCACGGAAGTCCGCCTTCACGTCTGCCGGTGACGCCCAGTCGGCCTTCAGTGCGTGGCGGTACCATGCGAGCCCCGGCTCCTTGGCGTTCACGTAGGCAGAGTTCTGTTCCCAAAATGCCTTGATCGTTGAAAGGGCAATGACGCGCATAGGATAATATAGTCCCAAACTGGGACTAATACAACAGGAGCAAGGGGGTAGTTTTTTGCAGTTTTTGGCAAGAATGAGAAGGCTAATGTTTAGTGTAGGGTGAAAGAACTTCTTATGGTGGGATGGGTTATTTTGCGTTGGTCTTTTGGAGGCCGATTAATATTCAAGCGGAGCGGATAATATCACCACTGATGGCGTCGCGAATCTCTGAAGGTCGCGTCATGGCGCCTATCCTGCCTGTCAGTATGTAATCAATTTGATCTCCGAACTCTCTCTCTACCATGGCCGCACTGCGAGCGGCGGGGCGACCGTGACGGTTGGCGCTGGTCGAGATCAGTGCGCTGGCCATCTGTTGGCACAAGGCCCGGGCGTGGGGGTGGGCGGTGACCCGCACCACGATGTTGGAATGGTTGCCCGTTAACCAGTGTGATACACCCTGACGAGCGGGAAGTGCCCAACTGACAGGTCCTGGCCAACTGTTATGGATCTGTTGCTGGTGAGGGGTGTTCGGCCAATCCACATAGCGTGTCAGACGTTCACGCCGGTCGGTAATGAGCAGCATCCCCATCTTCCAGGGGCGACCCTTGAGCCTGGCCAGGTTGCGTAGACTACGCGGGTTTCGCGGGTCACAGCCCAGTCCGAAACAGGATTCGGCAGGGTAGGCGACGATCCCCCCGGCGCGTAACACCCGTGCTGCTTGCTCCAGATCTTGTCGGGTCATGGTGATGCTTGAGGTTTTAGCGTTGTTGTAATAGCCGGTCTTTTTCAGCAATGGCATCGGCGTTGTTGCTGCGTTCTTGCTTTAGCCGGGCGCCCAGCGCGTCATCGGATACCGCTAGAATCTGCGCCGCCAGATAGGCGGCGTTCTTGGCCCCGGCACTACCGATGGCCACGCAGGCGACGGGAATACCCCCGGGCATCATAACCGTGGACAACAGGGCGTCTTGGCCTTGCAGGGGACCCGCATCCATAGGCACGCCGATGACCGGTTTAATGGTTTGAGATGCAATGGCCCCGGCCAAGTGGGCGGCCAGTCCGGCGGCGGCGATAAAGACCGCGCAACCCCGTGCCTCGGCATCGGTGATGTAATCGCGGGTGGCCTCGGGGGTGCGGTGGGCGGATTTGATGCGGACCTCGTAGGACACTTCGAGTTTTTCCAGGGTGTCCAGGGTGGCCTGCATGGTGTCGAGGTCAGAGTCTGACCCCATTAATACGGCGACAAAGGGTTCAGGCATGATCTTTTCCTTATGCTTTTGAAAGTCGATATTACTCTGTGTGAACACCTATCTAGAAATCTAAGTATCCCCCACGGCCACCTCCCGCGCTACCGCACGGTAACCGATATCGCGCCTGAAAAACATGCCCGGCCAGCTGATTTGATCGGCGAGCGCATAGGCCCGCTGTTGGGCCTGGGCCACGGTATCTCCCAGGGCAGTGGCGCAGAGTACGCGACCGCCACTGGTGACAATATGATTACCCTGATTTTGGGTGCCGGCGTGAAATAGCTTGGTATTCGGGGACTCAGATTTCGGTAGACCATTGATGATCAGACCCTTTTTGTAGCTGGTGGGGTAACCCCCGGCGGCCAGGACTACACCCAGGGCAGGTCGTGGGTCCCAGCTTGCTTCCACCTGATCCAGCCGTCGGTCCAGGGCTGCTTGGCATAGACTCACCAAGTCCGATTGCATCCGCAGCATAATGGGTTGGGTCTCTGGATCACCGAATCGGCAATTAAATTCAAGCACTTTGGGGATGCCATCATCGCCAATCATAAGACCGGCGTAGAGAAAGCCCACATAGGGCATGCCCTCGGCGGCCATGCCATGGACGGTGGGATAGATGACTTCCTCCATGATTCGGTGGTGAAGGGTATCGGTGACCACCGGTGCCGGTGAGTAGGCCCCCATGCCACCGGTATTGGGGCCGGTATCGCCTTCGTCCCGGGCCTTGTGGTCCTGGGAAGTGGCCAGGGGCAGGACATTCTTGCCGTCCACCATGACAATAAAACTGGCCTCTTCGCCTTGCAGAAATTCTTCAATCACCACTTGGTGGCCTGCTTCACCAAAGGCATTGCCTGCCAGCATGTCGTCCACTGCGGCAATAGCTTGGTCGGTAGTCTGGGCCAGGATGACCCCCTTGCCCGCTGCCAGACCATCGGCCTTAACCACGATGGGTACGCCCTGGGCCTGGATGTATTTAACGGCCTGATCGCGGTCCGTAAAGTGGGCGTAGGCGGCGGTGGGGATGTGATGACGGGCGAGGAAGTCTTTGCTGAAGGCCTTGGAGCCTTCGAGTTGTGCCGCATCCCGGCTGGGGCCAAAACAGGGCAGGCCCACGGCAGTGAATCGATCGACGATCCCGGCCACCAGGGGTGCCTCGGGGCCAATGATGGTGAGGTCCATGGTGTTGTCGATGGCAAAGTTGAGCAGGCCATCAATGTCCTCAGCGTCGATGGCCACGCTCTCCAGCTTGTCTTCCAGCGCGGTACCCGCATTGCCGGGTGCCACATAGACCTTCGTGACCCGCTCAGACTGGGCCGCCTTCCAGGCCAGGGCGTGTTCCCGCCCACCGCCGCCGACGATGAGTATATTCATGTTATTTTTTGTCTCGACTGTGCAGAGGCACAAAGAAAAGAGGAAGTATAAAATAGAACATGATGGTTGGAGCTATATTAAGGACATAATTAAGGGCATATGGGGCGTGGATACTAAGGGGAAACGGCCAAAAAGTCTTGTATATCCAGCGCCCAGCAAGTCTAGGGGCTATGTCACCAAACCCACTTGCAAATGTTACCATGAGTGGTAACATTTAATTTATGGGTAAAATACGTAGTGTGACGTCGAATAATCGGCGAAATGAGTTTTCGGCCATGACCCGATCTGGAGCCACTTATGCGTTCCCCTATGCTGAGGCCGATCCGCAACCTGGCACTGATGATCGTATCGAGGACGTTTTTGTAGACAAGGAGCTCGGCAACGAGGCCATTAGTTATGTCCTGGAATCGGGTAAAGAGGGCTCGGTCCACATTGATCAGTTTCTCGAGTACAACGAAGACCCAAAGTATCTCGCCGAACTCCTTACCTACAAATTATCCCTGGAGGCGAGACGCGGGATTGAAAGTAGTGGTTTGAGTCGACGCCAGGTTGCCAGACGCCTGAAGACGTCGGTACCCCAACTCTATCGTCTCCTGGATCCCGCGAATACGCGTAAGTCGATGAATCAACTGGTTGCCCTTCTTCATGTGCTCAACTGCGATGTTGACTTGGTTGTCAAGAAAAGAGACGCGGCATAATATTTTCTTGCCGCGAAGGCGCAAAGAAAAGAGGGCGGGTCAATGACTGCCTCCTTGCAGAATATTTATGGGATTTGTCCTGCCAATAAAGTGGTAACTTATTGAAAGAAGGATTTGATTAACCTATAAATGTCCAAAAGCAAATTGGAAATTTGGGTACACTACTTAATAGTTAGCATTTCAATAAAGGTGCCACGCTTTGTTTAACCACGAGTTATTCGACAACTATAACTTTGAAGAAGTACCATTGGATCGGGACATATATGTAGCCGATGAAATCGTATTTGCTAAATACGAAAATTCGATGCTTAGATTCTTTGAGGGTGCAGAGTATGAGCATATTGGTTACGTTAGCTATGTGGCAACGCGGGCGGTCAATGAAAACTATATAGAGCTTTCTTGGTACGCAAATGTACATGACCGGTTTCACGAAATAGCTATAACCTTACCTCGTGATCAGTTTGTTGCGTGTGTTGGTTCTTGGCAGTGTGATGAAAAGGCACGTATTTTTGTTAAATCCGAGTGGCTTGAAAATATTTATTTACGCACATATTCGGTATTCGCGTTGATTGATGCAGCAGACATAAAACAAGCTTTAGCTAATGGCGCTATAACAAGGCCGCGTCTTGTTGAATTACGGAACAGAATTGATGATCTTGCCAGAGAGCACACAGATGTTTCCTTTATTTCATTTGCTGACAGTCTTCTTATAAAAAGTAATTGGTCAGTCGGTCATTTTAAGAGCAACGTAAAATATACCTATTCACCCGAAGTCTTTGTTCAGTTGGCGTCGGAAATAGACAGTATTTATCAACAAGTTTTAGGGTTAAATTCTTATGCCGTGATCAGCCAAGGCAGCAATGAATATTATAATGATGCATTGTTGCATATTTCGCCATCTGAAAATCACATCTGCCTTAACAGCCTAGGGACTCCGTTCGCGCAGCTAATAGAAATTGAGGGGGCCGCTAGAAAAGCAGTTAGGGATGATGTTCATTCTCGTTATGATTTATATATGGATGAGCAGTATTTCCACTCTCTTAGATTTATATACGGCTTTGAAAAAAACACGGAACCCAACAATGTATATAAAGCAAAGATGATGTCGACCCCATCTAAGTACTATTACTCTTCATTCAGTAATGTGTTGGACAACTTAGATATGGAGAAATAAATGCTAACGAACTCATCCAGAGGGCGTTAGACCTCAATTAAGATACAGCTTCCCGGATTATTGACATATACATATAATATACATATACTCAGAATATGGAAGTCCGTTGGGACCCCGCCAAGGCTAAGGCAAATTACAAAAAACACGGAGTGCGCTTTTCGGATGCAGAAGCGGTGCTTCACGATCCGATGGCGCTGTCGTTTGAGGACAACGACACGGGAGGCGAACAGCGGTTTGTGTCAATTGGGCACGACGTGGTAGGTGGTATTTTGGTCGTAGTGTATACCTACCGAGAGGAAACCATCCGGCTCATTTCTGCACGCCGCGCCACCCGAAAAGAGATACGAATCTATGAAGAAGGAATATAACTTTAAAGGTGCTAAGCGCGGTGCGGTCATAGCCCAGAAGGGCAAGACACGCATTACCATATATCTTGATGACGATATTTTGGAGGCGTTTCGGGACCGTGCTGACGCATCTGGGCGTGGATACCAAACTCTAATCAACGACACCTTACGAGAGTATCTATCAAAAACAAATAATCTCGTAGATGCTGAGACATTACGTCGCATTATTCGTGAAGAGTTGCGCAAGGCCTCATAACAAAGGCCTAACAATGCGCTTGTTGGGACTGGCATTCTGCGGCGTTCGTTCCTCACCCCGCTTCTGCCAGTCCCACAGCTTAGACGTTGTATTGCAAAGGAAAGTGCATGATGCTTGAGACAGTAATTCATAATCTGTCTGTCTGCGACCCAAATACTATTGGGCTTATCTCAGGTTTTGTTGGGGCTATTCTTGTGACTATATTTGGGCTGCCACCAATCGGATTGCTGAATGAAGGAATGTACGTAGGCATTGAAATTACAAATAAAATGAAATGGTGTATGTGGGTATCTCGGAGCGGTCTGCTTTTTATAGCTATTGGCTTCATTTTTCAATTATCGAGCATTGGTCCGGTACCTTAATGAAATTGCAATATCAAGCTAGGACATAAACTCTCCCACAAATTGTAGATTCTGGACTAATAGATGTAATTACATTATGCTTACATGATATTGTGAAGTTTGTGAGGGTGTGGATATGGCTCATTTGGTAAAAATTGGTAATTCGCAGGGCATTCGAATTCCCAAACCTTTGGTTGAGCAAGCTCATCTAGAGGGAAAAGAGCTTAAATTACAGGTCGTTAAGAACGGTATTCTCGTTGTTCCTGAAAGGGGGGTGAGGGAAGGCTGGAAAGGGTCTATAGAAAAATTGATAGGGGTTCATGGCCATGAGCCCATTGATGAAGAATGGCTTGATCCGCCGTTGGTTTCAGATGACGACCTGGATTGGTAATGCCAAAGATTCGGCGTTTTGATGTGTGGCTTGTTGACCTCAATCCTACGCAAGGTCGAGAAATCAATAAAACCCGGCCTTGCGTTGTTTTAACTCCAGATGAAATGTCAGCCCTGTCTACAGTGCTCATGGCACCGATGATAACGAAAGGGTTTGAATACCCTTGTCGTGTTGCATGCAAGTTCAAAGCTAAGAAAGGGCTTATTCTACTTGATCAGATAAGAGCGGTTGATAAATCCAGGTTGGTGAATAAGCTTGGAACTATTGGTAGAAAAACCCAGGAAGAATTATGTTCATGTCTCCAGGAGTTATTTGAGTACTGACAAATATGGAAATTGCGTTCAATAACAATGATTAGACGCTTGAAATATTTCAGTTGAGTGCAAAATGTCATACGAAGACTTTGAAGTAGAATCCGAGGAGATCAGGAAAGAAAACGGCGAACTATTGTCAGGCTTTACGGTATGGCTGACGGAAAGCGGTCTAAAAGAAAAAACGATCCGCAAGCATGTTCAAAATGTTGATTTTTATATAGATGATTACCTTCTATATGACGATTGTACCCGCGCAAAGGATGGCGTCTCATCATTGAGTGGTTTTTTTAACTGGTTCTTCCCAAGAAAGGCCATGTGGTCAAGTAA
>VAOU01034957.1_pt1 | contig 45786 bp, 45 predicted proteins | sample 3393871 | NCBI WGS metagenome assembly VAOU01 (sample SAMN08290440, study PRJNA428436) | hydrothermal vent metagenome | isolation source: Deep-sea hydrothermal vent chimney | place: Atlantic Ocean: South-mid Altantic Ridge | depth 1820 m m
CTTTTTGGGCGAGGCGTGGGTTTGGAAAAACAGACAATACCCATTTATATAGTAAGGTTGTTTTGTTGAAAATTCGGTGTTTTCGGTCAGGCACTAATTAGCCTAATATGAGCCCATCCCTGGGGGGTTCAGGCGCAGCATCCCTGTTGCGCACAGTCATGAGAAATCACCCCCAGCGTCCTGAAAGTGCCTCAACCGCGTCTGTTTCCCCCCGTTCTGAAAACCCGTTCCCTTGAAGAATGGGTGCGCCTTGGGGATGACACGCACACCCTACAATAAACAGCCCAGTATGGCCGGGTTTCTCCTTGATGCCGACCAATGGAGAGGGTAGAATGCCGCTCCCAGTGCGGGGTGGAGCAGTTTGGCAGCTCGTCGGGCTCATAACCCGAAGGTCACAGGTTCAAATCCTGTCCCCGCTACCAGGTATTGAAGACCCCGCTGGATGCGGGGTTTTGTATTTTGGCTCATGGATTCCATACTCAGGGTAGCCTGGGTTGGGTGGGGGTGTATAGGCGTTAGAAAGTGGGCCAGGGGCCCACTTTTTCGTTGTCGGGGTTAAGAATTGAAACAGTTACCACAGGCGAATTTGGTTTCATTGTTTGAACCCGTTGTGAACGCTGTTGGGTTTGAATTGTTGGCGGTTGAAATTAGTGGGACTGGGCCAAATTCGGTATTGCGTGTTTATATAGACAGTCCGGAAGGTGTGACGGTAGACAATTGTGCCGATGTCAGTCAGCAATTAAGCGGAATACTGGATGTCGAAGATCCGTTGTCAGGACGCTATACCCTGGAGGTGTCCTCACCCGGTGCAGATCGACCTCTTATAAAGCGGGAACATTTTGTGGAGGTGCTCGGCGAGCAAGTTAAGATCCGGTTGTTTCAGCCGATTGAAAGGCGGCGAAATTTTAAAGGTCGGCTACGCGAAGTTTTGAATTCGTCAATTGTTGTGGCGCTGGATGAGGACGAGATTATTTTACCATTGGCAGATATTGAGCGGGCGAGGTTAGTCCCCAGGCTGTAGTGACAGGTTGAGGCGAAGATACGATGCAACAAGAAATACTCATGATGGCAGAGGTGTTGTCGCAAGAAAAGAACGTTCCCAAGGACGTGATTTTTGAGGCGATTGAGGCGGCGTTGGCCACTGCGACACGCAAGCGGCATAAAGATGATATTGGCGCACGCGTCAAAATTGACCAAAAGACCGGGGATTACGACAGCTTTCGGCAGTGGGAAGTGATTGAGGATGATGCTGAGTTGGAGTTTCCTGATCGTCAATACCATCTCAAAGATGCCCTTGAGATAGATCCCGAGGTTGAAGTGGAAGGGTTTATCGAAGAGCCTCTGGAGGCTGTTGCATTTGGACGCATTGCTGCGCAGGCAGCGAAACAGGTCATCATGCAGAAGGTGAGGGAAGCAGAACGCGAACAGATCGTCAAAGAGTATACGGATCGAAAGGGTGAGATGGTCACCGGTGTTGTAGTTAAGCGTATGGAACGCGGCGATGTCATTGTTGACCTGGGTGGCGTTGAGGCTAAGTTGGAGAAGTCGAAGATGATCCCCCGTGAGGGATTGCGGCCCGGTGATCGGATTCGTGCCATTCTTGAGGATGTGCGCGCCGAGCCCCGTGGACCCCAGTTGTTCCTGAATCGGTCGGGACCTGAGCTTATAATTGAGTTATTCAAACTTGAGGTGCCCGAAGCGGGCGAGGGTTTGATCGAAATATTATCAGCAGCACGTGACCCAGGCCTGCGAGCAAAAATCGCGGTACATTCAAAGGATTCAAAAATTGATCCTGTTGGTGCGTGTGTCGGTATTCGCGGGTCGCGAGTACAGAGTGTTTCCAATGAGATTGCAGGTGAGCGCGTCGACATTATTAAATGGTCTGAGGACCAGGCACAATTCATGATTAGTGCGCTAGCGCCCGCAGAGGCAGAATCCATTGTTGTTGATGAAGAACTTAATATGGTGGACATTATCGTCGATGAAAGTCAGCTATCACAAGCTATCGGGCGTGGTGGTCAAAATGTGCGTTTGGCCAGCGAACTGACCGGGTGGCAAGTGAACATCCTCACCGAGGAGGAGGCTGCTAGCAAGAGTGAGTCTGAGGCCGATGCCAGTGTAAAATTATTTATGAAGCTATTGGATGTGGGCGAAGATGTGGCAGGAATCTTAGTACAGGAAGGGTTTTCCAGCCTTGAAGAAGTGGCCTATGTCCCCATTCAAGAATTACTCGATATTGATGAGTTTGATGAGGAGTTAGTTGAGGAATTGCGTCAGCGCTCAGAGGACGCGCTGTTGGTCAGTGCCATCGCCGAAGAGGAGAAAGTGGAGGACTTACTGCCCGAACAAGATCTGCTTGAGATGGAAGGCATGGATGAAGAGACCGCAAAATTGTTAGCCAGTAAGGGAATACGTACACGCGAAGAGCTTGCTGAGCAGTCGGTGGATGAGCTAATGGAAATTGAAGGCATGAGCGATGAGCGGAGTCGTGAGCTCATTATGACTGCACGCGCACCGTGGTTCGAAAAGGACCAGGGCTAAAGTAAGTACCCGGGAGACGGAGCATGGCAGAAATAAGTCTAAAGAATTTCTCAACTCAAGTAGGTATTTCAATAGATAAATTGATCGATCAATTGAGTGCCGCAGGTGTAGATGGAAAGAAGCCCAATGACAATTTGAGTGATGAGGAGAAGCGCAAGTTGTTGTCTTTTTTGCGCGAAACCCATGGTTCTGAACTGGAAGCGAAACGCACTAAAATAACTCTCAAGCGAAAGACGACAGCTCAGCTTAAGCAGACTTCGCGTACGGGTGGGGCGCATACCGTTCAGGTTGAAGTGCGTAAGCGGCGCACCTTTGTGAAGAGGTCTGTTCTGGAAGATCAGGCTGCCAAGAAGGCGGAGGAAGAAGAGCGCCGTAAGGCAGAGGCAAAGGCGGCTGAGGAAAAATTGGCCGAAGACGAAAAAGCAAAACTTGCAAAGCTTGAAGTGGGCAATGAAAAACCTGAAGCCAGCGAGCAAGCGGAGGCGCCTGAAACCGGGACAATCACACCACTGAAGCAACCAGTGGAGGCTCCTGCTGCCGAAAAAGACAAGCCGCGTGGCGGCAGGACTAAAAAGGCCGACAAAGGTGGCAAGAGCAAAAAACGTAAACATAGTGAGGAGCGCAAAGAACTTCACGTTGCTAACCTGAAACGCGGACGTCGAAAACCGACGCGACACATGACCAAGAAAAAGGTCTCGACCAGTCTATCGGGTCAACATGCCTTTGAGAAACCCACCGAACCTGTGGTGCACGAAGTCGAAGTCCCCGAAACCATTTCGGTGGGCGAACTTGCCCAAGCCATGTCCATTAAGGCCGCAGAGGTCATCAAGGTCATGATGAAGATGGGTTCTATGGTTACCATTAACCAGGTACTTGATCAGGATACGGCTACCCTGGTAGTGGAGGAAATGGGCCATTCGGCCAAAATGGCGCGCAAAGACAGTCCGGAATCCTTTCTGGAAGAACCTGTAGATGACGGTTTTGAATCACTACCACGGCCGCCGGTGGTGACGGTGATGGGGCATGTCGATCATGGCAAGACCTCTCTGTTGGATCACATTCGAAAGGCCAAGGTGGTTGAAGGCGAAGCCGGCGGCATCACACAACATATTGGTGCCTACCACGTGAAGACCCCGCACGGCCTGATTACCTTTTTAGACACACCGGGCCATGAGGCCTTTACCGCAATGCGCGCGCGTGGCGCCAAGGCAACCGACATTGTCATCCTGGTTGTGGCCGCAGATGATGGTGTAAAACCGCAGACCGTCGAGGCCATTCATCATGCGCGTGATGGTAACGTGCCCCTGGTGGTGGCGATTAACAAGATTGATAAGCCTGAGGCCGATGTCGATCGTGTCAGACAAGAGCTATCCAAACACGAAGTAATCTCTGAAGAGTGGGGCGGTGATGCCCAGTTTATTGAGGTCTCAGCTATTAATGGACAAGGCATTGATAAACTGCTTGAGGCAGTGTTGCTGCAAGCCGAAGTATTGGAACTCAAGGCGCCTGTTGAAGGGCTTGCAGGGGGTGTCGTTGTTGAGGCGCGGCTTGACAAGGGCCGCGGACCGGTGGCCTCTATCCTGGTGCAACGCGGTACTCTAAAGAAGGGCGATATTATCATAGCGGGTCGCGAAAGTGGACGCGTACGCGTTATCACCGACGATGTTGGTAAGCCGATCAAATCGGCGGGGCCTTCAATGCCTGTAGAAATTCAAGGCCTTAATGGTGTGCCCGTTTCTGGTGACGACGTTGTGGTAGTGAGCAGCGAACGTAAGGCGCGAGAGATTGCTCTATATCGCCAAAGTCAGCACAAGGAAGTCAAGTTCGCACGCCAACAGGCAGCCAGGCTTGAAAATGTTTTTGAGAATTTGGATGAAGGCGAGACGCAGACCCTACACTTGCTGATAAAAGCTGATGTGCAGGGATCGGTAGAGGCTCTAACTGAGTCTCTGGAAAAACTAGCTCATGATGAAGTAAAAGTGCGCGTTGTACATGGGATGGTAGGAGGCATTAACGAGTCGGACGTTAATTTGGCCATTGCCTCACAGGCGATTGTGATCGGATTTAATGTGCGCGCTGAAGCCTCGGCCAGGCGGTTGATGGAAAGTGAAAATATCGAAGTGCGCTATTACAGTGTCATCTATGATGCCGTCAATGACGTCAAAGATGCCATTCGTGGAATGCTTAAACCAGAATTTCGCGAACAGATTGTAGGTCTGGCGGAAGTGCGAGAGGTGTTCCGTGCGCCTAAAATAGGGGCTATTGCCGGCTGCATGGTCATAGAGGGCTTGGTGAAGCGCAATAATCCCATACGTGTGCTGCGTGATAATGTGGTTATTTTTGAAGGGTCTCTGGAATCGCTGCGTCGTTTTAAAGATGATGCGAACGAAGTTAAGTCTGGCCTTGAATGCGGCATCGGGGTAAAGAATTACAATGATATAAAGGTGGGCGATCAAATCGAGTGTTTTGAAATGGTCGAAGTTGCTCGTACCGATTGAGAGTATTTTATAACAGTGCCTAGAGAATTTAGTCGCGCTCGACGGATTGCTGAGCTATTACAGCGGGAATTGGCGACCCTGATCTTGCGGGAACTCAAAGATCCTAGGCTGGGGATGCCAACAGTGACTGCGGTTGACCTCAGTAGGGACTTGTCAAATGCAAAGGTCTTCGTCACTGCCCTGGGGTCCGACGACACCGTAGCCGACACCCTCAAGGCACTCAATCGTGCTGCAGGATTTCTACGTAGTTGTTTGGGTAAGCGCCTGGATATGCGCGGCACACCAAAATTACACTTTCAGATAGATGCATCGGTGAAACGAGGCGCTGAACTATCTAATCTCATTGATCAGGCAGTTGCGTCCGATACTAAGACCCATTCGAATTAACGGAGACAATGGTGTCAAGACAAAGTCGACGAGGTCGTGATATCAGCGGTATTCTCTTGTTGGATAAGCCGGTGGGATACACCTCCAACCAGGTCCTGCAACGAGTCAAGCGGCTGTACAATGCAAAGAAGCTCGGCCACACCGGGAGTCTGGATCCTATTGCCACTGGGCTGCTGCCCCTTTGTTTTGGTGAAGCGACCAAGGTCTCCCGGTTTTTGTTGGACGCAGACAAGTGCTATTTGTCTACTTTTCAATTGGGGCAATCCACCAATACTTGTGATACCGAGGGTGAGGTTATCAGTGAACGGCCGGTAGAGATCAATCGCAAACAGATCGAACAGGCCTTATCAGAGTTCATGGGGGATATACAGCAAATACCGCCCATGCATTCGGCCATCAAACGAAATGGCCAGCCCTTGTACAAGCTTGCCCGTCAGGGGATCGAGTTGGAGCTCGAACCCAGGAAAGTGACCGTCCACAATCTTAAATTGATCAATTTGTTACAGGATGCCTGTTCTTTGGAGCTGGAGGTCTCGTGTTCCAAGGGGTTTTATATCCGCAGTCTGGCTCGGGATTTGGGTGAAGCCCTGGGTTGTGGCGCCCATGTAAGCGCCCTGCGGCGTTTGGCGGTGGGTGGCTTTCAGATAAACGATGCGATCAGCCTGAATGAGCTTGAAGGCATAGAAGACGCAGCTCAACTCGATCAATACCTCATGCAAGCAGATGATGGCCTGGGCCATTTACCAGGTGTGCAATTGTCACCAGACGCGGCCTATTATCTATGCCGTGGTCAGGCCGTACGGGCAGCGGATTCGCCCGCCACCGGTTGGGTGAGGCTGTATACCGATGGGATGCGATTCTTGGGGGTGGGCCAGGTTATGGATGATGGCCGGATTGCCCCCAAACGGTTGTTTCATGGTGGATCTTAGTTGTGGTGGCAAGGATGCGCGGTTAGAATACGCCACCGCTGGCCTGGGCGCTAACCTGGGTTCGCGGACTCTGATGCTGGGTTGGGCTGCAGTTCCGGTATCGGCACAGTGTTGGTCAGGGTAGTTTCTCAGTGTAGCTTCCCGGCACCCATTCGATTCACATTAATGTTAGCGAGGATAATCATGGCACTTAACGCCGCGCAAAAAGCGCAAATCATTAGCAAGTATCAACACGCCTCCGGCGACACCGGATCGAGCGAGGTCCAGGTCGCCCTGATGACGGCCCGCATCGAAGATCTCGCTGGCCATTTCAAAGCACACACTCATGATCACCATTCCCGTCAGGGTTTGCTAAGGCTGATCAGTAAGCGCCGCAAGCTGCTCGACTATCTTAAGCGCTGCGATGTTGAGCGCTACCGGAAACTAATTGCTGACCTGGGTCTGCGTAAATAGAAACCCACGATTGAGGATATCGCATTGACTAAAATTACCAAGAGTTTTCAGTATGGCAAACATACTGTGACGTTAGAGACTGGTGAGATCGCTCGCCAGGCGCATGGCGCCGTCATGGCCAGCATGGGAGACACTACTGTATTCGTGTCGGTGGTAGGCAAGAGAGAGCCCCGGCCGGGTCAAGATTTCTTTCCGCTGACTGTAGATTACCAGGAAAGGACTTACGCCGCCGGGCGCATTCCGGGCGGTTTTTTTCGTCGTGAAGGGCGCCCTTCAGAAAAGGAAATATTGATCTCGCGGCTTATTGATCGACCCATCCGTCCATTATTTCCAAAGGGTTTCATTAATGAAGTTCAGGTGATTCCGACCGTAAAGTCATTGGACCCCGAAATAAGTACTGATATTGTTGCCCTCATTGGCACTTCAGCTGCATTGGCAATATCAGGTTTGCCGTTTAGAGGACCGATCGGTGCCGCTCGAGTGGGCTACATCAACGGTGAGTACGTACTCAATCCGGGCCTAACCGAATTACAAGAGTCGCAGTTGGATCTTGTGGTAGCAGGCACCGATAGTGCAGTGTTGATGGTGGAATCGGAAGTTAAATTTCTTAGCGAAGAAGTCATGTTGGGTGCAGTATTATTTGGGCACGAGCAAAGTCGAGCCGTAGTCAAAGCCGTTACCGAGTTCGCTGCCGAAGTCAATCCGACCCCGTGGGAGTGGCAGGCCCCTGAAGAAAATGCCGAGCTAAAAGATAAAGTGGTCAGTATGGCCGAGAGCGGTATTAGCAAGGCCTACCAGATTCCCGAGAAGATGGCGCGTCAGGACGCCGTGGCCGCTGTAAAAGACCGCGTACTTGCTGAGCTAAGCTGCGATGATACTTCGGGCGATGACGTGGAGGCCATCAAGGGCGCAATAAAGTCATTGGAAAAAAAGGTTGTGCGTGGCCGTATCTTGGATGGCCATGCCCGTATTGATGGTCGTGACACACGTACCGTACGCCCCATTACTGTGCGGACCGGCGTTTTACCGCGTACCCACGGTTCTGCACTGTTCACTCGTGGCGAAACCCAGGCCTTGGTGGTGACGACTCTGGGTACCCCACGTGATGCACAGATCATTGATGCCCTTGAAGGCGAGCGTAAAGACCCCTTTTTGTTACATTACAATTTTCCACCTTTTTGCGTGGGTGAAACCGGTCGTGTCGGTTCGCCAAAACGGCGTGAGATTGGTCATGGCAAGTTGGCCAAACGCGCCATATCCGCCGTATTACCGTCGATGGAAGACTTTCCCTATGTGGTGCGGGTGGTATCTGAGGTGACCGAGTCAAATGGGTCCAGTTCCATGGCCACGGTATGTGGAACCAGCCTTTCCTTGATGGATGCCGGTGTCACCGTTAAAACACCGGTGGCCGGTGTTGCCATGGGCTTGATCAAGGAAGACAATAAATTTGCGGTGTTGACCGATATTCTGGGTGATGAAGATCACTTGGGAGATATGGACTTCAAGGTAGCGGGAAGCGCCGAGGGGATTACAGCCTTGCAGATGGACATTAAGATCGAGGGTATTACTCGAGAAATCATGGAAGCGGCCTTAATTCAGGCTAAAGAAGGCCGCCTTTTCATCCTGGAAGAGATGAACAAGGTGATTAGCGCACCTCGCGAAGACATGTCGGAGTTTGCACCGCGCATCATCAGTTTCAAAGTGCCCGTAGATAAAATCAGGGACGTCATTGGCAAGGGTGGTGCAGTGATACGTGGTCTGTCTGAAGAAACCGGTACTACCATCGACATTGCAGATGACGGTGTGATCAAGATTGCCTCCGTTGATCTGGCCGCAGGCCAGGAAGCCCAGCGCCGCATCGAGCAGATTACTGCCGATGTAGAGGTGGGTACGATATACGAAGGCAAGGTGATGAAGCTGATGGATTTTGGCGCCTTCGTCAATATTCTTCCCGGTCGCGATGGTCTCGTGCATATCTCCCAAATCTGTAATGAGCGTGTAGAGAAGGTGAGCGACAAGCTCAAAGAGGGTGAGGTGGTCAAAGTCAAAGTGCTTGAGATTGACAAACAGGGCCGTATCCGCTTGAGCATGAAGGCGGTGGAAGGTGAGGCTGCCTAAATCAAAGCAGTGTTTACCGTGTTATGAAAAGGGGCCGTGTGGCCCCTTTTTTGATTCCACCCATATTGAGTGGATAGTGATTCCATTTTCCACAGACACGAAGAGTACAGATCTCGGTACCCCTCGTGGGGCAAGAATGACCTTGCTCTGTGGCGAATTTATCCATATGACTAGGTAACAGATATTGTCACATTCGGCTTCTATTCAATACCACTTGTTAAGTTGGCGTAGCTTGATCTCTGCGGGGGTGAGTTTCGCTATCCTTGGGGCACTGTGGTGGATGATATCTTCGGGCCGTGAGGGGGAGGCGGGTGCGCTTTTTGTTAGTACGCTCAACAATACCCTGTGGAGCCTTGCCAGCCTATACATTGTTACGCAACTCATCCAATCCATACTGCGTGCCAAGCGATATCAAATGCTGTTATTGGCGGATGGTGAGGGGCAAGTGCCTGCATTGCTACACACTCTTTATGTTACCTTCAGCCGCAACATGTTTGTGGATATGGTGCCGGCTCGTGTTGGAGAGTTGAGTTATATCCTAATGATGAATCGAGGTCATCAGGTAGCTGTGGTGGCTTGCGTATCCTCTCTAGTGCTAAGCCTGTTTTTCGATATTATTGCCCTGGGAATAATGTTGTTGGTATTGGTCCTTGTTGCGATAAACACCGCTCAGGGTGTTAATAGTATGGTGATAATTTCATTGGGGTTAATACTGGTCATTGCGGTATTAATTTTAATGCTGTTGTATGGGGTAGATCTCATTCTGAGAATGATCAATAAAATGTTTGCCAAGTTGAATGAAGCCTGGTTTAAGAGACTGTTGGGGGTTTTTTTAGACGTGCTCAGCTCGGTTAGTCGAATCGGTCATTGTGGAATAATTGTGAAAACCCTCTTCTTGTCGCTATTGATACGCATTGCCAAGTATGCGGGTTTATATGTACTCTTTCTGGCAGTGACAACAGGCAACGCCAGCGCTGCGGTCGAGATCCAGTGGTGGCAGGTTATACCGGCCTTTATTGCCGCAGAGGCTGCGGCGAGTTTGCCAGTACCGAGTCTGATGAGTTTCGGTCCCTATGAAGGCGGGGGACTGTTGGTGTTGGCGACCTTTGGGGTGGACCCAGCCCTTGCGGGCATGTTGATGTTTGTCATTCATTTGTTGAGTCAAGTGGTGGACTACCTGTTGGGCGCAGTAGGGTTAGTCGGATTTACCCTGGTGGCGGGTCGTTCTCCACAGACAGGGCCGCAGTAACGCCCGTAAGTCTTACGCAGCCTTGATTTGGTTGCGGCCATTGCGCTTAGCCCGATACAGTGCTTGGTCGGCTGAGCCGAGCATCCCGCTGAATTGATCAAAAATTTTTGTTGATAATCCGATGCTCACCGTGACGCTAATGGGATTGCCGCCGTAGTTAAATGACGATGAATCGATTTCCTCCCGAATACGTTCGCATAGGTTTTTCGCATCTTGCTCGTCTATATTGACGCAAATTATACAAAATTCCTCACCGCCATAGCGGGCTACCACATCGCCCGAACGAAAAGAGCGTTTTATGATAGCCGCCACGTGTTTTATGGCAATGTCCCCGGCCAGATGCCCATAGGTGTCGTTGACGTGCTTGAAGAAATCGATATCCACCATAATGGTGGTTAACTTGATGATTCCTCGCCGTGCGTTGTTAAATAATTTTCCTCCCATTTCAATCAGGTATTTTCGGTTGTAGAGCCCGGTGAGTGAATCTTTATTTGCCTGATCTTCGACTTTGCGTACATATTCAATATACTCAATGTTTTGGGTGATGCGAAGGTAAAACTCTTCTCTGGGATAGGGTCGATTAAGAAAATCGTTGGCGCCCATTTTTAGAAAGTTGATCGATATGGAGTCTGAGTTGGCCGAGGACAGGCCAATAATTGAGAGCTCACTGCGAGCATACTTTTCACGGATCCTGGAAATGAGTTGAATGCCATCCATGTTGGGCATATTGTAGTCGGTTAGTACCAACACAATGTCTGAATTTTCCTCCAGTACAGCGAGTGCCTCTTTGCCATCCCGAGCTTCGAATACCTGGTAACGGTGGGTCTCAAGCATTTTCCTGACCGAGGCGCGTATGGTTTTCGAGTCATCCACCACCAGAATCTTAATTTTAGGATTTAGCTGCATGCGATGGATGAGCTGGATAACATAGTTAACCTCACTCGGACTCTGTTTGATCACGTAATCGACGATGTTCTTTGCCAGCAATCGATCACGCATCGATTCGTTCAGTGTGCCGGTGAGCACGACCACCGGAATGTCGGTCTCCAGCACATAATCAACGACCTCACCATCGGGGGCGTCCGGCAGACTGAGATCCAGGACCGCTATTAAGGTCTCGCTCCAAACTTTAGCCAGGGCAGTTTGCGCGGTGGCAAAGGTGTCGGCAACAATGGGTTCGAGGTGCAGGACCCGTTCCACGTTGTGGGCCAACGCATAGGCGACACTTTCGCTGTCCTCTACGATTAAGACCTTGTTCAGTTTGGGGCTATTCATAATTTGATCATAGCGGTTTTATGGAACATGACAATGTCCCTTCTTGTTCTGCCGTCACTGATCTATATCGGCAAATCCAAGGAATTCTGCAGGGTTTGGCCAGCAGGGCCTTGCTGCATAAGCGGGAGCGCTTTTCCAGGTGAGAACAACCAGGCCACGATTCAATCGTGGACAACCTAACGGGGTTGAATATCCCCGGTCGGTGAATAGCGAAGGGCCTGACCACGGATGCCGTCTCGAATAGAGTCCTTTTCGAATGCAATGTGCCCCCCGACCACGGTGTAAACAGGCCAGCCGGTGAGTCCACGCCCCACATAAGGGGACCATCCCGCCTTGCTGAACATTTCCTCGTTCTTCACCGGGCGGACGGTGTCCATATCCACCAGGGTGAGATCGGCATCCCAATCCTCACTAATCTGGCCCTTGCCAATCAGCCCATAGGCCTGCGCTGGCCCTGCGCTCATCCAGCGCAGGACTTCGGCCAGATTACAGTCACCCGCAGCGTAGCGGGTTAGGATAAGGGGTAGGGAGGTCTGCACCCCAGGCATGCCTGAGGGTGATTTTGGATAGGGCCGTTGTTTTTCTTCCAGAGTATGGGGGGCATGATCGGTGGCGATAAAATCGATAACACCGTCACGCAGACCTTGCCACAGGGCCGAGTTGTCTTGTGCTTGCCGGATTGGCGGATTCATCTGTACCAATGAGCCAAGCCGTTCATAGTCGGCCACGTTCAGGAACAGGTGATTGGGGATGGTTTCCGCACTGACCCATTCGGGTTTGTTGCGACGCAAGATGTCCACTTCTTCGTGGGTGGACAAATGTAAAATGTGCAGGCGCCGTTGGTGCTGGATCGAAAGCTCAAGGGCCAGCTCGGTGGCAAGCACTGCGCATTGGTTGTCACGAATCTCTGAGTGCACTGCGGTGTCGGTTCGACCCGCAAACCGTTTCAGGCGCGCATTGATCCGGGCTTCGTCTTCTGCGTGCACAGCGATCAAGCGGTCACCGTTGGCAAAGATGCGTTCCAGGTCGCCCCGCCGGTTGACCAATAAACTCCCGGTACTTGAGCCCATGAAGATCTTGATACCGCACACGGGGCTAACCGAATTCAAGGCATCCACATTATCCGGCGTGGCGCCGATAAAAAACCCGTAGTTGGCCACCGACTTTTGCGCCGCTCGGCTTAATTTATCGTCCAGGGCGGTCTGGTCGATGGTCGCCGGGGCGGTATTGGGCATCTCCAGGAAGCTGGTGACACCACCGGCCACCGCTGCCCGGGAACCCGAGCCCAGGTCCTCCTTATGCTCATTGCCGGGTTCTCTAAAGTGGACTTGGGGGTCGATAACCCCAGGGAGTAACAGCCGACCCTGGGCGTCCAGGGTCTCTTCGGCCAATGCATCAATTTGCGGGTCTATACGGCCAATGCGGCCATGTTCACAGGCCACATCTCCCACGATGGTGTTGCCATCTGGCTGTGCGATTAGAGCATTGCGGATCAGCAGCGAGTACAAGGATTCAGACCGGTGGGGTCAAACGGTTCAATAGAAACGCCAGAATAAATCCCTAACTGTTTGCAACGAAGCACTACTGTAGGTGCGGCTTTGACCACACATGTTCGCTGTTGATTTGAACAGACAGGGTGAGACAAGGTTAGGCTAATTGGCGCTCGCGAATTTCATCCAGGGTCTTACAGTCGATGCATTGGGTTGCGGTGGGACGCGCCTCCAGGCGTTGAACCCCGATCTCGACACCGCATTTCTCGCAGTAACCGTAATCACTCGACTCAATCTGTTCGAGCATCTCGCTGATCTTCTTGAGTAGCTTGCGTTCCCGGTCGCGACTGCGCAGTTCCAGGGACATATCGGTCTCCTGGCTGGCACGGTCATTGGGATCAGGGTGATTGGCGGTTTCATCCTGCATGGCGTGTACAGTGCGTGAGACCTCATCCATCAGGTCTGTGCGCCAAGCGTGGAGTATGGCCCGAAAGTGTTCGAGCTGTTTCTTATTCATGTACTTTTCGCCCTTTTTTTCCTTGTACGGCTTGATGCCTCCGAACAAGGTTTTGGCAGGGGCCTTTTTAGCGCTGGCCGGCATATACGAACTCCTGAGATAATTAGCCTTAAAAATAGCCGCGCATCTATACCAGAAAGGATATGGACGTGCAACATTCAGTGTATACCTTAGTTTAACTGTGGGAACAGGGTAAATCAGGCCAGGTTTCCACAGCCATAAAAGTGAGGCCTTATGTCCTTAGAAGCACTACTTTTTGACGTTGACGGTACCTTGGCCGATACCGAGCGTGATGGTCATCGTATCGCCTATAACGCGGCCTTTGCCGAGGTCGGCCTGGACTGGGATTGGACCGTTTCTCTTTATGGTGAGTTGCTCGCCATCACCGGAGGTAAGGAGCGCATACTGCACTTTATAGAGATGTATCGTCCCGATTTCCAGCGGCCGAAGGATTTAAAGGGTTATATCGCCGATATGCACGATATTAAAACTCGACACTTTACCCAATTGGTGCGTCGTGGTGGTATTGCCCCCCGTCCGGGGGTGAAGCGGCTCCTGTTTGAGGCCCGCCAGGCCGGATTGCGACTTGCCATAGCCACCACCACCACTCCGGAGAATGTCCAAGCGTTGTTAAGCACCTCCTTTGATGGCGCCGAGGATTGGTTTGAGGTCATCGGTGCCGGTGACGTGGTACCGAGCAAAAAACCCGCGCCGGATATCTACAATTATGTGATGAAGAAGATGGCTCTGAGCTCAGATAGCTGCCTGGCTTTGGAGGACTCCTTTAACGGTTTGCGGTCTTCGCTGGCGGCGGGTGTGCAATCCGTTATCACCTATAACGCCTATACCCAAGACCACGACTTCAGTGACGCGGCCCTGGTGGTGGACCACCTTGGCGAGCCCGACACACACTGCCAGGTCTCCCATAGCAGGATTGCCATTAACGGGGCCGCTTATGTGGACTTGGCGTTACTTAAGCGGCTACACGGTGCCCGATGAGATTAGTTCGCCAATGTGATTAATATTGGGGTGCTTCGTACAGCATTTTTTACCACAGAGGGCACGGAGGTCACAGAGGAAAAGATGTATTGCCACTGTGTGTCCTTCCTCTGTGGTGAATAAACGCAACACAAGAAAAGCGTACCTGAAATTCAGGCGCCATGGGCCTGTTATAGGTGAATTTATGCAGATATGAGAAGATGAAAGCCGCTGTCTGATTCAGGCGCCCGAGTAAACGGGGAAAATTCAGACTGAACCAGTTTGGGAGAATTGTTATGAAACAACTAGACGACCTGCATGAAAAAATAGCCAAGGGTCAAATAGATCTTGATTTAAGAAACGCCATCGCAGATAGGATCGTGGAATTTATCGAGCAGAATAAGGCTTCTTTGGGAATGTGGGAAAAGTTTCATCTTGGCCAGTCAATATCGGCCCTGGGCACCATTAACAGTTCTGACGATCAGCCCCTGGATACCTGGTTTAAGTTAAGTCTCTTGTCATTAGAAAAGGCCATGGTCCCGGAAGGTGAGCGCGGTGAAGAAAACGAAGACATAGATGAGAAAGTTAACTCGGTCACCTATGAAATGCTGGTCGGCGCGCTTGGTGAATTAAAGACGAATTGATTGCCGTGCGACCTCTGGCCGCCCGCATGGCGGACATTCAACCTTTCCATGTCATGGCCCTGTTGCAGCGTGCCCGGGTCCTGGAGGCCCAAGGGCGGCATATTGTCCATATGGAGATTGGGGAACCGGACTTCCCTAGCCCCGAGGCGGTTGTGAGGGCGGGTATCGCAGCCCTGGAGGCGGGTAAGACTCACTACACTCCTGCGCTGGGTCTACCCGAGTTACGCCGCGCCATTGCCTCCAGTTATCCACCTGAAGCTTATCCAGAACCTGACCATGTGGTGGTGACCCCGGGGGCTTCAGGTGCGTTACAGTTGATCATGGCGGTGCTGCTCAATCCCGGTGACGAGGTCCTCATCGCCGATCCCGCCTATCCCTGCAATCGCCATTTCATACGACTGTTTGAAGGCGAAGCCAAGGCTGTGCCCGTGGACGCCTCTACTGGTTATCAACTTAATACCGACTTGATACGCCAACACTGGACACCAAAAACGATGGCGGTGATGGTGGCATCCCCCTCTAATCCTACCGGTACGGTCGTACCCGCCGATGATCTAAAGGAGATGATTGCCACCGTTACCGGGTTAGGCGGTGTCCTCATCGTTGATGAGATCTATCACGGCATTATCTACGACACGGAGCTTATAAGCGTACTTGCGTTTTCCAAGGATGTGTTTGTGATTAACAGTTTTTCTAAATATTATGGCATGACCGGTTGGCGGGTGGGTTGGTTGGTTTCACCTCCAGCCTATGTGGGCGCCATTGACAGGCTGGCGCAAAATATTTTTTTGGCCACCAGCACCCCGGCCCAGTATGCGGCCCTTGCCGCATTCGGCCCGGGGGTGGAGGCTGAGTTGCAAGACCGGGTCGGGATATTTCGCCAGCGACGAGACTACTTGTTATCAGCCCTGATCGAACTGGGGTTTAAGATTCTTGTTATCCCCCAAGGAGCCTTTTATATTTACGCGGATTGCAGTGATCTGACCGATGACAGCTTTCAATTTGCCACTATATTGCTCGAGCAGGCCGGAGTGGCCATCACCCCAGGGTTGGATTTTGGCGCCCATCAAGCCAGCCAGCATGTGCGGTTTTCTTATACCACTTCAATAGATGAACTGAAGGTGGGTGTAGAACGGGTCCGGCTCTTTTTAAAAAGACCCGGATTAAGTTAGTTGAGGGTGTCCTTCACCGGGATAAGTGGGTAGTATTATAAGCAGGATTCGGCCAAGGAGGCCACAGTGCATCTAAATGTACTAAAGATGGAATGGGCGGTAATGTTTGTCACTACTGTAGATACGGTAATGATAGAGTTTGATATTGCACCCACAAAATTTCCCCTTGCTTCCACTCTGATTAGACGAGCTGCCGACAGCAGACCCCCACGGCCCCGTGATACAACAAGCGTAAGTCCAAAAGGTGCCAAACATTGGACAGCCGGGCCAGTTTCCCGACCCACAGATCCATCCCAAATACATCCAACAGGCCACGGTTTTGGGTAACCAATGAACTCATTAGTAAATGAGTGGATATGTCTGGATGGTAAGGGAATAGTTAAGCTAACATGGAGGACGGGGTATGGATCAACAAAGGTATCAGGTTGTTTTTAATAGTACGGGCATTGCTCAAGATAATCTTCAAGCTGTAATACAAAATTTTGCTGTGTTGTTTAAACTGGACGTAGCGATAATTGCTCATCTTTTTGCGAACAGGCCGGTTATTCTGAAAAAAAATGTCGATAGGGTAACCGCAGAACGTTACCAGGTCGCTATCCTTAAGGCTGGGGCTCAGTGTTCTATCGAACCCCAGGATGGTTTAGACTCGAACCGAGTATCGACACAGACCATAATCATTCGCTGTCCATTTTGTAGCAATCTGATAGAGGAAGAAACCGACAAATGTGTTCATTGTGGCACGGATATAAAATCCTATATTAGTGGATTTAAGGCCAAAGGCAGGGTATTCATAAGAGGTGTCGGTATAGTCAATGATCGACGCAAATTTAACCGGCGTGTTAATCCTGATCGCCGTTTGGCGATTCGGTTTGAAGAAGACCGGCGTATCGGTAATGACCGGCGGGCGGAGAATCAATATTGGGCCGGAGAGCTATAGTCTGTTCGTGCGTACACGAGCAAAGTGGTATAATCGATGGCGATCACCAGCGCCGTCAGCAATATAGCAGCGAGTTGTAGCAGTAATTGGCAGGTGCTCACTTTATGGGCTGAACGCTTACTTGATGTCGGAGATGGTCGGCCAAAATAGTGAGTGCTATCGTTTAAATTGTTCTACCCACATGGCGGTAGCGCCTGCGACTGCCGCCGGCATTACCAGCAAGTTCACCACGGGGATCAGCAGGGCCATCATTACGCTGGCGCCAAAACTCAGACCCAAAAATCGTTTGGTCTTGATGGTGTGCCGGACTTGTTTGAAGCGGATGCGGTGATTCTCCATAGGATATTCCACGTATTCAAAGACATGCATCCAGGCGACAAACAGAGCCCATAAAATGGGCGCGATCAGGTTCACCATAGGAATGAGAAATAAGATCAGTAGAGGCAGGGCCCAAATCAGATAGTAGCCTAATTTACGTATTTCATTAACCATGGCGGGTAGGATGTCTGCGACCAGATCTTTGACGCCCCCGGCATCTTCCGGGGCCTGACCTGTTAACAAAGTCTCCACTTTTTCTGCCAGAAGCCCGTTAAAGGGTGCCGCGATAAGATTGGCCAACACCGTAAAGCTGAAATATAAAAGCAGCACCACGGCAATGAAGAACAACGGCCACAAAATGCCACGTATCAATGTGGCCCACCAGCTATCGCCGGAAGGTAACATCCATTCAAGTAAGCCGCCGAAATAGCCGTAGCCCATCCAAATCAACAAGCCGAAGACTATAGTTGCAACGAGTATGGGTAGGATGGCGAAGCGCCGTATACCGGGTTGGTTAATGAGCTTAAAACCGCGTATCAGGTAACCGGGACCGGAGATGGGGTTGGCCATAATAAATCCTTGGGGACGGGTTGTTTGCACGAACCCTCTCCCTGGGGTAGAGGGCGTTAATGGAGCAGTTGCGATGCGGCATCATATCATGTCCCCAAGAAGGTGTAGTTTGCCTGGTGCTCACCAAGCCATGCTGTTATTCAACCGAGTACGCCCCGTTATCCCGGTCTCGCACGATCCACACGTGGAATTTCGCCTGCGTCTTCTGCCCAACGCCAACCGCACCCTTGTCCAGGTAGAGCGCCCACGCCCAGTCCGGCTCATAGAGGCTGGTCGTGGAAGACCAGTACACATCCTGCAGCGCATCGAATGGATGCCCATCTGGAAGCGCAGGGCTGTGCGCACTGCAATCGACCAGAGACTCCAATTCATTGATATTGGGAAGCTGCCATCGCTTATCTTGCCGTTCGATCGCAGCCAGGGCCTGTACCCAGGTTGCCGGTCCACTCAGGTCGGCAGTCTGCCGCCAGCAGAGGTTCGTCAATCGATCGATCACCTCCCCCTCGAAACCTGAAAGCGCGGTGAAGGCCAGAGAAAACCGATGGAGAATTCGGCGTCCTGCCCCGTACCCGTACAGGGGATCACATCACCTGCCTCGGTGTAGCATCGTGTTTGTCCGGTCACGGGAAGGATACCCTTGCCTTGCCCACGAACCGGCCAAACCAGAAACGATTGATTCTATGCCACCATAGAACATGCGGCCGCCGTCCATGTTCACGTACCAGGCATGCGACGGACTGATTGCTGCCGTGGTGGAACTCCAGTACCAGCCATTAAAAATATTTGTGAACGCTTGATCTTCCGGAAGCGCAGGCCGTCTTGTCTGATGACTGATCAGGCTACGAAGCTCGCGCCGGTTGGGGACGCACCAGTCGCTATAGTCGAAGGTCGGGCTGCGATTCATTTGAGCCACATAGTTGAGTCCCTCATGCCACGTCAGGGGAAATTCGCGAGATTGGCGTTGCGGGACCAGACAAGGTCCGTCAACCGATCCCTGACACTTTCGCCTTCAATGTTAAAACGTGGTTTCGGCCACGACGCACCTCGCTGAAACGCGCCGTCCTGGCCGCCCCCGGAGCAATCGATCAGGCATCCGGCGGCATCGTGACAAGTCACCTGCCCGGTCTGAAGATAACCCGCTCCACTCATCGCTTTTCCGATCCGTTAACCTCTGGTTCACATAACTCGTTACGAAAAATCAGCGTAAGGTGCAGTTTCCATACCTTGAGCATACTGGAACACTACGGGCTATTGCTGTGTCTGATCGTTAGCATGATATGTGTCCCGAGAATTCATTTGGGTTTATCAATGGTAACCTCATACCTGCCGTTATAAAAAACGCTCACGAGATGCCACGTGGCGCGGTAGGTTGTGCCCTCCAGCAGGAATGTATCCTGTCCTCTATCAGCTATTCTCTTTTTGAAAAAGATAGTGGATTCTTTTCTGAATCCACTACCCAATACCTTGCTGAAATGGCCGATGGTCATGGTATGTCCGTACCCGTATTCTCCCCAGGAATAGCCATGGCTGTTAATGGGGTATTTATACTTGTTGATTTGAAGGTTCACATACCTTCCGCCATCCAGATTAAACGTTGCCACAAGCCTTCCCTCGGTTACCTGCCGGGTAACACGAGCAGGATTCTGGATAGCCGCATTTATCTGGGCGTTATTTGCCGACGGGGCAGTTGGAATAGGCGAGAAACAGCCCGACAAGAATGTGACGCCGGAAAACCAAAATAGTAAAACCCATGTTTCTCTTCGAAGCACTTTCCCAAGACTACTCCAATCCAATAAAATGGCGGAATAAGAATATACCTACTAGTAAATCGATCGTCCAACCTACGGGTCAGGATTCCAAGAGGCTGGATCTTGACCTATGCGTAGCAGATAGGTTCTAAAATATTGTTAATCTATAAGGCTTATTGATCGGAGAGGCGTGGCTAATGCAAAAACGGGGATACGACAGCTTGAGATGCTCCAGAGAAGTGCCGCTTATGAACCCAATGACGGTATCTGCTGGACGCCTGGCTTCTTTGGTAGCCAATGGCAACCCTGGCCAAAACGACAAAACGATCCGATCCGCAGCATATAAAGAACGGTGTAGATACATTGAGGACAGGTTGATCAAGGACGGAGTCTACATTGATTGGAATATATCCCCAGAACCTTTCTTTGTGGAGAAAAAAGAACTTACCTTTATCGAATCTCTTGGCAGATGTTTTTATCTGTTCTATCGCGCCTCAAACAACCTTTATCATGAAAGCGCACATGGAAGGCAACCAGGATGGATTGCCGGGTATTTGGATCAGGGGAAACCCCAGTCCCTTATAGACTATGCCCGTATGAACAGGATGAAAGACCTGCTTCCCGGCATCATAAGACCTGACATTATCCTGACGGAAGGCGGGATGGTTGCGACGGAATTAGATGCCGTCCCCGGTGGTATGGGTATTACAGGAAGTCTCGGCAGAGCCTATTCATCCACCTCGTTTATGGAAGGAGGGAATAAGGTGGTCGGTGAGATAGACGGAATGATAGAGGGTTTTCTGAATATGCTTAAGTCCACCACCCGGACACCTGATCCTGTCATCGCTATTGTGGTCTCCGAGGAATCCAGGGATTACCGGTCTGAGATGGAATGGCTGGCAGGGGCCATGCGGGAATATGGCGTAAATGCATCAACGATTAGACCCGAGGATATTATATTTACGGAGGAGGGGTTGCACATCAAGTCAGAGGAGGGCCGAAGCAAGATCGACGTCCTTTATAGATTCTTTGAATTGTTCGATCTAAAGAATATCCCGAAAGCTGAACTGATTATGTATAGCGTCAAAAATAATCAGGTATCTGTAACCCCACCCTTTAAGCCCTTTCTCGAGGAGAAAATGCTGTATGCCCTGTTTCATCATCCCATGATCAGGGGATACTGGATGACTACATTAGGGGAAAAGGTGTTTTCCATATTGCACGAGATTTTGCCTCCTACATGGATACTCGATCCGGCGGAGCTGCCCCCCTATGGAATAATTCCAGGGCTTAAAGTCGGCAAACGATCTGTTGCCGACTGGGCAGAATTGAAACAGGCCACACAAAACGAAAGGAAGGAGTTTGTTATAAAGCCATCCGGGTTTTCAGAACTGGCGTGGGGGAGTAGAGGAGTTGTAGTCGGGCATGATGTGTCAAAGAAGGAATGGGGGGATGTCATAGACAGGGCACTCGAGGATTTTCATAGGACCCCGCATATACTCCAGAAGTTTCATAAGGGACGACATGTTGAGGTCAACTATTTAGACCGGACCACAGGCGATATAAAAACAATGAAAGGGCGGGTGCGCCTCTGTCCATATTATTTTGTGTATAGAGAAGATGTAAAGTTGGCGGGCATGATGGCTACTGTATGTCCCCTTGATAAGAAACTTATACACGGAATGACGGATTCGGTAATGACTGCCGTTGCACGTGCCTGAACGATTTAAACGGTTAAATAATGGGATAGGACTATGGAACGCTGGCAACATATCTTAAAGAAGAGTCTTATAAAGACCGAGCAAATCTCAACGGCATTTGACCTTGAGAGCGAGAAGACCGATAGAGTCATCGCAGAATATCCGGCAAGGATAAATCCCTACTTTATGTCACTCATACAGAAAAAGGATGACCCCATATACAAACAAGTTGTACCTGATGAACGCGAGATTTATGATGATGTAGGTATGGATGACCCCCTCAATGAAGAAGGTGATAGCCCTGTACCGTCTATTGTGCATCGCTATAAAGATAGAGCCCTTCTGATGGTTACAAATCAATGTGCGATATATTGCAGGTTCTGCACAAGGAAGAGGCTTGTAGGAAAGAGACCAATATCAAGGGAGATGGTTCGCAGGGGCATTGATTACATCAGGGATCGTGAAGAGATTAAGGATGTAATACTTTCTGGCGGAGATCCGTTAATACTAAAAGATAAGGCGCTTGAAGAGATATTGGAAAGGGTACGGAGCATACCTCATATCGAGGTAATCAGAATCGGAACCCGTATGCCATGCGCGCTCCCACAACGGATAACAAAGAATCTCTGCAGGATGCTTAAAAAATATCACCCCCTGTATATAAACATAAACTTTATTCATCCACGAGAAATAACAAAGGAGGTGGCGACTGCCTGCAACAGGCTGGCCGATGCAGGTATTCCACTTGGTAGCCAGACAGTTCTCCTTAAGGGGATTAATGACGACCTGGAGACGATCAAAGAGCTGATGCAGAGACTCATCGCCATCAGGGTAAAGCCGTATTATCTATATCAGGCCGATTTGACACGTGGCACCGAACATATGCGGACAACCGTTGAGTGTGGTCTGGATATACTCAGAGGCCTGCAGGGACATATATCAGGGTTTGCTATACCAAAGTTTATGATTGATCTTCCTGGTGGTGGCGGCAAGATTGCGCTGCTCCCTTCGGACACGGTTATAGAGATGAATGAAATAGAGGTAATAGTAAAGAATTATAAGAACAAGATTTACCACTACCCCCAAGTCACTGCTGAAAAGGCTGGTTACGAGTGGGGTAGAGGAAATTAATGGTGCAGCTGTGATGTGGCATCACAGCGTGTCATCCGGAAGGTGTTGTTTGCTTGGTATTCACCAAACCCGCAGCAAGCCTTGCCGTACCATAGGCGGCTTCGGTAGATAAAGGCGTTAGCATGGGTACGTCTAACAGGCGCTGACGAATTTGCATCCAGACCGGATTCCTGCTGCCGCCGCCGGTGGTATAGACTCCTTTAAGATCGGGTGTGCCGAGTTCGTGCATGAGTGCATAGCCCTGGGCCTCAATTCGGGCTATGCCTTCGAGCATGGCCTGTAAAAATATTGTCCGATCCGGGGCGGGGGGGTCCATGCGGGGTGTTAATTGTGGGTCGCTCAGCGGAAAGCGTTCGCCGGTGCCGGGCAGGGGGTAATAGTTCAAACCGGTGTCCTTATTGGCTCGTAGATCAGGAGTGAGGGACTCGATCTCTTTGATGCTGAAGTGTTGATCTAGGGCTGCGCCACCGCTATTAGAGGCCCCACCAACAAGCCATTGATCGCCAAGTCTGTGACTGTATATCCCGTAGCGGGGGGCAAACAGGGGCTGGTCGGATAGCAGTTTGAGGGCCAGGGTGGTGCCCAAGGCGGTGACGCCGTGGCCACAGGCATGGGCGCCGGTGGCAAGGAAGGCGGCCACGCTATCGGTGGTGCCCGCCATGATCGCGGTGCCCGGTGTCAGGCCTGTTGCCTTGGCGGCGGCATGGCTGACCCTGCCCATAAAACTTCCTGGGGCCTTCACCTCGGGGAAGCATTGATTGGAAATACCCAGGGTCTCGATCCAGGGTGGCCAACACAAAGCGACGGGATCAAAGCCCAGCTTGAGGCTGTTATTGTAGTCACTCATGGGCCATTCGCCACATAGCTGGCCCGCGATCCAGTCCGCTTGATTCAGGACGTAGAAATTTTCGGTGTGATCTGTGTGTCTAGCCAACCACAAGGCCTTGGCCAGCCCACTGCTGACGCCCTGGGCGCCACAATCTTGTGGTGCATCACGCGTTATATCCTCCGCTTCATGGATGGCGCGACGGTCGTTGTACATCAGTGCCGGGCCAAGGGGTTCGCCCTGTGGGTTGCACAGCAGAACCGATCCCGAGGTGCCGTTCACCGCCAGGGCCGTGATCTGATTCAGGGGACGCTGGCGCCCAAGTTGCTTCAGGGTGATCACCAGTCCCTGCCACCAGTCTTGGGGGCGTTGTTCAACCCTGGGGCCTTGTACGGAAGAACGGGGTAGGGCCGTAGTGGTGCTGGCGTAGAGGTGTCCCTCGCCATTGATAATAATCCCCCGGCAACCGGAGGTACCCAGGTCGATCCCCAGGTAGCGCCCTGGGAGGGAGGCACCCATCAGGGTAGGGTGACTGGGGCAGGTGGTGTCCAGTTCGGTTGCTGGTGCTCTGCCACCACCGTGGTATACAGACCCCCGCGTACGTTGAAACGTGCTGTGAGACGGGCATAGCGAGGCGTCATGGCCCCCACCAGGTCATCCAGGATCTGGTTTGTGACCGCCTCGTGAAAAGCGCCCTCATCGCGCCAGGCCCACACATAGCGTTTCAGGGCCTTGAGTTCGACGCACAGCTTGTCCGGGACGTACTCGAGAAAAAGTGTCGCAAAATCGGGCTGTCCGGTCTTGGGACACAGGCAGCTAAACTCGGGCATACGAATACGGATGGTGTAATCGCGGTCGGACTTCGGGTTGGAGAAGGTCTCCAGGGTCTTGCTGGGTTCGCTAGGCATTTTAAATCCGGTTGTGGTAACGTTCGAGCCCGGCATTTTAATCTAAAAATCGACTGTTTAATGCGTCTGAAGACCATAAAGCTTGCCGGCTTCAAGTCATTCGTTGATCCAACCGTTATTACCCTACCGGCCAGCCTGATTGGCGTGGTGGGGCCCAACGGATGTGGCAAATCCAACATCATCGATGCGGTGCGTTGGGTGCTCGGCGAGACCTCAGCCAAGAACCTGCGTGGCAGCAGCATGACCGATGTGATCTTCAGTGGCTCCACGGGGCGTAAGCCCGTGGGCAAGGCCTCGGTTGAGCTGATTTTTGACAATACCGAGGGCAAGGCCCCTGGGCCCTATGCCCGGTATGCCGAAATCTCGGTGCGTCGGGAGGTGTCCCGGGACGGGATGTCCGATTACTTCCTGAACAAGACCAAGTGCCGGCGCAAGGATATTACCGACATTTTCCTCGGAACCGGACTGGGTCCCCGCACCTATTCCATTATCGAGCAGGGCATGGTGACCCGTATCATCGAAGGCAAGCCCGAAGATATGCGTACCTTCGTGGAAGAGGCCGCCGGCATTTCGCGCTACAAGGAAAGGCGCCGCGATACCTCCAATCGCATACGCCATACCCGGGAGAACCTGGAACGGGTGGAAGATATCCGTGGTGAATTGGATACCCAGATTAAGCGTCTACAGAGGCAATCCAAGTCCGCCGCCCGTTATAAGTTGCTGAAACAGGAAGAGCGCCAAGTCCATGCCGAGTTGCTCAGTCTGCGCTGGCAGGAACTGGGCGCCAGCATTACCACTGAAGACACCAGCCTGGCCAAACTCGATACCGAACTGGAATCCCGTAAGGCCGACCAGCGGGCTTTAGAAACTGCCATGGAGGGGTTGCGCCAACAGCGTACCGAGGCCACCGATCAATTTAACGGTTTACAGAGCGAGTTTTACAAGTTGGGTGCTCAAGTGGCCAGTGTGGAGCAATCCATTGATCATGCCCAGGAAACCTTGCAACAGCGAAAGTTGGAACTGGATCAGGCCGAACAGGCCCTGGGTGAGGCCAACCACCATTTAGAGATAGATCGTAGCCGCTTCGATGACTACACTCAGCGGCTGGCCCAATGTGGTCCCCAGCTTAACCAATATGATGAGACTTGGCAGTTGGCCAAGGCCGCATTGTTAAAATTTGAGCAAAGCAAAGATGAATGGCAGGTCGCTTGGGAGTCCTTCGCACGGTTGGCCTCGCAGCCGGTAAAAGAACAAGAAGTGCAAGCTGCACGTATTCAGCAACTGGAGCACAGCATCGGTCGTAATCGTGAACGTCACCAGCGCCTCAGGGATGAAATCGATGGTCTTAAAAATAAATTACAAGACGGTGGTTTGGATACGCTGAAAAAACGCATGGAAGACAGCGGTCAAGCCTGCCAGCAACAAGAAACACAACTTCAACAGCTTGAAGAACGCATACGTGAAATCCGCCGTAATGGTGAGGAACTGGGTGCCGAGAGCGAAGAACTCAGCGGCCAGTTGCAAACTATTAATGCCCGTTGTTCCTCGCTGGAGGAATTGCAGACCGCAGCCATGGAACAGCACGATAGGGGGCTAAAAGAATGGTTGCTAGAACACGATCTGCAAAAGGCCCCGCGCCTGGCAGCCAATCTGGACGTTGAGTCCGGTTGGGAGTTGGCCGTAGAGCGCGTGCTTGCCGATGTGTTGGGGGCGTTGTGCGTGACGTCCTTGGATGATATTGCCTCTGATCTGGAAGGTTTGGCTGGATCTAATCTTTGTGTATTGCAACAGAGCCGGGGTCCCAAACAGACCTCGGCTGATGCCAGGCTTTTGCTTGATGTGGTGCATAGCGATCAGGCGGATCTGCGGCCCTTGATCAGTGGCGTACGTCTGGCCCAAGACCTGGATGCGGCCATGGCGCAAAGGGGCAGCCTCAAGGACGGGGAGTCTATTGTCACCCGTAACGGCGTTTGGGTCGGTAAGAACTGGTTGAGCCTTTATGACCAGGAGAGCGCCAAGGCGGGGATGCTGACCCGTGAGATGGAGTTGGAGAGCTTGCGTGAGCAGGGGGTGGAACTGAAGGAGGCGCTGGATGGCCTACGCCAACGCCAAACAGAGGGACAAGAGATTCTGGAGGCTTTGGAGGCTGAGCGAGATAATGGGCGCCGTGATTTAAGTGAGTTGATCCAACAGAGGGCAACTCTGCATAGTGAATACGGTGGTCAGGAGGCTGCAGTGTCGCAGATGCATGCACGCAGTGAACAGATCCGGTGCGAATTGGCAGAATTTGAGAACGAGGAAAATCGTGAGCAAGGTCTATTGACCTCCTCCAAAGAGTTGTTGGCCTCCGCTCGTCAGGAAGTGAGCGACTTTAAATCTCGCCGCCAGGGCCTGATGCTGGAAAAGGAAAAAATCGTGGGCGATCTGGAGCAGGCCCGCCAGCAAGAGGCCGACGCCCGGGATGCCCACCACCGTGAGGAACTGCTACGAGAAGGGCTGCAGACATCGCTACAATCTACCCAAGAAAGCATTGACCGGCTCGAGGCTCAAGTGGCCACCCTGAGTGGACGCCGCCAGGAATTGGAGCACGTCGTCAGTCAGGGTGACAGGCCAGAATTGGAATTGAAACAGCAACTTGAACTCTTGCTCAAAAAACGGATAGTGGCAGAAGAAAAATTAGCCTTGGCCCGTAGGCAGGTCTCGGATGTGGAAGACGGTCTTCAGGTTAAGGAAAAGCAACGCACAGAATTCGAGCACCGCATGCAAGAGACCCGGGAGCTGTTAGAGCAGGCGCGGATGGCCCGTCAGGAACTGGTGGTGCGACGGGAGACCCTGGAGGAGCAAATACGCGCCGACGAGTACGAACCGCAAAAATTGCTCAACGAGATCGAAAAAGATGCCAGCGAAGAAAGCTGGCAGGCACGATTAGAGGGGCTGGAGAAGAAGATCAATCGCATTGGTCCGGTCAATCTGGTGGCCATTGAGGAATTCAAGGAACAATCTGAACGAAAAAATTATCTCGACAAACAATACGAGGATTTGACCCAGGCCTTGGGCATGCTGGAAGACGCCATGCGCAAAATCGACCGTGAGACCCGCACCCGTTTCAAGGAAACCTTTGATCAGGTCAATACCAACTTCCAGGCATTTTTCCCTAAACTATTTGGTGGTGGCCATGCCTATATGGAACTCACCGATGACGATCTGCTTACAACCGGTGTACTTGTCATGGCGAGACCTCCGGGGAAACGCAACACCACGATTCACCTGTTGTCCGGTGGCGAAAAGGCCTTGACCGCAGTGGCGCTGATGTTTGCCTTCTTTGAGCTCAATCCGGCACCGTTTTGTTTGTTGGATGAGGTGGACGCACCTCTGGACGACGCCAATGTGGAACGCTATAGCGCGACCGTGCGCAATCTGGCGCAACGCTCGCAAATGATTTTTATCACCCACAACAAGATCACCATGGAGTCCGCTGAGTTGTTGATCGGGGTGACTATGGCCGAGCCCGGCGTGTCCCGCTTGGTAGCGGTAGATATGGCCCAGGCGGTCGAAATGGTTGCCCAATGACAAGTTTGCGCGTCGCGCTGCTGATTGTTGGTCTGGTCTTCGTGGTTATTATCGGGCTGATTTCTTACGACAAACTTCGCATGCGACGTATCGACATACGGCGCATGCAACTACGTAAGCGGGCAAAAGAATGGCAGGAACCTGCCTTAGTGGTGCGTCATCCTGTCGAGGACGAACCCACGTTGCCTGCGGACGACGACCAAGCACTCTTAGCCGCAGAAATTACCGAAGAGCCGAAAGTCCGTGACCCGCATGAGGCCGGGCTGGACGACATCGAACATGCCGCCACCATGCCCCTGGATCTTGACCCCGGTTTGCCGCAGCAATTGCGTGAGCAACGGGCCGATGAAGTTGTAGACTTTGTGGCCAGGGTCCAGGGAGAAACCATTGTTCCCAGGGATACGGTGTTGGGTATCTACAAACAAAACGAATATCTACTCGACAAACACCGCTGCATCTATGGGTTAAATGAAGACAACGGTCTGTGGCGTGATTTGGAGCAAGAACCCGAAAATGGCCAGTATACTGACATAGAATTGGCCATTCAGTTGGCGGATCGTGATGGCCCCGTCTCCGAGTCAGAGCTGAACAAGTTTGCCCAAATGGGATTGAGGATTGCCGATATGCTGGTGCGGCCGATTAAGTTCAGCATGTCTTTTGAGGCCGCGCTTGAGCGGGCCGGTGATCTTGACAATTTTTGCCGCACCTACGATGTGTTGGCGATCATCAACATGGTCTCAAGGGGTGAAGAGCGTTTTGCTGGTCCGGGCATTGATCGCCTTGCCAAGGAATGTGGCATGCAGTTGGGCAACATGAATATCTACCATAAGATCAACACCCAAACCCAGGGGGGGCGGTATTTGTACAGTATCGCCAATATGTATAAGCCTGGCGACTTTGATCCCAACAATCTGGAAGGCTTTCAGACTAAGGGTTTGACGTTTTTCCTCAACATCCCCACGGCCTTTGATCCCCCCAAGGTTTATGCAGATATGATTCATACCGTTAAGACATTCTCTGATCGGTTTGGTGGTGTGTTGTTGGACCGTGACCGGCATACTCTGGATGATGCGACCCTTGAGCGTATCGGCCAGCACGTAGACCGTATTGCCAAAGAAATGGATAAAGAAGGTGTTGTCCCAGGGGGGGAGGCAGCACTTAGGCTGTTTTAACCATGGCGGCCGGTGACCAAGATTCAAGACGCATCGTAGCCCTGCGTGAGGAACTCGCCCATCACAATCACTGTTACTATGTTCTTGATGCCCCTGAGGTGCCCGATGCCGAGTATGACCGCCTGTTCCGCCAGTTGCAGTCACTGGAAGAAAAATATCCCGCCCTCGTCACCCCCGACTCACCCACCCAGCGAGTAGGGGCCAAACCCCTCAAGGCCTTTAGCGAAGTTCACCATGGAGTGCCCATGTTATCTTTGGCCAATGCCTTTGATGAGGGTGGGGTAAAAGACTTTCACCGCCGTGCTTGCGAACGTCTCGGCGTTGAACACATTGACTATAGTTGCGAAACCAAACTCGATGGCCTCGCTGTCAGCCTCCTGTACGAGAATGGGGTGTTGGTGCGCGGTGCGACTCGCGGTGATGGCCGTAGTGGCGAGGACGTGACTCAAAATGTGCGCACCATTGATTCCATTCCATTGCGCTTATTGGGGAAAGACGCTCCACGGGTGTTAGAGGTGCGGGGCGAAGTGTTTATATCCCGCGCAGGTTTTGCCCGGCTTAACCGGGCGCAGCGGGCAGAGGGGGGTAAACAATTTGCCAATCCTCGCAATGCCGCTGCCGGTAGTCTGCGACAGCTTGATCCTCGAATTACTGCGGCCCGTCCCTTGGAGATTTATATCTATGGTGTCGGTGTGGTCGAGGGTCCAGCTGATGAAATCCTGGCCGGCACCTATAGCGCCATGTTAGAACGGTTTCGGGATTGGGGTCTGCGCACCAGTCCCGAAACCCGGGTGGCCCGGGATGCCGAGGGTTGTATTGCCTACTACCGCGACATCATGGCCCGTCGTGACAAATTACCCTACGAAATTGATGGCGTGGTGTACAAGGTCAATCGCCTCGACCAACAAGACGCCCTGGGTGCAGTATCCCGCGCCCCCCGTTGGGCCCTGGCCCACAAATTCCCCGCCCAGGAAGAAATGACGGTGCTCAAGGGTATCGAAGTGCAAGTGGGGCGTACCGGTACCCTCACGCCGGTGGCGCGCCTGGAGCCGGTGTTTGTGGGCGGTGCCACGGTGACCAACGCTACCTTGCACAATCAAGACGAAGTGAAGCGAAAAGATGTGCGCATCGGTGATACGGTGGTGGTGCGCCGCGCTGGTGATGTGATTCCGGAAGTGGTGTCGGTGGTGATGTCCAAACGCCCCAAGCATACCCGGCGTTTTAAAATGCCAGAGCGTTGTCCGGTGTGTGATTCAAAAGTTGAACGGCCGGAGGGTGAGTCCGCAGCCCGATGTACCGGCGGTCTGTATTGCGCAGCACAGCGGCGCGAGGCTATTAAACACTTTGCCTCGCGCCGGGCCATGGACATCGAAGGTCTGGGAGACAAGTTAGTCGACCAATTGGATGAACAGGGCATGTTATCGGACTTGTCTGATCTATATCGGTTGAAGTTAGAAGATCTTGCCGGTCTTGAACGGATGGGAGAAAAGTCGGCAAAAAATTTGATCGATGCCCTCAAAAAGAGTCAATCGACCACCCTTGCACGTTTCCTTTACGCATTGGGTATACGTGATGTGGGAGAAACCACCGCCCGGAGTCTGGCCAACTATTGCGGCAAGTTGGAAACGCTAATGCACGCTGAGGAAGAGGTCTTACAGGAAATCCCCGACGTAGGCCCCGTGGTGGCGGGAAATGTCCATACCTTTTTTCGTGAGAGCCACAACCGCCAAGTGATCCGAAAGCTCATCAAGCGCGGCATGAACTGGCCGGAGGGGGTGGTCGATAGGGATAAACTGCAACCCCTGTCGGGCAAGACCTTCGTCTTGACCGGAACACTCGACAGCATGGGCCGTGATGAGGCCAAGGCAAAACTCCAGGCCCTGGGCGCCAAGGTCACCGGCAGCGTATCGGCCAAGACCAGTTATGTGGTTGTGGGGGTCGATCCTGGCTCCAAGGCCACCAAGGCCGAGCAGCTAGGGGTTGTGATGCTGGATGAGAAAGCATTTTTGAAGCTGCTAAGTAAGAAGTAATAATCCTTCGGCGCGGAGACGCAAAGGATTCGCAGAGGAAGTAATATTGTCTCAAGGGCGCTTCTATTGTCCCGCTAACCTAACAGTGCGATCAATAATCTGGCAGGCGAGATTTGAGTAACTCGACAATCGAAGTCATCCCTTCTCCCTCAGGGAGAAGGCCAGGATGAGGGATTATATAAAATAACGAGCTATTATTACTCCCCCTCTCCAATCTTTTATGCCCTAGGGGTGCTCCCGTAGGGAGAGGGGGCTTTTCGTTACAGGCTCGTCCATGATGCATGCTTCGCCTAATTTTGCATGGTTTGTTCAAAGCCTTGCGCGGTTGAGTTTTTTCGGGTCGGCACGGATACAAGAATCCAATTACGGGATGAATGATGCCAAAACCCAGCATACCCACAACCAACGGGGCGGCAGGCTACGATAGAAAAGAAAAAGGGGGCCATGCGGCCCCCTTTGAATAATACGTAGTGGTATTCCTTTATTCGCTCTTGGCTTCGGAACTTTCTTTAGGCTTGGAGGCTTCTACCTTTTTGATATCGATTTTGGCCTTCTTCTTTAGTTCATCCACTTTCTTTGCCAGCATGTCTTGTTGGATAAGACGGGCAACGTCGGCCTTGACCTTGTCAAAAGGTGGGATCTTGACCTTGCGGCGGTCGTTAACCTTGATGACATGCCATCCGAACTGCGTTTTGACCGGCACCTTGGTATAACTGCCTATCTTAAGTTTGGTGACGGCTTCAAAGAAGGCGGGGACCACCATGCCTTGTTGTACCCAGCCCAGATCGCCACCCTTGTTTTTGGTGGGACCCTTTGATTTGGTCTTGGCCAGTCCGGCGAACCCCTTGCCTTTGTCGAGGTCGGCAATCACGGCTTTGGCGTCGGCCTCGCTGGCCAGTATGATGTGGCTGGTTTTGTAAGCAAACTTATGGGTCGCATCGACCTCTTTCGCATAACGCGCTTTGATCTGGTCTTCGGTGATGGATGGAAATTCTTTAAGAATTTTTCGTTGGGCAGCGCCAATGAGCAGGGCATTACGCTGGCGGGCCAGGGCGAGGTACACATCCAGTTCTTCGTCGATCTTGCTGTCCAGTGCATAGTTGACCAACAATTGTTGGGTCACTAACTGTTTCAGGATCAATTCTTTGGCCTTGGCCTTATCCGGGTGTACGGGTTGACGCAGGCGAGCAATAAAAAAGTCATAGGCCTTTTCAGTGATTGGCTCACCATCAACGGTGGCCAGCACTGCGCTGGTGTCAATGTCTTTTTTGCAGCCTATAAGCGCCAGTGGTACCAGGATCAGTAATAAAACAATTCGTTTTGCAAACATTGTGCTTCCTTTTGTTTGATTTTTGGAGTGCATTGGCGTCGCTTAATACGACCGGCAATCAACTCTATAGTTCATCAGGTGTGTGCGCCTTTATTGACAGGGCATGTATTTCCGCAGGTATCATATCACTAAGGGCGGCATAGATCATGCGGTGTCGGGCCACTTGGTTCCGGCCTTTGAAACTTTTGGCCACGATGTTGACGTCGAAGTGACCGCCCCCGGATTGAGCCCCGGCATGGCCCACGTGGTGATGGCTCTGATCGATGACCTCAATAGATTGGGGCGAAAAATCTGCCACCAGTTTTTGCTCTATTTTTTCGCACCGATCTAACCGATCCATTAGGGCAGGACCTTTTTAAAAGGCAACACACTGACCTCCTTGAATACGCCCTGTTGGGCGTAGGGGTCGGCGTGGGCCCATTCCGTGGCCTGCTCCAAAGAGTCAAATTCTGCGACGATGAGGCTGCCGCTGAATCCGGCGGGCCCGGGGTCGTTGCCGTCGATGGCGGGAAAGGGGCCTGCGATCAATAGTTGGCCCGCGTCTTTTAACGCCTCAAGCCGACTAAGATGGACTGGCCGTGCCGCCATGCGTAACGCCAGACTGTCATCCTTATCGCGGCCGATAATGGCGTAATACATCAGGTTTTGTCTTCTAGATTCTCGGTGTCCATGTAGCGCGTCAGAAAGAAGGCCTGACCCACAGCAAAGACCAGGGTCAGTCCAAGCAGACCAAACACCTTAAAGTCCACCCACAGCGCCTGCCGGGCGGCAATGTCGAGATCCAGGCGGTACCAGAAGGCCACATAGAGATTGAGCGCGCCCACCAGGAGAAAGAAAATGCCCCAGGCCAGGTTGAGACGTTGCCAGATAGGGTCCGGGAGTTGTAGCTGTGAGCCCATGACATATTGTATGGCCGGTTTTTTGCCTAGCAACTGACTGCCTACCAGGATCACGGTGAACACCCAATTGATGATGGTGGGCTTCCACTTGATAAAGGTGTCGTCGTGAAGCAGTAAGGTCAGGCCGCCGAACACGGTGATAATCACCAGGGTGATAATGTGAACGGTCTCTACCCGGTTGTTTTTATGCCAAAAGAAACCGACCTGAATTATGGAGGCAATAATGCCTACTGCGGTAGCAGCGTAGATGGCATCGGCGGGATCACCATAAAGCCCATACAGTTTGAAGGTCCCGAAAAAGAATATCAGGGGGAAAAAATCGTATAAAAGTTTCATTTAGGAGGGGGTCTTGTCTTCTAGGACCCCTATTGTGTCACTACCGGCAGGCGAGAGCAACGCTGGGTCTTGCGTAGCGAATAGGCAAGCGCGGAGACGGTCTGGTACTATCCGCGCCGACTTTCAGGCCGCACCCTATCATAATATGCCACGCTACGACCTCCATACCCACAGCAGCTTTTCCGACGGTACTCTCAGCCCCCGGGATTTAGTCGCCCGTGCCCATCAGCAGGGTGTGGATGTGTTGGCCTTGACCGATCATGACGTTACCGATGGTATTGCTGAGGCCACACAGGCCGCTGGGAAATGGGGCCTGAAATTGGTGCCTGGCGTGGAGGTCTCGGTGAGCCTCGAAGGACTGACTTTGCATATCGTTGGTCTGGGTGTGGACCCCGAGAATCCAGGGCTGGCCGAAGGTTTGGCGCACCTGCGTGAGTTTCGGCTGTGGCGGGGAGAAGAAATTGGCAGGCGGTTGGAGAAACGCGGTGTGGCCGGAGCCCTGGACGGCGCCAACGCATTGGTATCTGGGCCCATTCTCAGTCGCACCCATTTTGCCCGGTTTCTGGTCGATGCGGGGCATGTGCGAACGATTTCCCAGGCATTCAAAAAATATCTTGCTAAAGGCTGTTCCGGTTATGTGCGCGGTGAATGGGCGACCTTGGCCCAGGCCCTGGACTGGATCCATGTTGCCGGGGGCCAGGCCGTCCTTGCCCACCCGTTGCGCTACAAGCTGGGCCGTGGCCGTTTTCGTCGCATGTTGTCCGAGTTTAAGGATTTGGGGGGTGATGGGATGGAGGTGCTTTCAGGGAGTCAGTCCCAGGAGGGTGCAAGCCGCTTGGCTGATCTGTGCGGTGAATTTGAGTTGCTGGCCTCGGTGGGCAGTGATTTCCATGGGCCAGAACAAACCTGGATGGAGCTGGGACGAATACCGAAGCTTCCCGCTAGTTGTACACCAATATGGCAACACTGGGCGGTTTAATTTATGGCTCAGTTTTTCCAGATTCATCCCCAAAATCCCCAGATGCGGCTGGTCGATCAGGCGGTGGGGATCATCCGTGGTGGCGGTCTCATCGCCTATCCCACAGACTCTAGTTATGCCCTGGGGTGCCACTTGGGAGACAAGGCCGCTATGGAGCGTATCCGGCGCTTGCGCCAGGTGGGGGACCGGCACCACTTTACCTTGGTGTGCCGGGATCTATCGGAACTGGCCTTGTACGCCAAGGTGGACAACAGCACCTATCGCTTGCTCAAGGCCCATACCCCAGGGCCTTATACCTTTATTCTGCCCGCGACCCGAGAGGTCCCCCGGCGGCTTCAAAATCCACGCCGAAAGACCATCGGCCTGCGGGTGCCGGACCATCCTATTCCCCAAGCCCTACTCACCCGTTTGGGAGAACCGCTGATGAGTTCGACGCTGATTATGCCGGGGCAGACCACACCCCTGGGTGACCCCGAGGAGATTCGGGAAGTCTTGGAGCATCAAGTGGACTTGGTGATAGACGGCGGGTTTTGTGGTCTGGAACCCACTACGGTAATTGATCTGGTAGACGGCGCCCCTCGATTGGCGCGTCAGGGGTGTGGTGAACCGATTCCGGAGTTGGCCTAGTGGTGCATTTTCTGTTGCCAATGTTTTCTAAAGAACCCTGATATAATCCAGCCATGGAAGCCTTTAATATCGTACAAAAGATCACCATTTGGGCATTGCCGGTATTGTTTGCCATTACTGTGCACGAGACCGCCCATGGTTGGGTTGCCAAGCTGCTGGGGGACCCCACCGCCCAGCGCCTGGGACGCCTGACCCTCAACCCTATAAAGCACATTGACCCGGTGGGCACGTTATTGGTCCCTGCGATTTTACTGATGGTGAGCCCGGTGGTGTTTGGTTGGGCCAAACCGGTGCCGGTAACATGGGAGAATCTGCGTCGCCCAAAACGTGATATGGCCCTGGTGGCAATCGCGGGCCCTGCGGCCAATCTGGTGATGTTGATTTTATGGGCGGTATTGATTCGTATCGGCATAGGCCTGCCCGCGAATGTGGGCACGTTTATGGTCTATGTGGGCAGTGCCGGCGTGGTGATCAATGCCGTGTTGATAGCGCTCAATCTGTTGCCCATACCGCCTTTAGATGGCGGTCGGATCATGACCGGGCTGTTGCCGGGTCCCTGGGCCTGGCAACTGAGTCGTTTGGAGCCCTACGGATTTTTTATTATCCTTGGGCTTGCCATGCTTGGGGTGTTGGGCAAGTTGATTCAACCGGCGGTGGTGGGCTTGGCCTTACTCATGGGTGAATTGCTGGACATCGCGCCGCGGATTATATTGGCAGTACTGTTGTAGTCTTAAACAAACTGACTTGATCTAATCTAATAGCGCTGTCATTCCGAGTGTAGCGAGGAATCTCAGATTGCTTAACGAAGGCAATAAATTTAACGGGTTAAGATTCTTCGACGCTTTGTGCCTCAGGGTGACAAAAATCGAATATCGTAATGGCATTTTTATTTCTATGCACAACTTATCAGCGCGTAACTACAAACTAGCAAGCTGAGATAACAAATCAATTCGGGAGTACTCATTGATATCAACGGCTGGTCAGCCCCAGCGTGTCCTGTCCGGGATGCGGCCAACGGGGCCATTGCACCTGGGGCACTACCATGGGGTGTTAAAAAATTGGATAAAGCTACAGCATGAATATGACTGTTTCTTTTTTGTTGCCGATTGGCACGCTCTAACGACGCACTATGATGAGTCTGAAAAGATTGCCCCCTATACCTGGGACATGGTCATCGATTGGTTGGCGGCGGGGGTGGACCCAGGTCACGCAACACTGTTTATACAATCTTTGGTGCCCCAGCACGCTGAGTTGCACACCTTGTTGTCCATGTTCACCCCCTTAAGCTGGCTAGAGCGGGTACCCAGTTACAAAGATCAACAGGAAAAACTCAAAGAGCGGGACTTGGCCACCTTTGGTTTTCTCGGCTATCCCTTATTGCAGGGCGCGGACATCCTCATCTACCGCGCCGGTCTGGTACCGGTGGGCGAAGATCAAGTGCCCCATGTGGAATTGACCCGGGAGGTGGCGCGGCGGTTTAACTATCTTTTTGGCCGTGACCCGGGTTTTGAGAAAAAGGCCGAGACCGCTGTAGATAAATTGGGTAAGAAACCCGCCAAGTTGTATCGCAAGCTACGTGGCGCCTACCTGGAGCAGGGCGATCACTCGGCCCTGGAAAAGGCCCAGGCCCTGTTAACCGATCAGCAAAATCTTACCCACGGCGATGTGGAACGCCTGTTCGGCTACCTTGAGGGGGGGGGTCGTATTATTTTGCAGGAGCCTGAGGCACTACTTACCCAGGCCTCTAAATTTCCAGGGCTCGATGGCCAGAAGATGTCCAAGTCTTATCACAATACCATTAGCTTGCGAGACGATCCGCTAAGGGTAGAAAAAAGTATACGTGCCATGCCTACGGACCCCGCACGACAGCGCCGTACCGACCCTGGTGATCCCGAAAAATGTCCGGTATGGCAGTTACATCAGGTCTACACCGATGAGTCTGTGCACCAATGGGTGCAGGAGGGTTGTACCAGTGCCGGTATCGGTTGTGTCGACTGTAAACAGCCGGTTATCGATAAAATTCTCAGTGAACTGGCAGAGCTTGCTGAGCGGGCCCAGCCTTATGTGGAAGATTCCACCATGGTACGCAATATCATCGCCGATGGTTGCGAGAAGGCGCGTAAGGTCGCCGAGGACACCATGGACGAGGTGCGGCGTAGCATGGGTCTGGAGTACTACTGATGGAGGCGCCCTTGCAGGACGAAATGCCGTTCGCGGTGATCTATGGCGAATTGGTGGCAAGACCGCCCCAGGACTTGTATATCCCGCCAGAGGCCATGGAGGTCTTTCTTGATGCCTTTGAAGGCCCCCTGGATCTGCTCCTGTATCTGATCCGAAAACAGAACCTGGATATTCTGGATATTCCGGTGGCGCAGATTACTGAGCAATACATGGAATATGTGGAGTTGATGAAGGAGGCCCGTCTCGATCTGGCGGCAGAGTATATGGTGATGGCGGCGATGTTGGCGGAGATTAAATCTCGCATGTTGTTGCCCCGTCCGGTGGATGAAGATGACGAAGAGGACGACCCCCGTGCCCAGTTGGTACGGCGACTGCAAGAATACGAACGCTATCGTCAGGCGGCCATGGATATTGAGGACCGGCCCCGGGTGGGACGGAATATCTTTATCGGTTCCATTGCCTTTGATTACAGCAAGATGCCCGAGGTCGCGCCCAAAGTGGCCTTGCCGGATTTGTTGGACGCATTTAAGGGGGTCTTGCAGCGGGCGAAACAGTTTCGACACCTACAGCTAAGCCGAGAGATCTTGTCGGTGCGCGAGCGCATGACTATGATCCTGGGGAAAGTGAAGGCGGCGGCGTTCACCCGTTTTGAAGCATTTTTTGATGTCAGCGAAGGGCGCATGGGTGTCGTGGTGACATTTGTTGCTTTACTGGAATTATTGAAGGACGAATCTATTGTGTTGGTACAAAATGAACTTTATGGTCCGATTCACATCAAGGCGGTGGATTGATGGCAGAACAAGTTTCAGATTTAAAGTCCATTATCGAAGCAGCCGTATTGGTTGCCGATAGCCCACTGAGTATTGATCGGATGATCGCCATGTTCAGCGAAGGCGCTCAGCCGAGCCGTGAGATCGTTAACGAGGCATTAAAGGCCTTAGAGGCCGACTATGCAGGCCGGGGTATAGAGCTCAAGTGCATTGATAAGGGCTACCGTATCCAATCTCGAGAGGCCTATTCGCCGTGGATCAAGAAGCTCCTGGAGACCCGGCCGCCACGTTATTCCCGCGCCTTGCTCGAGACCCTCGCCATTATTGCCTATCGCCAGCCTGTTACCCGTGGCGAGATTGAAGAGATTCGCGGAGTGGCGGTGAGCACGGATATCATTCGGACCTTGCTCGGGCGTGAATGGATTCGCCAGGTGGGACACCGCGATATTCCCGGTAAACCGGCTCTGTTTGGGACCACAAAGGGTTTTCTGGAGCACTTTAATCTCAAGAGTTTGAGTGAGTTGCCGGAGCTTCCCGAATTACGCGACACCGAGAGTATTTCGCGAGAGCTCAATCTTAGTCTGTCCCTGGAGGAACCGCCCCAAGGGGATGACGTTGCCTCGGAAGAGGTAGGCTCCACCGCCACTGCGGTGCATGAGTGAAAAACTGCAAAAGGTCTTGGCCAGGGCCGGGCTCGGTTCACGTCGTCAGCTGGAACGCTGGATTGAACAAGGGCGGGTATCTGTAGACGGACGCACTGCCCAACTAGGTGATCGGGTCACCACAGATCAAAAGTTGATGGTCGATGGTAAATCCGTTAGCACGATGTTGGGTAATCAATCTCACGTACTTCTTTACCACAAGCCGGAAGGTGAGATTTGTACTCGCGACGACCCTGCCGGGCGTCCCACCGTGTTTTCTAATCTGGCTGCGCCGCGTGATGGGCGTTGGGTAGTGGTGGGACGATTGGACCTCAATACGGCAGGGCTACTGTTGTTTACCACCCATGGTGAGTTGGCCAACCGCCTTATGCACCCTCGCTATCGTGTAGTGCGGGAATATGCGGTGCGTGTCCTCGGCCAGGTTGATGCCGCTGATCTCAAACGCCTAAAAAAGGGAGTTGTGCTCGACGATGGCCCAGCCCGCTTTCAGCGAATTGAGGATACCGGTGGTGAAGGGGCCAATCATTGGTACCGTGTACAATTGGCCGAGGGTCGCAATCGGGAGGTGCGACGGATGTGGGAGGCAGTAGGGGCGAGGGTGAGCCGGTTGATCAGAATACGCTTTGGCCCCGTCATTTTGCCTCGATCCCTGCACCCCGGACAATCGCGGGAGCTCGGGCGTGACGAAGTCGAAGACTTGTTAAAGCAAGTTGGCCTGAGCAATGACAGGCCTGACTCAAACTCATCTGCAACACGTGTAAGTGCTGCCTCTAACCCTGATGAGCCCCGTATTCGACCCCATCGGTGAAACACTCCAATCGTGAAGCCTCAGGGTCGCCAGCTACGATCAGTCTATGAACGGCTCCACAAATATTATGGTGACCAATATTGGTGGCCGGCACAATCGGGTTTTGAGGTCATGGTCGGTGCGGTGTTGACCCAGAATACCGCATGGACCAATGTGGAAAAGGCCATCGACAATCTCAAGGCAGCCAATAGTTTGGATGCCGAGTCCATTGTGTTGGCCCATCATCGGCGTTTGGCCGCGTGGTTGCGACCCTCAGGGTATTTTAATGTCAAGGCGCGACGCCTGCGCAACCTGTGCCGATTTGTATTGGATGCTGGCGGTGTGAAGGCACTGAGTATCTTGTCCACCCCCTCATTGCGGGCAGGCCTGTTGACCGTCAATGGTGTCGGCCCTGAAACCGCTGACGACATACTGTTGTATGCCTTCAATCGACCGGTGTTTGTGATTGACGCCTATACCCGTAGGCTATTCAACCGTTTGGGTATGATCAGTGGCGAAGAAACCTACGAAGAAATGCGTTTGTGGTTTGAGTCATCGTTGGGTGCAGACGTTGCTTTGTATAATGAATACCACGCTCTTATTGTGATTCAGGCCAAAGATATTTGTAAAAAGAGGCCCTTGTGCGAGTCTTGTGTGTTACAGAAACGTTGCGAGTACTATAGTAATATTTTAGGGAACCTCTGATTAATTCCAGTTTCGTCATTCCCGCGAAAGCGGGAATCCAGTAGCACATTGATTTTACTGCTCTGGATTCCGGCTCTTCGCTTTGCTACGGAATGACGAATTGATCAGAATTTCCTTAGGTTCGCGGCTTATTTTGCAGGACTCGACATTTGTGTTCTTGTAGGAACGATCTTCCGGTCGCGATTATATTTTACCGAGTGAATCGAGAAAAAGAGAAAAAATACAAGAGAAAAGAATAAACTACATTATCGAGTGGCATCAAGAATTGAAACACACATCCAGATATCCAGGTTCGTCATTCCGTAAACGCGTAGTGTTATCCGGAATCCAGGGGTCCATTGTATATGGATGCCGGATCAAGTCCGGCATGACGGAGTGAATTAATGGGACATATAGCAGTGATGAAATATCTCAAGCAGATGAAACCGCAGCCTGATATTTTTATTTTTTCGATGGTACACGACTCGTGAAAATCTCAATCATTACGGTAGTGATGAACGCGGTGGAAACCATTGAGGATACTCTGCGCTCAGTAGCCGGTCAGACCCATCCCGATGTAGAACATATCGTTATTGACGGCGGCTCTACAGATGGGACGCTAGATGTGATCAGGCGCTATCAGGATCACATTACCCTATGGAAATCCGAGCCGGACAATGGGATTTATGATGCCATGAACAAGGGCATCGGGCTTACCAGCGGGGAGGTGGTGGGGACACTCAATGCGGACGATGTGTACAACCACAACAATGTCTTAACAACAGTCTCACAGGAGTTTGAAGATGGCCGACTGGAGGCCTGCTATGCAGACCTGGTCTATGTGGACCCGCAAAACATGGATCACATCGTTCGCTATTGGCGATCTTGTGATTATCGCCCAGGATTATTTGAGCGCGGATGGATTCCCGCACACCCTACTTTCTTTGTACGGCGCAGTGTCTATGAAAGCCTCGGTAGGTTTGATCTCCAATATCGGCTTCACGCCGACACTGAGCTTACTATGCGATTTTTGGCGGTGGCCGGTATTTGTTCACGCTATTATCCCGAGATCTGGGTACGTATGCGCACCGGGGGTGCCACCAACCGGTCGATCGGTAATATTCTAAGGGGAAATCTGGAATCCTACCGTGCCTGTAAGGCCCATGGTCTGAAGGTGACGCCGCTATATTTTCCCATCAAGTTTTTGTCACGACTGCCCCAGTTCTTTCGTCGACCGAAATCCGGTGCCACGGATTAGCAGAATATTGAATTGTGACCGGGGAGTTATAATTGTCCCTTCTCCCTCCGGGAGAAGGTTAGGATGAGGGGGTAGTAAAATTAGTGCATTAGCCTTATTTTGAATCCCTCAACCTAGCCCTTTCATACCCTGTTTCGGGTGCTCCCCCGGAGGGACCTCGGTACCCCTTTTGAGGGGTAGAGGGGGATTGAGAAGAGCCTGTTAGCCGAATCGCTTGAAGACCAGGGTGGAATTGGTGCCACCAAAACCAAAGCTGTTGGACATAACGATGTTGAGACCAGCGTTGTCGACCCGTTGCCGGGCGATGGGAAAGCCTTCCGCACCTGGGTCCAACTGGGTGATGTTGGCCGATTCGGCAACGAAGTCCGATTGCATCATCAGCAGGGAATATATGGCCTCATTGACGCCGGCGGCGCCCAGGGCGTGACCGGTGAGGGATTTGGTTGAGTTGATGTGGGGCATCTTGTCAGCAAACACTTTTTTCATGGCCTCGAGCTCACGGATATCACCCACCGGAGTGCTGGTGCCATGGGCGTTGATATAGTCCACGCTGCCCTCGACGGTGGACATGGCCTGCCTCATGCAACGTACCGCGCCATCGCCAGAGGGTTGTACCATATCGAAACCATCGGAAGTGGCGCCGTAGCCCACCAGTTCGGCGAGTATGTTAGCGCCTCGGGCCTTGGCGTGTTCGAGTTCCTCCAATACCAATAGGCCGCCACCGCCGGAGATCACGAAACCATCACGGGTTTCGTCAAACGCCCGTGATGCGGTCTGGGGTGCGTCGTTATATTTAGACGACAGAGCACCCATGGCGTCGAAGAGAACGGACAGGGTCCAGTGGACTTCTTCACCGCCACCGGCGAATACCAAGTCTTGTTTCCCCATCTGAATCAATTCTGCGCCGTGCCCCACGCAGTGGGCGCTGGTGGAGCAGGCCGAGGTGATGGAGTAGTTGACGCCCTTGATCTTGAAGGGTGTGGCCAGGCAGGCGGAATTGGTGCTCGACATGGCGCGGGTGACCATATAGGGCCCAACTCGTCGTATACCCTTTTCCCGCAAGTTATCGGCAGCCTGCACGATATTGGCGGTGGAGGGGCCGCCAGAGCCTACCACCAGACCACTGCGTTCGTTGGAGACTTCGTGGTCTTCCAGTCCTGCGTGTTCGATGGCCTGTTGCATGGCGAGATAATTGAATGCGGCGCCATCGCCCATAAAGCGTTTGAGCTTGCGGTCGATGAGTTCAGCCAGATCGAGATGAATGGGACCATGTACCCGTGAGCGAAACCCCAGTTCGGCGTAGTCTTCCGCGTATTCAATTCCGGAGTGACACTCGTGCAGGGACTGGGTCACTTCTTCGGCGTTGTTGCCAATACTTGAAATAATACCCAAGCCGGTTACGACCACACGTCTCACTATGGCACCCCTTAAAATTTATCGGTATCAATGAATAGGCCGACCTGCAAGTCATGGCCGGCATAGATTTGGCGCCCGTCCACTTCCATTACAGCGTCGGCGATGCCCATGACCAGTCTGCGCATGATCAAACGTTTGATATCGATGCGATAGGTGATCAGTTTATTCTTCGGTGTGACTTGTCCGGTAAACTTGATCTCGCCAGCGCCCAGGGCACGGCCTTTGCCAGGACCACCTCGCCAGGCCAGATAGAACCCGATCAATTGCCACATGGCATCCAGGCCCAGGCATCCCGGCATGACCGGGTCACCCTGAAAATGACAGCCAAAAAACCACAATTCAGGGGTGACATCAAGTTCTGCCACCATGCTACCCTTGCCCGCGCTGCCACCGTCTTCAGTCACCTCAGTGACGCGATCGAACATTAGCATAGGGGGCAGGGGAAGTTGCGCATTACCGGGTCCAAACAACTCTCCACGACCACAACTGAGCAGTTCTTCGCGGGTATAACTGGCTTGTTTCTGCATTACCTGTAGATTCATTCTGAAATGGAGGCCGCACTATACCTATGCACCTTAAAAAAGGTCAAATCACCGATGTTTTTATCGGCCCAAATACGGCCCAAATACATAGACGCCATGTAAGAACCGGGTTATGCTGGGCGGCCCAGTCGGCGTGGTGCCCATGCCACCAGGGTCGATGAGGGCCGGTATCTTCCCTCCGGAAATGCTTGGATGATGTAGACCTAGGGGATGTGGAAATAGCATGAGAAGACAACATGGCTGATCTTAAGCAAGAAGTACAAGAACGCCGCACTGGCACCCAGGATCTGATTGGCAAGCTCAATCAAGAGCGCGACGAGATGCTGATGTTGTTCTGTAGAACCGCTGGCCTGGAGCCCTATCATAGCAACCAACCCGTTCAAGCGGTTTTACAACGGTTTTGCCAGGTCTTGGTCGATTATGTTGCCGTGGGACATTTCACCCTGTATGAGCGGATTCTTAATGGTACGGAAAGGCGCCAAGAAATTGTTCGCTTGGCAGAGCGTTTGTATCCAGATATCGCTGAGACGACGGATGCCGCAGTGTTATTTAATGACAAGTATGATTGTGAAGACCACTGTGAAATAGGCGATAGCCTGGCAGCAGATCTGTCAGCCTTGGGTGAAAAACTTGCCACCCGCATCGGACTTGAAGATCAATTGATAGTGGCCCTGGAGAGTAAAAGTTAGGCTCCTCCGAAGAAATTGTGGGTGCTTAGGGAGGATTTTTGCTCTCGATAAGCCGCCCAAACACGCAAGGAATTATTGATTCTCTTCGACTCAAGCGGTCCCGGTCCTGGATTCAGCATACGATGAATCTGGACAGCAACATCAGCAGTTCGCTTCCCCATTCCATTTTCCGCCATTAGTCGCCTTTCCCTTTGTGTGCCTGGCGTCTTTGCAAGAACCTAAAATTAGCTCGACACTCGCAAATTATCCGCAATATTGTAGGTGCGAATTCATTCGCACAATGGGCACTTCCTGGGTCATCACTGGGACGCGGGCAGCGTTAGGCGGTATAATGGACTTGGGTGTATTAATGACAATGATCTATTTTATTTAAAAAGTATGGATTGAGGAGGCGTTATGAAGAAAATAGTTTGGGGACTGATAATTGGCGGTGTATTTGGGTTCCTGGTAGGGCTGAATATTGGCAAAAATAAACCGATCTTGAGCAACCCATTTGAAGACAAGGTCTTCAGTGAGAAGATTAAAGATACAGCGGGAGATGTAATAGAGAAATCCCGTGAGGCTATACACGAGGCCACAAAGAAGGAGGAGTGAGGTAACCCCACTTCGATTTTTATTAGTCGCCCTCCGCCACTTCTCGTTTTCGTGGCACCTTAGCTGCTTGCTCGGCGAGTGGTAAGGGTTTACGGGCGCTGGCCGTAAACCGGCAACCTTTCTTGCGCTGGGTAAGTACGGTGCTGTTTTTAAAGAATCCACTGCCTTTCAATCTTCGACCGAGACGGGTCAGGTGTTTGGTAAAGGTGACAAGTCTGTGTTGAGGTGCCTCGCCGACACGCTGATTTTGTTGGTGTCCCGCAGAATACCTGAGTCCAACTAAGGCCAGTGGGCGTTAACATAAGCTGAAATGCTACAATTTGATCAAACTTTCAACGGCACCAAGTCTTGGGAAATACCTCAATAGGATCATTCACAGGACCTCAGTCCAGTACAATGGACGGATGTGCACAGGGTAATCAGCCCCGGGATCGGGTGAGGTATGGGCCGATTCGGCGGATAAAACCGCTTTAAGGAGTATCTAAATACCACCCTGGCTCTAGGGCTCACTGATCAGTAGCTTGAGGCGTTGGTGGTATGTTAATTGTCACAAGGCGAACTTGAATGGTACCTATGGTGATACTTCAACTGCCAAGAGATTGTCCTGGTCCACCTTAAACAGCTCATGGGGTGCGTCATGTCCCCTTGCTTTCATAGCGGCTTTTAAAAGTGGGCTCTTCGGAAAAATTTGTGGGTAATGACGGGACTTATGTATTCGTAACTTATTGATGCTATATTGGTTTTTGAAGCAAAACATAGAAATACTTTTTACACACCACTTTGTGAGGCCTTGAACAAACCTTACAGGATTTGACGAAGCATGCATCATGGACGAGCCTGCAACGAAAAGTCCCCTCTCCCTCCGGGAGCA
>VAOU01104107.1_pt1 | contig 45507 bp, 69 predicted proteins | sample 3393871 | NCBI WGS metagenome assembly VAOU01 (sample SAMN08290440, study PRJNA428436) | hydrothermal vent metagenome | isolation source: Deep-sea hydrothermal vent chimney | place: Atlantic Ocean: South-mid Altantic Ridge | depth 1820 m m
AATTTCCCTTCCGTTGAGTATCCAGCGATGTTTGAATGGTATGTGTAGTTCTTTTAAGAACTCATACATTATCCTTTCTTGTTTCGTTGAATGTTTTTTTAATATTCGTATCATTTCTCATATTCCTATACCTGGATACCAAGATATAGATTGGCGAGGACGGGGCTGATTTAGAGAGTGCCCGTCAAACTCCTAGTTTGTCTCCTTAGTTCGAGTACGCAGATAGGTCGCCCTTACTTGCCCAAGTACCGAGGTACCCAAGTGAGTAGTTCGCCCAGCGCGCATCCACTGTAAAGGTCGTTACTTTGTTCTTAATATTGATATCTGATTCAAGTCGCTTCTCCTGACGATTTTCGTAGAAGAGTTTATGAACCTGTCGGTTGATGAGATACCAAGCGGTATTGCTACCACCGTTAGACGCATCAAGGAACTTAGAAGTAATGATGTCATAAGACCCATGGAATACATTGATTGCGTTATTCGCGCTATCAGGTACCAATGGAGTATTAAGCATCTCCTTTGCAGTTTTCTCCAGGTATAGAGGAAGAACGAGTGTGCTCGCACCAGACATGGTTAGAGCCATACCGTTATCTTCTTTCTGAAGTTCGAGAGCCAGTCTTGCCGTTTCAAAGTTGTCGTGAGACAACGCGATGCTTGTGGAAGACGCATTTGACTGCGTGCTTGCACCAGCAACGGGCGTTGCGTGAACCGTAGAAAACTGTGGATTACCATCTCCGTACCAGGTACAATCCCAGCCATTAACAGTAGTCGCAGTTGAAAATCCGCCATTGAACAATTGCATTGACGATTCGTCAACAGAATAGTTCGCAGAACGCGAGAGGTCTTTCATCTCGTCTAGTTCTGCAGCGAAGTCTCGGTCTTCGATTTGGTTCTTTGTAACTTCTACAGAACCTCCGTAGTTGTTGTACAGTACAGAAGTTGTGTAAAGTTTGTCGCGGCGTACAGTAGGAATGTCATCGCCATCTGCAAACTTTGCTAGTTTGCCGAAGCCAGTCTTTCCCGTGTAGTTCGTCTGTGCTCCTGTTCCAGTTGAGACATGAAGGATAGACCCAACACCTGGGGTGTAGATATCGTCGCCTTGGTCAAAGACCTCGGCAATACGAAGACCTACATCAGGAATAAGGTCAGTCCACTTTGCTCGTGTTTCAGCCATATTCTATTAGGTGTTAAAAATTGAACTTTCCAAAATGTTCACAACTGCTTTAGCAGAATCACGCTCATCAGTTCCCCAAGTACCATACTGTGCGGTAGTTGTGGCTGCTGTTGACTCGTCGAGTGTATTGGCGTCAACCAAATCCATACGATAGCCAGCAAGATTAGAACCAGTTGTGGTTCCAATTGCAACATCAACTTCTGCAGAGTAGAGTGTAAATTGAGATACATCTATGAGAGCGAGAACCATCTCAACGGTCTGATTGGACGAAGTGGTAGTATAAGTACCAGCAAACGAGCCAATCGCTGCACCAACAGCACCAGTCGTATTAAGACCGACACCTTTATCAGTGGTAATCGCGTTGACATGACCAAGCACAGAGGCACCAGCAGTACCAAGTGCAACAAAACCACTAGCAAACTTAACAGAATCACCAACAGTGATTGTTATTGAATTTGCGAGTATTTCGCTGCGAAGTACTGGACCCCCATAAGGAGCCAAACTTCCAATGGAATTAAATGCCATATAGTAGTTTAGTTCTTAGTCGATTAGTAAAATCAAGCAGTGTATTGAAGCAATGTACGAATATAATCTGGTCTTTTCGCCTTTTGCTTAAGATAGCGTTCTTTATCCCCTCCAAAAGCCCTATCAATAATCTTTAACTCTTTCGCGTTAAGTTTATCATCAGGTGCTTCTTTTGGTTCAGCTCCACCTTCGCCAGTTGGCTCCGATGGATTCAAGTCAGTCGGTTCGCCCTTAGGGCTTACCGTGCCACCAATAAGTTGGCTAGCATCTTCAAGAATACCACTAAACTCAGATTCTGACCTAAGGTTACTCATGTCAAACATATTGAGTTTCTTCTCCAAAAGAGCCATTTTAATTCCGGCTACATCATTATCTGGATGAAATTCTTTATGTTGGTTGACAAACTTCAGCATAGCTGAGTTTCGAGCACTCTTAGTAGTTTCTTCGTCTCGTTCTGCAAGCGCGACTGCAAGCGTCTTTCTTGCGATTTCCTCTACTGCCGTTGGATTTAACTCCTCTGGTGTTTGAGATTCCTCACGCTTCGCCAACATCTTTTTTAGGTTTTCGGCTTCTGCCTCACTAAGTTGTTTCTTTTCTCGCAGTTCTTTAATTTCTGCTACTAGATTGGATTCGTTCTGCGTCTTAGACGCAAGCTTCTCCACTACTTCGTCGTAATCATTTTTGGTAATTACAACGGGTTCCTGTTCTACAGGTATTGTCGGATTTATTTCTGTCATATATTCTATTAGATTCCCTTTTAATTATTCCCTTTTTAACGAGGTTGAGTCCTCTGGATAGATTAATCTATCCTCTGTGCGGGTTGAGTCCCACAAATCTAAGCCGAGAATATGGCTACGGTTAGGCAGCCAGTGCTAGGTCTGAGGGCACCGACACCCACTCGACCCAGCACTCACTGTCCAACTTTTTGTATTATAACATACAATTTATTAAAATGCAACACATTACTCTTTAGTGTCAGCACCCATTATGCGCCCTTTTAGGTACATTGTCCTGGCAAAAGCACCTCTTATCAGAGATTGCTCTGCTGGAGTTGCGGCAGCAAAATAACGATTGATATCCCTAGCACCAGCTTCTCTGAGATATTTAACCAATCCATCTGTACCTTTAAGGTCTTGGAATATCTTTTTCTCATACTCTGTATCAATCTCGTCTTGTACTCCAAGTTTATTAGCAAGAGCCAATGCCAACTCATCTTCTGAGTAGTCATTGATGTCCCTTTGGACATATCCTAGTTTAGTTAAGAAGTTCTTAATCATAGTCCTTGGATGTTCTGGCGAAGTTGTAGAATCGCTGGTGATGGTGCAGCGTTACTTCTCACGACATTATTTGCAGTATTCTGTTGTGGATTGGTACTAACCTGTTGTGTCAGTTGTCCTGGCTGTCCTGGTTGCCCTGGTTGTCCCACAGGTGCTGTGGGCTGGGGATTAAACACCTCTGACTTAAGAATCTTAGTCGGGTCGTCTCCCATTATTTCTGCTGTCTCGGCAGCGAGTTCATTCATATCCACCTGTTGTGGGAAGAATGACATATACACTCTAACCTTTTCAAGTTGTAGAGCTTTTTCAATGTCTTGGGACATTTCTTTCTTTGGGTTGGAAACAAGTTCCACATCAAACTGAAAGTCCCTCAAGTACTCTCCTGGGAGAGCCATAATTTCAACATTCTTTCCTGCTGCGGCGGTATCAACCATCCCGCGAGCTTGAAGTTCTGCCTTAGTCGGTATATCTGTCTTATCACTATAAAGTTCAATAATCTTAGTTCCACGCTTGCCATCTGACAATGTGGTATTTCCTACCTTGAATGTATTGAATACTTTATTAAATGTCTGTGCACCACCCATTATCTTGCGGATTACTGGAGTTTTCTTACTTGTCCAGAATTGCAAGATATTGGCTGTTTTAAGCAATGCTTTTCGCTTAATGCCATAGTTGACCATTCTACCGAATAAACTCAGTACAGAGGCAACTCCTTCGGCTGCTACACGAATTTCCTGTGCTGTGGTTCTACCACCAACACCAGCTTGTCCAGAAGATACTTGGTCAATGGAAGCTTCTTCCATTATCTTACGAGTATATTCAAGAATGTACTGGTGCCATCCAGAAGGAGTTCCTAGGTCGAGCTTAGCAAATGCTTGGTTAATTGGTAGACCCTGTGTGTCAACTGGAGTTCTGCGACCTGGTCTTAGGTAATCTTCTTCTATAGAATCATATCCATTCGTTAGAATTGGCGGGAAAACCGTTAGAAAACTCTGGTCAAGGAGCATATTGGTCATAACATTCAATACATCCTGCATTGACTTAAGTCGGTCTGGCAAAGACTTGCCATAGAAGAAATCTCCAAAGAAATCAAACTTGATATCCCAGAATGGAAGTTCCTTGTGGTTAAACGGTATTGGTGAGATAACCTCATTACCGATAGGATTCAACCATACACCATTTGCCAAGATAATATACTCATCGTGGTCTTTATCATAGAATCTAATCAATTCAACATTTCCTTCATCAACATTACCACTAATGTAGTCTAGGAAGTATGGGCGTTCTTCATCCTCACCATAATGACTAAAAGGACTTACAAACTTAGACTGTTTGAACTCTCTCCACTCTTCAATAAAGGAAGAGTAGGGGATTTCTTTACGCCAGAAACAGTAAGGCATCTTCTTGATATTTCTAATACTAACAGAGGAAGGATAAAATTCCTCTAGTGGGATTAGAATACCAGGAAGTTTTGTAGTTACTTCTGTTTGAGTGGTAATCTCTAGGGTATCTCCAACTCCATGAACTTCACGAAGTTTCTTTTTCTTATATGAAACACCCTCGTAACCAATGGCTGTTCCTTTGACGATAGCTTCAAGCAAAACAAAAAGCATCAACTCATCATAATCATCTACATCTTCTGCATATTCATAAAGACTGTTCAGAATAGAAGCTTTGCGGACATCTTCACTGCCACGCCCTTTGAATGAAGCAATCGGAAGAACAGAGTTTACCTTACCAAGAATAGTAAGAACCTTGTTCCTTGTAAATGGGTCATTTATTCTAGCTTGCCAGTCTTCGATATTCTCTCGATTATCATAGTTCGTAGTAAATCTCTTGACAGAATCATTTATGTAGTCAATCAGTCCAGAGCCATCGAAGTATTCGAATGACCTGTTTCTATCTGTTGCACTTTTGCGGAACTTCTCAAATACTTCACCCACCACCTTGCGCTCTTTATCTGTGGGTTCGTAGTTCTGTTGTTCTTCTGTGAGACCACGGTCTATAACAATAGCAGTCTCTTGAGTTGGTAATGACATATACTTTGTGATATTATAACATAAAGTTACTAAAAATGCAACACATTACTTAACCACGACACTTTTGTATCGATTAATAGCATTTTGATTAAATTCTTTATTGTGCTTCATCATATAGACACGAGTTCTAATTGTGTCAAGTGAATCCCAATAACCCTCCACATAATTCTTTATCTTCCTTGTAAGTTCTGAACGGTCTTCATATTCTTCAGCATATTTCTTATTTGTGAAGTTAAAGTCCATTCCTTCCAGGTCATGACCTATTTGTGGCATTTCTTTATATATTTCGTGTATATATGCCCTATTAAAATAAATACGATAGAAACCATGTGATATCTTTACTATTTTTATATGAGGACTAATCCTCTTACAATCCTTTAATAATCTTTTAAACCAAATTGTCATATCAATATGAAATTAAATGCCTTCCAGTAGATGGTTTGAACTTATCAAACGGCTTCCTTCTGACTCCATTAAACTCGGACAATCCTAAACAGAGATATTCCATACTAGACCTAAAGTGCGAAGTCCAATTATGCTTAGGTTTAATAGACCTAATCTCATCTACTCCACCAGATTTAATGGTTGGATAGACTGATTGTGCCATACACATATTAAAATACTCTACTCGCTCATTCTTATTCAATAGGATACCATCTTTTATCTTCATCTTTACTGCGGTCTTTCTTTTCTGGAACTCTTTCCATTCATCCTTGAAGTTTACTATTATACCACTTTGTCTCAAAACATCAAGTACCGTGGTATTTGTTACTGCAGATACAAATCTGCCAGCAGGGTCTCCAAAATGTGTTCCTTTCTTCCAATACTTATGTTCATTTATTATCTCTAACTCTTTAGGAGTATAAACATAACCATCTGAAGGAGTCATACCAGTAATAAATGGAATATAGAAATCTATCGTCTTTCCAGCATTTCTATAAGCATCTACAATTCTCAATCCCTCCCTATCAGGTTGTGCCCAAATAATGGCTGTGTCATCTGTATTCCCGAAATCCCAACCCACATAAAGTGCTAATCCCTCATCATAAGGGAATTGTCCAGTTTGGACTAATGGTTCACCCCATTCTTGATAAACTCGTCCTTCTTGGGATTTATTGTAAGAAATGTCCAATTCCTGGGCTACAGTCTCCTCTGTGTTGCGAGATTTCTCATATTCATACCATTGGTCATCTTTGAGTGGATGACGCCTCCAATGGAGCGTTATTCGGTCTATTCCAGAGTTTCTTAACTTAGCATAGTAATTGAATCCCTTTGGCGTCGAATTAGCAATACGACAAGCCGTAGACTGCCCAGCACCTTCCCAAGCATCTTGAGCATAATCCCATGAACCTAACTCATCGAATATAATAACAGTCTTTCTAGTACCACGACCAAAGTCAGGGTTCATAGTATCTCCAGCGATAAGATTGTTGTTTACTGGGTTTATTAGTCTCATCTGGGTTCTATTCTTCAAAGCATTAAATCCCCTTGGTAGTAACCATTTAGGAACGCTTTCCAGAGCATAATCTATCATCCCAAACAAAGAGTCGCGGGTTCTGTTGTCCACTAACGCTTCTTTGTAAGAACCAATCAATATATTGATTCCATCCTTGAATAACCAATACCATATAGGTAACCAAACAAAAGCTATCCAAGAAACACCCATATCACGGGACTTTTCTATCAAACCGTCATGTCCAGTATCAATAGCGTTTACCATCCAGCGAATTAAATCTTTCTGGTGTTCATATAGTAACATTGGTAGGTGGTTTGGATTTGCTTGCGGTCGAGGGTCGAATGTCCAACCAAAGTTCTCTATAAAGAATATAGCTCCCTCAGCAGGATTATCTACCCTAGCACACAAGTTCCAGGTTAGAACCTTTGCTTCTGTCTTATGTAAACAAGCATCATTTATTTGGAGACGCTGAATAATCCTCTTTTGATAATCTTCAGAGTTTTGATAGTCCTTAAATAACTGAATGCGTCGTTCGGTTTCTTTTGCTTCGGTGTTTATCATGACTATATGTTTATCATTTATGTTTCGGTAATCGTTTACCTTTAGTGGCTTTGTTAATCTTTGCGACCTCTTTCTTGCCCAAAGTCTTTATTCCCTCTGGGGTATTTCCCCAATCTTCTTGTTTCCTACTCGCCCAGAACTTCATATTACTTCTTTTTCTTAGAACCCTTAACTTTCTTCATCATATTCCTTGCAAACGCTTTCTGCTTAGCAGAACCTTTCATCATCTTTGCAATGAACGCTTTTTCTTTAGTAGTCATATTATTTCCTTCTTAAACGAGCCAAGATAGCTCCTGCGACTCTTTGTCCAGCCGCCTTAGAACCATAACGCTTTGCAGCAGATGCTGCGATACGAGCGAAGTTCTTACCTTTTAGACCCAAATCCTTACCTGCTCTAGCTCGCTTTGCAGAATAAGACTTTCTTTTACCTTTCTTTTTAGTTGCCATATATATTGTGCATGCTATGCATGCTTATTAAAACATTATGAATGTTTATCTGCTTCGATAACCTCTCTCATACGCATAATCGCATTTAATGCCTCCTCTGGAGCCATTTTAGAGTCAATCTTACCCATTAGAGCTATATGCTCTGTGGCTTGACCCTGTATAATCTGTGCCTTATCAAAGAGAATACCAAAGATTTTACCTAAGTTTACCAATGTCTCATTACCCAATGCTTTTGGGTGTGCATCGATATACTCTAGCTTTCTGTTAATTAACTTACTTGCTCTATTCCTACCAGAAAGGATAAGACTCTTTATATCAGTCTCTGTAATCTTCTCTGCAATAGGAGTTCCTCGAACTGCTACCTTACGACCAGAAACAGCCGCCTCCACTAAAGAAACAGTATCTGAATGAATTGCAAATTCCTCTGGATTATTAAGAACCTCCCTATAAATAGAGTAAACCTTATTCTTAACTCCTGTAGAGTCCTTATAAATCTTATCTAGTCCGAATTCTACCCCTACCTCATATAAAGTCCCAGAAGCTAACCTACGGAATATATCTGATTTCTTCTTAACGGGAATCTTCATTGGTATAGTATAACACATAAGGGATTAAAAAGCAACTCTTTGTCTCTGTAGTGTCTCTGTAATACCTTTAATAGGAATAATATAAAATTTGGGGGAGGGGTATATATACCTAAGTACGCACATGGGGCACATAACCCCCCCCTTGTCAAGGGTATCGCCACTCCCCTTATTATAAAGCTATAAGATGCAACGTATATTATGCTGACTTCTTCATTTCATTACTGGATGGGGGTTTTCTATCATCGGGCGAGTTTTAAGCATGCTTTATAGGTGCTTTATAGGTAAGATATTGGCGGGATTGTACCAGACGGCGAGTTTTGATGAGCTTTCTCGGGGGGGTGGTATATAGTCAGATAGTCAGACAGTCAGACATATAGTCAGTCAGTCAGACACCTATACCTGACATATACCTATGTGCTCTATGTGCTTATCAGGTTACTCTCTCTATATAGTAAGTATGTACTTGGCGGGAATTATGACCATATTCACCGTTATTTATAGCTATTGTATGATTGCGGTTTTATTTATGCCCCTGTGTTGCCGTATAAGAGCTTTTATAGCTTGCGGTGGTATGTTAGTACCTTTATATGATTGGGGCGGGATTTGGATTATCCTATTATCTCCATTGTATTGCATTGCTTGACGGTTTTATGTTTGTGTGCGTTGGAAAGTTATCCCCGATTTTATACTTGCGCAACTTGTGCCATGGAGCACACGGGAGTATACTTTATTCATTGATATATTACACGGTATCAATTAAAATAAATACTTATGAGAAACACACTTGAGATACTTGGAGGTATTATAGTCGCGGTTTTTATTGCATACATATTCATGTGGGCGTTACTGTTTACGTGCTTGAGTCAATCACCTGTGCAAGTTTGTAGCAATAACACGGTGGCACAGTTTATACTGTACACCGTACACGGTATATGATGGTGCAAATTACAACAAGTGGCATTGTAGTATCCGACATGGTAAACGGTTATTATACACACTGTTTTTATCAGGGCTATAGCAAACACGAGGCGTTGAAGATGTTTCGTGCCGATTATAAACTAACAAAATAACATGGATAAAAAAGAAACTAACAGGATAGCGTTATGGCTTGAAAGTATCGGGTACAACCTTGACGATACCAGTGGCGACATTTTGCATTTTGCATCATTGCCATATACTGGTATTAAAAAATACAGGGATGAGGATAAAAGAGCTATCACTATATTAAGTGATTGGCGCATTGACTTTCACGCGGGGATAAACAGTGCAGGCGTAGGTGATGGATTAAAACCCGACAACGCTATTACTTATTCACTAGGGTGCGCGTTACAGGCAAGTATAAGACCATATAAATGCCAGCACGACTATATAGATGACATTCTTAAGTTTTATGCCTACAATAGAACGCTTGAAGGATTAAAAAACAAGTTTTACAGGTATCTGATTAGCAGGGCTGTACGATAGTGCATAAAAAATTAAAAATAACTACATACTAATTATGGAAAAGATAAAAATAGGCGGGTGCTATCAGACCAGGAAAGATGAGTTTGGTTGGATTCTCATCACCGGGCGCGAGGGTAAAAACTACAATGTGCGCGATATTGAAATTGACGGGCTGGATTATGATGAAGAGATACGGGAACTATCTGAAGATAGGATACGCGAGATGGTAAAGATGGATGTGTGCTTTCGCCCATATTATAAAAAGGGTACAGGATTGTATGCGGTATGGGATGAATCCTTGCCGTTATCTGAAAAGCGTATATTGCATAAAATAATCACATACTAACATGAGAAAAAAAGAAAATCACATCGCAACTACTCGCAGTGATAAACTGCTAGAACTACACTCATCTAATTATTATACGCGAGTGCTGGAGTTTCTAACGCGTAAGGGGATGGGATTCGTATTTGATGATAGGGGTGTTATTGTATCCATTGAAGATTGCGAAGAAGTGGTGAGTTTAATCAAGTAACTTATGTTACTTTACAGCACCGTAGAAAGTGAAAGAGCCAAGAAGTGTCAAGGTGGGAATAAAGAACTTGAGATGCGCCTGTATTATGGTAGTAAAGAGAAAAGTATATTTGCGCTTGCCATATCGGCAACTGTAACGCATTTTAAGAATGGTGATAAGTGCGTTGAGGTGCACGTATATGATAGTGAGAGAGAGGTACACCATTTGGTGCTACCGTTAGAGTAACAAAAGCAACAAAAGGTAAAAAACCGCCCGCACGATAAGTGCACAAAAGGTAAAAAACCGTATACCAGTAAAATGGTGTGCGGTTTATTTTTATCTAACACGATATATTAAATGTCAAGTATAAATTATAATATAAAATCCAGGAAAAGCAAGAGGAGTAACTCTTTTTCTCACTACGTCGCAGACAAACGAAAAGTTATCCACATGTGCTATTTTACAAATTGAGGTGCAGGGTGTATTATTTCTATATGGCAGAAATGTCAATTATTGGTAACAAAATAAATATGGAAGAAAAAACATTGTGCGGTGCGCAGGTTGGTGAAAAACTATGCAAGAATCAAGTGTATAAGAATGATTATTGTAAAAAGCATTATCAGATGTTCGTAACAAAATAAATATGGATATACAATTATATCATCACAAGACCGATGGAGGTGCGGAGTATTTGATGGATACTTATTTGAAGGGTGCAAATGGACATAAGGAGGGTGTACTTAATGAATACACTAAATATGTAGTGCGCATAGATGAACCGTTCCTAACAATAACCGATTAGATTATAAAGAAACTAATACAAAATAACATGGAAAAAACAATGACACGCAAGGTTTACAATTTTGCAGACTTGAGCGACGAGGCAAAAGAAAAAGCACGCGAGTGGTATAAAGAAAATGACGATATGCCATTTTTGAGGGATGTTGTACATGAATCTATCCTTTCAGAATTAAAAAAGCGAGGGTACGAGGTAGACGATGATGTACAAGTAAACTTTTCTCTCTCATATTGTCAGGGTGATGGTGTGTGCTTTTCTGGTATGGTTGAAATGGATGCTATGTGGTACGAGATAAGAAGTGATGGATCATCTTATATCACCGAGGTTGTAGATGAAAGTGAAGACGAAAGCACCCCTGTATTAAATGAAATGCGTGAGGTTGCAAAGATTGCAGAGAAAGCAGGGTATGCAGAGATAGAGTACCAAAACTCGGATGAAGCGGTTGATGAAACTATGGAGGCAAACGAATACACCTTTACTAGCGACGGCGAAAGATTAAACGCAGACTAGCAGAAATGGCAGACGAACAGAAACCTCCAAAATTAAAATACCCCAGAAAGCTGGAGGTATTTTTTTGTTCTATTCGCAGACAAACGCAGACAGACGAACGCAGAGAAACGCAAATAAACGCAAATAAACGCACTCTCGTTAGGTTGACTTTTGACCTACGAACTGATAGAATAGAGCAAGGTGTTCTTTGACAGGGAGGGTACAGAATGTCGCATAAACGCTATAGACATTTCTCTGAAAAGCACCATCGGCGTTGTCGCTCAAACGGTGGCGACCACAGTATCGCAAACATTTCTCTGGTAGATAAAAAGAAACACCAGAGCTGGCACAACTTGTTTCAAAACTTGGAACCGCCAGAAATTGCGTCCATAATAAATCGTGTATGGATTGGCGATTACATTTTCACTTGCAAGAGGATTCCAAAATGAGCAATCCAATTTGTGAACTTTGCCATCGCGTTGTTATCAAAGCTGATGGTTATGTCCAACTTGGTAACGCAACTTACCACTTCAAATGTTATCGCATGGCTGTACTGAAAAGTAGAGCCAGCCAAATGCGTTCTACAAACAAACGCGAGTAGGAGGTGTGCGATGGAAAACATACTCTGCGATTATTGTGGAAAAATCATTTTGGTCAAGGACGGTTATATCCATGTCGGAAATGAAAACTATCACGATGATTGCTACGCACCTGCTTACAGTCGGAAAGAAGGAGAAAAAGATGCGGATACTAAAAGTTAAAAATATCGGAGTCGGTTTATTATTCAAATATAATGACCGAGCTGATATGGAAAATGCAATATACATTTTGCAGGCATACGAAAAAGAATTGCGCAAGATTGACGACCCTGACCTACCTGAAGTTCTTTCGGTTCAAGAGTGGTTATTACCATACTTGACATAATCCCCCCTATATGGGGGGATTTTTTATCCACAGTCGTAGGTGTTGCATTATTGTATTACAGGTGATAGTATAAGTAAGTTATCAACTTATCAAATAAACTTATGAACATAAATCAGAAAGAACTCATAAAGGATATATCACACGAACTTGCTGTTTGGTTTGTATGTGCATCTATCGTGTTTTTTCTTTTGGGTATTAGTGCAGGGTTACTATTATTAGAAATCTAATTTAGAATAATTATATGAAAACACAAATAAAAAAGGAACATAAAGAAGTGCTTGGAATGGGACAAGATTGGCACCGTTATTATTCTATGGTATTAAGTTATCTCGATGAACACGCGTTGGATTCTGTTAAAAACTACGAGGGCGAAACAATCACGCGTACGGAATGTAAGAAAATGATAAAGCGTTTCGCTTGGTAATCAAATAAACTTATGAATCAAAATGAAGAAATATCGTTTGAAATTGCTGTTAAGGTTGGATGTTTTGTTTTGGGTATTTGTTTGGGGCTATTATTATTGAAAAGTGGATTCACTTTATAACAATTACATATGACAGACATAAATTCAACACCGTGCTGTGGACTACAAATTATTGACGAGTTAGACCAGAGTTCACCAAAAATAATGGAAGACATTTGTGAAGAAAAGTATCGTTCGTACAATAAGTACCAGCAAGCATTTTTGATTTTCACAGATGACGTTGCAGAAAAGAATGGCGAACGCTTTGCGAGGTTCATAAAGAGAAAGGGGTTTGGTGAAGTTTACAGTACACCCGCTAGAAAGAATCCAAATAGTGGGCACATGATTAAGGTTTGGACTTGGGCACCTAATGAATCCAAGCTAAAGGCGTGGTACCAAAACCTATGACACGTCTTTGCTTACACTGCGACAAAAGAGAGCGTCCAGCAGATTCCAATCTCTGTTCTGTCTGCGAGAAATATCCTACATGTGAAGTGTGTGGAATTATCTTTGGGGAAGGAATGGAAAAGATTTCTAAAAAACACCCAGAAAGATGTAACAGTTGTGTAAACTTTGAAAAGTTTATCACTCACGAGTGTGGTTCCTGTGGAAAAAAGATACCATTGTTTTACTCAAAAAAGTCCTCTACTCTAAATTATTTTGTTCGTGGTAACTTCTGTTCAAGTTGTAGTGGAGAGGCATCTCGCAGAGGAAGAATGAGTTTGAAGGAAGGCGAGGTTCCTGATTTCTCTGGTTACTTGGATATTCTGAACAGACAAATGCTAGAGGGAAAAATAACATCAGGATTGTTTGATGAGGCAAGAATTGCAAATCCACAAGATATAAACAACCCAGAATTATTATTAACTCCTGTGGACGATGGCTTAACCAAATAGACTTATGAAATTAACAACCTATCTCATATTAGCTACATTGTACATCTTGTACGCTGTGTTGTATCCTACACCTACTTGGTTTTTAGTAGTCGTAGCGGTGATATTATTAGGGTTTTTCACTTTAGATTGACTTATGAAAACACTTAAACAATGGGAACTGCCCAATAACTCGGAAGTTATAGACCTTTATGGGAATAAAATAAAGTTTCTAAAAATGGATGGAATGTACGCACATTGGGAAGACAAAAACGGTGAGTTTGCTATTGGAAACTTCAAAAAGTTTCAAAAGCTTGGTGCATATTATCAAGCAATCGAATAGACTTATGAAAAAAGATAAAATAGATGCGTTGGGAATTAGGTTTGGTTGCGACCCAGAGTTTTTCTTCTCTAAAAATGGTAAGATTATAGGTGCTGATAAGGTTTTGCCAGAAAAAGGTTTAGACATTCATTGGCGTCAATCTTCTGTTATTATAGATGGGGTGCAAGCTGAACTCAACCCTGCGCCTTCATTTTGTAGACAGGTTCTTGCTAATAACATTGTTGCTTCTTTTAGACTTCTCAAAGAACACATTAGTGAAAAGAATGTAGGCATAGATTTCAAGCAAACAATAGAACTTACGCAGAGCGAGTTGGATGGAATGAGCAAAAAGTCAAAAAAGTTTGGTTGTGCGCCGAGTAGAAATGCTTATCGTGGTTCATCTAAAATCACAGTCAATCCAGAAATATACAAGTATAGAAGTGCGGGTGGTCATATCCATATTGGACATAATGGTGAATACGATGTTATAGAAGCATTAAAAAATCCAACTCGCATTGTAAGAATGTTTGACTTGATAGTTGGAAATACTTGTGTTCTAATTGACCGCGACCCTGCCAATATAGAGCGTAGAAAGGTTTATGGCAAAGCTGGTGAGTATAGAATGCCCAAACATGGTATAGAATATCGCACGCTGTCAAACTTCTGGTTGAGAAGTTATCCACTTATGTCATTGGTTATGGGTTTGTCAAGAGTAGCCATATCATTTGTTGTGTCTGGTTATGATAAGGAACTATTAGAACTTGTAGATATGAAAGAGGTTAGAACCGCTATCAATGAAAATGATTTCAAGTTAGCATTGAAAAACTACAAAAAGATAGAGAAAGTTCTTTATTCAAAAATACCCATTGGCGACCAACACTTTGACATCAACCCTAACAATTATGCTTTATTCAGATATTTTATCAAAAAAGGACTTGACCATTGGTTCCCACAAAACCCGATAGACTATTGGACTGAAATAGAAACAGCAATTAACAGAAAAGGTTTTGGGAAGTTCTTAAACAGTGTGGTTAGGACAGATTATAAAAATAGCAAAAAAAAGGTATGAGAAGCTTCGACCGCCATTTTCGTGGATTTCAATCTTCAGAATTAGGCACTATAATAAAATCAAAAAGGAAGTTTGGTTTTGAAATTGAACTTGTAAACCACAATGCAATGCAAATAATCAAGTTAGAATCTAATACAGCCAGTCCTTTTGGTTTTGTGTCAGACGGTAGTATTACGGGACAGCGCGGGGATTCGGCACTTGAAATTGTCAGTCCTGTACTTGCGGGTTTATCGGGAGAAAATGCTACATATACTTTATTCACAGACATAAAGAAAGGTAATTTCAAAGTAAACAGAAGTTGCGGATTGCATGTACATCTAGATGGTGCTGGATTCAGAAACGACAGAAAAGTAAAAGTGTTGCCACTTGAAGACCTAACTGATGATTTGTCTTCTATAATCAGAACTTCTGACTCTGTGTTTATTGTAAAGCGTGCATTAGTAGACGAACTGATTAGACACTCTCGTTATTCATCCGAAGAAATAGGCAGGTTATTATTGGATGCACGAGAGGTTTCACCTACAGAAACAATACACTTGTCAGACATTGCCAATTATTCTATGCCAGATATTTACACTAGGAGTTCACAATGGAAACAAAATGGAGATACTTATGGTTTAACTTATTACGATTATACAGAACCTGTTGAAATCAATGATGGTGCAGAGCTTTCTATTTCTGACCTATTGCCTCAAAAGGAAGATGTGTTGTTCATAATAAAAAAAGACCTGCCATTGTTGAGAGTTAAAACATTATTGTATCTATTCTCTGTTTATAATGATATTTTTATGTCAATGTTACCAGAAAGTCGCAGGACAAATGTTTTCTGTCAAGGATTAACATCTTCTTTTGCGCCGAACCAAATAGAAACAATAAGAACATATACAGAACTGGAAAATAGTTGGTATAAAACAAACACCGCGTATGAATCTGACCAAAGCAAAGGTACTCATTATGATAATAGTCGATATTATAATGTAAATCTTCATCCTTTATTCTCTAATGGAACCTCGATAGAGATACGTTCTCATTCAGGAACTATGAGAGCTAACAAAGTTTTACTCTGGGCGTCATTTCATCAAACACTGCTTGACAATATCGTTTCAGGAACTATAACTATGGATAAAATGCGTTCGGCAACTCTATTGTTCAACCTGAATGAAAAAATAGACCATTTCTTGCGAGTGGTTAAACCATCGGCTTCATTACAGAAATATATGTTACAGAGAATTGCCCACTTTACTAATAACAATAAATAATTATGACACATTTTTACAACGGGTTTACTATAAACACAGATAGAAAACCTATTAAGTCTGGTTTTGCTATAGCCCCATACAAGGGAGTTATTGTTGAACTGTCTAAAATAAATGAGTCAGATATTGTTTCTTTTATTGCTAAAAATAGCAACCTATTAGCTAAAGAGGGACACTGCATAGGTGGGTGGCAAAACAGCGATAGTGGGAAAAGCTATCTTGATGTGGCTGTGGTGCGCGAAAACAAAAACGATGCTATCCGCGAAGCTCTAGAAACTGGGCAAATCGCCATATATGACCTAGCCAATAATAAAGAATTAAATATAGAACACTTGTGTACACGACCTTTTATCAATCATAACAACAAATAATCATGTGTGGAATAATATACGCAAAAAGGAATGGTGGGAAAATAAGTAAGGGACTTCTAAAGAGATACTACGCGCAAAGAACACGTGGGACTCAAGGGTTTGGGTTTGTCGCTATTCAGGATGGTAAAGTAATGGGTGTTGATAGGTTTGAGGATGAAAAAGATGCTGAAAAAGCACTACGAAACTGTAAGAGCAGTGCAATTTTGTTTCATCACCGCATGCCAACAAGCACTCCGAATTACAAGGATATGACACATCCCATAGTTGTCAAGAATAAAATACTTGACAGTAATTATTATGTAGTTCATAATGGTGTACTCAAAAACGAAAATGAACTAAAGTTAAAACACGAAGTATTGGGTTTTGAGTATACCACCAATATGCGTGAAACGGTTACAACAGAAACAAAAAATGAGGTTATCACCACTGAATCTGAAAGTTTTAACGACAGTGAATCACTTGCGATAGAGGTGGCATTATTTTTAGATGGGAAGAAACAAACAATCGACACAGTCGGGACTGTTTCGTTCATCTGTATTGAAACAACAAAAAAGGGAATTGTCAAGAATATACATTATGGGCATAATTTTGGTAACCCTCTTGTATTGGAAAGTGAGAAGGGGATGACATTCGTAAAGTCGCTTGGAAGCGGTCAACCTGTTCCAGAAAATCAAATCGCAACGGTAAACTTCAAAACTGATGAAAAGACCGTACGTGATATTGCTATTGGTACTATCTACGCGTATAACGCACCCACTGTGTCTTACGGCTACGAAAAAATAACACCTTGGGGGGGGTACGACTCACATTATGCACGCGACATATACAGACCAATTCCTCCAACGCTCCCTATAATTGGCGATAATTCGGCATCTATAGCAGACCCATATTACGATATTGATGATGAATACGAAGAATACGAATATACCGATTCTCATCTTTTAGACTTGTGGGAAGAGATAGAATCATTAAACGAAGAGATTAAAAATTGCAACACAATACTTGGCTCGCATATCCCACATTCGCACGAGGAAGATGTGTTCAACAGTACCAATCTGTTTACCTGTAAAGAATCACTGGCTAAACTTACTGCGGAGGCAAATATCATTGAAGATGTGTTGAATCGTAGAAGGTTAAAGTAGTTGATTTATGTGCTACAGTATGCTATACTAGAAGTAGTTTATTACTTAACCGACAACACTATGGAATCGACACCAAACTATTATTCAGTTCTCCCAGCACACGTGAGATACGACACACAGTTGACCTTTTTTGCTAAAGTATTATACGGTGAAATATCCGCTTTGTCAAACAAATTCGGGTACTGTTTCGCCACAAATGACTACTTTGCAAAGTTATACCATTGCACAACAACTACAGTTAGTCAAACTATTCAAAGTCTACTAATTGCCGAGCATATCTCGATAGAAACAACAAATGTGGGAGGACAAAATCAACGCCGTTTACGCCTAAAAATTGGGTACCCACATGTAAAAAAACTTACAGGTGGTAAAACGGTTAAAAACAACGATATTCAACCAGACCACCTACAAGAAAATTTACACCATAATACTACAAGTATTAGACCATATAATAATACAAGTATACTACATACTCCCCAGACAGAAACAGACACAGAATCGACCACCTTGGTGGGCAAGTCTGCCCACGCTCGCTTACTCTCGCTTTATGAACAAGTTTGGGAAAACAAGATGGGAGTTCTTCCTGAAAAGGTAAAACTATCTTCGGCTGGGAGTGTAGCTGTGAAAAAGCTTAACAGAGAAAATGGTGAGATGTTCTCCGCATTGATGATTATTGCGTTCTTTGAGTGGAAAGGTTTGGACGGCAAAGACCCAAACGCGAATCGTTCCGTAGCCAACGCTGGTTACCCACTGGCTTGGATAGGAACAAAGTCGAAGCTGTTGCGAATGTACATTGAGAAGACCCTAAAGATTACCACGGACGAACAAGCACAGGAAAGTTTACAAGAGGTTCTAAAAACTTTAACAAAAAAGCATGACTAAATTGACAACAAAAGAGTTCCGAGAGGTGCAAAAAAACAATCCCAATTTGAGTGATTTTACTTGCTTGGGAAGAGCGGTTTCTGGGAAGCAATTATCTCACGCAGAAATACTAAAACTTATACACAGATTTGTGCCTAAAAATGACTATCCGGGGACAGATGCCATTTCTCTGGTTCCACATCTGTTCTCCATGTCCCAAATATGCCCCAAAAAGGTACCGCCACGCGGTTTAATTATCAAAGTCGACTAATACCACTACTATGAAAAAAACAACGCTTAAAAGGGCAAATAGAATTCTTGTGTACCCCTACAAAATGGCATCAAAATCAGCTCGTAAACTGGCACGCGGACTGTCCAATTTTAGGGTGTTCAGGGACGGTAAATATCGACCCCGTCCACACGATGAGATTATCAACTGGGGGAACTCAAAAAAACCCTCTTGGGAGAGTCGATTAAGAGATTATAAAAAAATACTCAACCATCCCAGAAATGTGCGTCTTGCCACCAACAAATTATTGACACTTCAAACACTCAAAATGTATGGGATACCAACTGTCGAGTTTACAACAGATTACAACGAAGCACTTGAGTGGTTGGAAACTTCAAATGTCTATTCTAGGACAATCCTAAATGGACACAGTGGAAATGGCATTGTAATATCCGAGGGGTCAATAACTCCAGCAAAACTTTATACGAAAGGAATGGATACTCGCGCAGAATACCGAGTTCATGTATTCAATGGAGAAGTTATTGATTATTCAAAGAAACGCAGGAGAAACGGAGAGCCCGCAACACCAGAGCAACGTTTAGTTAGAAGTCTAGGCAACGGTTGGATTTTCACTAGGGGAAACCTACGCAGATTAAAGAGAATAGAAGATTTAGCCATAAGTGCAGTACACGCTCTAGGATTAGATTTTGGTGCTGTTGATATTGTGAAAGATAGGGATAGAGATGTTTTCGTGTTAGAAGTCAATACGGCTGTCGGACTAGCACCAACAACTCTTGAAAATTATAAAAACGCTATTAGAAAATACTATGCCTGATATACAACCAGAGATAGAACCAGTAGACTGGGGAAACATTACACAACAGGGATTAAGCGGAACATCTTTTGAGGGTTTAATTAACCCAATCATATCAAGGGCATCAGCTGAATCAGGCCTTGCTTCTAATTTCACTCCCAGTTTCAGAGCTGATAGACAAAACATAGACAAAATAAAAATGAGAAAATATAAACTAACTTGTGAAATTACAAAGAACCCAACAAGGTACATTGTTAGCATAATTGTAACAAATGAGAAAAACAAAGTAGTTAGTGAGTCAAGTTTTAACACTCGTCTTAAAGCGTCAAGAAACCTCGCAAGTCTTGCCTCGTCTATAACTGAAGACACTACAGACCGAGAGAGATATATACGTGTAACAATTCCACAATCAATGGATATACACACACACCTAAATAGGTTCGATAGGAATGCTTTGTCAAGAAGGGATGGGACTGAACATGATGAAGAAGACCTTTTTGACTTGGATATTCAAGCAATAGAAAATGCTGTCGACACAGAAGATGAAGAGGTCGAGGAAGAAAGTAATTATTTCTAAATATGTTGGATATACAGTCAATCAGAGATACCATAGGCAAAACTTACACCAGACCAAACCCAAAATCAGTAGCGTTGTATGAAGTAGAACTAAAAGCCAATGAGCTGGCATTAAAGTATCTGAACGAAACTCGCGGGCTTACTGATGAAACAATATCTAACTTCCACTTGGGATATAGAAAAGACTACAATGCAATATCGATTCCAATTTTCAAAGAGGATGAGTTGGTCAACATAAAATATCGATTTATAAACCCAACAGCTTCTCGTTACAGTGGAGAAGGAAATGCTGAAACGTGGTTGTTCAATGAAGAGGGCTTATCAGTGGCAAAAGAAACTGGAAGATTACTAATTGTTGAGGGTGAGATAGATGCAATGTCTGTCTGGCAAGCTGGAGTTAGAAATGTTATATCCCCCGCTTCTGGTAAAGACAGCTACGGGGTGTGGCTTGAAAGACTTGACAATATCCCCAAAGTGTATATTGCTTATGACAACGATGTCGGTGGGAATGAAACCGCAAAAGAACTCGCCACTAGAATTGGAATAGACAAAAGTTATAATGTCAAGTACCCTAAAGGAACGAAAGACGCAAATGAGTTCTTAACAAACCATACTGGGGAAGATATTAAAAAACTACTCAACGAATCTAAACCGTACTATTCTTACGAATACAGGGGATTGGGAGATATAATAGAAAGTTTAAGAAGTTCTAAAAATGACGAACTTAAAATCCCCTTTATCCCAAAGGTTGAAATTGAGAAAGACTGGCTTGTTATAATCTCTGGTAAGACCAACGCTGGTAAGACATCATTCGTTATGAACATCGCCTCTTGGTTAGCAGAACAAAACATACCAACATTGATTATGCCATTTGAAAGAGGAATAGAATCAGTCGGCAAGAGGTTTTTACAAATTAAGTTCAACAAAACGATTCAAGAGTTCAAAGAAACCACCCCAGAAGAATGGGATACGATAATTGAAAAGACAGTAGACGCACCGATTTACTTTTCTATGCCAAAGAATACAGAGATTGTGCACACCATAGAAAAAGCGCGTAGACTGTTTGGCACTAGAGTTGTTATTATTGACCACCTCGATTACATTATCAGAAATGCACACGGCAGTAAGGAAGCAGAGATAAGCAGAACACTGCAAGAGTTGAAGCGTACAGCAGAGGATAATCAGGTAATAATGTTGATTGTAACTCATGTACGAAAGATAGATGACGCTGGTTCATTGTTGAAAAAGAGAGCTGGCATTGAAGACCTGAAAGGAAGTTCGTCAGTTTACCAAGACCCAGAGTGTGTAGTTATGCTTAACGGAGAAAATGAGATGTTGCATGTAGAGATTGTAAAAAATAAGGGCGAGATGTCTTCGCAAGACTTCGATTTTAATATCGCTACTGGTAAGCTCACTGATTCGTGGGGTCAGTTTGCAGATTTATAATTAACTAAATAAATATATGAAAGAACTAATAATAGATTTCTTTATACCAGTCTTGATGGGCGTACTATTAGCAGACATACTTATCAAACTTGTGACTACTTATTGTTAACCAAATAGACTTATGAACAAAGAAACAGAGAAAGAGTTTGAGGAGAAGTTTAGAAAATACATAGACGGAAGAACTTTTGAGGAACTTAAACTCTATATTGGTTATTTGTTAAAATTAAAAGATAACTAGAGATACTTATGAACATAACAAAATGGGAAAAAGAGTTCGATGAGCAATTTAACCACGATGAGCCGAACGGTCGTGCGTTAGTGCTATTTATAAGCAATTCAGACGGTAGTCGCTCACAAGCACCAGCACAGGAGTTGGTGAAGAGGTTTATAAATGAAAACTTTATACACAAGCAAACGCTGAAAGATGAGATAAACGAGTTTTCATTCTGTAAAAAGTGGGAACTTGAAGATGACAAAAAGTATTTAGACGCAGATGTTGAAGACATTATCAACTTGATAGATTAAATGAAAACATTTCTCATAACAGACACACATTTCAACCACGCAAAGGTTATAGAGTATTGCGACAGACCTCTTGATTTTGAAGAGCGTATATTGAAGAACTGTTTGGATATGATAAAAGAAGATGATACTTTAATTCACCTCGGCGACATTTGTATCGGAAACGACAAAGAATCACACGCAAAGTACATTGAACCGATTAAAGGCACAAAGATACTCGTGAGAGGAAACCACGACAAAAGAAGCGATAATTGGTACCTCAATCACGGTTGGGACTTTGTTTGTGATTCGTTTACGGGGACTTACTTTGGAAAGAAAGTGTTGTTCTCCCACACACCGCAAATTGACAAGGGAGATTTTGACTTAAATATACACGGTCATCTTCACAATAAACTATATCGTATTCAATACGACGGTGGGGAAATGAATATGGAGTTTGCAAGACGACTGACTGACAAACATAAACTACTCTCCATTGAGTACGCAGATTACAAACCGTTCTTATTAACAGACCAGTTCAACTTACCAGTTAAAAAATAACTATGGACGAAGTAGAAAGGATGAGGAAAGTAGATATACACACAATTTTGGGACTTCCAAGTAACGGGCGCAGACACACTGTTATATGTCCATTTCACAAAGACACAAAGCCCTCACTTGTTGTATATCCTAACGGTGGCGGATTTCATTGTTTTGCTTGTGGGGCACACGGTAACAACGCAATAGATTTTGTGATGTTACTGGGGTACGATTTTAATAACGCAATTAAAGAATTAAAAGATTATGCATGATACATACAGTAAAGAAGATGTAATCAGAGTTATCAGTGAAAGACGCTGGGAAGACTTCGAGGACTTTATATTAGGACAGACAATCCTATTGGACGAAGCTGGGCTTGATACATACTTACCGAGAGATGTTGACATTTTTTGTAAACTATACAACATAAAATAGGTTCGTACAGGTTGATTTATTAGCTATAGTGTGATACACTATAAGAGGTCAATAATAATTTTAATATAACTATGAGTAAAGTAATTTTAACAAGAGTGTTTAGGAAAGATGTGGATACAAAGTACGGGATTAAACCAAAGTTGAGCATACAAACAGAGGAACACGGAGAGAAGTGGTTGTCAACATTCAAGGTTTCAGGAACTACAAATTGGGACGAAGGTCAACAGGTAGAGATAAACGTTCAAGAGAATGGAGACTTTTTGAACTTTGCGCCAGTAGCTACTTCGCAAGAATCACACTCGTCATTAGAATCGCGTGTGGCTATACTGGAGAAGTTTATGGAAGAGTCCAAGAAAGACGTGAGCATAACAGATTTTGGAGATGACCAAGAAGTTAGCGAGGGTTAAAAGGAGTGCGTACGAACTACACACAGAATTAGTAACAATAATAAATTATTCTAGGAGAAGTTTTGTGGCAATGGGGAAACTTTTATATGAGTTGAGGTTAGGTGATAATTTCACAAAGGCAATCGGTGCTGGAATAGATACTTGGGATGATTACATTGCACAACCAGAGATACATTTGTCAAGAGGTGAGTCAGAACGACTTATGCAGATTTACGACTACTTCGTTTTAAGAAATGGAATATCAGAAGACGAGTTGTCAGAGGCACCAATTAAAAGTTTACATTATTTACTTCCAATGGCAAAGAAAGAAAACAATTTAGATATATCAGAAATGGTCAAGTCGGCATCTACACTCTCACAAAGAGATTTTAGAGAAGTGGTTGGAGATATACATTACGGGGACGGAAGAACTTACGAATATATGGTTATGAAAAGGTGTTTTGAAACTGGCTCACTCACAAAGGTACACGATATTACTAGCGAACAAATTAAAGAAACATATAATTTAGATGATTAAAGGAATAAAACAAATACCCTCACCAAACTTTTGGAAAGGATTTAAGAAACGAAAAGCTGTTGTACTGCATGTTTCAGCAGGCGGTATGAGTAGTATAGACTCGTGGTTTTCTGACCCTAAATCACAAGTTTCAGCTCACTACGGCATAAGTAAGACTGGTGAAGTACACCAGTATGTCAGTGAAAAGGACAGCGCGTGGGCTGTTGGTGTGGTAGAGAGACCAACTTGGAAACTAATTCAAAAGGTCAACCCAAACTGGTACACAATAAGTATAGAACACGAGGGGTTTAAGAACACTGTTTGGACAGAACCAAGAAAGCAAGCCAGTGCGGAACTTGTGTTTGGAATATGCAAGCGTAATAATATACCTATCACACGAGAGAACATCATCGGGCATTATGAGATAGACGCCGAGAAGCCAATGATTAAATCAAAGGTAGATGACATATTCAAGAGAGTAGTTGCGATGGACAGTGCGCCAAAGAAAAAGATACAACTACAAATAATTGCAACCCTAATGAAAATCATTGCACTGTTGCGTAAACTATTAGCAAAATGAAAGAGGAAATTCTAAAGAAATTACAAGCCCACACAAAGTATGAAACCTTGCATGACACCGAAGACATCATAGAGTGTGAGGTTGCGAGAATTCAGAATATCGGATTTGAAGAGGCACATAGATTAAGAGGGTGCGGTCATTCAGTGGGGGATTATAGAGATGAAAAATATAACACAAAAGATTATGACGGTGATGAGAAGTGCGTTGCATGTAAACAGGTTAACACTATGACACAATCATTTCAGAAGAAAATGGTTGATGAATATAACAAACAAAAATGAAAATAAGCGAACCAGTATTTGATACAAGTATAAACTTTATTACTGGATGTAGTGAGAAAGTCTTTGACCGAAGGTGGAACACCAACAACTCTGACTCGGATGAAAGAGGTACCGTCGGGAAGACTTTGACAGGGGCGGGTGAGGATGTGTGGATATGGATTCATAGAAAAGATGATATAGAAACATTAGTCCACGAACTTTCACACGCGATACGATTTTTGTTGCAAGATGAAAAGGAGATAATGTTTAGTAGAGAAACCGATGAGGTATATGCCTATCTCTTATCATCCTATACACGAGAATACTTAAAAAGAATTGGATTAAAAAGATTAACATATGAACATATTTGATACACTTCATTACGAAGCAGACAAACGCGAAAAGAATGCTTTTTATGCTGGCGACACTCACAAGCCGTTGTTAGACCTATATTTTGGTTTTAGAGGTGTAGAACCAACAAACCCTCCCAAATGGTATGATACTCTAAAATGGGGCGCAGGATTAGGTGTGGAAGATTCTTTGCTTAAACTACTGAAAAGCAACGGTATTGTAGCAGAGGATTACGACCAACACGAACATGGACGAATTGAGATAGAAAGACTTGGAGTTCCTATACATGGATATATGGACGCTGTCAATAAGAAAACTGGAACACCTATTGAGATAAAGTCAATCAACAACGCTAACAGATTTGATGTAAAGAGATATGAAGATGGACACCCAAGAGAGAATTACGTTGGACAGTTGGCAGTTTACATTGACGCACTCAATCAAACGACAGGCAATCTTCTGGTAAGTTCAATAGACGGATTGCATAGATTTGATTTTGAAGCACATTCATCTATGGATGTCGTATCTTGCGGTAAGACGGAGGTTGAGCTTGGTGTTATTTACAAGAGATGGGCTGATTTATATCATAACCACATCTTAAAACAAATACCACCAGATATTTGGGAATATCGTTACAAAGTTCCAGTTGAGGATGTTGATTGGGATTACCAAGCAAAGTCAACTATAAGTAAAGCTAGGAACAATAAAGCGGTTGTTGGAGATTGGCAGATTCAATACAGTCCATGGAAAGATTTAATAATAAAATTACAAGGGGAAACATTAGGATATACACAAAAAGAACTTGAGTATATCAAGAATGCAACCAAAGGATTTAGTACAAGATAATATGTGGAAAACAAAAATTACAGGGATTAGTGTTGAAAGAAAAAGTGCTCATAGAAGCAAGCGAACTTTATATAGACTTATCTTTGCTCTAGCATTGGCAATGAAAGTTACGCCAAAGCAAATGGCGAAGTTTTTCGACACAGAAAAGACAAATAAGTATGCTAGTGATTTTACTAAAGCTTTGTCTGAAAAGACAAAATAGGTTGCATTTTAATAGAAAGTGTGTTAATATATATATATGAAAAACATAATTGATTTTTTGAAGGGAAAGAAAACCTATATCATAGCTACGCTATTGTTTGTGGTTTCGATTGAGAACCTTTTAACAGGTACTCAAACTCTACTTCAATTTCTGAATGACCCTAATCTAATTATACTCTTGAGTGCACTTGGATTAGGAAGTTTGCGTGGTGCGATTTCAAAGACTGTTATTTAGTTAACCGACAGAACAGGTGCCGTATTGACACCCATTTTGGCTTATTAAACGAACTATACAGATATTGTTAACGATTTTGGCACTCGCTACAATCATAGGTTTCTTTTCTTTTTATCCTCCACAAGCCACTAAAGGCGAAGTTCAGGCGATTGAGATAGTGAAACCAACAGTGCAGGGTACGATACAAAATGCAACCAAAAATACAAGGTCGCAGATAATCGCACTTGCCACAAAAGTGGCAATAAAGAATGGTTTGAATGTAAATCACTTCATCGGGACTATTTCATGTGAGATTAAAAAAACGCAGGGAGGTTTGTGGGACTACAAAGCCCAAAGTATACTATACAGGAAAGGTGTTAGAGAAAACTCGTGGGGTGGTTGGCAGATAAACTTGACAGCTCACCCAGAGGTTTCAAAGAAGAACGCACAAGACATTGTCTGGGCAACTAACTGGTCTGCAAAACAATGGCTAGCTGGTAAAGCATACCAATGGACTTGCTGGAGATTGAAGTACGGGGGTTGATTTATGTGCTACAGTGTGCTATACTATATGTATGACTAGAGGTGAACGCAGAGAAAAGATAAGGATTAACAACAGAAAAATGATTGTTCGTGGTAGGTCAGTCTTTACTCTTTTTAAGATAATATATAAAAACTTCTAGTTATATTTTTTTGACAATTAAAGTGATACTAGATAATTACCGATGAGTAAAAAACCAAAGGTTCTTATATGGGACATCGAAACAAGCCACAACCTACTATTAGGATTTGACTTGTTAAACGATACAAGTGTACCATACCAGAACATAATTATAGAAAGACATTTGTTTTGTATATCTTACAAATGGTTAGGGGAGAAAAAGGTGCACACAATTTCAATACTTGATAATAAGAAACGTTTTAATAATGATATACACGACGATTACTTCGTTGTAAGCGAGTTCAGAAAGGTGCTTGAGGAAGCGGATGCGCAGGTATTCCACTATGGTACAAAGTTTGATTTACCGATGTTGAACGCAAGGTTGGCATTTCATGGACTGAATCCAATTCCAAAGATTGTTACAATAGATACAAAGTTTGTTGCGTCTAGGAACTTTAGGTTCAATAGTAATCGACTTGATTACCTAGCTAGGTTCTTGGGATACAAAATGGGGAAAATGCCCAATCCACCAGACCTATGGAATAAGTGTTTCGCTGGAGATAAGAAATCATTGGAACACATGGGGAAATACAATAAGAAAGATGTTGAGATAAATGAGTTTATATTTAATAGATTGTCGCCGTTCATTAAGAACAATCCATTGAACAGAAATCAATTTACTGGAGATGTTGTCTGCCCTAACTGTGGGAGCAGTAAGTTACAGTGGCGTGGTTATACAAGAACACGAGTAAATAAACATCGCAGGTTCCAGTGTAATGATTGTGGTGCATGGGGTTCAGATAGGAAAGCTGATAAGGGTGGTTACACCCCAAAAGTACAATGAGAGTTTTTAAGACGGGTGCAACACGAAACTCTGATGAGGAAAAGTTTGACTATGATGGTTTTCTATCTCCAATAGTTATTCAAAGATACGGAGAGTATATGCACAAACATAGGTTACAAGAAGACGGTAAAATGCGAGATGCTGATAATTGGCAAAAAGGAATACCAAAATCTGTTTATATGAGTTCTGCGTGGAGACACTTCATGGACTTATGGATGGAAGATAGAGGTTACAAAAGCAGAGAAGGTTTAGAAGAGGCACTCATGGCTCTGCTATTTAATATAATGGGATATGCACACGAGGTGTTAAAAGATAAAAATGACAAAGAATAGAAAGACAGCTTTTTTGATATTGAGAGTTGAATCAGATTTCAAACAAAAGATTGCAAACAAAGCGGAAAAGTTAGGTGAAAGTGTTTCAGAGTTTATACGAAGAGCATTGACAAAACTTATTTAATGAAAAGAACAACTTTACCACACACACTGGGGTGGTATAAGAAAGATTTGTGGAAGATATTCTCACTATTTATACGCACTCGAGATAAGTTTACTTGCTTTACATGCGGAAAGAGTGGAGATGGTAAGGGAATGCACGCGGGTCATTTTATACCACGTTCTACAGGAGGGTTATCGCTATACTTCCATGAGATGAATGTACATGCTCAATGTTACTTTTGTAATATAAACTTGGGAGGAAACGGTGCAGAGTATTATCGTAGAATGATAGAGAAGTATGGTAATGATGATGTGGCGGAGTTGTTTAGGTTGAGAGATACAGGATATAAAAAATACTCCATAGAGGAGTACAAAGAAATGAAAGAACTTTATAAAGATAAAATAGAAGAACTAAATGGATAAGATAGTATATAAAAGAAATGAGGTAAGAGATAAGATACTTTCAGGGTTAGACTTTTTAGCTAAACCAGTTGTTTCTACATTGAGCCCAAGAGGAACGAATGTAGTTGTGGAAACAGAACGAGGCGACCACTTCCTTACAAATGACGGGGCTGTGATAGCTAGGAATATATCTTCTAAAGATAGTATAGAGAATGCGGTTATTGAGATTGTTAAAGAGGCGTCGTTGAGAACTAATGCAGAAGCTGGTGATGGAACCACTACCACGGTTCTATTGTCTAGCGTTCTTATCAGAGAATCGTTGAGAATGCTTGAAGATGGCGTGAGTTGGATAGACATACGCAGGGTTTTAGATAACTTTGCAGACAAACTCGTAACCAAGTTGGACAAGACCAAAATAAGTGCCAAGGGCGGAAGAGGTTTGATAGACATTGCAACAACATCCGCAAACAATGATAAGGAAATCGGCAAGTATGTTATGGAGGCAATGAATGTGGCTAAAGAAGAAGGTTTGGTATTTATCAAACCTAATTCTAAACCGAATGTTACAGAGGTTGTAAAGGATTTGGGTTTTATGATAAAGGGAGGTATTTTGTTTCAAGAGCTAATGGACAACACTACTGGGAAGGTAGTGCTAAAGGATACTGTAGTTCTTTTAACTGATAAGACACTTTACTACCCAGAAGAAGCACAGGCAATTCTAAAAGTGGCTATTAAAAGTGGTAGCAAGTCTATTGTTATAGTGGCAAAGGATTTCATGGGAGAAGCACTAAATACCCTTATAGCTAACCACGTTAAAGGACTTATTTCTATAATGCTTGTTAAATACCCAAATGAGAACGTTTTGTACGATTTAGCCACTTATATCGGTTCTAACGTGTTTACAGACAAGACAGGTAGTATAGTAGCTAAACTGTCTGAAAACGACCTTACAGGGGCAAATCAGGTGTTTTCGGACAAAATGAAGACTTTGTTCACTCCTAAAGTGGCTGTAACAAAGGGTTTATTACAACTCATAAAAAGGGTAAAAGATGAGTTAGAAAAGGACAAGAATAATGACGAATTAAAGTCCAGATTATCCTCTTTAACTACTGGAGTTGTTACTATCAATGTTGGCGGGAATACACCAATAGAGATAAACGAGAAGATTTATAGATACGAAGATGCTATAAATGCCACTAGAGGAGCTATGAAAGATGGCTATCTTCCAGGTGGTGGTATAGCTATTCTAAAAGCATTCGATGAAAAGGATTGTCCAACGCAGTTCGTATCTATGTTCAAACATTATACAGAGGCAGTTCTCAGACAGATAGCCGAGAACTGTGGTAAACACACAGATTCTGTAGTTGAACAAGTAAAGAAACTATCTAAAGGAAATGGTTACAATGCTATGAATGATAAGTACGAGAACCTAATCACGGCTGGTATTGTAGACCCGTTTATGGCAGTGAAACTTGCTATTATGAATAGCATTGCTGTTACAAACATTATTATTTCAATTAACTATTACATAACAAATGACAAAGACAAAGCAGAAGATTTCTCCACAGGAGGAACTGGAACGAGAAATCGATAAAAAGTGTGCAGGTGAAGTAGAGAAAGTGCTTAAAGACAATTCGCGTGCACTTCAACCCTTTATAGAGAGAACAGAGTTTGCAGATGTTGCACGTGTTCGACTAGCAAGGGTTACACCAAAGGAAGACCTACCAATCAATGAAGATTAAAGTAGAAGATTTCCACCTACTATATGACAACATATTTGTACGTGGTATACGTATAGAAGAAGCAGATGGTATTATGATACCAAGTCAATATGATGACAAACCAGAACTAGGTGAGGTTATAAATATAGGTAAGGGAAGGTTGCTTGATGATGGTACAATAGTACCGCTCGAGATTAAGAAGGGAGATACAGTATATTTCAATAAGTATAGTACAACCAAGTTCAATGTGGACGGCGATGATTACTATGTTATAAGAGAGGAAGATATTGTTGGATATATAAGATGATTTTGTTTGTATACGGTACATTGAAGGATGAACAAACCGCAAGTCAATTCCTAGACCGAGTACCAGAAATGCGCTACGCAGAACTTGAAGACTACAGAACTGCTGGATTGAATATAGTAAAAGACTCCAATCACAGAGTGCTTGGAGTAAAGTTTGAAGTAAGTGAATCTGAAATGTTAGAACTAGATAAGTACGAGGGTGTTTCGCACAATCTTTACAAGAGGATAAATGTCAAGTTAAAAGACGGAACTGAAGCTGTTGCATATCAAAAATGCGACCCAGAAACCGTAATCAACTTCGAGTAATTTCAGATAGATTCATTACGTCGCAGAGAAACGCAGACTTAGTTCTGCGTTTTCTTTGGTACAAAGCGAGTAAGTTTATAACCCACACCAGCAGTGCTGAGAATGTTCTCTAATTTCTGTTGTAGTTCACGAGTTCTCCTTTGTTGTTCTAGCTGTAGACTAAATGCGTAAGGTTTAATTCCTATCAACTGCTGAAGTAATCTGGCTTGACCTGACAACTTCTGGTTTTGCATTTGTTTCATAGCAGACATAACACGCGAAGTAATCGGTAGGTTCAAGATAAAGTGTAGTCTCTCTGGATGAAGTGCAACTTGCATATTGACTTTCTGACCGTTCTTCTCTGTAAAGGAAACATCTGTATAACCAACATACTGTTTGATTATATCTGGAAAGTGTTTTAGAGCAGTAGCGTTTGTAATGTCGCTTATTGGTTTCATTTGGAAGAAGTCATAACCAGACGCCTGTTCTATTGGTAGTCTAATGAATGGAGATACAGAAGACAGAACTTGGTTGGCTTGGAAGTATTGGAATGGTTGCTCTATAGGAGTTCCTAATGAACTCAAGACTGTAACATTCTGACCTTGTTTCTGAGCTAGGATACTCACACCCTGCTTTACCCAATCTGGCAAGAGAGATTCTTGTTGTTTGGTTAGTTTCTTTCCAGAAATAGCATCTCCAAGATTAAGAAGTGTAGTAAGTTGAGCCGCAGTACGCCCTGGAGTTGTTAGAAATGTTCTTACTTGAGCTTCTAGATTTTTGCGTGTGAAACTGTAGAATGGTATCACACGACGCATAACACCCCTTTCAAAAGAAGTCAAGTTTTGGTAGTCAAACAAAAACATATTTGTCCTAGCCGTAGCCAGTTGTACATCACCAGTTTTCTTTAAGTTTGTTATAAAGTTTACCATTCGGGCTTGACCCTCTACCCAGTTACCAACCTTGCGACCCATAACGAAAGGTTTGAAGTTCTGACTAAATGGATTTATAAAGTCCTTATAAGCTCCTTTCAGAAATCCTTTTGCCATTATAGCATTTATCATATCTTCTGAGTTTCTAGCCACATCAACTTGACCAACGATGTTGTCCATTAGGGCAATGTTGTTTTTCTTTATTATACTACGAAGTTCGCCAAATGTCCAGTCATAACCATGTACATCTGTAAAGAGTTTCTTTTGTAGAATATCAGAGATTGCTGTCTTTGCATCCTCACCTTCTTGACCTGCCTTGAATGCTTTCACTAATAGTCCATTTATTTGAGCATCATTATGCAACATTTGTAGACTCAAACCATTTATCTGTGGACTAAATGCGTGAAGTCCAATATCATTAAAGTTTAAGAGAACATTAGATATTGCATTCCTACCATGGAAAGCAAGGAAGATTGAAGTAACAGACGCCTTCCAAGTGTTCTGTAATCTATCAAACATCTTTAACATCTCGTGAGTTCCCAAATCACCATATACAGAAGCAGTAAAGTCTTCTATTTTCTTTGCTATAGCAGGGTGAAATACCAAACTGCTTTCTGCCATACCATTCCTAATCATAAAATCTGCCTCCTTACCATACTGACCTACATGAATACCAACCCAACCTGGCGGTGCATCTTTAACCTGTTTAGCAAAGTTACCAGCTAGTCCGTCTACAAATTGTTTCATTGTACCTGAACGGACATTATCTAGCGAGCGAGCTATAGATGCCTTAAAGAAGTTATCATCAAAGATTTCAAAACCATCTTTCTTAGTTTGTTTAACTATATCTTCTATGCCTTTTTTGTCTTTGTTGAGAACTGCACTTTCCCATTGAGCCATTTGTTCTTTGTCCGCCTTGAATATACCACCCTCAAGTACGCGGTGTATCGCTCCACCAATCTTAGTTGATGGCGGGAGTTTGAATGGTAGAACCTTTATCTTACTATCAACTAGAATATGCGGTACATGATTATCTAGTTTTGTTATTGGGACACCCATTTCTCGTAAATAATTTATCTCATTATTATTATATCCAAGCAACTGTTTGTAAGCATTCGCCAGTTTCGGGTCAGTTGGCATTACACCATTTTCTACGGCTGCAGTAAAGAATTGACCATCCATATTGGGGTCTATACCATTTGCTTTCATTATAGCACGCATATTCTTAATTCTAGAATCTTTGAGGTATCGAGTCAAATCTTCTGCACTCTTTATACTTGCCATAAACTCTGGAGGCATACGAACAAATGTACTTTTACCACCAATATCTTTATATCCTTCTATAGCTGGGTTGAACAAAGAACCCACCATCATTCTTGTTGGTTGAGTTACTCTATCTAACCAAGTAAGTCCGGGTATCAATGCGGCGACAGATGAAATCCTCTGTGCCGACAAGATTGTCTTGCCAAAATACTTTATTCCTCCTTTATCTATAAGTGTTTCAGTTAATGCGGGACTTGCTTCCAGAACCTTACCAAGAACAAGTTGAGCAAATTTCTCATTTAGTGGGGCATCTATCGTTTCATTCATCATTTTTTTGAGTTCACTTTTGCCCATGGTCATAACCTCTTTAGAAATAGTACCACCAGTTTCTAGAGCTTTTATCTCTTGGAACAATTTGAGTCTATCTGGTATCATCTTGGCTGCAACTTCTCCGCCAGCAGTAAGTGCACTTTGTAATCCCAATGCTTGGCGTTGTATTCTTTTTAAGTACCCAAGATTTTCCATACCCGATTTACTAAGTGTTTTAACTGTATCTCCTATTGCCACCTTAGAGAATGCTCTTATACCAAAGAATGAAGCCGCCTCTCCAAATCCAAGATAGGTTACTGGGTCTAATAGAATATCTGTAGCTGTTCTAACTACGAAGTCTCCAATCTTCTGCATTGTAGATAGATTAGAACCCTCCTTGCCAAAGATAACATCGCTTGGACGCAGTCCTTTCGCAATCGCTTGAGAGATATTATATTTAGAAGACAACACACCAGCCACAACTTCACTTGGAAGAGATATAAAGTTTACGAAATCAGAGAACGAGTTCTTTAATACACCTCCTATTGTAGACAAAATACCCGTAGTTGGATGTACGAGTTCTTGAGCGGCTTGACTAACAGCCCCTCCTTGCTGGAGAGCTGTATCATATAGTTGCTGGGTTGTACTATTTTGGGACTGTCCAAAGGAAGGATAAGAACCAAAACTATTATTCGAAGTGGAAGTTCCGCCTGCCACTGGTTCGCTACCCACTAAGGATGAGAAGCCGTTCTGTTCCATAAATTATTTTAGGTGGTAATACTCTGGTTGAGTTCCCAATAACCAACTACCAACTCCAACTTCTGTATTAAGTGCACCTAATCCAACACTATTTATAAACCCAGGAAGTCCCGCTCCAGTATTGTTTGTGGGTACCTTTCTATTTCCATAAATAGTTTCTGTAGCATTCAATGCTTGCTGTGTCTCTTGAGGAGTTAGGGTCTTATTGGCATGTATCGTTGCTAGCGAATCTGCCTTGGTAATACCCGCACTGAAGTTCTGTCTTGCAGTCATTTCATACTGTTCTTGGCGTTTCTTTGCTGCCATATTCAACACAGTAGAAAGATTGTTTGGATTTTTAATAAGACCTAATACGACCGGACCTGCCTGTAAGTATGCATCTGCTATTGCTCCAGCTTCTGTAGATGTCATTTGTACACCCGTAGAATCAGCCCTAAGAGCTCTTGTTGTTTGAGCATTTATCTCACTTATCTGTGCTTGTGTCTTTTGTAGTTCTAACTTCTGTGCTTTGTCTGCGAATGGCATAGCACGTTGTGTAACAGACTCTATGGTGTCATTCGGCAACACTTTAATTCCATACCTAAGTGCGATGTTAGAAATTGCTTGGTGCTCCTGGAATGTCTGTGCTTGACCAATTCTATTTTCCTGTTGTACTTTCATTATCAATCCTCCCATACTAAGTAAGTTAGTAAACACTTGTTGTTGTGCTTGCTGTTGGAACGCAAGTCCTTTAAGTTGCAGGTTTGCTATTTGACCAGCCATTTGAGCATCTCCATAAGCTAGAGCTTCTTGTTTGCGAAGTTCCAGGTCTTTCATTTCAGTGTTGGTAGTATTTGTGATGTTCTTTATCAATCCAGTGTTGACTGCGTAACCTCTTTGTGCTTCTTCTGCTTGAGTGAGTTTGTTCTGCCCAGCCAATGTAACTGCTGCTTCTTGGCGACCATAAGCTAGGTTAGTAGCTGTGTGTGTATCTGTTTGAGATTGTTTCAATCCACTAATAGCTTGTGTTATTTTATCTTCTATCTGTGTGTTAGCAGAGGATTGGATAGGCGACATATCCATTAGTTTCTTTTGCAGTGCAGCCAAAAACTTATCACTTCCAGTTCCAGGGACTGTGGAAGATGTGTCTGAAGGTGCTGAGGCATTCTTAGCCAGTTCAGACTGTATATTCAACGCTGTTGTTCGTGCGCTGTTCAGTCCTGACTGTATCTTTGTTATTTGTTGTTTAGTTGCCATAATGGTTTAATAATTAGTGTCGTCTATTTTTAGTAAGGTTAATCCCTCCGACCTTGAAGTTCTTAGTCTCGGGGTTCTTTTGTGAAGGAATTACTCCCTTTACATGTTGTAATGCTCTCTCTGCAGAGATAAGTTCTTCCTGAGCTTCGTTTGGAAGTCTAAAAGAACCATATACCAAAGAAGCTGCCATATGAGCTACTGAATACTTATATTGGTCATAAGTACCAGAGAAGTAAGGAATGTCTGTTGTGGCAGAGAAAGCAGTTAATGAACTTCCTGCAGCATCTTTGCCAACATTCCAACTCAAGTAATAGAATGTAAGTTTCTCAGGTTTACTTATTATTATATTATCTATTCTTACTCCAGTCATATCAGTTTGACTAGCAGAATAGTTTAGCGAAATATAGATATAAGAGACGCTTGAAGCATCAGGACTAAGTGTCTTTGTTGCTGTTGCCCAATCAAATTTAACTCGATTCCACCCATCTTCAAAGGTTGTTTTATTTAATGGAGTAGTAACTGCTACTGTCCAGAAGTTGCTTGAATCAGAACCCCAAACCAAACTTACAGAAGTAGTAAATGTTGAGTCTGCGATATAAATCCACAACAGTATACTACCATCTATTTCATATTTGGACAAATCCCCTGCATCCCATAATCCATTTATAAGACTAGCAGAGTTTGCAGTACCTGACAATAAAACATTAACATCAAACTTAAAACTTCCAGAACCCTCCTTATATTCTGTTGTATCTACTGTAAGATTGTAGGCATCGTTTGCTGCCATCCAGTTTCCAATAGTCTGACAATTATCTAATACAACTGATTTAGTTTCTATTTGGTGATTTATGGCGAGATAAGTCTCTCCGTTTCTGCGCTCAACTGACCAGGAATTTCCTGGAAACTGTTGACCTATATCTTCAGCTAATTCTCTAGAGGATTTGTGTTCAAAACTAAGGGTTTGTTTATCCTTAACTCTACGCAAATCAGCTCCTTCGAGCATATCAGCAACGGAAGTAGTTATCTTGTAGTAATTCACCGTATCATAGTAATTGAGGTCGTAGGTGGCATTCTGTGCGTCATTCTGCAATATCTCTTGTAGCCAGACAGTTCCCTCTGTAATGTATTGTAAACGCTGTACAGCAGAGATTCTATCTGTACTTGAATCACCTATATAGGTGTTTAGATTATCTTGTATGTCTGAGACTGTAATCATATCGTTGTATTATAACATAGTATTAACAAAAATGCAACTTACGCAGCAGTCTTTGTTGGTGTGTAATCTACCTCTGCATACATTGGGAGGAATGTGTCATCTCCAATTACGACACTGGGATTCCATGATATCTTTAACTGTACAGAGTTGACAAATGGTTTATCTATAGGTATTCTGATATACCCACGAGTTGTCTGGTCTTTTGTAACAGAATGTACTTTGAATGGGGTGGTGCTCATATTAGTATAAACAGATATGGTAGCTGTTTCTGTAGTTCCTGTATTAGTGGTGGGAGCACAGAATACATCTATCGTACTTACAGTAGATAGTTTGGGTATGAGTTTAACTGGAGTATATACATCTCCAATGTTTGGTGCATACCCCTCTAGATTTGGAGAAAACTTTCTTGGATAAATAGCCGATTGAGTTGAATCTTCTGAACAAAACCAAATTTCTTTCTCTACCCCTAAATATCCTCCAGTACCAATCATCATTATTGCGCCTGGTGAAGGATTAGTCCCTGTTTCAGATGTTATATCTCCTATTATATATAATCCTTCAGGTTCTCCCTCAACCAATCTTCCATGTGAATAAATGATGCCATCTCTCCCCAGCCATGTAACGAATTGCCCCGTAACAGCTACTGAATCTTTGAATACAGGATATGCTTTGATACCAAGTTCTACCATAACCTCAAAGGTGTTCCCATTGTATCTCCTAATTTGTGTGAATCCATCAGAAGATATTGTTATCATTCTTAATTCACCGCCTTCAGTTGTATAAAGTCTTCTTATATCTCTTACTCCACTTATAGATATAAAGTTGGATGTTCCACTTACTGTTGATTTCCTATCCCATATATATATTCCACAGATATTAGAAAGACTAGGAACAGTATAGTTTGTACCACCACCAAATCCTGTAGGAGTTGAACTCTGAATAGCTACCCATAAACTTCCTCGAAGGTCTATAGCATCTGTTATGGTAATCTGACCAGGGAACTCCATAACTGACATAGTTATGGTTCCTGTTGCACCACCTGCAGCACTTCCGTCTACTTTGTGTATTTTATTAACATCAAATATATACATAAAACCATTATCAGCAGTTCTCATAAACATATGAGTACTGCCACTTAATTCAACATTAGTATTTACAACAAACCATTGTGGTGCAATCGTAGAAGCAGATGTATATTGTAATATATCTCCTCCAAGACTATTTATATAAGAAAAGAATACTGTTTTTACTCCATTTAACTGATATATTTCTATATCTGTAAACTCTGAACCCGCTGCAGTTGATATACCAAGGTCACTCAAGGTATCAAAGTTTGCATTTGGATTACCAGGATTTGCTTTCCATGCATATCCTGTAGCGGTGATATCGTTTGATTCCCCAACATAGGTTTCTTGTGTATCAGGGTCATATAAAGTGGTTGTCCATCTATTCGATAATACAGAACCAGAAGCATCTGCACCTGATAAGGTTCCGAAGTGTGTATTATTTGGAGACATAAAACCATACTTTCTAGAAGCGTTGAACTTCCCTGCAACCAGTTGTCCATTTTTTGCTAAATAACGGAGATGTGGGTTTGAACCTGAACCATCAATATCACCATAGAACTTCTTTGAAAGTCCTCCGCGTCCTGATAGGTCTATGATGAGCTTTTCCATAATTATCCTGTTATCAATAACTTTACGACGATTGACCACCCACTTAATACTGATGAGGATGTTGTTAATCCAGTATCTGACCAATTAGTTACCTGCATTGTAATTGCCCCATAAGTAGAACCTACTAAATTATCTGATACATTAACAGTTGCTTGTTCTGGTGTTGTGGTCGTAGAGATTGTAAAGAATGTTCCCACACTTATTCCAGTTGTTGCAGCATTTACTCCAGCTACTCCAGCTGATGTGATTGTTGTATATGGGGATACAGATGTATTTTCAGCATACATATAACCAAAAACCATCAGTGGTCTAAATCCAACATTGTGTACTGTTACAGTACTTGCACCCTGAGTAAGGGTTGTACTGTATTGGTTTACTGAAACAACTTTCAACTTGTTTGTTTCATCAACTCCAGTGTGTTGATGGAGCGTCATCTTATAATCTAAGATATCAATCTTTTTCAATCTTTCATCATGTTCAGAAAGTCTACTTTCCAAATCTTTAATCTTCTGTTGTATTTCTTCTTCTGTCATATAATATGTGCAGCAATTGCCTGCGTTACTACTCTTAATATAGTATCGTCTAAATGGGCTACAGTCCATAACAACCAACCAAGAATAGGTACTATGACTACAATAAATGATACTGTTGCCATTTTAACCACACCTCTTGCGTAGTTGCTTTTGTCTTCTAACCTTGCGACACGACTATCTATATTCATAGTCTGTCCTTCAATTTTAACAAGAGATTTCTTGATATAGTTGAACTTCTCTATTATCTCTCTGTTTGTGTAAGGGTCTTCCATAGTTAAAAATTCATACCGAACATGATGGCGTTGTCTTTGGGTGGCAGTATAAACGGATAAGCCAGTCCTGCACCACCGTTGTATAGTTCTGATACTTCTGTGGTTGTGAGTGCACGAGACCAGATGCCTACCTCGTCAATAATGCCATCGATACTCGCAGTAGCTGGTGTGTTCCCAACCTCAAAGTCAGCAACTCCATTATAAATACTTGTTGCTAGGGTTCCCGTTGCAGTTCCAATACTTAATCCATTTAAGAATACTTCAATTTGTCCAAGAGTCGCTGTATACACTAAGGAAACATACAACCACACTGACAATGGCAATGTATAGTTTATAGAGGCACTCCCAACCGTAGCTCCGTCTGCTGTATTTACAAAAATAAATGAATATACACCCAGATTGTTATGATAATAAAATGAGAAAGATTTATCTGTAGTAGCTAACCACTTGCTTACAAATCCATAGTTACCAGTTGGTAATGTTGCAAAATTTGTCCACAAACAATAAGTCAAATCTCCTACTAAATCCAGTCCAACTTGTGCCGCATCCGTAATTGAAAAAAACTGGTTACTGGCATTCACTAGTTTTGCTCCATTGTTTATTTTCCCTGCAACAAAGGTTGCAGCGTTGTTGTTTGTCAGAGTATTCACTCCTACACTATCCGAAGCGTTTCCACTTGCTTCGTCTAGTTTCCAGTATGATACTAAGTTTGTAGTTAGTACCATACTATGCGAATGCTAAGCTAGCCACTCCGTAAGTAGCGTTGTTAAAACGACCATATGTTGGTGTCTTTCTATGACACTCAACACATAAAGTACGACCATTGTCTAAATCAAATCTTAATTCTGGAAAATCTGCAAATCTTTTTATGTGGTCAGCATTAAGTTGACCACCACGAACACCACAAACCTGACAAGTGTAATCATCTCTTTCAAATACCTGTTTTCTCCAGCGTCTCATTTCTGTTGAGTTTCTAATTATCATACTCTCTTCTGTCTTACCAGAACCACAAAACTTTGTTGGTCTTTCATAATCAAGTCTATGGTCATCTATTTTGTTTAATCCCTTGTTCCAAGCTGGTATACCAGTTCTTGCTTTACTCATATTTAATTTTGCTTCTTCTGTATGTCTACGACAATTAAGTGAACAAAATTTAATATTACCTTTGGTAATTTGCCAACCAGCACGATAAAATTCTTTTTTGCAAGTTTCACAATTAAAACTGCGACCATTTCTTTTTGGAGATATTATCCATGTCTTTAATCCCTTATTCCACGCAGTCCTTCCTTGTAGTGCCTCTGAAATCTTAATCTTACTAGCTTCAGAATAACGCTTACATTTTCTTGAGCAGAACTGTCTTTTCAATTTGTCAACCTGATAATCTGTTGCAAGAAAAACATTACTACAAGTAGCACACTTCCTTTCTTTCCAGTTTTTTGTATTAGTTGTCATCATAATAATTTTAAGCAAAACCAATGCTACCCATTCCATAATACGAAACCCCGTCAAAAAGGAACGAAAGTACATCTATTGCAGAAGCAGCGGTTGATAATGTCGGAGCAGTTCCACCTACCCACTTGACATTTGCTGGATATGTTAGAGTCCTACCTCCGACCGAGTCTTGATTTACTATCAAAGAGAAACTAGCCGAACCAGTTGGTGCTGTGAATGTGAGTGTTGCATTACTCGCTGGCATTGTAAGTTCTTGTTTTTCACCTTTCGTTAGGTCGATAGTTTGAGGAGTTGATTTTGTTGTCCACACTGGTTGTGCTCTACAAGTCCATATAGCCTGTATTCTACATGTCCATATAGGTTGTGCTCTACAAGTCCATGTTACAGTACCGTCAACTACAGTATCACCTACTACAGTAGGCCACGTTGGTTCTGTTGCTGCGTCAGACGTACCAGCAACAGTACATTCATAAGTATATCCATTAACAGTTGTTGGGACTACTAAATCTACGAGTGCATATGCAACACTAACAGCCCATGTTGCTATCCCTACATTATCTGTTATCGTTCCACCCGCGGTAGTAGGCCACACTGGCTCTGTAATACCAGATGTACCAGCAGTAGTTATTTCATAAGTATATCCATTTGTAGTAGACGGTACAGCAATATCACTAAGTGCGTAAGCAGTTGAACCAGCCCAAGCTGATGTACCTACATTATCTGTTATCGTATTTCCTGCAACAGTAGGCCACGTTGGTTCTGTTGCTGCAGTTATACCTGCTGTGGTTATTTCATAGTTAAATCCATTTACAGTTGTTGGAACACCCATATATCCAAGTGCTAAATCTGTAGCTGTAGCCCATACCAGTGAGTTATTATCTGTAGTTGTGCCACCTACAGTAGTTCCCCATGTTGGTTCTGTTGCTGCAGATGTTCCAGCAGTTGTACAGTCATAATAATATCCATTTAGAGTGCTAGGCATTGCTATGTTTGTAAGTGCATATGCTGTTGCAGTAGCCCACGTTGAAGATGTCGTTGCTGTTGGAGAATAAGTCTGAAGTGTAAAGCTGATTGAGTTAGCTTGTGCATCTAGTTGTCCGCCAAGTTGAGGTGTTGTGTCTTCTACGAGGTTTGCTATCTTGCCGTTCCAAGTAGCTGATGAAGCGATGCTGGCGTCTGATAGAGGTGTGCCGAGGGTTATTGCTCCTGTGACATCTAATGTGCCACCAAGTTTAGTAGCACCAGAGTTTACCCATATGGCGTAGTTTGCTCCTGATACTGTTGCTGTATAAGCTCCATCAATATAAAGTGCAGCGGTATTTATCAAAGTTGAACCAGTACCTTGTACTATTGTTTTTGAAAGTAAACCAAGTCCAGCTATTAGATTTGAAGCACTTGAAGCAGGTGTTGTTATTGTGTTACTACCAGATACCATATCAAATGTTGTTTCATTTACAACACCTAATGTATATGAATTTGAATTAACAACAAATTGCCCCAAAGAAGCTTGACCATTCACAAGAAATGCATTACCTACACCTGCTTGCCCATTTATGCCATAAGAGTAACGTGACATTCCATTATCACAAGCAATATCACTTATTCTAAAACTTCCACCAGTAGGAATTGCATTTGCAAAACCATACGAGAAGTTAGCAAAATTATTTCCACCACTATAAAATCCTATATTTGTATCCTCATATTTAACTTTAGTTTGTAGTGTGCCAGCTTCAACAATAGACAATATTACTGTTCCGATTTCTGAACCAGAAGTCACATCTTGTATGGTTGTTGATAATCTACCTGACTCTATAAATGTACCAACACTATTCTTCTGATAAAATGATTGGTATACAGTGTCTCCTACAGCAGGCGTTGCTCTATTTGCACCCTTAATTACAAGTGATTGATTAGAAGCTGTGTCAGTAGCGTTCTGTATTGTTGTAACTAGATTTGTCTTATCCCAAGTTATACCTGAAGCTCCACCAAACACACCTGCGTCATTAAACTGTAGTTGCGTTGTAGAACCTCCGGGTGTTCCTCCTGTACTCGGTGCAATCCAACTCCTCACTCCTGCGATTGTAGAGCTTAATATATCTCCGTCTGTTGTAGGGTTTCCTAAACTGTTTTCTTTACCAACGACTGTTGCGTTTGCTGAAACTCTTGCGTCTGTATAATACAAATTAGTAACCTCAGATATGTCTGCAGTAGTTAAGACTACTGCTCCAGTCTGTGTATTTACACTTGAAACTCCACCACTTACTGGAACTGTCCAAGAAGGATTTGCATCAACACCGTTTGTCGTTAGAACATCACCAGCAGTACCTGCGCCTAGATTAGTTAAGTTTGTACCATCATAATATAGCAAATCACCCTGACTATAAGCCAGTCCAGATAGATTCTGTACAAAGATAGTCTCCGTTGTTGTTAGACTTAGAGCAAGTCCACTTATTCCTGGGTTTTGTGATGTGCGTATATCTGACATAATCTATATCTTTAATGCTGTTCCTGGTTTAAGTTCCTGGAATAGTAATCTTATTCTTCTTGTAACAATTTCTAGGTCTGATTCTCTTCGTATTAGGTCTGCCTCTCGCTTACTAAAGTGGGAATTAGTATCTAATACCTTACTTTTAGAAATTGAGATATCCTTTTTAATCGCAGACAACTCGTTAAGATGTTGTTTAATTGCACGGTCGTTTGCAGTCGATTCGACCTCTATTTGCTTATTTAGTCCATTATACTCTTTATGAGCAATTTTGACCTCTCTAAGTAATTCTTTTGATATCTTGGACAATCTATCAACCTGTGAGTTTAAGTCGCTTATATTGCCTAAAATAGTGTCTTTTTCTGCCTTTCGACTATCCAGAGAACTATTAAGGCGTAAAACCTTGGCTGCTAGCCCTTTGGTCTTAGTCTCAGTATATGTATCGACTTCTTGTCTTTTCTTTTCAAACTTGAAGTTCTCTTTCTCAAACTTATCTAGTTTAGAGATTATGTCTGCACGAATAGTTTCACTCTTTGACTTTTCAGTCTTTAGTGTCATATCTGCACTCTTTATCTCATTTAACAGAACAGAAAGTCCGCTAAGACTTTTCTGTTTCTCTTTCAATAAATTCTCTAACTCTGTATTTACAACAGAGATTTCTCTCAATATTGTTCCATATTGAGCTTGAAAGTTGTTGAGTTTTGTTTGCTCTTCAACCTTCATAATTCACCACCCTGAAAGGAGTGCTTCTACGAATATTGACCCAGCATTAGTTACCACTCCACTTTCCTTTGCGGAAATTCGAATGACCTTATAAGCTGTATCAATTCCATAGTTAAAGTATGCATTGCCCGCATCTGCACCCGTGAATGTCCATTCACGTTGTGTGAGTGTAGAAATACCAGCAGTTGTACTATCAGTTGCAAGTTGGAAGAAGTTTGAACGGTCATTGCTTGCCTCGACTATCAACTGAATTGTGTTTGCAGTTTCTGTTGCTCCCATTGAGTATCTTATTAGAAACTCTACACGAGACAAATCTCCGACCTCAAAGGTCTTCGTTGGTGTCGTTGTAGATTCTGTTTGATATGCAGATGTAAGAGCAATGCTAGTAATAGTATTTGCACTATCTTTAGAGCCGATTAGCGGTGTGATTATTTGATTGTTGTATGCTAGTCCTGCCATAATAGTTATTCTTTAATTTTCTTTGTAACTTTATTTGGTTTCTCAACCTCCTTTACAACTTCTTTCACTACCTTTTCAGAGATTGTGAGAAAACTGTGCAGTTGGTTTTTCCAATAAAGAGCTACCTCTTTAGGAAGTTCAACACTTCCTTTACCAGAGACTGAGTATTCAGTACCTTTGTACTGGATAGTGATGTCATTCTCTGTCGGATTTGTAATAATCATTGTAAGTTATGTTAGATTAGTAATCTATGCTTTCAGGAGTACAACATCAAATGTGTTATTAGCAGTTGCGGCAGCAGCCAATGTAATCGTAAGTGTTGTTCCAACCAGTGCGATACTTTGCACCATTGCATCTTGTGCTGTTGGAGAATATCCAATAATGATATCTCCCGCAGTTACTGTCATTGTACCTGTAGTTGCGGCTGCAAGAACAGTCATACTAGCAATTTCTGTTGCAAGTATAGACTGAGTAACTGCAGCTAATGCAATTTTAGATGTTGCTACTACACCCGCACCGATTGTTGCTACACCGACATCTGTGATAGTAATATCACCTGATAGAACTTGTGCAGAACCAACCCCTGCTGAATCACCAATTAGTACATCTCCATTCGGTAGAGCTATTTCACCTGCTGTGATTTCTCCTACAAGATTAAATGAAGGAGAAGTTGTTGTTCCCTGATTTTCGTAAATAGATTTTGTGCCATTTGCGGCGTCGGTTTTAGTGAAAAGACAACCTTTTGCGTAAGTTCCCGCTGTAGGGACTACTGTTCCGCGTACCAATGAAGGTAGGTCTGTCTCGTCTGTGAAAGCAATATGCTCAGTGTTACCACCTGTATTTGTTACTTTCGTGAAAAAATTTGTTCCAGCCATGTTTTTAAAATTTGTTTATCTTTAGTAATTTCTTGGTTATTGAAGTGTATTGGTATGTATCCGAGTTTAGATAAGAGGATATTCTTTTCAGAGTCCTGTTTGTGTCCATCTATCTCTATGGCGTATTTACCGACTACAAAGTCAATTTCCCTTCCGTTGAGTATCCAGCGATGTTTGAATGG
>VAOU01091188.1_pt1 | contig 42908 bp, 78 predicted proteins | sample 3393871 | NCBI WGS metagenome assembly VAOU01 (sample SAMN08290440, study PRJNA428436) | hydrothermal vent metagenome | isolation source: Deep-sea hydrothermal vent chimney | place: Atlantic Ocean: South-mid Altantic Ridge | depth 1820 m m
GACAACAGTTCTGTTGAGGCCCGGGAAAACAGTTCTGTTAAGGCCTGTGGAAACAGTTCTGTTGTGGCATTGGGAAACAGTTCTGTTGAGGCCCGGGAAAACAGTTCTGTTAAGGCCTGTGGAAACAGTTCTGTTGTGGCATTGGGAAACAGTTCTGTTAAGGCCTGTGGAAACAGTTCTGTTGTGGCATTGGGAAACAGTTCTGTTGAGGCATTGGGAAACAGTTCTGTTGAGGCATTGGGAAACAGTTCTGTTGTGGCCCTGGAAAACAGTTCTGTTGTGGCCTGGGACAACAGTTCTGTTGTGGCATTGGGAAATGTTTTTGTTCGGCTATTTAATTGTTTAAAAATAGAGATATCTATACCTGTTATTGTTATGCGGCACAATAAAAAAATAAAAGTCGACGGAGGTACTGTTATAGATGCATTAAAACCACAAAATGCACGTGAGTGGTGTGATTTTTACGGCATAAAAGTTAACAATGGCAAAGCCGTTTTATTTAAGGCGGTTGACATTAATTATGATAGTTATCGAGGTTTTAATTATAGTCCAGGGACGATACCCGTTGCTCCAGACTGGGATGGCGGGGAAAAAGAATGCGGGAATGGATTGCACTTTTCTTCACACCCCCAAATTGCTAATTCTTTTTTCAACTCGGCAGTTCGTTTTTTAGCCTGCCCAATTAATTTAAGTGATATCGCTGTGCATCCTGACGGGAAATATCCTGAAAAAATAAAAGCCATGGGTTGCTGTGATCCAATATGGGAAGTTGATATTAATGGCAAAGAAATTAAATAGGAGAGTCATACAATGGAATCAATAATTAACGTATTTGTTATTACACTAACCGCGCTTATTACTTTGGGTGGATGGTGTTCGGCTGGGATTATTATTCTTGAACTAATCGGCGCAGAGCACACAGCAACAGTATCTATTGTGATATGGCCCGCGAGAGTTGTTATCGAAGCAATTGATATGCTTAGAGACTGGCTTGATAAGCAATGAAGTGTAGATGGATCGAAATGGATGAAAGTTTAGTAATAGGTGATTTATGAGTGCAATAATTTTGACATGGGCACATGATGAAGATATTTCAGATGCTGAAACTATTAAAAATGAAAACAAAGCGATGTTGTTTGATAATGCTGATGATGCTATGCGGTGGGTAGAGGCGAATGATAATGAATTAAGTACATATTTTAAAATATTTGAAGATTTGTAAAACCGGCTATTCCCGAATAATCTCAAGCCTTTTGTTGACATCATCGATAGCCTGATTGTTCCGCTCGAACTTAATTAGCAAAGTCCTCGGGGTGTCAAACTTATCCCTTACCTGCTTTTCAACCGGTACAGTTAATGCGCCATCAGGTTTGACTTTAATTATCGTCGTACAGCCTGAAACCCATATCAACGAGAGGCCTGTCAGCGCAATCAGCAGCACCCTTCGTTTCCCGGATAGCCCGTATTTTGTCTCTGTAAACGACTTTGATTTTATCACGATATTCGATAACCTCTTTAACTTTTGCCCTTTCCTCGGCCCTGCCCTCTTCGATTATAACCGCATTTGCGGCTCGTTCTGAGTTTTTCCCGGCGTTAAAAGAAAACCACCCGGTTGCACCGAAAGCACCCAGTAGGGCAAGGGCAGCACCGATGATGAAATATAATCTCATTTCCCGGCGATGGCGTCTTTCACAAATATTAAAGCCAACCCGGCGATAACGGCTTGCGATGAAATGGTTAAGTCAGCTTTTTGTGAGATTCCTATTAGCCCTCCCACGATCATACCAAGGCCTGTCCAGTTTGATTTACTTGAAAAAAACTCATTAAGCGATTGTTTAAACATCATCTGTGATACTCCTCAAGTTGTCGTATTCGTTTTTCATAATTTGGTTTAATTGAATTACCTGGTTTTATGGCGTAGTGTTTGTGATAGGCCTGCGCAACTGCAGCGACCTGATGTTGTGCATGTATAGTCTCTTCCTGTGCGGCCTCGACCTCGAAATATTGAGTAACATTTCCGACCGCACCTGTCACTGAGCCGAACAATAAAATGATTAACCACTTATTGTTTAAGCCAAGTTTAACCCAGTCGAAAAGTGTTGTCATAGCCGCCAGTTAATCCCAACACCAACGCCGATTTCGTCATTCTCTACGCCGAGAGTTCCGTTAAATAATGGGCCATCTTTTGTAAATCGTTTCCCAACACCGATATTCCCGGCACTTTGATTATCAAAATAACCTCCAGAGACACAGGCCTGTGTTCTCATTGTAGCCCAGTCAAAGTTACAGTTGGCAGCGGCAAGCCCGAGAGCAGTTCCGGATGTTGTGTTTGTTGTGTAATTGTTTGTTACATGGTGTTCGTGTCGTTCTGATGCCTGACTCGCCCCAGCAAAAACTAAAAGAATAATTGCTAAATATTTCAAGGGTATTCTCCTGTTATAAACATATAGATAATATCTTCTGAGCGTCGCCCAACCTGGTTAGCCCATTTTGAGTCAAGTGCTTGCTGAGCGGCTTCGTCGTAGTCTTTTTCAGAAAAAGCTCTGGCCATTTTTCTAAATGTTTTTAAGCGATTTATCCCCATATTGAAGCACATGTTTACTATCGCATCTTGTCTAACGTCATCCAAATCATCAAACCATGTAAAAGTCCTAACGCATTCATTGCGAGCTTTTAAAACATCATTCGCTAAAAGATACAGTGCTTCGTTTTTAGATATCCCAACATCGTCTAGATTTCGGCCAACTGCGACTGTTAAAATACCGACAGAATCTTTGTAGGGGAACCGACGGTATTCTTCGTGGATTAATAGTTGATCTTCAAGCCGGCTCACTTATCCTTAATCCTATCAATTCTCGCATGCATAGAGTTTATATCCATGTGTGTTTTGTCAAAACCATTTTGTATTGTAGTTCGTAGTTCTTTAAATGCGCCATTGATTTCGTTTTTATCTGCTTTTTGTTTTTCTAAATCAGCGAGTCTTTGAGATTGAGTGCGCATGTGCCAGCCAAAAAGGCCGAGAATAAATACTACTCCTATTTGCACCCACTCCCACAATACAGATAATGAGGTTATTTCGGTTGACATTGGTTAAATAGTATCCTATATAAGTAAATAAGAAATTCATTAATTAGTAGGTTCTAATATGACATTGGAAGCATATAAGCAATGGCTAATACAAAGGGCAGAATATGAGCTGTTAGAATTGCTTGAGGATTTCTTTTTGCCTATCGTATAATCTATATTAGATATTAATAATACGTTAATACATCTACCCTCTCACATCACGTCTAACCGCCTATCTCTAGCCTTACCTCACACTACTATTACCCTGATTTGCATTGTTAGATTCGCTTAGGTTTTGTCTCAGTGTTGTTGTGACACTTATGGTCACATGTTGACAATTATTGTTAGTGTTTGACAATTTTGAGTCCTTTTTAGACTACCTCTAACCTGCTCACATTATACTCGTTATCATGTTATCTGTATACCTATCAACGAGTTACGATAATTTATCGTTTTGGCACGATCTGGCATGGGGCCTGCATAGTATTATAGTAGTTAAGACAAATTAAAAAGAGGGTAAGGAAATGAAAATATTAGTAAACGGACAAATTAAAGACTTGGTGCTTATTGATACCAAATCAGGCTGCGAATGGACGCAAGACCTTATCGGTAATGCTGATGGTTACGATGATGACCAGGAGCTATACATGATGACCGCTGCAACTTATGACTGGTGGTTAAATTACATCAACACCGAGCAAGACTTACAAGACCGTATGCAGTTAATCACGGCTAATCTTGATGATGCGGCTAGCGACAGATTTGAGCAATCTCTTGTAGACGCTGGTGATTGAGTCTGGCAGCTAGGCTGTAATTATATCAAAAAAATAAGGGAACTTACTATGAGAGTAACAAAAACTAAAAACGGCATAAAAATAACGGGTGAACATCCCGTGTTGGCACTTTTTGCTTTACTTTTTGGTGTGGCTTTAGTCATCGATGTGCTGGTACTCCTAATTTTTATTAGCTAACCAATTTAACCGTCTTGCGGGGCGGTTATGTGGATTAACTAAAACGAGGAAACAAAAATGGAAACATATACAATACCACAAAAAATGTCGGGTACTGGCTCCATACATGACCTTGCTAGCCAGCACTATGATAGAGAGATTAAATTCCCGGCTGGCACCGAATACGCCGTTATTACTGCCTCTTACTACGGTGGCGAGGGCTACACAACGCACAAAACAGCACGGGCTGCAATTATTGCAAGTCAGCGTATGTCTGACTACAGCCATGCAATTATTGACTCTGATGGCAATCAATATACTGATGACTATAACGGCAACTTGATTAATCTAGATGTTGATTAACTAAAACGAGGATTGGAAAATGAAGAACAAACAGAAAATAGAAATAGCTAAAGACTTTGTCCACCAACATAAACACGACGATTTATATGCATGGCTAGGCAGCGGCTCTACAAGACTAACCGCTGATGATAAGTATTTAACAGTATACGACAACCTTAGCCAGGGCGTTTTCGGTGAAATCCGGCGCGTGGAAGGCGCAAACGAGATTGAAATAGGAAGTGGTGAGACAAAAACAGGGGTGCCAATTATTTTCGAATGGGAGAACTGAAATGAAAATATTAATAAACGGACGAATTATAAAACGATCGTCTATGGATGAGTACGAGGCCATAGCCCTAAAAGTGAGAGAGGCGATAAAAAGAACCCACGGTATAAGCATCGTCCAGCAAGTAACGCGCGATATTTGTTATATAACTAATCGCCATTATCCGCCTACGATACATAATAGCTATTAATGAGGGCAAGAAAATGATTGATTATAAACACTACAGAGAGTCAAGATTAAAACGCATCGGGCGAGATTTGTTTTTCTTTTTCGCCTGTTTTATCGGTGCCGGTATTGTAATAGTCAGTATCTGGGTTTTGTGGGCGCTGCTTTATGTGTTGGCACCGTGAAAAGACCCGACAAAATCTGTAACACTCGCGACGGCTGGGTTAATCCAAAGGGTCGAATATGTTTAGCTGATCTAAAACTCAAGTTTGCAGTCCCACCGCTGTATGTACATAAATCATTAAGTAGCAACGGTTGGGTAGTTACTGAGCATTACACTGGGAATTTTGTTGGACGTGGCAAAACCAAAAAACTAGCAATTGAAAACGCCAGGGAGCGCATTTTAAAAGTTGGTGAAAGTAACTTTAAAGCTTCGATTAGCAAAAAAACAGTTAGTGAGGACAAACGATGAAACCTGAAACTATAGAAGATTTTTTTGTAGATATCATGGAACTGCAGGGCAGGGCACTAGTCGATCCGTGGCCAGTCGAGATAACTAAACTACCCCCGTTTGCCGAGCAAAACTATTTATTAGCGCTAGACTGTCTAAGCCAGGCGTCGGGTTACATGAAACTATCGCATCTATATTTGTTGGAGGAAAAATGAAAACGATAATAATTTGTATACTTATAATGCTTACGGGGGTAGCCCAGGCTGGAAATCTAAAGGCTAATGTATATTTTGAACACACAAGCAATCCAACAATAAACGAGAGCGGGTACGGATTTAACGCAGTATTTACTGAGGTTGAGTACAGAAATAAAAATATGTTTATCTCTGTCGGGATTGGAATGCATAGTGAGTCACTAGACTGCCCCGAGGTTTGTTTTGGCGGCAGGAATTTATTTAGGGCGAAAGCTGGCTGGAGTTTTGATATTAATTAAATTAGCCCATTTACATTTACTATCGGGCGAATAGCCGTTACCTCGTCGGTTTTTGCGAGGGTTTAGGAGTAAGTAAAATGAAAAAAGTGATATTAGCAATTGTTATGAGTCTGGGAATGGTTGGTTCAGCTAACGCTTTCGATCCAATCATCTCGCCGCTAATTTTATACGCAGCACATGGCGGTTTGATTTTCTACAGCGGGACACAAGCAGATAAAAAATCAGATCCACGTCTGTTTGAATCTGTCCTTGTCCAGCGAGTTAATGAGCCAGGGTATAATTTTGATTTAACTCAATACGAGTACGATCAAAGTCCCGGCAAATACACAATCGTTAAGTAGTGATAGGGGCTTCGGCCCCTGTTTTATGTCTTCATGCCATATAAACGAAATTCACCGGACATCGTACCTGCGGTAATACCAACTCTAATCCTGTCCATTGCTGAGGTTGTGGAATTTACCCCAAACCCCTTTGCTTGATAAGTTATCGAAGTTTTATCGGCTGTTACATCCCAATTAAGTACTGTGCGATCTGCACTACTTGGGCTTAAAAAATTAATTTCTCCGGCATACTTACTACCTGCAAAAGATATATTTATTAGCTTAATATTCAATAGAGAAGATCCGGTAATGTTACCTGCCCCACTTGTCCCATCAGTCGCCTTATCGTTATAAAAATAATTATACCCACTCGCGAGGAATCCAGAAGAGATACCCATCTGCATAATAATATTATTATTGTTAACAGAGTTAACCCCCCAAAAAACTAACTTATAAATATCATACGTTGAGCTTATCCCGGTAAAGGAGGCATATTGTATCCCAGATGCTGAGATTGCCTGTAGTTCGATCCATGCACCGATGGTTGCGTCAAGCTTTGCTTCTGTAAAAACACCATTAGCCATCTTCACCGAGGTAACAGATAAATCTGCATAGGCATTAGTTTGTATTCTTTGCCCTGATGCGGTGGCATCGCCTTGCTGTATTGCTAAAGGGTTATCCCTTATTTTGGTCATAAGAGCATTAGTAACAGGCGCATTGACCGCGATCTCACTGTTAGCGATGGCTGAATAAGTACTCATTTTTTAAACTCCTGACAAATTAACTCCATGACCATATTGCACCTAATAGCATATATACTGGGCCATGGATGTTTTTCAATCTCTGCCTGTTCGGCTTCATCGTCTGCCCAGGCTAGTTGTGCTATCCCTACAAAATATTTGCATTGCTGGCAACAGTTGGCGGCAAGTCTATTTGTTTGTATCCCTGTTATAGCGCACGGCACGATCACATTATTAGGTATCTGTATCGCCCGATTAAGAATAGGTAACTTTGCAAAATTATCATTCATATTATTGAATATAATTCCCCGCCATCGGCAAAAACACCAGTGTTAGGGCCAACAAAAGCATAAGCGGCTTTATTCGCTGCACTCTCAAGATCATAGGTGGTTAAAGTGTTAGGGCCAACAAAAGCATTACGAACATTAAAACTAGCCGTCAATGATTTGTATTTATACGTGCCCCTTGATTTTTTCTTGCTTAATACCTGGACTCGAACCGTGCGATCACTACCATCATCGTCTTGTATGTACCGAGTTGTTAGGTCAGCTAATGCACCAACCTCAAGACCAGAATCTTGTGGTGATAAAGCGAAATTAATCTCCTTTGGGGTAACGGAAAAACGATCAAGCAATCGCTGCTGGGTCTGAGACACTAATGACGAATCACCCGCTGCCAAGTAACGTGATAACGTCGTTACGTTCCGAGCTTCACCAAAAAGATTTGCATTCTCTGAGTTTGTGTCAATAGTATAGTTATGGTGTGTAAAATTAGACGGCTTGTCGTCACCTAATTTGTTTATTTTATCATAATGCGTAACAACTCTGCTAATTCTACGCCCTGTTAAGTCTTTTATGGTTATACTGTTATCGATAATGTTGCTGGTCTCAGATAACTCAGTCACAGAAGCATTACCCAATGGCGGGGTGTTTGTTTTTAGTTTAATTTTTCGATTTACATCATCCCACCAGATGTCGAACTGGAAATCTTTGCAAAGATCATTTAATAGCTTTATGGCTTCTGTTGGCTCAAATACATAAGCAGTAATGGACGCGCCGCTTAGCCAGTTATCCTCTTCGTCGTCCCATTCATTATTAGTGCCTGTTGGTGTGGTTAGGCCAGCATCATAAGGGATATAGATATCACCATCTATCCCGACTTCTGCTTCTAAAATATTGTCGGCGATAGCGACTGGATTCTGTGCTGTCCAGACTTTTGCGATCTGTACTGCGTCACCTGCATCATGTGATGCTGCTGTGGTTCCATGCTGTGCGCGCGTCAAAGTACTAAGTACATCACCAGAACGAGAACCGTACGTTATACCCTCATCACCGATACTAATTGTGCCGCCGCCTGCCGGATAATCCGCAACAGTGGATCCGCTGGCAAGGGTTAAACTTATTGTTGTCCCAGATGTTATATTTGCATTAAGCACACCATCCGATGGTTTTGGGATCATAACCTTCCCATTACTAGCAAGACTAAGCATATCCTTGCCGTGAATTTTATAAGTCGAACTATCTTTCTTGCCTTTTGGCCCTATTATAGTGTCAATTACATAGTAGGTTGTTTGGAAATTATCCCAGTCCCATGGATCGGTAATAAAACCATCCAGCACACGCATAGGTCGCCCAACATAATAAGGGTTTCTTTGCAGCCATTTACCAAAATAAGTACCTTGGTTTTTTGGTGTGTAACTGCGTGTGCCGGCATAAGGATCGGTGCCACGATCATGGTGTGGAAAGTCCCTTAAAATAATGTCAGCCGCAGAACGTATCGAAATGCCTTTATCCGGGTTTAAGATCGTTGGAGTTAAAACCGCTTCTTTATCAATGCACGGCTCGGCGTTAATACTAATCGGCATATCATCACGCGGCTGACAAAAGCGATATGTTTTAATTATTTTTGTATAGTTGGTAGTGTCCTGGCATGTTGATCGCGTGTTGTAACATTCACTGCCTGCGGCTAGTGATGCCGTACAGGTCTTTGATGCGCTGGCTGCTACAGTAGTAACATAGTGGCCTAAGCTCGATGCTTGTCTAAGCTGTGCCCCCCAGAGGTAAAGGCCACTAGAGCTATCACCTGTATAACCTGTACCGTTATCAGCCAAAGCAATAATAGCGAAGAAATCGTGGGCAGCAGCAGATAGACTATTTAACTGTATAAAACATCTATACCAACCATCGCCGATGTATTCGATACCCTGGTTATCGACACCGCTTACTGTTCCAACCGCCCCCATTTTTAAATCAAACCAACAGCTAAATCCTGTGACACTATCATACAGTCTTATAAAATCACGCTCTTTCCTTTTGGCATATACAGACCATACATAGTTATTAATTGACGGTACTGTGTATGCCTGAGAGGTAAAATGCGCGCCGCTTGTGTTAGCCTCGACTATAAAGTCTGCTGTAACTGTGCCGTCTGGGGACAATGTAGCATTTGCCGTAATACTTACTTCATTTTTATTCCACGCGGCATTATCAAACTGCTCAGAGTAAGTCAATAAGTTCGTTGATGCTGTGTTATAGATTAGCCTACAACGATCAAGATCACACTCTAAAAACGTAATCGGCCTGTGGCCTACCTTTGCTAACTGCGCTGCATACGTCACTTAACACGGCCCATACATTTGATTTCAAAATCTTGGAAATAGGCGTCCGTATATTTTGGATACTTTGGCCTTTTGTCCGTCCAGCACCAGGCCGCTTCTGTGGGCCTGTTTTCTTGATCCCATACATACCAAAAAGGCGCAATTTCTAAGCTATCCGCCAATGCCTCCCAGTTACTATCAATCCATGCCGGCGTGACAACTTTTTGTTTTATACTAAATTTACGACCCTCACTAACAACAGAACGGCCGATAAAATGCCCGCCTTCGCTTTTGTAGTTTGTAACGTCATTAATACGTGCAAGTTTTGGCGTTATAAATCCAGGCGGCAAACCCCTTTGCAGTGCTAAAGCAGAGCCAAAATAAAATGCACCAATATTAGATGGTGAACCAGTTGAGACAATTTCAAAACGAAAATATCTGACTGTTCTCTGAGTTACGTTTCTGAAAATTACAGATGCATCTGATGGCGTTTGAACAGTATCAAGATCGTTGGTATCCGCTGCGAAGTTATCAGTTGAGTATTGTGGTTTTATCGTGCCAGAATTATTAGCAAGATTATGGAAAGCTACACCCCACCAATCAATCGCGACGGCCGATCCTAGATCAACCGTAAAATAAACAGTACCCGCCGCGCCCGCATTCCACGAATCATTACTTCTATTGTCGTAGGCGTTTTCTTTTTCAAACCCGGTCACTTCCGACGTAACTGTGACCGTGGCGGCGTCGATCTTGTTGTCGTAGCCTATGTAGGCAGTCATTACGCAAACCCTGCCTGCAACTCTACGCCGTCGCTTGTTTCTTCGTTTATCTGACCAATCAATTCACGCACATCTTCTTTTGAGTACCCCGCACCTTGCAGAGTTATGTTTACTTGCTGGGTAGGCGCGGGGGTTATTGCTTGGTTGTCCGGTAGCGTTGGAGTTGCGCCTCCACCCCCGCTGCCTAATGTCCCTCCGCTTACAGAGGGCGTTGATGGCGCGCCACCACTCGGCGCAGCACCACTCGAAAAAGATTGTGATTTAATCTTTTGAACATTTAAAGCTCCTGTGACAAGCGCCAACGCGCCCATTGCAATACCTACCGGGAAAAATGGATCTGCAGCGAATCCACTCTGCGCCGATTTATACGTATTAATAATCGCCTGAGCAATCGCGGCTTTTTTCCCGATCTCAAATTGCTTTTTGTTGCTCGTATCCATTAAACTTGAAAGTTGGCCAAGCATGCCTGATGTTAAAGTTAGTCGGCCTTTTAAGCCCATTTTCCAAAGTTTTTCTTGCCTGGACAAATGCCTTGAATCTAGAGCAGCTATTTTACCAAGGTGCTGTGCTTTTAACTGTTCGCGCAGCTCATCATAACCGACTAGCGTTTCAATTTTTAAATCTTCTGCCGCCGCCAGATCTTCAAGCTTGATCGCATAATCTTCGTTAATTATTTCTCTTTCTGTCATCAGAGAATCTCTGATCTTTTCTAGTTTTAGTTCTAATGCTGCCTTCTGCTCAGCAGATGCGGTATCTGTATCGCCTGCATCGTTACCCCCTGTCTTCCCTGCCCTTGCAGCAGCTACCGCCTCAGCGACTTTATTCGCTTGAGTTTTTATCGCCTCAAGTGATTCTACAATCCCTTCGCTTGGCAGGCCTTGCGTTGCGATAGCATCTAACTCATCTTTTAGTCGGCTGGTTCGTTTAATTGCTTCACTCATCGCGCTGTCAAGCACTTCGCCGAACATTTTTATATCATCACCAACGCCTGGTATTAACTCACCAAGTGCGACAAACGGTATAGATGTAACCTGGACAACTTTTAAAATGACGGCAGCAACCGCTGAAAAAGCTAGCTCAAGACCTTTAATAGCAACCTTAATACCCTGTATAAAATCTCCGACTTTCGCAAAGCCGACTAAAATTGATTCAATAGCGCCTAGAATTTCATCTTTAAAGCCGTTCGACTCTACTGCCATCGCAGTAAATTTGTCAGCAATCACAGTAAGAAACGGTGCTAGTTCAACGGTTATGGTGTTGGCCACACCTTTTAGTGACTGCTGCGCGCGGAAAATGGCATCGTTAGCAGCCTCCATTTTCGCGGTATCTACTCGCGTTAATGAGATTCCAAGCGCACGAGCTTCTTCAGATAGGGCCGCAAGCCCTTCTTTGCCTAACGCCAGCGTGTTTAAAAGACCTGTACCTTTAGCGCCGAAAAGATCGTAAGCAATACCAACCCTTCTAGTGTTATCTTCAACATTTGATAACGCTTCGGCTATCTCCATAAATTGTTTGTCTGGAGACAACGCTTCAAGCTTTTTAGTATCGACGCCAAGTTCTGAATATGATCGCTTATATGTCATCAGGCCATTATTAGCATCGCGAAGTGTGCGCACCATGTTTTGTAGCCCCTTATCAAAAGCTTTTTGTTGGACGCCTGTAAGACTTGCGGCGTGCCTTAAGCCTGATAATGCTTCTGTGGTTAGCCCTAATTTATCCGCTGTTTTAGCCAATTCATCACCTGCTGCAAGTGATGATTTAACAATTAAACCAAGCGCAACACCACCAACAACCCCAACCTTGGCCAAATTCTTACCAAGTTTATTAACACCAGCACGTGCTGATTTTAAAGCGGCTTTTGTTTTGTCTTTTGCGGTTATGTTATATCTTGCTTCGGCTACCATTATTTAATCCGCTTTGTCTATTGTTTCAATCGCCACACGGTACTTATATGGTTGATCCATAATCCCACCGGCAAAGGGTAGTATGTTGTTTTTGTAATGCTGGTAAAGACTGATATAACCCCACGAACTTTCATGTACCATAGGTTTAAGGCACGTTCTGCTTTCTATAACACCTGGAATAACCCATTTGTCATAAGTAGCGGGGGCGGTGCTATCACAGTATCTTTCTAAACATGCTTCGCAATCAAAGTCTTTAGGGTGCCGTGCTACCTCGACCGCGATCAGGAGTTTTTTCTTTCGTCCTCAGATAAAAGGCTATTTGATATGATCTCCATAGCAAGTTCCTGACGAGTGCTCCACGGGATTTTATTAAAGTTTGTAGGGCTAAACTTTACATCAAAATTTTCCCATTCTTTTAAGCCATATTTTAAAGCAGATGCCTTGCCTTTTGGGGATAAGTCAGTCAACTCACCTTTGTCGTTATACGTTGCGGCTTCTAATGCGTAGTCTATTTGTACGCTATCAAGCGGGCAGAGCTTAAAACGAGTAGCGCCGTCAATATCTTTAAATTTTATACTTCCATCATCGCCCTTGCCATCTTCTTCTTTTTCTGATGCTGGGGTGTACCATGACGCGGTAAAATCGTCTTTTGGTTTAATTGCCATATTCTTATGTCCTGTTAATTAATTTATGTTAGTGCGATCGAAATTTCATCGTCTGTAGTCGATTCAGCAGCGGCATAAGACATATCAAATGAGCGGATACCGTCTCTATCGCCCGGAGCCACGTCACGATAGTAAACAGCAGGCATTGTTATATTAATAATGTTCCCGGCAACCGATCCAATTGCCCCAGTGGCCAGCACCATGGATGCACCAGATATGAAATTACCGATCCAATCCTCAGTGGCGACAAGCTCATCTTCTGGATCAAAACTGCCCGTTACATCCCGGCCTGTAATCGTAACCTCACCATAACCATCCGAACCATTAACACTTGGAGGAGTTGAAACCGTATTGCCAAGGGCAAAGCTTAAGCTGCCAATAACACCAGCAAACGAATCAATCGCAAACGAGCCGCCGGTGTAAGGTACTGGAGCTGTAGAGTCAAAGCTCGGCGTTGGTAACGAGACATCAGTTTGAGCAGAGACATGCCCCTTAAACGAAAAGTTAGCCATAACTTTATTGCCAGCCTCAAGAGTAAACGCAACCTCGCCACGTGCGCCAGTCACCTTGATCAGCTTACCGTCTTCGTACAGATAAAGTGTAATCGATTCGTGCGCTGTTGACACTGGTGCATAAGTCACCGAGGTTATGGCTACAATCGTTTCGCCAAGCGCACATGCTCGTAACAAAGCTCCAATTTCAGGAGCAGCCCCGGCCGTGCCCGAGCCTTTTACCTCTACATCAAAGGTGACTGCCAACAATCGCCCACCATACACATGCTGCAAAGCGCCAAGGCTTGGCCGCACTGCGGGGCGTTCGTTCATTCGCAAACCTTCGTTTGCCCATGCCAAGTTTTCAACCAGAACTTCGTCGGCGCTAGTTGCAGGCGTCGGATCTGTATTATAGGTTGACTCTATTTTAGCAAGAATTACACTACGTCTTGTCAGCATTTTGTTTCACCTTTTTTGGATCAATGGTTTTAGTGCCGCCCTTATTTGGCTTGCACTCCTTACGTTTTACTTTTTCCCTGCTCATAGTTTTCTCCGGGCATTAAAAAACCCGCCTTAAGCAGGTTGTTAAATAATTAAGTGTCTTACGCGCTTATATCTGTGCGTGACGTTCTATAATGTAGTTTATATTCAAATACCTGGGTGATCACAGTCTGATCGCCTTCGCCATTTATCACAGGGGCCGACACATTCTCGGGGATGGTGTCATACACGAAAGAAAGCCCTTGTGTATAACTGGCCATGATCGCAATGTGAACTTCTTTTCGTATTCTTCCCAAAACAGCATCAACAGACTCGGCAACGGTTTTGACGTATGCTTCGACAACTATGGTTAACTCCCAGTCAATGAAACTAGACTCAAGCTCATCGATTACCTGATCAGACCCAAGATAAACAGAAAGTGCTGGTAGTTCTTCATCCTGATATGGGTATGCACGGCCACGGTGTACATTTGTCCCTGTGGTTGTTAATCCTGGCACGCTCAACAATGCCACAATTGCATCTATAATTTGTTCTGATCTAGCGTCGGCCACTACTGCACCTCAAGGATTAAAGCAGTCATTCCCGTACCGTCTGGCTGAATGTCGCGCACCTTATAGTCCAAACTGTTAATAGTGATAACGTGGCCAAACTTTACGTTAGTTATATCAGAGGTTCTACATAAAAAAGCAGGTGTACTGCTACTCACCCCGACCTGTCCGGTGTTTACCTCAAAATAGTCATTGTCGAAAATACCGTTAATCGTTGCCTCACTAACTGTTTTTTTGCTAATCGTTGCGCTGTCTGCAAACTCGTCAGTGTCTAAAAACGTGGGTAGATCAGAGACAAGATCGCCGCTTAATGTCACTTTTTAGCCTTTTTCTTTGCAGTTTTCTTCTTTGCAGTACTCTTTACTGCTGTTTCCACTACAGTTTTTACCACATCAACAACTTTTTTAACGTCAAGTTCGAGCAATTGCGCAAGCTGTTTATTGACTTCTCCGTCATATCCGAATTTTTCACCCGCTTTTAACTGGATAGGGTTAACGATTGTGTACACACCTTTGCTAACTTCACTCAAATTATGCAGGCGGCGACGCGCCTGGTCTTCATCGAGCCTTACATTACCGCCATTTAGATTAGTAACTTCTGCTGCTCTGTATTGTTTCATTTTATTCTCCAAAAAATAGGGGGCATTAATGCCCCCTTAAGCTCAGTGTTACACCATTTTATTGTACACAGAGTGCTGCCAATATCCGTAACCAACATTGCGCCAGGTATCAACACCATACTGGTGCATATCATTGTCGAACTCGAACTCAGACCCTTCGGCCTTGGCTTTAAGTTGTACCGCTGTTTCCTGCTGACGGATAAATGGCTTAACACTGCCGTCTATACGGAAGGTATAAAAGTCATCCGTGCCCGTTAACCTTGGATTAGCAACCAACGAGATATCAAACTCATTAGGGATTTTCTGTTCAGATACCCCGGTCCCGCGAGGCATAACCAGCGCGTTGTTGAATGAGATATAAAGTGTGGTCGGAACCATAACCAGAAATTGTGTAGCGCTTTCGTTCATTGGCTCTTTCTCATTATCTTTAAAGCTGAGAATTTGCGCGATTGACTTCATGACGCTTTGCTGTGTTTCTTCGACGGATGGCGCTGTAGTCGTGCCGTTAACACTAACAGGCAAATTAGCAATAGTAGTGGTGATATCATTGCTTTGGCTTATAGTGTTATTGCCTTCGGTATGATCGGTGTCGTAAAAGAATTGGCCGTCATAACACACAGTACTGGTGCCATTAATGATCAACATAGACAACAAACTTGCCCAGTGCGAATTAGTACGCTGTGCTAGCTCACGAATACGGACTAACAATTGGCCGGTTTTGTCACGACGCAGCTCTTTAACCAGATACTCAACCGTTGCTTCGTAGTGTTTGTTAGTGATAGTCAGTCCATTATCCCAAAAACCTTTGGCATTACGGCCACCGACCCATTCGCGCATCGCAGGAGTTTGACCTAGCCATTTATAGGTCTCAGAATCCTGGTCGCTTGTGAACATCATTGATAGGGGGTTAACCCAAGCCGCACCGGACTCAGCATTAAGCGTTTGATAGAATGTGCCGATAATATCTCGGCGTCCTAATCCTATTGCACTCATTTTATATAAACTCCATTAAATTAAAGCCCCTTGCGGGGCTTTGGAACGACCACAAGGGCCGCTTTGCGCGTCTCACGACGGGCGATTAAAAATATTACGCGATTGTCCAGGTGCCTATTTTGCGTTTGACGATATAACCTTCGTCGCCGCCTGTCTCAATCTCAACAAGGTCGCCGCGTTGTGCGGTAGCCTTTGTGTTAACCATAATGCCACCGTCTGTGCCTGTGTCATCAGGCCCAGAGATTAAGTCTAAAGCAGCGGGATCAACCGATACCGCTATTGTTCCATAAGGGCCAATATTAACAACCGTAATGCTGATAGCTGTTAGTGCGCCAAAGGTGAGTAGCGTCATAGTCTGTGCATCGGTATCAACAAAGAATGTTTTCCCGGTATCTTGTTTGTCCAAGGTTGCGCTTGCTGAAAATGTTGCATAAACACCGCCGCCGTATGGATCGGTATAGTTATCGATATCATACTCAACGATAACAACACCAGCCGAAACAAAGCGCCGAACAAAACCAATGAACACCGCACCGGTAGGTAAGAATACAAACACATTGTCATCAGTTGCATAGACAGGCTGTCCAACATCAGTAATTACTGCGCCAGAAACCGATAGTTTAACTGCGCCTTTTTTCTTAACAAGCACATTAATATCAGCAGCAGAACCGCTTGAGTTGTCAGCTTTTTGCGAACAAAACCCAATAAACCCATCCGTTGACGTTAAGGGTTGAGCATGTCCTGTGGCAGGTACTACCCCGACTGCCGCGCCTTCATAAATGATATCCGATGCGATAACAGGGATCTCATTCATTTCACCCAATTCATAATCGCGTGGGGTATCAGCCGTTAAAGTAGCCATTATTCACCTCCTTTTAGTATTTTAACTTGACCATTTGCCATAGCAACCTCATAAGCAAGATAGCTTCCAAAGTTATCGTTAAATTCATCGCGCAGCTTAGCGTCCTTATCCCACTTAGACCTGCATTGCTGATCAAGTGGCAAGCTAGCATCGACTTGCACGTCTTCGCCGACTGACGGAGCAACACCAGATAAGTCATCTGCATCGTCCTTTAAGTCTTTGGACACGTTAGCGGCTTTGGCTTTTTCTGCTTGTAAAACTTTAACCGCAGCTTCTGGCCCAGTTGTTTTGCCGTCAAACGCAAGGCTCTGAATGAGCGCCTCATGCCCTGGCATGGATTGATCAAGAACTCCTTGTATGCGATCTCGCTCTACTTTTGCAGCATCAACTTTTACAAAATCTGTATCAATGCTTGCCTTACCCTCATTTCTCAGGGCTTCAGCCACATCGGGCAAGTTACTGCCTACATCCGCCTTTGTATTAATATCTTTAGCCATTGTGTTGGCCTCCATTTCGTTTTCAATTGCAGCGATAATCTTAAAATCATCACCATTATTTAGCCTCTCTATTAATGCATCTAATGTGGCTACACCGTCCACCAGTCCTGCATCAACAGCTTGTTGACCAATGAATAATCGTCCATCGGCCATGTCATTAAGGACAGTTTTTTCATCGACACCGCGATACTTTGCTACTGTCCCAACAAATACGGAATACAAGTAATCAACGTGATCTTGCATAGATTGCTTGCCTTCTTTAGTTAAAGGCCCGTACTCAGATGCGATACGTTTATATTTACCTGCGTAAATTTCTGTGACTTTAACGCCCCGGTCTTTTAACTGCCCTGAATAATCAACGTGCGTCGATACTACGCCGATTGATCCGATAATAGCAGTATCGTTAGAGGCGTAAATTTGATCTGCGGCAGATCCGATCCAATAGGCAGCACTGGCCATCAAGCCGTCAGCAAATGCAATAATGGGCTTATCGCCTCTGGCGTTATAAATAATCTCACCCAGATCGGCTGTACCGTCTACCGTACCGCCAGGACTGTCGATATTTAAGATGACAGAATGCACATCCCTATCATTAAGAGCTGCTTGTATGTCTCTCCCGATTAACTCAGTCGATGCACCGCCCGATATCTGAGTAAGTAAATTCATTTTTTTAGCAATGACGCCATCAATCGGCACGACTGCCACACCTTTAACAATATCATACCCATGCGGCTGATTGTTAAACGGCTCCCCCGCTTTAGCTTCTATCCCCTTAATGTCTATTTTCTCGCCCTTCAGGTGAGACGAGTAAATCTCTGATATTTCTTTAAGCTTTTCAGGCTGGATGGCCCAAGGATTATTTAATACGTCTATCACTCTCATGTCTTTTCCTCATCGCCTTTTTCCGGCTTATCCTCTAATTGTTTTTCTTCATCTGTTCCTGCGCAAGCTGCGGTGCTCCCTGCTTAACCCCCACACCTTTTCTCAAAAGCTCTTCACGACCAGCCTGTATGATATTTTGCTCCCAGTCCTGGCCTGTTTTTTCAGATGTGATCTGTGATGCCGTTTTCCATTGATGTTCTTCTGCAATTACGTCAGCGTTATTTTCTTTTAGTGGGTCTATCTGTCCTTGTGGTCTGCCCGTCCATATAGATCCGAGATAAGCTTGCTTCGTTAATGGATCTGAAAAGAATCCAGGAGCGTGTAATCTGCCCTCCGCTACTTGCTCAGTAATAAATGCCTCATAAATTGGCTGGCACCATTTTGTTTCTAAAAATTTACGTCGCGTTAGGAAAAAACGCCAGGCCTCAAGCATTGCTGCACGTGCTGCACTGTATGATGCTGTAAAATGTTTAACTAAAATCTCGTATGGGATCTCTAACGCTACGCCAACTTGTCGGAGTATGGCCAATACAAACGGATCAAAAGCGGCATTAGGCCTGCCTGGGTTTGCCGTTGATATATCATCGCCCGGTTCAAGCTGGACAATCGCTCCATTTGCTATTTTGTAGTCTTCGTCCGATGCTTTGCCGCCTGTTTCCGTGTCGGGCATGAATGAGTCTAGCTCGCCGTCACCCTCTGTTTTTATAAACACAGTAAACATACCAGAGATGACAGCCGCCATTAACTCAGCCTCTGAATATCGTTCCAGTTGTTTGAGCGTTTCAATTACCGGCGCGAGATAAGGTATGCCTCGGTTTTGTCCTGGACGCTTTCGATCAAACAAATGGATAACATTTCGTCGTCCCGTCTTTTTACCAAAGGCGTTTACCTTCTGCCAATCTCTTGTGGTTGCGTATGTGTTGCCGGGATGTGTTTTTAAAATATGATACTTGGCAGGGGCGCCGTTCGCATCCATCTCAACACCACCAGCCAACGCAGTAGTATCAGGAGCAAAGTCTTCGTTTTCAACGCGATCAGCTTCGACAAACTGTAACTTTAAGTTAAAGGGCGACCCCGCCCTCTTAATCATGGGCAGCAAAGTAAAGATATCACCATTCTCTAGCGTCGATCGAAAGGCTAACGACTGCATTTCACTAAAGTTTTGCGTCCTTGTCAGGTCACATTCCTGTGAATTGGCCCATAAATTAAACAAACGTTTAGCCGTTTTCTCCCATTCGCTTGCTTGTTCGTCCGTTAAACCAAGATATTCGCTATCGATTAACGGCTTAACCTGTAATCCTGGGCCGACTACACTGGTTACTGTTGTGTTAATTGCGCCACAAGCAAGCGGTGAGTTACGAGTTAGATCTCTTGAGCGCTGTCTAAGCACAGGTAAATCAGGTAACAAGTCAGAATCTGCATCCGCACCTGGTGGCGTCCACTCTTTTAGTGATCGTCTTGTCCTTGAGCCGCCTGCGTACCCACTGGCCACTGCCGTCGTGATGCGGGACTGCAAGCGCGCTTTACCTTTTATCGGATTAAAATAGCGAACAACACGATCAGCTAAGTTTTCTTTAACCTTTACCGTCTCACCACGTCTAACTTTAACATCAATCTCCATTATACAGGGGTCGCTCCACGAACACGAATACCGCCTCGATCCAGGCGTTTAACCTGATGATCCCAATACGTGATCCGCTCACCGATCGCAGTTAAGTCTGCACGAGTAAGAGAGCGACCAGCAATCGTATAGGCCTGACCAGATGAAACTTTGTCTTCAGCATCCATCCATTTGGTTAATTTTGCCTCAGCCTGGGCAAGCGAGATACCCGCCATTTAAATTTCCACCTTGCTAATCATGCCACGCTTCCTTCGTTTTCGTTTTTGTGGTAAAGACACGTTTTTATCTTCGGCTTCGCTGACTTCTTTTTCTCGTGCCTGTACTGCTTTTAGTTTTTTCTGTAATGCGCTCATATTAGCCTTGGATAGCTCAAGCGCAACCAGATTATACACGCGACAGTCTAATGCCTCATTCCTTGCTCCCGAGCTTTTCAGTACCCATGCGCGAGATCGCTTGCCTCTGATGAGTTTAGTAATACACTTCTCAGCCGTAAGCATGCTAAAAAACGACTCATCATAATGAGAGGGGAAATGACAATAGCCTGGGCCTAGCTTCTCAACCTTGAGACGGGAGTACACTAGCTCTTTAGCTGTATCCACTCCAACTAGTATAAACTTTGCATTATCGTATTTCTTTGATTTGCTCCACGTGCCTGCGATAGGTTTACCCTGTCCAGGCATGCCTTTAACTGCAAAGACGCGACGACGCAGCCGCTTCATACAAAATCTATAAACGTGCTGTGTTCTATGGCCGCCCGAGTCAATGCATGCTGATGCTATGCGCATTGTAACGCCTGTTTCGTGAGTGAATCGAGTCAACAAATATTCATCAAGCTGCTGCCAGATAGACCCTTTAACCTCTGGATCGACCGATGTATCGCCGATAATCACATTATATTCAATCGACCATGATTCAGATCCATATCCCCACGCTACGACCTCGATCTCAAATCTATCATCTTGCACGTCAACGGCGGCGGTCAACAGTAACCCGCCTTCTGGTATTTCAGGCCCGTAATTTTCACGGCGATTTAGCAGGCTTGAGCCTTCCACTGTTTCGTTTTCTTCTTCCCAAAGTTCGCCGAGACGGGTATTTACAAATGTCTTTAACTTCGTACGGTCGCCGCGCTTTTTGGCTGCGTCGGCTTTAAGAAACTCAGCCGCCAATTCGACCCATGACGTAAAATAGCTATACGCTGCCCAAATAACAAACCCAACGTGAAACGGGGGATCGATTAACTCATCATCATCATCACTGCGAAAATTATCATCATCATCAATGTAGCTTCCATCTGATGACATCCAGCGCCCTTGCGAATCCATATCTGGGTACTGCGAATAATCAATCAGCGCCCCGCAATGCTCACAGGCGTATTTTGTTGTTTTCGGATCATTGGCAGTCCATGTAATGCCAGACCATTTTAGGTACTGATATTCGTGACAATCCGGGCAAGGTAAATGCCTGCGAAAAACCATGTCGGCATCTGCAAGACTGGATTCAATTTGTGATTCTCCCTTAGTGCTTGGCGTGCTGCCTCTGACACTTTTGGGTGATGATGAGTTTGTTATTCTCACATCACCCAAAGACGTGGGTGCGCCCTCCCCCTCCACGTCGTCGTCAAAGCCGTCAAGCTCATCGTAATAGCAAACATCTTTCGTTAGCCGTCTGAAATTTCTGGCTGACTTACCGCCTTTAATATCCAGGACTGAGCCTAGAAAGGCCTTTCTATGTTTTGTATTGTCTTTGCTTTTCTTTTCGACATCGCTGCGTAGTAGTTTTCTGACGGGCGGTACGTCTCTGATCATGGGATCTACTTCATCCGACACAAAATCCCTGGCATCGGTATCGGTGGGTTGCCATATCACCTGATTGCGACTTTTATGTTCTGCGAAATAACCTAGCGCTGCGGTTATCAGTTTGGTATACCCAATCCTTGCTGACTTAAATAAGGTGACAATACGGACATCGTCATTGCTGATTGTGTTCATAATGGCGCGCTGGTAGGGGAGCGTCTCCCACCTGCCCTCAATAGCGCTGGACTCCGCGACGAGGTAGAAATTCTTATCAGCCCATTCTGATAATCGTAATGGCTCGGGTTTCTTACAGGGTGATAATCCCTTTGTGATGGCTTTGTTTAGACGCTTTAGGGTTTCTGGGTGGATCAATAATTTCATTTAATGCTTCCATAAAAAAAGCCCCAATTAAGGGGCTTGGATAAAGCTTAACATAGCCAGGCTATTTAGGTGGATATTCAATCTCATTCTGGACACAAAATAAATGCACTACGCCTTCAGGGATTTTCCTTTCGCCTGACTCATATCTTGCCCAGCTTCTCGGGTTGATATACACACATATAGCGGCCTGAGTTACAGTTAACCCTGTTTTAATTCTCAGTTCTTTTAAATCTTTTGCTTCCATACAGACCTAACGCAACTCAACTTAACACAACACAACAAAACAAAACGCAACGCAACAGACCTAACAGAACAAAACACAACACAACGCAACTGAACCGAACGTAACGGAACGAAACATAACAGACCTAACAAAACACAACTTAACACAACGGAACTTAACCGAACGTAACAGACCTAACATAACACAACAAAACGCAACGTAACTCAACCGAACGTAACAGACCTAACAAAACGCAACGCAACACAACATAACAGAACCCAACTGAACTCAACAGACCTAACAAAACGCAACATAACACAACGTAACTCAACAGAACATAACAGACCTAACATAACAAAACCCAACATAACTTAACCTAACGTAACACAACATAACTTAACAAAACGAAACGTAACAGACCTAACACAACATAACAAAACCCAACATAACTTAACCTAACGTAACACAACCGAACGTAACAGACCTAACAAAACACAACATAACGCAACGTAACTCAACGCAACATAACACAACAGACCTAACCTAACACAACGTAACGCAACGCAACAGAACTTAACTAACCCTAACCTAATCAGATAAAACCGTTTCTTCCACATCCTTTCTGATTTTGTGTAGCTGTTTCGACATTGCATTTAGTTCATCTTCAATATTAAATGCTATGGCGAGTCTCTGTGCTCGTTGCAAAGCATAGCCAGCGCGCTTAAATTCCTCTATCAAAGCGTCGCGGGCCATGTCTTCATCCTTCCTGACCCGTTCAACCGACAAATAGCCCTGTTCGTTATTTGCCTTGGTCGGGTCACGCACATAAGCCACTGTTTTGACGGTCATGGTTTCTGTCGTTATCAAAACCTTGACTGACCGAATGAGGCTCCTTGCCTGCTCTATCCAGTGCGCTTGTGCAGCCGTATCCTTGTCCCATGTAAATTCCCCATGTAAGGGGGAATCTGGAACCATAGCATCATCGACAACCATTTCTGGCGTCAAATAGCCGTGCTGTTTTTCGAGGAACTGCAAATGATTAACAACTGTTTTTTTCGGCTCTCTCATGAGCTGCTTACCAACTGCAATGCTTCTGATTCACCGCGTCTGGCTTTGAATTCGTTATAAAACCAGTTATACAATTCCTGGGAATCATAATCATAGAATCCAGGTTCTTCCATGGCCGCCGTTTGTGCTTTCCTACCTCCTGCTTTTAGGATGCTTTTGCAATCCGCATCACCACGGCTCACTAACTCGAACTGTCCGTATGATGTTTTGCCCTTCTGTTGTCGGTAATCACCAATCCCGGTAATAATTCCAGCGGATGCCACCAAATTAATAATGGATTGCTCGCTGATATTCGGCTTGATGTATTTCACTTTAATTTTACAAGCCCACTCCCTAACAATGGCACGAGTACGTATGTCGGGGGTGCGATTCATGTCAGACAATCTGACGGTTGACATAAGCAATTCAGGGATGCCATATACCGGTACCTCATCACCGACAACCCAGACCAGTCTTCCGATCTGCGCTTTGGTTGCGCCAGGAATATCGAGCGCAGCATTTGAGATAGCAGCCTTAAACATCGCAGATGGCACCATCAGTAATGTTTCTTTTGCTTTGCTACGATATATGGTGTCCCGGTATTCCTGGATAGGATTGTGCTTGATGCTCGTTGCTTTGTCGGCCGCTGTCTTGCGGCCCTTGGGATATAACACTTCCCGTTTTGCTTTCTCGCCCATCCGATGTAAGATCAATGGGGAGGCGCCCTTGATTAAGAATTCAATTTCGCCCTGCTTGATTTCTAAAATAGATATCTCAGCGTCTTTCTGTTTTTTCATCGACATAACAAATACTCCTTTGCCACGACCATGTGCCATGACTTCGTTGATCTAATATAGACCAACGGTCTATATTGTCAAGTTCTTTCTGTACCTAAATCCACACTACTGATATCCCGTTGTAATTTAACGATAATCCGTCTCACACCCTCGATGTCTCTGGCTGTTAATTTCGGCGTTTTCTTTTTCAGCATCAGTGGCAGGGCGGCGAGCTTTGAATTAATCAGCTCTGCAATCCGTGATAACGCCCATGTCAATATTGAGATGCTAGCCGACTCTCCTTTGTCGATAGATAGATCGTGCTCAACCCTGTCACCACGTAACTTGTTCAGCCTGGCCAACTCATCAAGTGGGTTATCTATTTCACTCAGATGATTAAATACTCGCGACATCTTCCAGTGTTTCTCAACGCGCTTGCCTTTTTTAATATCGTCAGGCTCAAGGTCTTCCAGGCGCTTTGCTATCGTGCGTCTATCCATACCTAGTTCGATTGCTAAACCGCTGATAGACCAGAGCTGCGCTTGCATATGGTGGATCCTATAAGTGTTTGATAAATCAGGGGAAATTGGAGCCTCGAATTACCCTCGGCGTTTGGGTCGGCCACAGTACCTTGAGCAAATAAATTATTTATTTTTTTCTCCCGGAAATAAAATGTTTGAGCTTGTATTGTTATGGATGTCTAATGGATGTCTATATGTAGGGGCTGGCTCCATACCCTTACCTACTGCAGCTATACCTGTATATGTTGCTATTATTGTGGTTGTTATTGTTGCTGCCTTATCTATGCGGCTTTGGTATATGTTATCAGGCATATTGGGTCTATATGCTGCGGCGCGTAGTAACGATCATGTAGAGTATTGGTATCATCTGTAGTATTAACTCCCTATCATTAGCTTAATATCTATTATCGTTTGCATCCAATCCCCTGAGTACGTAACGCCCTTATCGTCAACAAACACATCGGCGTAAGGCTTATGCGAGCATACTGCATCGACTCTTATATCATGTTGCTTTAACCATGCTTGTATAGCAGCTATCCCAGACTCAGTACAGCAACGCCCTGAGTATACTACTACTGTATATTTGCGTTTTAGTTGCTCAATTGCATCTATAGCCCCAGGTATAAGCCCACCGCTTACATGTTCCCTGCCCCGCCATGGCGGCAACTGCTGATGAATAACGCCATCAAAATCCAGGCATATTGTTTTTCTTTTCCGTTGCATGCTACCTCATTGTAGCAAAAGCTCTTTCTAACGCCTTATTAAAGTTCCTAGGAAACTTATTACGTGCCACACCATTAGCTATCTTAAAAAATGGAAAGCGTTTTTTATATGAGACTTCTTTTTCGAAGGCTACTAATAACTTAACGCCTTGCTTCTTCTTGCCGCCCGTCCTGGCCCATACCCCTGTAATGCCCTTAATAGTAGCTATAAACTGCTTATTGCCTTTAACTAGTCCGCGCTTCCTGCCCGCTATATTGCCAAAAGTATTAAGCTTCTTGTTTTTGGTGGGTACGCCTGTACCTACTCCACGTGTTACACGTTTACCGCCATATATCTGATATTTGAGATATTCAATCTGAGCGTCTTTAACAAAGATAGTAGCTGTGAGATTTCTTTTTGTTGCAGGCGTTAATGCAATGGCGTTACGAGTAAATTTAGTCGGTCTGTCAAGCTTTTTGGAAATTTGTATATCTTCCGCTTTTTTAACGTCTTTTGCTGTTTGGGTTAACGCAAGCGCTGTAGCAAAAGGAACTTGTTTCCTTTGGGCCCTGTTAAGCATCCGAGTAACCTGCTTAGTGTCAACTTTTACGTTAAAACTTATCATGCATTATCAGAAACAACCGTAACAGTAATAGTTCCGTATAGTGTTTGTGCGGGAGTTGAATCAGTTGCACAATTTATACGTATTTGATACGGGCTATTGGCAACTGTGCCGCCGGCTATTTTACACTGTGCAGCCTCACCAATTGGTACGGATAATTCGTTGATGGTCAATATAGCCGTACTTATCGCCTGATTTGAAACCGTCAAGTCTAAGGTAGAAACTTCTGTAAAAGTTGGCGTTCCGCTAAGAGACTCGCCACTATCAAGCTTACCAGCAAATGAAACAGCAATATTTCTTACTTCACTTACTGTTTTTTCTTGTTGTTGTGGGGCCAGGCTCATTTTAATCTTCCTCAGGGAGGGTAAAATGTAGTTTGTTTTTTGGTTGCGTATAGTGAGCTAAGTTTTCAGGCTGTGTGTAACGTAGCCGATTATCATCTAGAGTGTATTCAAGTCCTGGTACTGTTTGCGGTGCTTCGCTACTCGCCCATTGCCATATAAATTTTAAAAACATTATGCTGGGTCAATCTCGGATATTGGGTCGCCTGCTGTAGTTGTAATCGCTGCCGTCCAACTCGCTGTCATGTCGTCCTCTTTTGTCACAGTCATTATACCAGACGCAATACTTACTTTATTCCGATTAGCTCTCAATGCCTGCCTAACTGTTCTCACCGTCGCGCTACCTGAATCTGTCCCTGTGCCCATGTTTCTGTCGAGGAGGGCATCGGCAATAGAGTTGCGTTCCGCTGCCGTTAATACGACGCCGCTTGTTCCGGTGTCATTGAGTATTGCGTCAATAATTAAATCTAATCGACCACCATCCGCCCACTCTGTTTGCAGTACGGTAGTATCAATTAAAATCGCCGCCGTATCGCCTTTAACTGCCGCAATCAACGCCGGAATATCTGTTGTAGTGTCGGTCTGGACAATGTCCATTTGGTTTGCCAGCTTCCCTGCTGTTACAGCATCTAGCTCTGAGAGCCTGGCTTCTGTCGCAACGCTTGCGAGCGCAGAAAATTCCGTCCCACGCATATCAGTATTTGTAGTAGTTACATCAACAGTATCGACATTAACCACTGCCCCTGCAAGTGTTGTAATAGCCCCCGCACTTACAATTGCCGTTGCTGCAATATCATTAAGATTGTCTAAAGTAGTCTTTGTGCCGGAGATAGAATAACCCGCCTTATCAGTAACTACTACAGCAACAGCGGCAGCAGGCTCAATCTCATATTCACTAGTTGCGTCAGGTGTTATTACCCAGTTTTGATCCATTGTTGCTACTTTGGTCGTGCCGTTGTAAGCAGTAATAATGCCATGCTCACCAACTCCTGTCCCGCCAACTATAACAATTCTGTCGTGAGTAAATATTTCATTAGTTGCACTTTCTGTAGCCGCTAAGGTAATTGTACTGGCTGCACCTGCTTGAGCAGTACCATCAGTAATAACAAGGGCTGCATCAATCTTACGAAGTCTTTTCCCTGCTGATTTAGAAATATTATGGTTTGTTTTATTTAATACTCTATCCCATATGGCCTTGGCTATTTCAATCATGCCTGTTGCAGTTGAGACGATGGCATCTAAACCAGTAGCCGCTAAAGAGAATCCTGTTTTATTCGTTAGTGTCGTAACTGTATCAACTGCGCCGCCTGTTAGATTAATATTTGCTGCAAGGAGAGCAAGTTCAGTCCCGCGCATATCAGTGTTTGTCGTTACTGTGTCACACAGTTGAATATTTGTGCCTGCAAGGTCAAGCACTGTTGTTGGATTTTCAACATTCGCCCAATCGACACCTGTAGCGCCGGTGGCAGTTACATCTAGTTGACGGTTTGCGATTGTTGACTTAAGAGAGTTTTCAGCGAGAATGTAAATTTTATCTGCTGCCGCAATAGTAAAAGCAGGAGCCTCTTTCAAAGTTATTGTTTTTGTTAAGCCAGTATAGCTTAATACCACCCCAATAGATTTTTGTGTCGCAGTCGTTGCGTTTTCGACAACGATTGTACAGTTATCATATGCAGTGTTGTCCGCACTCCCTGCTGTTAATGTAAATGAAGTTTGACTGGCTAATGTGGCGATAGTTGTATCGACAAGTAAAAGCCGGTCAGATCCACCTGCTCCCGTTGTCCATGCTGCATCACCTCTGTCTCTAATAGACTCAAGCGAATCCGTGACCGAATTGAATGTAGATCCCTGGATATCATTAATCTTTGTATCTAACGTTGTACTAGTATCCACCTCAATAGCTACGACCCTAGGTCGTATATCAGCAGTATCAGCGGCGATGATATCCAGAATTAAATCTAGCCTCCCGGCATTAATCCAGTCATCAAGTACCTGCGCACGCGCAGCGGTTAATCTAACAGCAGCGGTGTTAAGCGCATCAAGACTTAACCCCCCCGCATCAGATATCGCAAGACCTCCAGCGGCATCAGCAGCGGCATTAGGTAATGCAGTCATTCCCCCTCTTACGGCGTCATCTAAATCAAGCGCATGTTCTGCGCTTGCGTTACCATAGGTTTCGATGCCGATTGATATATCCAGCCAAACTTTAGTAGCCGTTTGATCAATTAAAATAATCCTTATTCGTGCTGCGCTCATTTCTGTTGCAGTGAGCACCAGGGAGTAGGTCGATCCCTCATCCGTTGGAAGATTAGTTGTATTAGCCTCTACCCCTTCGTCTTTCATGATTTTTACATCACCAGCGGCAAAGGTGGCCGCGATAGATAAATCAATGCCATCAATCGCGAAGAGGTCGAATGTTATTGTCTTTGCCTTATTATATTTTCCTAATATCAATTGTATCTCCCCGCCTCAATTCTTCGTCTAAATATCTCAATACCTGCGCCACCTGCTGAAATCCCCGCAACGCTTACTAATTTCCATGCCCTTCTTTGATGTAGTTGATCTAGCTGCTCAGTCATAGTTTGACTACCAGCCGTTGCCCTATTTATTTGGCTGCATGTTGCTGCGCCGTTTGTGTTGGATGAAAAAGAAACTTGAGTCTGTGATGTTGTTAGTAATGGGGCTGCTGAGTGTGATGTGCCCCAAAAGTCCAGGACGATACAATCTGCTGCTATCGTTGTTACGCTATCACTAAAAGCAATACCAGCGGCTACATTTACTAGATCAAGATTCTCACCAAATGCATCAATCGCCTGAGTTGCACCGGTCAACTCAAATGCAACCCACATGTTGTACTGAAAACCACTTGTTAATGTAGTATCCAATGTATATGACGCAGCGCTTGTTGGGAGGTTAGTCTCAAGGCAATAAAACACATCACAAATACTAGTAAATGAGCTTTCTTGCGCAACTTGTGACGTGCCTATCCTGACAATTTTACCGTTTGCGAGGGTTGCGTTAACCCCAAGGGCATCCAGTGCAATCGTTGAGACTGCCGCCGCTACTGCACTGTTGTCCTTTGACATGCAGGCAATGATAACAACGCGGTTATTTCCAGCAGCAGATAATGGGATGTTAAGAAATGAATCACTTATACTGCCGTTAGCATTATTAATAGTAACAACAGAACCAGACTGTAGAGTTGGTAAGGCCATTTTATTTAACCCAGTTGGCTGGCGTGAGGCCCTTTGTGCCTATAAGCTGCTGCGTCACTCGATAGACTCATTTTTCTCTTCCATTTTTAATACCAGCAATTGCATCTCTAACAAAAATTAATGCAAGCCCACCAATAACTGCTTGAGCACTTATTACTGTATTTGCTTCTTGAGACAATCCAATTAAACCACCAATGATCATTAATAAACCAGTCTAATTAGTTTTTGTTGAAAAAAACTCTTTTATGTTTTGTTTAAATTTCATTTTTATCTCCATTTCATCATTTCAGAAACTCTGGTAGAAATAGCCTTAAGCTGCACAGGAGTTAAATTAGCGATTTTCAACGTCCTGGACTTATCAATATTTACTTTTACAATAAGTCGCTGCTTTTCCAGATTAGCTTTAAGCTGTGCGGTGCTTGTTTTTCTTACTGTAATCTTAAATTGCCAGGAGCAACCGGGCACTAAGCCCCGTTGGAGCAGCCGGGCCGACCACTTGGACGACTCCGCCCGACAGCGTAAAAGGGCCATACTCATTCGAGTAAACCCCCTCAATAGTTTTTCCATTAAATATTGCACTAGCTGTAACTTGGCAAAAATATGTCCCGTCAACAGGGATTGCATCAGAAAAAAGGGCTGAAGTTTGAGCTGTAGACATTGGATATACAACAGTCCTGGCTCCTGATGTTAATCCGCAATAAAGTGTATTTCCGGTTACAGTAGCCGGATTACCCGCTGTATCTGTTGTTGGATTATCCCACACAAACATCGTTGCTGGCGGTGTGGGCACGGCAGATACAATCAGCGGCATTAGCAATAAAACCAGTAAAATTAATTTTTTCATTATTTACTCCAAAAAAATACCCACTGGGGAGTGGGTCGGAAAACCCGTAAACGGGGAGGAGGTGGTAAGTCAGATATGGGATGTTATACAAAATAGTAGGCTTATTCGCCTTACCCGTCAACTCCTTAGATGTATTTTTATATATTTTTTTGCTTCGGCGATGCGTTTGTAAAACGTTTGGAATTTAATACCTCTTCGGTCTTGCGCCATTTTTCCGGTCAGACCGTCAACATAGCGCAAAGAAACCACTTCCCAGAGTAATATTTTTTCATCTTTCAGGCCGTTGATAACAATGTTAATTTTAGACATTCGGTGGTGTGGCATGTAGCTGGGGGTTTTGGGTCTGATTTGTTTAGAGGATTTTTGGTTTCCACTCCACATCTGGAGTAGATCGTAAACTGTGTGTCGGATTGAGGCTGGGAGTGGCTTCCCGGCGTGGTTTGTGAATAAGTCCCCCCTTTTTGGTGGGTTATTTTTGAGCCTTTCCGGGCGCATTTCCTCGATAACTTTTATTGATGAGGTGGTCGGGGAGCTAAGGGCTATGTCTCGGTTCGTCGTCCAGAACCCCCAATCGATTAATAAATCTTCGACCCAGTCATTTTTTCTTGTCCGGAAATTGCTCTCCACAGCAGGCACAAGCTTCTCCTTTAAAAACCCAAACTCGTAGTCCAGAAAAATACCCCTCGCTGGAACAGTAATGAGGCCAACATAATTGCTCGTATAGATTTGGATCTCGAGCTAACCGCTCTTCCGGCGTCGGGAATTTGTAGAGTTTAGCGGCCATTTTGATATTCCTCAAGTTTTTTACACCTGTGAATCGATCCGGCTAAAGTCAGGTATCTGTCTAAATGTCTCCACATAGGCTTTTCGCAGCACGGACAGGACGATTCGGTTATTCTGCCTTCCTGCTTTAGCCGTCTAAAACGTATTTTTTTATTCCCACGGCACAAGGCCTGACTATCCTGCAGGGTTGGGTTCCATAAATTCGGCATGGGATTAATTTGTACAAATAACCTTACTTTCCGGACGTTTCACGGGAAACATCTTCCGTACAACAATCGACATTTTTATGTTCCCTAAAATCAATATATATATCTCGGACTTGCGTGCTGATCCCCCACGGCGTAAACAGAGCAAGCATAACAGGAAATTTTGGCCCCTGCTTTTTACCATTTTTATCTAAAAATTCACTGTTGTCTGGCCTGAGAAAATTCAACCTGAATGGCATATGAAATATACTATCTGCAAAATATCTACACAATCGAACATACTTAACCTCTGGTTTATCAGGGATCAATAAACAGGAAAAATTTCCTCTCCTAGCCTCTGTATGTGCCTTTAAAAGCCACGGTGTTATATCGCTGTAGGGAGGATTGCACCAGTTGTACCGTCTCCATGTTCTAGTTAAGCCATTTTTATCCTGAGAATAAAACCGCTTACACTTTTTTGTTCCGGGCGAAGCACACACGTCCAACTCAAATTTAAACCCTAGCAGTTCTTCAGCTGCCAGGACAAACCATTTAGGCGTCTGAGCGAGATCCTGTTCTGATTTTGGTGTTGTTGTTTTGTTAAGATCCATTTCTACCCCTTTACCTCACAATTATTAAGATTTCGTTTATTTGTCCCACCTTATTTTAAATTCTGCTAACTTGTTTTAAATTCAGCCATTAATTCTAGATAAGTTTCTTACTTGGTAGTTTATTGGTCATTCACTTCCTATCCCGTTAATCATAGCCATAGCCATCGCCATCGCCATTGCCATCGCCATCGCCATAGCCATAGCCATTGCCATCGCCATTGCCATCGCCATCGCCATCGCCAGCGCCAGCGCCATCGCCATTGCCATAGCCATAGCCATAGCCATTGCCATTGCCATCGCCATAGCCATCGCCATTGCCATTGCCATTGCCATTGCCATCGCCATTGCCATCGCCATCGCCATAGCCATAGCCATTGCCATAGCCATTGCCATTGCCATTGCCATTGCCATCGCCATTTAATGTGACGACCTCTTTTACGTACTTGGCATCAGATTCATTGCACAGCCGGAGCGCGCCTCGAACAGATATGATCGGCTGTTTAATGTCATGCTTAATTAGCCATGCAAAAACACCTTTTGGACATGCTCCAGCTTCAATAACATCTAACGCGCTAATGTGAGTTTTTATGCTTCCATCCATTTTATTTCTGCCTTTTGTGTGACAAAAATAACACCTGTCACTTTGTGTATGACGGGCCAGTCGGCCACATCCCCAATAATACTGTCGCCGTTCGGGCCTTCTTTTGCAAGTTCGGCGATTCCTTTTGTTGTTTGCCACCTAATCGCCATACGAGCATTTTTCAAGCCCAACGTGGTTTTAGTTAGATCGGTATCGTCTTCGACATAGCCAAAAAATACACCTCGGTATTCCGTTGTTATAATTACAGCCTTCATTTTATATCCCTCTTGTTGGTTAAAATTAAATTTTGCACTTCATAGTCCGCACCCAAATGCATTTGGGTTTCTTTACCATGAAGTCCTGTCAGTTATTAAAAAACTGCTAATCGATCAACAGTTATCACTCGTCTATTCTCCTGTTATTGGCTACTCCACCTTGTTTTAAATTCTGCTAAAGATTCTCCGGGCCTTGCGTGCTGGCTTGCTAGTAAGTCCCAGTCCGGTTCTATTTCTTTTCTGGGTATTGGATCGTCTTCCCACCTCTCACCATGTAAGTACGTGGTAGGTAAGGGTATGAAGCATTTCTCTATACCGTTAAACCGGTTAACACAATCATTAATGGCTTTGTGCTGTTGTTCTGGTTTCAGCTTATTGAACGAGATCCGAGCTTTTTTCTTATCTGCTTTTCTTGGGTAGTGAATCCAGAAAGTCTCGAACATATTAGTTAGATTAATTAACACCCATATCTCCTGTTAACCGGTTTTGATCTTCGTATTTAAACAATTCTTAACTTTGGGCATAGCTATAGCTTTTCCCCGTGATATCTCCCAGATATGCACTTCACAGCTCTTGGCTGGATACAGGTACTCATCTTCCCCTCTCTTACGAGACCCTCAATCCTTTGAGGTGCTAATCATCACGGGACTAGGTTGCAGCCATGCAGAGCCTAGATTTATTAAATATTTTGCTAAGATTCTGGTTATCGCGCCAAATCTTGATAAAGAGCGGCGGATTAATTGATAAATAACATGGAATGGTCGTTCTGGGTGGTGTATAATCTTTCCATATTGTTTCCGCACATTCAATATACTGCTTAGCACAAACATTGGCAAGCAAATATAGCCCCGGCTTTCTTGGTCGGGGCTTTCTTTATTCATCGCCGAACTCTGTATCTAGCACTTTAATCGCCCGATTCCAGCTATCGTCCACATTTGATATTTGCTGCTGTATATGCGGGAGAGCACCACCAATAATTTCTATAATTCTATATGTGTAATTTTCGGCGAGAGCAGATCGCTTCTCCCAATATGTTTTTGCTTCAATCATTTTCCAACCTCTCTATAATATCCATAATCTCGTCCTTTCTGGCTTTAACTTCACAAGTATCATAACTTGAAAACCAGCGGCCATCCTCGGACTGTTTCTGTACACCCCGTCCTCCAGAGGCCAGTTTTGCATGTACGTCTCTAAAACTATAGGCTAGAGTGTTTCTGTTAATTAATTCTTCAGTCATTTCCTGGTTCCTCGATAAGTCCATCCCTCATCATCACCATATTTCTTTAACCATTCCCACGCTTTAGTCGTATCAGTCTTGTACGGCCCAGCTTCGGCGTAAAACTTAATAACTTTGTTTGCATCAAGCAGGGCTCTTGCCACATCTTTAATTCCAAGCCTGTCTTCATCGGGCAGATTAAAAATTATCTCCATTGCTTTTTTAATCGTGTTCATTTTCATTAATCCTTGTGCAACATAACAAATTCAACGTATCCCCAATCCTCAAAATCAGGGATTGAGTCTGCTTTATCGTCTACACTCTTATCCTTAAACCACAAAGTAGCCTTTTTACCTCTCAGCCATTCAGGACATTCGGTGCCACAAAAAGGGACTCGGATTTCTGGTATCTGAGGTCTGGCAACGTATTTCCAGCTAAGCCCATTAACCCTGAAAGGGAATCTAAGATCCATTCTAATACCATCCAGTATAGCTGCTCTCCCAACGTCGGCTGTAATAATGGAGAAGTCTGAGTAACAAACCAACTCCCCTATTTTAATTGAATCATCCACAAAGCCATCTGGTGTAGCTTTATCAACCGAGTTGCTTATAAGCTTAATTATGCTTTCTTTGCAATCGTTCATTATTTTTTCTAGTTCTTCATCATTGCTCATTTTAGTTTCTCCTCTTCTATTTGTTCATACAATTCCACCAACCAGTATTCAATTGGTTTTTGGTTTGCAATAGTATTGCCGCACTTTGGACAAAGCTGACCTTCAATTAAATCTTCTCTAGCTGTTGGCGCTTTTAACTCACAACCACATTTATCACAATATCCATAAATCATGTAATTCTCCTAAAAATAATAGCACTTATGTAATGCGCCATCAAACACTAAACAAAGGAATAAATCTAACTGATAAATACCCCGCGCGTGTAGCAAAGCTTTCGCTTCGTCTTCCTCACCACAAATAAAAGTATCTCTCTCGCTTTTACTTACGGTTGCTGCTTGCAACTCTAAAAAATCATAGTCAATAAAAGTAGGCCAGATATTTTTTTTGCCGTGTGGAGGTATATCATTATCCGCAGCTAATAATTGCAGACGTACATCATTATCCACGGCTAATAACTGTAAGCATTTATATAAGTTGCTGTGGTTTTCTTCATTAAAAAGCATTTTAATTCTCCTAAATTTGATAACCTTCTGGATACTTTGTTGTTTCTGGCATATAAGTTTCTGGTGATGTTTTCTTACATTCCTCGCACACCATCTCTGGGATTATATTTTCGTGGAAAAATTTGTCGTCATAGCCATTACCAGTGCACTCAGCATCACAATGCTCACAGATATAAATAGCTGTAAGATCTCTACGATTTTGCGATAGTATCTTTTTAATCTTCATTTTAGTTTCTCCTGTAATTTATCCCGCAACCCCTCGATGTAATCAATCTCCCATTGAGTCGCCGCTTTTAAATCAAACATTAAATCATACTCATAATCTAATATCTCAGAACTATCAGTTTTATTTTTGAAATCATACCATGCCCGGTATTCTTTATTTGTGCAGCCTACCTTCTCATCCATAGCAATAGGGCACTCGCCACAGTAAACCTCATCTTCAAATTCAGAACAACAATTGCAAAAACCATAAGCTTCTCCTGCCAGCATCGGATACCATTTTTGCTTTAGTGTTTTATTGAGCGAGGCTATTTGTCTCTGTAGTAAGTTCAACACGGCCACCCATCAGGGTAGTGTTTGTTTAAGTATTCTTTGGCTTTCTTAGCGCCAAATCTAGAAAAATAAATTTGTGGAATTTCAGTGTAGTTATATTGTATTAAATCCCAAATTTTTGTATTATGGCGATAATGAACTGTATATTTTTGCTGCTTAAAATCTTTAAAATCAGCGACAAAATCAGAGTCAAACTCTTGTTTTAAATGCGATAAAAAGAATAGTTTGTTTTGTGCAGGTAGCATTTCTTCCGCCTGCTGTTTTGTGGATAGAACGGCACCACGAGAAAGAGAAGGGAGGTCTTTTTGGTAAGACGCTGACAATACTGCTCCACTAACAGGGATAATGTACCCCTTCTTAGGGTAAACTAATTTATCATCTTTGAGCTTTAGTTCTAGCTCTTCTTTAGCCTCTTTCAATAAATGCGTGGCTTTATTAGCATACGAGTAGATGTATGCCGGCGCTTCTTCCAATATTTTTATTGCTTCATCAATTTTACTATTCATCATCATCTCCGTAAATAGGTTCAAAATGTTTCCACGCGATGACACATGCTGCTGTTTCTCTTTTAGCCTCCTCAGTAAGATAACAAAGGAAATCTCCACAGGCTGGCAGGTAACTACAGAAACGTCTTATAGCTGGCTTGTATGGTCTTTCATCCCCATCCCAAACATATCCTTTCTGATCAACTTTAATTTTTTCGGGGTCAAAAGAAGCTATTTTCTCTAGCACAAAAAACGGGTAGAAAGATTTACTACCTAGTTCAAACCCTAACTTGTTTTCATCGTTTATGATTAGTGCTGACTTACCAATTGTTCCGTCCATACTCGGAGTCCAATCAGTATCCCAGCCCTTTTCATAACTTTCTGCTTTCCTGGTGACTTTAACTCTATCGCCAACTTTTAGCCCACAGGCTTTGTGGTGTTTTAGGTACAATTCTTCTTGCTCTGCATCTAATAACTTTATCGCTTCTGTTAGTTTGTTCATTAGTAATGCCTCCAGCCCATGTATAAATTTCTGCATCTTGTTAACTCGCTTGTGTAGTTAAAATAATGCTCCCAGTCACAAGCACAGCTATAAACGACACGCACATCTAATAAATTATCTGGCGGTATTTCTTTAACAATTCCATTTTCGTACTCATTTTTACTATAATGGCCTGGGTGGTAGTTGACTTTATCACCCACTTTTACTTTTGCTATATCAATCATCAGACCTCCAAACTCCTCCTGGCTTTACGTTCTTTTGCGAAGTTCATTGCCCTTCTCCACATCTCATCTCTCTTTGCATGATTCTCGGGCCTTAGCCAGCGCATAAAGCTGCCACGCCCTTGTTTTGCTTACCTTTAAAATCTCCGCGATCTCGCTAAACGATTTTTTCTTAATCTCCCTCAGTTTAATCACCCGCTTGTAACGTTGGCACACCTGTGTATTTTTTTTCATATTTAACCTTTACTTTTTCTGGACTGTACGTTAAGCTTAACACAGCATTTTAATTAATCAAGAGTTAATTAACAGGAAATAAATATGATAGGCATTGATAGTCAAGTTGATGAAATGTTAGCGCGAGATGAAAAGCTAGATCTAAAAGCCGAGCAAATCGAGAAAGAATTATTTGAGGACTATGATGTGTTTTCAACTTGGCTCGCTGATGAATTCGCTCCAACGGCGGATGGGGTTAAATTACATAACGCAATCATTGAATTCGATACGGTGAAAGCGGGGATAGGGGTAATGATGGCATATAAAGCTTATTGTGTTACCGAAGCATACATCAAAGCACGTTCTGAAACGGGGGAATCTTAAATGAGGAGAACAAAATGAACGACACACAAAAAAGAGTTATTAAAGTTTTAGATCGCATAATGTGGGCAACAGGCAAAGATGAAGATATTGCTGAGACGTATAGCGATTTATTAGAAGAAATACTTGCCAGATTTGTCTGTGAAGATACTTTCGGCTCAGAGGGAGAGAATGATCCGCGCGGCGATCAACGTGATGGAGACTGGTCGATGAAACGCGTACAAGGATTCGATAAGTGAACACTCTTACTAATTTCCTGAATGCGGTAGTCGTAATCTTGGCGATTACTTTTATTATGTACAACGCATTTTTTGTTTGGAGGTAGTATTATGAGCAAGACAAAGACATATTTTACCAATGATGACGGGAGGCGAGGATGAAAGAATTGGAAAAAATTAAAGAGATGAAGGCGGACGAAGTGCAAGGCTCACTATCGCCGTTAGTTCAGGCGGCAATGGATAAGGATTTTGATGTGGCCAAACTGGAAAAGATGCTTAAAATTCAAAAAGCATATGAGAGCAATGAGGCAAAAAAAGCATACTACCGGGCTATCTCAGACTTCAAGGCCTCGATGCCGAGAGCTGTGAAAGATAAAATAAACAGCCAGTACGGGTCTGAATATATCTCAAAAGAGGGGTTGGTTAATTCGATCGATCCGTTTTTAAGTGCCCAGGGGTTGAGCACTCACTGGGAAGTAGATCAAGCAGACGGGCAGATGACAGTGACGTGCTTTTTAACGCATGAATTCGGGTTTTCAGAAAAAACATCAATGATCGCTCCGTATGACACTTCGGGTAAGAAAAACCCAATCCAACAAATAAAATCAACAAAGACATATCTTGAAATAGCAACCTATGAATCTATTACAGGTATAGCATCAATTGGTAGCTGTAACGATGATGGCAACAGTGCAAATGTTGAGACATTAAGTGATGAGCAGCAAGAAGAAATCATGGCTTTAATAACGGAAACCGGGGCGGATAAGGCTAAGTTCTATAAATATTTCAAAATCACAGGGTTGGAAAATGTTAACGCAGCCGCTTATCTGGATATGGTTAGAGCATTGGAGGCGAAAAGGAAGCAGCCATGAAGGCATGCTCTGAAACGAATGTAATGCAGCATATGAGCTAAACAGGAGGCATAAATGCCAGTAATAAATCGAGATACCACCCAAGGAAAAGAAGATTGGTTTAAGGCGCGTCTTGGAAAGCCAACCGCAAGCAATTTCTCAAAGCTGATTACTAGCACGGGCGCGGCATCGAAGTCGATAGGTGGGTACGCCAATCTTTTAGCTGCCGAGTTATACGCTGAGAAGCCCTTAAACGATTTTGGGGGCAACCAATGGACGGATAGAGGACAGGAATTGGAGGAAGATGCGCGAGCAAAATACGAGTTAATAAAAGATGCTGATGTTGAGCAGGTTGGATTCATCACCAATGATGGTAACACCGTATTAGTGTCGCCAGACGGGCTTATCGGAGACGATGGCCTTATCGAAATTAAATGCTTGAAGGCCGAGAATCACATTGAGGTAATTTTGTATTATAAAAAGCACAAAAAATGCCCCCCTAAATACATACAACAAACACAAGGGGCTATCTATATAAGCAGGCGCGAGTTCTGCGATTTAGTTTTCTACTACCCTGGCCTGCCGTTATTGGTTATCAGACAATACCCAGACTCGACAATTATAAACGGCCTGACTAGCCAGATACACAAAGTCATAGAGTTAAGAGATTCAGTTTTAAAAATATTACAGGAGATGTAGCATGTCACAAACATTAGAGATAAAAGAAGAAACGGGGATTGTTGAATTTAATGAGATCGAGGGTAAACTGGCGAACTTTAAAAAGAAATATGACGGCGTTGTTTATGACTTGTCTGATGTCGAGCAAGATAAACAGGCTCGGTCTGATAAGCTAACTATCGGCAAGGTTATCGCGTCACTCGACCGGATGCATAGAGATATTAAAGCCCCTCTGAAAGAGCGGACAGATTTAATTGACCATGAAAGAAAACGAATCAAAGACGATCTATTGATTGTACAGGGTAATATCAAAGGACAAATCGAAGCGCACGAACAGAAGATAGCCGACCATGCAGAAATGCTGGGAAACAAAGTACAAGCTATTGTCGATATGGCAGAATTTGGAGAGTTTGAGAGACCAAGCAGCGCCCAACTAAAACAAAGGCTGGCATCATTAAAGGGTATCAATATTGATGATAGTTATGAATTTAGAAAAGCAGACGCAACTTTAGCAGAAGTGGATGCAGTTAAAAAACTAAGTACGATGCTGGCTGATGCGATGAAGCTGGAAGCGGAGCAGGTAGAACTAGAAAGGCTACGTGCCGAGAAAGTAGAGCGTGAACAAGCAGATCGCGATGCAAGGGTTAAAGCAGAGGCAGAGGAAAACGCGCGCATACAAGCAGAGGCTACCGCACAGCGCGAGGTTGCAGCCGCCCAACAGGCCCAACGTGCAGCAGAACAGCAGGCGAGTGAAGCCGAGGCCAGAGAAAACCAGTTAGCCCTTGAGGCCGACCGGGAAAAAATGAAAGCCGTTGAAGATGAACGCAAGCGCATAGACCAAGCTCAGCGAGAAGCTGACGCACAAGCTGAAAAAGAAGCCGCTGAAATTGAGGCCAAAAAAGAAAACCAAGGCCACCGAGCAAGAATACATAAAGAAGCAAAAGAAAGCCTTGCCGCCGCTGGATTTAGTAACGGGGTGGACATTGTGACTGCAATTAAAGAGGGTCGGATAAAGCATGTAGAGATTAAATACTAATGGCATACAGCAAACTATCCCAAGCGCAGCGCGACCAAGTTGTTGCAAAAAAGAAACTGCACGGCGAATTGATTGCCAGCGGGAATCACGTAGAGGCCAGGAAAGTGGGAGCCAAGGTAATCGCGACCGAGTTTGGTATTAGCCGGAGCATGATTTACAGGTATATGAAAAATGAAATTTAAACAATGCCCAGGGTGCGAACAGATAAAAGATGTGACCGCTTTTAGACAGAGAGTGCATCTGGCTGATGTGAATATATGCAGGGTATGCGAGAACAGGAAACACACGAAGATAGAGCAGGCAAAAAAACAGGTTAAAGAAAATAAAGAATGGGCCTTTTTATACAAGCGAGTGATGTGATGAGAGATATAATACAATTTATCGGCGCAAAAGGTTCAGCCAGAATTGAAGATGTGTTTGATATTTTTCCGAGTAAGACAATGGAAATGGTCAGGGAAGACCTGAGAAAAGTTGTCAGGAAAGGCTACATAAGATGGGACGAAAGAAACATGATTGTTTTAACTATGAAAGGGGAACGATTTTATGATGAATGACTACCCCATTATAAAACGAACAGACGCCAGGAAAAAAGGCTGGTCTATCCAAAAAAGTAACGGCGAGTTTGTAGACAACTGGATATGGCCGGACAAACGTGATGCAGAGAAAAGACGTAACTTAATTATGAAGTTAATAATAAGGAGAATAAATATGAAACCGATATTTAGAATGAAAAGAATGTACATACCTCTCTATCAGCCGCGTCAGGAAACATGGGCTTTAATCCAGAAACATAAGCCAAAATACGCCACGTTTCTGCTAGAAATTAATAAGGCGTTCGGTAGGGTAGAGCCAGTATACTGGGGTAATTGGGCGTGTATCGGGGCCATCTTGTAATGTTAATTACAGAAGACAGGCTGCAAAAAAGCTTAACTTATATTGCAGAGACAGATGAGCAGCACGCTACGGCTAAAGCCCTAATGAAAGGCCTTGAAAAACAGGAAAAGACTGTCAAGGCTAAATTGTTCATCGAGGCTAACGGGAAAGGAGGTGTCGCAGAAAGAGAGGCCATTGTTTACGCCAGTCCTGAGTACAAGGAATGGATAGGTAAGTATGAAGATTCTATTGTGGATTATGAAATTTTAAATAATAAACGATTACGTGAAATATTAATAATTGACGTATGGAGAAGCCTTAATTCAAGCAGGAATAAAGGAAATATTGTATGAGCGTTGATCTGCTGCATTGTGACTGCATGGATTTTATGAAAGACCAGCCCGATAATAACTTTGATTTGGCTATTGTTGATCCGCCTTATGGAATAGGGGAGAGTGGCAAAACAAACGTGAGCAGGGGAAAGTTGGCCTTTGCTCAAGACTACAAGCCTTTTCACGGGAGAGATTTAGAGCCAGCTTCTCCGGAATATTTTAAAGAGTTGCGGCGAATAAGCCAGAATCAAATAATATGGGGCGCAAACCACTTTATGCAAAATATAGGGCTAGGCTCAAGCTGTTGGGTTGTTTGGGATAAGATGACGGGGGGGTCTGATTTCGCTGACTGTGAACTTGCATACACCAGCTTTGGGACTGCGGTGAGGAAGTTTACATTTAGATGGGCTGGGATGCTGCAGGGAGATATGAAAAACAAGGAAGCCAGAATCCACCCAACCCAAAAGCCTGTAAAACTATATGACTGGCTGTTAAAAAACTATGCAGAGAAAGGTCAGCGCATCCTTGATACACACTTAGGTTCGGGTAGTAGCGCAATAGCAGCCCACTATTTTGGATGTGATTTTGTTGGAATGGAAATAGACGAGGATTATTATAAAGCTGCATGCAAGAGATTCGACAAAGAAACTCGGCAAGTAAGCATGTTTTGATAATAAAAACAGACAATTGAGGGCAGTTAAATGAATCTTCAAAAAGATTTGCCAATCAGGAATAAAGAATATCTTAAGTGGGTATCTACTCTTGACTGCTCGGTTTGTGGTGCACCAGCAGATGACCCACATCACTTGATCGGCATTGGTTATGGCGGGACGGGGACAAAGGCGTGTGATTTATATTCAATGCCGGTTTGCCGAGGTTGTCATACTGCTATCCATCAAACACCAAAATCTCAACTTGAACAATGGATGTATATTGCAAAAACATTAAGGACAGCAGTCAAACAGGGCGTGCTTGTTTTTAGCGGGGATTACCCGAAATGAGGCGACATAAGTACAACGCAATTTCGGTAGAGTCTGATGGTATACGGTTCGACTCTAAAAAGGAGGCTAGATACTATGATGAGCTTAAATTAAGGGTTAAGTCTGGGGAGATAGTTTTTTTCTTGAGACAGACGCCCTTTCACCTGCCTGGCAGTGTCCGTTACGTAGTTGATTTTCAGGAGTTTCATGCGGACGGAACGATACACTTTATTGATGTAAAAGGCATGGAGACACCAGAATTTAAAAGGAACAAGAAAATGGTAGAGAACCTATACCCGGTAACGATTGAGGTAAAATAAAGGATGTACTGATATGAAGATAAAAGTTAGAACTCAGGTTGAGCTTGATAAAGCTGTTTCGAAAGGAGCTGTAGCAATTTGCATCGGTGGCGGACATTTTGAGGCCTGGGACAACAGTTCTGTTGAGGCCCGGGAAAACAGTTCTGTTAAGGCCTGTGGAAACAGTTCTGTTGTGGCATTGGGAAACAGTTCTGTTGTGGC
>VAOU01096200.1_pt1 | contig 41983 bp, 41 predicted proteins | sample 3393871 | NCBI WGS metagenome assembly VAOU01 (sample SAMN08290440, study PRJNA428436) | hydrothermal vent metagenome | isolation source: Deep-sea hydrothermal vent chimney | place: Atlantic Ocean: South-mid Altantic Ridge | depth 1820 m m
CATTCCGGCTTGTCCGGAATCGTTATTTAAGAAGGATTCCCGACTCGCTTCACTTGCGGGAATGACAAATTACTGTAGTTTATACACAGACTCTAATTAAAGAAAAGCTTTCCTTGTTATTAAAAGCTCTCGATGGAAATTCAACAACTTCATGCGGGCGTAGCTCAGTGGTAGAGCACAACCTTGCCAAGGTTGGGGTCGCGGGTTCGAATCCCGTCGCCCGCTCCATAATTAAGAGATGGATGGAAAAAGTGATGGAGTTGAGGACGCATAGCGCATAGCGTCAAAGATAAGACGCATAGGGCATAGGACATGGGACTCGTTAAGCTTTGTCTTTACGCTTTGCTCCATACGCTCTGCACTATGCGCTTTTCATCTTTAAAAAGGTAATCGAGAGGCTGAAGACGAAGTTTTTTTGCTTCACAATGCTTTCATGGCGGCGTACCCAAGTGGCTAAGGGGGAGGTCTGCAAAACCTTTATGCGCCGGTTCGAATCCGGCCGCCGCCTCCACGCTATAATCATTCCCCGATAATCTTGATCAGAGCCCTTTTCTTGCGTCTGCCGTCAAACTCCCCGTAAAATATCTGCTCCCACGGACCTAAGTCGAGTCTTCCATCCGTCACGGCGAGCACAACCTCCCTGCCCATAATCTGCCGCTTCATATGGGCATCAGCATTATCCTCTCCAACATTGTGATGATACCGGGAGACCGGTTCATGGGGGGCAAGTTTTTCCAACCAGACGTCATAATCGTGATGAAGTCCGGGTTCGTCATCATTAATAAAGACAGAAGCCGTTATATGCATGGCATTTACAAGCACAAGCCCCTCTTTGATTCCGCTCTCCCCGAGACACGCTTCAACCTCAGGGGTAATGTTTATAAAGGCCCGCCGGGTGGGCACCTCAAACCATAGCTCCTTACGATAACTCTTCATATACACTCCTTATATTTACTTCGGTAATTAAATACTTTAACCCTAAGGTTATAAATTGTGGAGTTGGCTTCTCAAATGGAGTGCCGTTTTTTGTCACTCAAGGCCATTCATTCGGATGCCGTGGCCTTGAAGAACTTAATGGATACCATGTGTTAGCAGATCTTCCTTATTGTATTGATTTTTAAGCCTTTTGTGTCAAAATTGCATTATTTTTTTTTAATGTTTTCGGGTTTTGTAACAGGTTCAAATGAGCTCTTTTGCTATGAATGCATAGAACGTGGGCACGATACTTGCTGCATTTATTTATGTTATATTAAAATTAAGTAATAATATTGGGAAGAGGGAGCTTTCTGTTAAAATAAAGCGAACTGCATGACAGATGCAGGGTTGGTGAATATCTATTATGGAAAACATGCAGTCAATTGTAAAAATTTTAATATTTATGGCAGCAGCAGTGGGTGTTATTAGTGTGATGATATATATATATAGACTGTTCAGGCAACCTGAGACAGAGGAGAAGGATGATGCAAGCAATCTCAGTCTCAGAATTAGTACTTTGAGGGATCAGAAGATCCGGACACTTCAGTCCCAGGTACAACATTTGAATGAGCTTAACAGCCGCTATCTGGTTTTTATGCTAAATATCCCCACGGCGGTCATGCACCTGAACACCACCCTTGATTTTGACAAAATCACCGCCACGATTATTCGACTGGTAAGGGATATCATTGCCACAGACACGGTTGAACTCTATATCTTTGACAAAGAGGATGACCTCTTAAAGAGGGTATCCCCGGATGGTGAGGTAGAGGACCATGTTGCATATGCCTTGGGGGAGGGACTGGTTGGCAGGGCCGGTCAACATCGAATGCTCCGGATTAGAGGCCGGGGGGATGAAGGGTATAAGAGGAAAAAGGGTCCTGAGCAGGTGGAGACACAGCTTTATATGGCTGCGCCGATTCATTTCAGTAATCGCCTGCTTGGTGTCATAGGTGCCGGGGAGGTCAAAACCCCCAGTGGTAACGAAGGGAGCCTGCTAAAGATGATTGCAGACATTGCAAGTGTGGCGTTGTTCAATCAGAAATTTCTGAGTGGAGCAAAGAAAGAGGCGGAAGTTGATCCGCTGACCGGGCTCTATAACCGCCGTTACTTCTTCCATATGGTCCAGAAGTTTGTGGAGAAATCTATTCTGGAGGATATTGCAATCTCGATTTTTCTGTTTGATATTGATAACTTCAAAAACTACAATGACACTAATGGCCATGCCGAGGGAGATCAGCTTTTGAAAGAGCTTAGTGATCTGGTGAGTAAATTTACACGGAAGACATCAGTTGTTGCACGCTATGGGGGAGAGGAATTTATTGTCATGCTGCCCGAGATTTCAAAGGAGGAGGCCTTTGTTTATGCCGAAAGGGTTCGGGAATTAATCGCCGCTAATCCTTTTGCCCACAGGGAAAAACAACCCCTGGGTCTTGTTTCGATCAGCGGTGGCGTAGCAAGTTTTCCCGCTGACGGCAGATCAATCCATGAGGTGATTCAGTTGGCGGATGCGGCCCTCTATCAGGCGAAAAGGGAAGGTAGAAACCGTGTGCTCATGCACAAACCATTTCTGTTTTCAGATGAGATCTCAGAGGAGTGATAGTCCGGTCACCCTGGTGCCTGTCAAATTGGACCTTGTGCATTGCCATATTTTTGAGATGCATTAATGAGTATGACCGGAGCGCTGAAGACTGTACCTGATAATCTCTTCAACCATTGCATCCACAGTAGCAGTTTTCGGCATAATATCCACTTTCAGTCCCGCCTTCTCAATAGCCCCTGCAGTAACAGGACCTATTGCGGCAATTATGACATTTATCAGCAGAGTTCCTGCCTCATCACCCATCATCTCGCAGAAATTGGTAAATGTGGCTTCGGAAGTGAAGGTTGCCAAGGTAATCTTTCCTTCTCTGAGGAACCGTTTCATCCGCTTGCCTTGACTGCCGGGTTTTATTGCCCTGTAAGTGACCGGAACGTCTATATCTCCCCCGGACTCTCTTACTCTCTCAGGAAAGACTTCCCTCGCCGCCGCTGCACGCGGCAGCAGTATTTTCAAGCCCCTGAAAGCATCAGGTCCGCCAAATGCCTTGATAAGTCCCTCCGCCCTGAAACTATTCGGGATAAGGTCAACCCTGAGACCGTATTTTCCGACCTCATCCGCTGTTTTTGAGCCAATAGCGCATATTTTGATCCCAAAGAGGTCTCTCACGTCCCGGTTGAGGTCAAAAAACCTTTGGAAAAAGAATCTCACCCCGATTGCACTTGTGAAGACAAGCCATTTATAGGTACTGACTTTACTGATTGCAGCGTCAAGCTCTTTCCATGACTCCGGTGGTACCACCTTGATGGTGGGAAATACCGTCACCTCAGCCCCAAGCCCTTCAAGTGGTTCAAACCCATCTGAATGCTCCCGTGTAACCAGTATTCTCTGACCAAAAAGCGGTTTCTTTTCAAACCAGTTAAGTTTATCCCTCAGTTTTACAACATCTCCCACGACAACCACAGCCGGAGGCCTTATCTCGCTGTTCTTTATCGCCTCGGGGATGTCCCTGATGGTTGAGACAATAGTTCTCTGTTCCGACCTTGTCCCCCAGCGTATTACTGCCACGGGTGTATTCGGGTCCTTGCCATTCTCAATAAGTCTCCCTGAGACGTCCTCTATATTCTTTACGGCCATAAGGAAGACGATAGTTCCGTTGTCCCCTGCAAGGGCTGCCCAATCAATACTGCTCTCCTTTTTTGTTGATGCCTCATTGCCGGGGACTACAACAAAAGAGGAGGCATAATCCCTGTGTGTCAGGGGAATTCCGGCATAGGCCGGTGCGGCAATAGCTGAACTGATACCAGGGACAACCTCAAACTCTATCCCTGCCCCGGTAAGGACTTCAGCCTCTTCGCCTCCCCGGCCAAAGACAAAGGGGTCCCCACCCTTCAGCCTGCATACATCCTTGCCTTCCAGCGCCTTGCGGACCAGGACAGAATTTATCTCATCCTGTGTCATATCATGGCGTCCACCCCGCTTTCCTGCATAGATAAGTTCAGCCCCACCCTTTATATAATCCAGTATCTGGACATTGAGATGGAAGTCGTAGACCACAACATCAGCCTTCTGCAGACACTTCAGCCCTTTTATTGTCAATAACCCGATATCTCCGGGCCCTGCCCCAACGAGAGATACCTTACCTTTTGTCCCTTTCATACATTCACCTCAGTCGGATATAAACTCACTCTATTTCGATTAACATGCCAAGTCTCTCCCATAAACACTATCAAGTATCTCCTTTGCGCCCCTTGAGAGCAGGTCTTCGGCAAGACTGATGCCGATAGACTCTGCAGTATCCTGATCACCCTCCATTTGTTCCCGTATAATCTTCTCACCGGAGACACTTCCTACAAGACCTTCCATTACAATTTTTCCGTCAATCAGTCTTGCATAGGCACCAACCGGTACCTGACAGCCCCCTTCAAGCCTTTTAAGAAAGGCCCTCTCAGCCCTGACGCAGACCGAGGTCTCCAAATGATTTAATGACATGATCAGGGTATTTATAAAATCGTCCCCGGCCCTGCACTCAATTCCAACAGCACCCTGTCCTATTGCCGGGAGGCTTATCCCGGGTGGTAGCACCTCCGTTATCCTTTCGTTCAAGCCGAGCCTCATAACGCCTGCAGCAGCAAGGATTATGGCGTCAAACCGTCCCTCATCAAGTTTTTTCAGCCGTGTATCAAGGTTGCCCCGTAATTGCCCTATTCTTAAATCAGGTCTGATGTTAAGCAACTGGCATGACCGTCTGAGGCTGCTCGTTCCGATTACAGCCCCTTCAGGGAGGTCTTTAAATTTCTGAATTTTGAATCCCGAATCCTGAATTTGTGATATAAACGCATCCCTCGGGTCCTCTCTTTTACATATAACGGCAAGATGCAGACCGGCGGGGGACTCTGTCGGCCCGTCCTTCATGCTATGAACGGCAATATCCGCCTCATGCCTAAGGAGTGCCTCTTCTATCTCCTTCACAAAGAGCCCCTTGCCCCCCACCTTTGCAAGGGGGACGTCCAGGATCTTGTCACCTGTGGTTTTGATCCTGTTGAGTTCAACTTTCAGGTCGGGATAGAGTCTCTGCATCTCCGACTTTACCCACGCAGCCTGCCAGAGCGCCAGCCTGCTGCCCCTGGTACCTATTATCACCTTTTTATTGCGAGCCATTATTCTCCCCTATGCCGTAAAGCCTCTTTATCATTGCAATCAGTATATCCCGGTCCTCGGAATCCTCCTTAAGTGCCACCGTGGGGGGGTGAATGAGTTTATTGACCACTGCTGAGACAGTGTATTCGATCGCCTTTCTCTGTTTTTCGTCCACACCTTCAAGTCTGTTCATAAGCCTTTCAAGCTCAACCTGCTTGATCTCCTCCGCCCTGTTACGGAGGGCCACTATAGTGGGGACGGAATCAAGGGATGTCTGCCATTTTAAAAACTTCTCAAGCTCCTCCTCAATGATCTCTTCAGCCCTCTCAGCCTCTTTTTCCCTTCCCATAATGTTTGAGTCAACAACTCCCTGAAGGTCATCCACATCATAGAGGTAGACGTTGTCAATATCATTTATCTCCGGATCGATATTGCGGGGAACGGATATGTCGATTATAAAGACGGCCCTGTTCTTCCTGCCCTTCATTATCATCTGCATATCCGACTTATGGAGTATATATGAGGGGGCACCGGTTGAACAGATAATAATATCCGTGTTCACAAGTTCCTTTATAAAGTCTTCGAACCTTACAGCCCTGCCGCAAAACTCCCTTGCAAGTTCAACTCCCCGCTCATAAGTCCTGTTCACTACGGATACATCCCTCACTCCGCTTTTGATAAGGTGCCTGACTGCCAGCTCCGCCATCTCGCCAGCCCCGAGAAGCATGAATCTCTTTTCACTCAGGTCGGTAAATATCTTTTTTGTAAGCTCTACAGCGGCATAACTTATGGATACGGCATTTTCAGCAATCCTTGTTTCCGTCCTTACCCTCTTTGCAACAGTTATGGCCTTCTTCAGAAGCCTGTTCAGGAGGATGCCTGTAGCCCCTTTTGAGAGGGCGAATTCAAAGGCGTGCTTCAGTTGTCCCAATATCTGGGGTTCGCCGACAACCATTGAATCAAGGCTTGAGGCAACCCGGAAGACGTGCCTTATTGCATCCCTGTCAGTGTAGAAGTATAGAGAGTTTTCAAGGGCACCGGGACCAATGGAATGAAATTCCGAGAGAAAGGCCTTTACGGAATCAACGGCCATTTCAGGGTTGCTGACATGGGCATACATCTCCACCCGGTTACAGGTGGAAAGTATCATTGCCCCTCTTACCTCCGGTATCTGAAGGAAACTGTTCAGTCCCTCCTCCAGACCGGGGCCGTCAAAGGCCAGTTTCTCCCGTACCTCTACCGGGGCAGTCTTATGATTAAGTCCGGTTACCAATACCCTCATCTTACAAAGCTGTGAACCCCCTTCAGTAACAGATTTACTCCAAAGAATGTAAACAGCACCACAGAGAACCCAAGAATTGAAAGTATTGCCGCCTTTTTGCCCCGCCAGCCCGCGGTCAGCCTTACATGCAGGACAAGGGCGTAAATGAGCCAGGTAATCAGTGACCAGACCTCTTTAGGGTTCCATCGCCAGTAACTCCCCCAGGCACTCTCTGCCCAGAGGGCGCCGGTAATGATTGCAAGTGTCAACAGTGGAAACCCGAGTGTTATGAGTTTGTAGCTCACCTCGTCAAGTATCTGGAGACTCGGTAACCGCTGGAAGAGGTTACCGAGTTGTTTTGTCTTGACAAAATGTTCCTGAACGAGATACATAACCCCTATGCCTGCGGCCATGGCAAAGGCAGCATCTCCTAAAAATGCCAGGGCTGTGTGAATGCCAAGCCAGTAACTCCGGAGTATGGGGCTTACGGGCGTTATCTCACGGGGCAGTATGGATGATGAGAGCATAAGTATAAATACAACCGGCATTATAAAAGAACCAAGCAACCCTATTCTGTACCTGTATTCAACATAAAAAAAGAGGAGAACTATGCACCATGAAAAGAAAGAAGATGCCTCGTGCATATTTGTGACCGGTATGTGGCCGGAGAGGGCACTCAGGACGATAGTGGCGGTATGGAGGATAAAACCAATGGCAGCAAGGGCAAGCATTATTCTTGTTGTTGCCCTGTTTCCCCTGAAAAGCTCTACAATTCCTACGATCGTTGCTGCAAAGTAAAAAGTTAATGCGAGTTCAAAGAGAATAACCATTAGAAACAACCAAGCTCACAGTCTGTAATCTTTATATCAAGTTCATCTGCTAATTTACCGATTTCATGATAGGAAAGACCTGTTTGTACTGCTATCTTTCTTGCCGTCTTGCAGGGGATTCGCTTATCTTTTACATGTCTGAGGAGTTCCTCCCCCGGATTGCTTGCAGTCTTCACAGGAGAGTCCGTTTCAATGTGAGACGTCTCTTCCCTGGTCACATTATCGGTCAGATTTACTGAACTCGCTGAAGTATCCGTTTTTTCTATTTTATTCATGATGATGGCTTTGAGTTTGTGAAAGCAAGCCCTTTCCTTGATGTCAAAATGGATAGTCTCATCCCTGCATGGTTCAGACTGCCCACGGTTTGAGGGGTCTGACCCGGGAATTTCATCCTGATAGATTACAATATCGGCTTTTTTAACAATCCTCAAAGCAGATGGCTTTAACCTGCCGGTGTCCTTTCCAAAGACAAATATTACTATATCAGGGGATAAAAACTCAATTGGAGAGTTACCTTCAACCACTATCCCTTCACAATGTGCGAGCAGATTAACGGCCATATCCATGGGCTCTTCAAGTCCGGCATCAGGTGCCTGAACCCAGAGCACATCCCCTGCCCCTGCCCGACGGAGGCGGGAAGTATCCTTATCCTCCGGGGCCTCCTGACTTCGGCGTACAGAGGTGTAAAAAGCGGTCTTTGTATACTTGATTGCACCCCATGAACCACCGAGCAATCTCAGGAGGTTTTCGGCCACAGTGGTTTTGCCACATCCACTATGTGCACCACCAATACATATAACGGTCTGCCTCTTCACTTAAAATATTTTAACCCATTCGTCATATTTAAATCAGACCTAAAGTTTTACTCAATTAAGCCGATAAATAAGAAGAGCTTATGTTTGTAATAATTGGAATATTGGTCGTCCTGGGAGCTGTAGTTGGTGGCTACCTGATGGAACACGGCAACCTCAGTGTCCTGATTCAGCCGGCAGAGGTAGTCATCATATTCGGTGCTGCTATCGGATCTCTCATCATAGCTGCTCCCCCCAAGGTCCTCTCAATGATAGTGAAGAGTTTTGGAAAGCTCTTCTCCTCGAGGACGATGGGCAAGTCCGGCTACCTTGAACTCCTGGGCCTGCTCTATAATATATTTTCCAAAATCAGGAAGGAGGGGCTTATATCTATAGAAGCGGACATTGAAAGTCCCGAGAAGAGCCCCCTGTTTTTAAAATACAAGGCTGTAATGTCCAACCATCATGCAGTAAGTTTCCTCTGCGATAACCTCAAGGTGATAATCTCCACAAATGTACCGCCTTATGAGCTGGACAACCTGATGGAGCTTGAGACAGACACCCACCATCATGAGGCAATGATACCGGCTCATAATATAGCAAGGGTTGCAGATGCCCTGCCCGGGCTCGGCATAGTGGCCGCTGTCCTCGGAGTGGTTCTTACAATGGGCAAGATTAGCGACCCCCCCGAGGTTCTTGGCGAGAGTATAGGCGCAGCGCTGGTGGGGACGTTTCTCGGAGTTCTGATGTGTTACGGCTTTGTCGGCCCTGTAGCTACCAATCTCGAGGCAAAGGTAACGGAGGATGGTGTCAGCTTTCAGATTATAAGGATATCCCTGGTATCTTTTGTAGGTGGCTCCGCCCCGCAGATGGCTGTAGAGTTTGGCAGAAGGGCAATCCCTACGTCTGACAGGCCCTCATTCAATGAACTTGAAGAGACGGTAAGGAAGAAATAAATGATGGGTAAAAGCGGTAAAAGCAAATGAAAGACTCAAAGATAATAATCAAAAAGGTAAAAAAGACCAGTGAAGGCGGAGGTCATGGGGGAAGCTGGAAGGTGGCATATGCAGACTTTGTAACTGCGATGATGGCCTTTTTTCTCCTCCTCTGGTTAGTAACTATGGTTTCTCCGGAGAAACGGGCAAGGGTTGCTACATACTTCAAGGAGTTCAGTATTTTCGAGAAGGGAGGCACATCCTTTATGGATAAGTCCAGTGAGATGTTTAATGAGCCGGGAGAGACCTCTGATAAGGCCTTCGCGGACTATTACGGGACCTTCGGAGACAAGGGCATCACACCGGAGGCCCTCCAGCAGGCCATAAAAGAGGCAGTTGAATCCCTGCTGGGCGATATAAAAGATCAGATACTTGTGAGGGTTGTGAAAGAAGGAGTAAAAATAGAGATTATTGATAAAAACGGCAGTTCCATGTTTCCGTCCGGCAGTGCTGAACTTACCACTAAGGCTGAAGAGATACTAAAGGTGCTTGCAGATAATATTAACAATATAAAAAACAAGCTCTTCATAGAGGGACATACTGATTCATATTCTTATTCATCAAATAGTAATTATACCAACTGGGAACTCTCTGCGGACAGGGCAAATGCAGCAAGACGGGATCTGGAAAGACTCGGGATAGCTCCGGCAAGGATAGTCCGTGTCGTTGGCTATGCAGATACGGATCCGCTTTTTACGGATAGTCCGCTCGACCCGAAAAACAGGAGAATAAGCATCGTTATACTCTTTCCCGACAAAAAGAAAGCAGGAAAGAAATAGCTGGCTTTAATCTCAGAGAGATCAGCAGCGCGCATAAAAAGCAATGCTGCTGCACAGAGGCGCTGCACCAGATTACTATGAATATATCCTAACGGCTTATAGAATTTTCTTTGACAGGATTTACATGATAAAGGATAAGATGGCATTAGTTTCTTTAAGAGAAGAAAAAATCCAGTAAATCCTGTTAATCCTGTCTAAAAGAGAGAATTCCATTGCCCGGTATTGTTTAAGAGAATTTCCTTTTTATCAGTTTTTCAAGCTCAACAGCAAAAAATACCATTGATGACAGTGACAGGGTAATAAAGAGTTCAGCCGGTGTCAGTGGCTTTGTCCTGAATATGGAGTTGAGTGGCGGTAAATAAACAGTTGCCATCTGCAGGATGAAACTGAGCAGTACGGCACCTAACAGGGGTATGTTACTGAAAAGGCCGCTTTTAAAGAGTGACTCCTTTTCCGACCTCATGGCCATGACACCGGCAAGCTGGCTCAGACAGAGGACTGTGAAGACCATGGTCTGCCAGTGTGCCCCTGTTTTAATACTCCATGCCTGTAACGACAGGGTGATTGCAGCCATGAGAATACCTACCCACAGGGCACTTATGCCGAGTCCGTGAGCAAATATACTCTCCTTTGGTTGGCGGGGGGGCCTCTGCATAAGATCCTCTTCTTCAGGTTCGACCGAAAGGGCAAGGGCAGGCAGGCCATCCGTCATCAGATTAATCCAGAGGATATGGATGGGCAGGAGGGGTAGGGGGAGGCCGAGGAAGGGTGCAAGAAAAAGTGTCCATACCTCTCCGGAATTCGTTGCCAGCAGGTATTTTATGAATTTTCTTATGTTATCGTATATTTTTCTGCCTTCCTTTATGGCCTTTACAATCGTTGCGAAATTGTCGTCAAGCAGTATCATGTGGGCTGCCTCTTTTGAGACATCCGTCCCTGTGACCCCCATGGCAATGCCGATATCCGCCCTCTTCAGTGCGGGTGCGTCGTTGACGCCGTCTCCTGTCATGGCAACGAATTGACCCCTGTCCTGAAGGGCCTTGACTATCTTTAACTTCTGCTCAGGTGCCACCCTTGCATAGACCCTTATGTGTGCAACCCGCGTTTCAAACTCCTCTAAAGAGAGGGCATCAAGTTCTCTCCCCGTGATTACTGCCGTTGAGTCGTTTTCAAGGATGACGAGCCTCTTTGCTATGGTCTTTGCTGTAAGTGGATGGTCACCTGTTATCATTACAGGTATTATCCCGGCAGTTTTGCAGAGCCTGACCGCCTCCTTTGCCTCTTCCCTTGGTGGGTCCAGCATACCTGTGAGACCCAAGACAGTGAGTCCGGTCTCAACATTGTCGGGTGAGATATCTTCAGGGAGTTTTCCCCATTTTCTCATGGCAATTCCCAGCACCCGCAATCCATCTGCGGCCATCTCTTCATTTATCCCGAGAATCTTTTCCGTATCTATATCTTTTAACCCCCCGGATGTCAGGATATTGCCGGATTTTTCGATCAGTACATCAATGGCCCCTTTTGTAAAGGAGATGATCTTTCCGTCACTCCATCTGTGAAAGGTGGTCATACACTTTCTTTCAGAATCGAATGGGATCTCGGCAACCCTTGGAAAATCTTTCTGCAGGTCTTTTTTGTCAAACCCGTGTCTTTTGGCAATTGAGTAAAGGGCCGCCTCTGTGGGGTCGCCAATGATATTGTTGCCGGCATCAGCCCCGGCATCGTTACTCAATGCCAGGGCAATAAAAAACATATGCAGGGGTGAAGAGCCCGCATCTTCGCGTTTTTCCCGTGGGCCGGTCACTGTGCTTGCAGGAGAGACACGTGGGTCTGCCCCTGCAAGTCTTCCGTCAACATATATCTTCTCAACGGTCATCCTGTTCATGGTCAGGGTGCCTGTCTTGTCGGAGCAGATGTATGTAACTGATCCAAGGGTTTCTACTGCGGGGAGTTTTCTTATCAGGGCATTCTGTCTGACCATCTTCCTGGCCCCGAATGCAAGGGAGATAGTTACCACGGCAGGTAGTGCTTCCGGGATTGCTGCAACTGCAAGGGAAATGGCCGTGAGCAACATCAGCACCGGAGACGCCCCTCTCAAAATTCCGGCTACAAAGACTATGGCACATATGGCAAGGATGGCAACGGCAAGTTTTTGTCCAAACCTTGCAAGCCTCTTCTGAAGGGGGGTTTTTACCTCTTCCTCTTCCTGAAGCATGGCGGCGATCTTGCCAAGTTCCGTATTCATGCCCGTTGCTGTGACCATTGCCCGCCCGCGGCCATAAGTGACGGAGGTGCCCCGGTAAACCATATTCTTCCTGTCCGCAAGCGGAGGCATCTCCTCATGCAGGGGCTTTGTGTGCTTTTCTACGGGATTGGATTCCCCTGTCAGGGCTGCTTCTTCCGTCTTTAACCGGGCTGCCTCCAGGAGTCTCATGTCTGCCGGTACGATCTTCCCTGCCTCAAGGATTACAACATCACCGGGGACAAGTTCGGATGCCGGGATGTTTGCAGGTACGCCCTCTCTTATTACAGTTGCAGTGGGTGATGCCATCTTCCTGAGGGCTGCCATTGCCTTTTCAGCCCTGTATTCCTGGACAAAACCGATAATGGCATTAAGGATAACGATTACTGCTATGGCTATGGTATCGGAAGCCTCACCGATAACCCCCGAGACAACGGCGGCAGCAATCAGTACGAGGATCATGAAATCCCTGAACTGGTCGAGAAAGAGCATGACAGGACTCTTTTTCTTCTTTTCCCTCAGTTCATTCGGGCCATATTCAGCCACTCTTTTCCGAGCCTCTTCATTAGAGAGTCCCTGAAGGGATGAGTTCAGCCGCTCAATGACCTCTCTTGTTTCTTTCCTGTGCCAATCCATTTTATTATTCATAATATCAGGTTATATCCTTGCATACAGCAGCATCAGGTTAATTATATACACCAGCAATATTCCCAGTGAGTCCCATGCCAGAAACAGGGGTTTTTTGGTTGAACGGTAGGTTAACCCTATGATTGCAATGGTTATCATGGTAATGGCTGAGAGGGCGGAGATTATGTGATTAGTATTGGTAAAGGAAAGAATTGGGCCTTTGGTAAAGAAGATATCGTCAATAGCAAGGATGAATATATTAAAGATATTGCTTCCAAAAAGGTTGCCGATCGCCAGGTCTACGGCATCTATTCTGAGGGCGGTCATAGAGACTACCACCTCCGGCAGGGAGGTGGAGACGGCAATAAAAATATTGCCTGTAAAGGTCTGTCCCAACCCGGTTGTTTCCGCAATTCCCTTGCCGATCTCCGGCAGGAAGACCGCAGCAATAACAACGACCATTGCATTAATACCGTAATGGATGATTGCGGTCCTGGTTGATATGTCTTCATATCTTGGTTGTTTAGTAACGGTTCCCTTCACAAAGGCGGCAATCTTTTTCTTTTCGTAATGAAAGAGCGTCCTCATTGCTACAAAATAGATGACTATTATCAGCAGGGTATAAGGACCGATCCAACCGATCGGGTCGATAGCCTCACCTGCAAAGAGACTCATTGCAACTATTGAGATGAGAAGCAGTCCGAAGCCGGCGGAAAGTATATGTCCCTGATGGGCCTTTGTTGAGATAGGCATGGGACGGTATGTTGCATCAAGCATTGCAAGGATCAGCATGTTAAATACACAACTTCCGAGGATATCACCTACTGCAATATCAGGAGTGCCGGCGTATGTGACGGAGGTTATACCCGTTACAAGTTCGGGAAGGGAGGTGACCGAAGCTATCAGAACCAGGCCTATCCATGTCCTGCTGAGACCTGTCTTCTCAGCTATAATATCTCCGTACTTTGAGAGTTTTGAACCTGAATAAACGATCAATAGTGTGCAAAGCAGAAAACCAGGCCATAAGAGCATGTATATCTCCTAATCTTGTTTGCCGGGTATCAGGTATTTTTACTGACCGTCTCTCCACCCTCTTCTTGGAATAACCCTTATTCCTGAAGGGTCGACATGGAGTCCAAACCTCTCGTCCTCGGCGGCAAAACCGACCCGTGACCCTTCCTTTATGTTGTTCAGTTTATCCACTATAACCCCCTTCAGATGGCATCCCCTCTTCAGAACGGAATTGTCCATCAGGATGGAATCCTCCACAACCACATCCTCTTCAATCACCACGCCGGTCCGTATAACGGAGTTTTTTATTACCGCATCTTTTATGGTTACACCTTCGGAGATCATACTGTTGATAATCTCTGCTTTTAATATCTTGGAGGCCGGGGCCTTCTGACCTGATGGATAGATTGGCCACTGAAGATTGTTGAGTTCAAATCTTGGTTCCTCTCCAAGCATATCCATATGGGCTTCAAAAAGTGCTTTTATTGTACCGACATCCCTCCAGTATCCCGTCTCTTCGTATAGTCTTGTCCCGGGGATTGTATTGGTGGCAAAATCATAGGCAAACAGCTTGCCCGACTTAACGAGATCCGGCAGGATATGTGCACCGAAGTCATGATGCTTTTTCTGTTGTGCCTCGACAAGGGCATTGATAAGCACGTCCTTGCTGAATATATAATTTCCCATTGAGACATAAGCCCTTGTCGGGTCAGTGGGCATGGGTGTAGGGTTTTTAGGTTTTTCCTGGAAGCCTACAATTCTGTTGTCTGCATCTGTCTGAATAACTCCAAAGGATGACGCCTCTTCAATAGGTACCGGTCTTGCAGCCACTGTTACATCGGCGTCATTGGCAAGGTGGAAATCCATCATCTGTCTGATGTCCATTCTGTAGATATGGTCAGCTCCGAATACCAAAACAAGTCTGGGATTCTGTTGTGTGATGAGGTTAATATTCTGCAGGATGGCATCCGCGGTTCCCTGAAACCACTCAGGTCCCATCCTCATCTGTGGGGGCACTACAGCTATAAAGTGGTCTCTCACAATTGGTGACATAACCCAGTGTTGTCTGATATGTTCTATAAGAGATTGGGATTTGTACTGGACAAGGAGATAGATAGAGAATATCTGTGAATTCACAAGATTGCTTAAGACAAAATCGACAATTCTGTAACGTCCTCCGAAAGGTACTGCTGGTTTTGAACGAAAGGCCGTCAGGGGAAAGAGCCTTTCACCCTTGCCGCCTGCAAGAACAAAGGCAAGAACCTTTTGATGTGGCATGCCCCCTCCTTTATATTAAATTTTTAATGGCTCTCTCCCGTTGGGGAAGGGCCTTTTAAACAACAGTTGCAGTAAACAAATGCTATTTTAACAGTAATTGAACGCTCTCAGCAATTCACAGTGAAAAAAACCTTGAAATAGCCTCAGGGACAGTTAACAGAAGTTCCCCCAAAAAAAATTTCAAGTCCTGTAGAAGAGCATTCCTTGCATATGAAACTTTGACCTCGGACGGATGATTCATCCGGGATTGAGGTAGGTATTTAAAAACTGTTGGTATACGACTTGAGATACAAATCCCGTGTTGACTTAAAAATGCAGAAGAAGTATCCTTTTAATTTGGTGGTCTCGTTTATCCGGGACGTGACATCTGTTACAGAGATGGTTGGAAAGGATTTTTAATTATTGAGACCTGACAGGACGGGGAGGGGGTTTGTGAGTATACTTGAAAGGATTATTGAGAAAAAGAGAGTACGGCTTAATGCCTGCAGTGCAAAGACTCCACTTGCTGAGATCAGGACAAAGGCACTTGATGCCCCTGCCCCACGGGACTTCTCTTCAGCCATCAGGAGGCCCAAAGGGGAAAGGTTACGGCTTATTGCCGAGATAAAAAAGGCATCGCCGTCAAAGGGCCTGATACGGGAGGATTTTGATCCGGCAGGTATTGCCGGGATATATGAAAAGAGCGGGGCCTCTGCCATATCGGTCCTTACTGAGGAGGATTTTTTTCAGGGCAGTATTGAGTACATCCCCCTTGTGAAAGAGTTTGCCGGACTGCCGGTCCTCAGGAAAGATTTCATCTTTGATGAATATCAGGTGTACGAGGCCAGGGCCTACGGAGCTGACGCAATCCTGCTTATAGCTGCAATGCTTAGCAGGTCACAGACTGAAGAATTCTTTCACCTCGCCGGAGAGCTTGGTCTTTCAGTCCTTTTTGAGGTTCGTCACTGGAAAGAACTTGACACAGCCCTCCTCATTGATGTCCCGGTCATCGGCATAAACAACCGTGACCTCAGGACACTGGAGATTAACCTCAACACAACCCTGGAACTCCTGAAGGATATTCCTGGGGAAAAGACCGTGGTAAGCGAGAGCGGAATAGAGAGACGTGAGGATCTGGATTTTCTTGCAAATACCCGTGTGGATGCATTTCTGGTTGGTACAGTCTTCATGAAGGCTGAGGATATAGGGCAGAAGGTTAAGGAGCTTTTCGGATGAATAAGGTATTTTCTGAGGTTAATCAAGATGTGGCTGAAAAGCTAAGCTCCAAGACCTGATTTCCTGTTTTGGACGAGCAGCTTGGGGCCATCTTTAAAGAGAATTTCTATTTTATTGATCTGAATTACAGATGAAACTATTCCGATCCCAAACTTGGGATGGTTTATTATCTCATTTTCTTTAAAACTTCCTTCTATCCTGTATTTTGTGGCATTGGCAAGATCACTATCTGTTAATCGGGCTATACACTCATCGTAATTTATTTCCTGAACTTTTACTTTTTGAAGGGAGTTTTTTGTCCTTATCCTCTTTTTTTTAGATGGTTTAGTGCGAAAATTGTGTTGTGAATTACAGGTATTACATTTAACTCTTTTGGGGGCATTAGCAACCATGGCAACAATTGTATGGCCTAATTCCAGTCTGCACTTTGTACACCATGCCTCAATATGTCCGCCTGCTGTATAATTATTTATCATAATTCTTTTCTTTTAAACCTTTTTACTCCAAAACAGATTAATCCTCTATATTACCCGTTATTTCAGATGTATCCCCGGATGGTTCCAGCTCAGTCTTCGTCGATTCAGCTCCTTCAGGGTCTTGAGAAGGCTCTTTAACGTTATTCTGGCGTCTCAGTCTTTTCTCTTCCTGTTTTTTCTGTCGTGACAATTCTTTTTTCCGCTTATTGTTCTTGTACATGGGAGAACGCATTGCCATAATTGCCTCACCTGATTAGTTAATTTTTCTAAACAACGATTATTAAAGTGGAAATTCAACAATCAAATTACTAAAGAGTGTTCAGAGTCAAAAATCGAGAAGCAAGAAGATTCAGTGGCTTATTGAAAAAGCAGGCCCCGTTACCCGGGGCCTGCTCTCCGGATTTACAGTTTTTCGATGTTTGTTGCCTTAGGGCCCTTATCGCCTTCAACGACATCAAAGCTTACTACGTCGCCTTCGGCCAGACTCTTGAAACCATCGCCCTGAATCTCGGAATAGTGCGCGAAAACATCGGCACCATCATCCTGGGTTATGAAACCGAACCCCTTGGACTCATTGAACCATTTTACAGTTCCGTTTGCCATACTGATTTACCTCCTTACTTAATACTTAATAAACCAAATCCCTGAGGAATCCAGTTCTTGATAAAAAAGGCCACAAAGCACAAAGTCTTTGTGGCCCTACTTGTGACAAAAACTCCTGAAACCTCTTATTCCTGAATGCTCTTAATTTTCCTCATTCAAGGATGACATCTTTTGTTCTGAAAAGTCAAGCGCCAATAACTTCCGGCAGCGATTCAGAGTAATTACTGAATTCATGGTCTCCTGATATTCCTTTCCGGGATCGGAGCCAGCCAATACTCAGTCTCCCGCCTGGACATCATATCCCGTCATACATTGGGATTAGAGGTAGCCATGCCCATGTTGCCGGAGTTGCCGGAGAACCCGATGTAGCCAAGAGTATCGAGGCCAATACAAGTGGTACAAAGCTCCTGAATCTTCATAAAAAAACGGCTCGGAAAAAGGACGGAAAAAGTAAGAAGGGATAGTGGAAAGGTGTGGGTTTATGTATACTTATAACTGTTCAGTCACGAATGAACATGATTTAATCCAGGATTATGCAAGGATACCGGTTTCTTCACATAATTTGGTGTTTCTTTAAATTTAAAAAATATAAGGCAATCAAAAACACAAGGTAACGATATGCCGAAAGCTATTTGGATAACAGGCCTGTCAGGAAGCGGCAAGAGTACGGTGGCTGAAGCCTTCAAAGAGAGACATCCTGAGTTTGTAATACTGAGGATGGACGAACTGAGGAAAATAGTTACCCCAAGTCCTTCCTATTCAGAGACTGAGAGGAAACTGGTGTACCGCTGCATTGTCTATACTGCAAAGCTCCTTACGGAGCTTGGTCATGATATTATAATTGATGCCACCGGAAATATGCGGAGGTGGCGCGATCTTGCAAGGAAGGTAATACCTGATTTTGCCGAGGTCTACCTGAAGTGCTCCATCTCGGAATGCCGGAGGAGGGAGAGGCTCAGAAGGGAGACCCATGGTGCACCAAGGAATATATATATAAAGGGCAAAAAGGGCTGGCCTGTCCCTGGTGTGACAGTACCCTATGAGGAACCGTTGAACCCTGAGGTGCTTATTGACTCAGAGGTTACAGATACTGAAGGAGCGGTCCGGATGATTGAAGCAGCCCTTAAATACCGCTGAACCTTATAGTGCCGAGGCCTTTCAGTTCAACAAGAAAGAGGATACTGTAATCATCCGGCCTTTTGTTGAATGCTATGTTTATCCCCCAGCACTGGGCTGAGTAGTTTGCACTGAGCTTCAGATCTTCAAGCCCTCCTCCCTTGGCATCGTACCAGAGGTCAGAACTCAGCGCCAGCCTGCTCGTTACAGGCAGGGAGATCCCTCCTCTGTAAAAGAGAATATCATCATCTTTTGAGTACCTCTGTCCAAATGAAAAGCCCACCCTGCCTGCCTGTAATGAGGCGCTGTAGTTGATCTGCTCAAAATCACCGGAGTTCGGGTTGTAAGAGGTGTCCAACTTGAAATTAAGGGGGTGGAACAAGGCGGCTTCAAGCCTTATGGGACCAAAGGGGTTATCTGCTGCGAGGATGTCATATAAGCCGGTCAGCCGCACAGAGGCTATCTGGCCGTTCCTGCCAAAGAGGTAATTCCTGAAGCCAAATTCAACTGCAGAAACCCTGCGATAGAGTTCTGTGCTGTCAAGCAGGGGAATATCGTTTTCAATAGGGGGAATAAACCTGTAGCTGATCTCAGGCTCAATGATATGGGTAAATGCAGGGTATCTTTTTCTGAGCCTTGTGTGGAGCCTTATGGTGTAGTCAAATGCCTCACGGCTTATGCTGTCGGGAAAATCATCCGAGTTGCTGATACTGTAAATGGTCTCTCTCAGGCCAATGACCTGGCTTAGCTGTATGGAGTCACCAATGGAATGGTATATCCTTGGATAGATATCAAACCGCTGAACTCTGAGGAGTTTTTTTGAGTAGAAATTGCTGAACGATGTTTTTAGTGAGAGGTATAATGGCCCCTTTTTCGAGGGATAGAGGGAAATGCCGGCTTCCGGGACCTTTTGCATAACATCTTCAGCAGATTCCTTAAGGTCCTGCCAGGCCCTTCCAAGGAGATAGGCCCTCCCTTTTTTGAAGGGATAAAATACCTCTGCAGTGGATTCGAGAAACCTGCGAGTCCTCACCTGCACCAGTTGACTGTATTCCTGATAGAAACTCCTGTCATTAACGTAATGTATATTCAAAAAACCGGAAAGCCCGTCCTTCCTGAAAAGCGTGTGCTTTCCCTTGAACTCAAAGAAATCCTTTCCCAGCATCCTGTCCCTCAGGTGATAGAGCCACCATTGTCCGGCCCCGGCCTTTTTCTCTATATAACGGTATTCAAGCCCCTCGCCGATGCCCCTCCTGGTGTACAAGTCAAAGTAGAGAGTCGCATCCCTGTTGTCAGCGAGTGCCAGGAACAGGGGCTGACGGTAGAAAAAACCCTTGTCACTTCTGAATCCCGGCTCAGGCACGAGGAGACCGGTCTTTCGTTCAGTATAAATAGGTGCCCACAGAAGTGGACTGTACAGGACCGGAAGACCTTTTATCCTGAAGAGCACGTTTTTTGCCTTCAGCCTGTCGCCAATTCTGATATCGGTCTTTTTGGAGCTGAAACACCATGCAGGCAAAGGCGCATCGCACGTTGTAAATGTGGCCTTTCTTATCACGTAGTTTTTCTCATCAAGACGCTCGATCTCTTCAGCCCTGATATGGTAATTATCCTTTTTGAAGAAGAGACGCGCGTTGTAGATAATGCCCCTCTTTGTTTCCATATTAATCTCAAGATTCTCTGCCTTTATAATGACCCACCTGTCTTCGTACCTTACATTCCCTGTGGCCCTGGCCTCTCCGGTCTTCTCCCTATAATCCGCTTTGTCAGCCTGAAGAAGGGCATCCAGCCTTCTTATCCGCACATTCCCCCTCAGGTGATAGACCTGCTGAGCTGCATCGTATGTCAGGAACTTTGCCTCAATGGAAGTTTCCACTTCTTCAGCACTGCAAAGGGCAGGGAAGAGGAAGAAGCCAATCAGTAATAATATAATTGCAAACTGTAGGTTTTTCATGTAGTTCTATGTGAGGGGTCAAGTCTCAACATTCAACATAACTGTTCATTTTGATTCTCTGAAAGAGAGGTGTCAGCGCTTATGTTAAATGTTGAGACCTGACCCCCTGCTATCTATGCTCTCTTAATTTAGCAAGAACGGCCTTCTCTCCCATTACCTCGCGTGTCTCCCCGACAGTATAGAAGGAGCCCGTCACAACAACAAGATCACCCTTGTGATAAAGCCCTCCAGCAAGTTTAATGGCTTCTTTTATATCCGGTGTGGCATAAAAAGAGGGGTCAGGTCTCAACATTTGACATAACTGTTCATTTTGATTCTCTGAAAGAGAGGTGTCAGCGCTTATGTCAAATGTTGAGACCTGACCCCTTGCTATTCTGAGCAGTGTCTCCGGTTTTTCAGATCTGCCGTAGGATGGGGAAGTAAATATGACTGCACGGGCAAGTGGCAGGAGGGGGTTGAGGATTTCTTTTATATCCTTGTCAGCCATTGCTCCGAAGATGAGTATCAGGTTGTCATAATTCCCTGTCCTGCATGATGACAGATATACATTGCTCAGGGTTTCTGACAGTGCAAGGGCTGCTTCGGGGTTGTGTGCTCCGTCCAATAGTATCGGTATTCCCTTAAGTTTGACAAGTTCGCACCTGCCCGGCCAGTATGTGCCGGACAGTCCTGAACGGATTACACCGGGGATATCATCAATAGGAGGACTGCAGGATTTCAGGACTATCTCCGATGCCTTGACTGCAACAGCACCGTTTATCGCCTGATAGGAACCTGTAAGGGGGGTGAAGAGACCCTTTATTTCAGTTGCGGGTTGCGGGTTGCGGGTTGCGGGTTGCGAGTTTAACCCGAAACTCATATAATCAAACCTCACCCCCGCTTGTGTCATCTCCTGTATCTCTGCCTTAAAATCATCGCCATATTTATATACAGCTACATTCTTCTCCTTTGCTGCTTTCAGGATAGTATTCAGGGCGTCCCCTGCCTGGGGTGCAAGCACAAGTGGGACTCCTCCTTTTATAATACCCGCCTTCTCATAGGCAATCTCCGGGAGGGTCTCGCCAAGGAAATCCCTGTGGTCCAACCCTACAGGGGTAATGATCGCAATATCAGGGCTTATAACATTTGTGGCATCGAACCTTCCGCCCATGCCTGTCTCGACTACAGCCCACTCCACCCCCTGCTCCCGAAAGTAAACTAATGCCATGGCAGTGACGAATTCAAAGAAGGTGGGATTTAAATCCCCGGCACTCTCTACCCGTTCCCTGATATTTTCGGCAAGTCTCAGGACGTCCTCTTCACTGATCATCTCACCATCAACCTGGATCCTTTCAGTGAAGCTCACAAGGTGTGGGGATGTGAAAGTCCCTGTTCTGATACCTGCCGCTTTCAGCATAGAGGCGATCATGGATACTGTTGAGCCCTTGCCGTTTGTGCCGGCAACATGAACAGCATGGTATGCACTTTGAGGATTGCCTGTAAGGGAGAAGAGTTTCCCCGGATTTTCAAGTCCTAACTTTATCCCCTGATGTCTGAGGCCGTAAAGATACTCGAGGGTCTCTCTGTAACTCATTGCAGAAGCTTAAGAATCCTGAAAATAGTCTCTCTCAAGTCCTTTCTGCTGACGATCATATCTATAAGGCCATGACCTATGAGAAACTCTGCCCGCTGAAAGTCAGGTGGCAACTGCTGTTTTATTGTCTGCTCTATCACCCTGGGGCCGGCAAAACCGATGAGGCTCCTTGGTTCAGCGATAATGATATCTCCAAGCATTGCAAAACTCGCGCTTACACCACCAAAAGTGGGGTCAGTGAGGACCGATATGTATGGCACTCCTCTGTCTTTAAGCCTGCCGATGGCGGCAGAGACCTTTGCCATCTGCATTAACGAAAACATCCCTTCCTGCATCCTGGCACCACCTGAGGCAGAGACTACAATAAGGGGTATCTGTTTTGCAAGGGCAAGTTCTGCCGTCCTTGTCACCTTCTCACCAACAACGGAACCCATGCTGCCACCCATAAAAGAAAAGTCCATAATAGCAATCGCAACAGGGGTCCCCTTTATCTGCATCTCTCCACTGATAATTGCATCATTAAGCCCACTCTTCCCCCGGTTTTTCGCCAGCCTTTCACTATAGGGAATGCTGTCTTTAAACTTCAGAGGGTCTGAGGAGGCAAGGTCAGGGTCCATCTCCTGAAAAGAGCCGCTGTCTACAAGGAGTTTTAACCGCTCCATAGCGCTTATACGGAAATGGTAGTTGCACTTGGGGCACACCTTGAGGTTTCTTTCAACCTCTTTGAGGTATATAATCTCTTTGCAGTTGTCGCACTTTACCCAGAGCCCTTCGGGAATCTTTACCTTCCGGTCCGCCTTCTCTTCTTTTGTTCTTTTAAACCACGCCATAGTTAGTCAAACTATCATTTGCCATTTGCTATTTACCAATGGGGCTGTTTAACGAAAGACGAGCAGCCATTTAGTGATTTATTTCCCATAGGTTGATCGGTTATTGAGAAATGACAAAAAGTAAATGACAAATGGTAATTACTTTTCATATCGCCCTTCTCAGTGACTTCAGATAGCTCTTCAGCCCCTTTTCATTTTCGTTGATCATCTTTACAATGGAGCTTCCAATAATCACACCATCCGCAATCTCCGCAACTGCCTCTGCATCCTCGGGTCTCTTCACCCCAAAGCCGACGGCAACAGGCTTTCCGGATACGGACTTAATCTTCCTGATCATCCTTCTCATAGTATTATCTATAGTAAGACCGGCACCTGTAATGCCTGTTATTGAGACATAATATATAAAACCTGTTGATTCACGGCTGATCAGCTTTATCCTTTCATCGGTTGAGGTTGGAGCAAGCAGGAATATGGTTGAAATTTCTTTGGTCCGTGCAAGTCTGATGAGGTCTTTGGCCTCGTCAGTGGGCAGGTCAGGCACTATCAGCCCGTCAACTCCTGAGCCGGATGCATCGTCTATAAAGGATGCAAGTCCATATTTGAAGACAGGATTAAAATAAGTCATAAGGACTATGGGAACAGAGGTCTTTCCCCTGAGTCTCCTGACAGCCCCAAGAACCTTTCTGAGCGTTACCCCCCGCTTAATCGCCCTCTCTGCAGCCATCTGTATAGTGGGCCCGTCTGCAAGAGGGTCGGAAAATGGGACCCCAAGCTCTATAATGTCAGCACCACACTCCTCAAGCAAAAGCACAAGCTCTTCCGTCTTTTTCAGTGATGGATCCCCTGTCATTATATAGGGAATAAATGCTTTTTTGCCCCCCTGCTTTAAATCATCAAAAAGCCTCTCTATTCTGCCCATGACTCATTTTCTCCTTGTACTTATATAAGGACCACCTCAGGAAAAACCCTGCACGCTGTTTTACATAATAAAAAATATTATAGCACAGTTTCCTGATATTTGACTTTTCCGGCAAGGGTTGACTATTTTAACTAATTACTTCATTAAAGGGGGGCTTCGGCGGGGTCAAATGCAGAAGTTTTTATGAATTCCATACTATTAAAAAAGGGGGGATGAAAATGATCAAAAATCTCACTGCCAAAGGGCTTTCCATTGAATCGGACAGTTTTCAGGTCATAGAGGGGCTTTTGAAAGGCAGGAGTTTTTCCGCAGAGGAACTCCAGGTGGTTATGCGCGTTATCCATGCCACGGGAGACCCCCAGTATGAAGAACTGATGGAGTTCCATCCCGGTGCAATAGAGGCTGCTCTAAAGGCCATTAAAGAGGGCCGGGACATCCTTGTTGATGTTAAGATGGCAGAGTCAGGGATCAGCAGGAAGATACTGGAGGAGTTTGGGGGGAAGACTATCTGCCTGATATCAGACAATGATGTAATTGAGGCTGCAAAGGCTGAGGGCAAGACAAGGGCTGAGGTAGCGATGGAAAAGGCGGTGGAATCAGGATGCGGGATTGGTATTGTTGCCATTGGAAATGCACCAACAGCACTTATGAAGATAATGGAGATGGTTGACAACGGTCTTTTCATGCCGGACCTTATAATAGGTGTTCCTGTTGGCTTTATTATGGCGGAAGAGTCCAAGACCGAACTTATGAAGAGGGATTATCCCTTTATCAGCTGCAGAGGCAGAAAAGGTGGAAGTTCAGTTGCTGTAGCAGCGCTCAATGCCCTTTTGAGGATAGCCTGGAGTAATACCCCGGCTTAAATCTCCTTACGCAAGGTCATCAATTCAGTGCCAATCCTATTTGACAATAATAGATCTAATCTGTTTCAATAAAAACCGTCAGTGTATGAACTTTTCCTCGCTGGCACAGATGGATGTGAGGAAGAGGGGTGAAAATCCCCCGCTGCCCCGCAGCCGTGAAGGGAACGAAAGCCCGTACAGGAAGCAAGTAACGATGCCTCTTGTAAAAACCACTGGGATAACGAGTTGAACGGTTCAAACCGTTCGAACGTTTCCCGGGAAGGTGGGTAAGTAGGAATCAGAGTCAGTTTAACTCGCAACCCGAGTTTGCAGCTAACTGTCTCATTGCCCTGAGCCGGAACACCTGTCCATCTGCAAATACCTCGCGGGAGGTGAGCACATGAAGATGGGTTTATCCGCCTTTAGTGTCTTTCCCCATAATCCCCCATAGTTAGACTGTTTACTCTTTGTTTTCTTAGAGTTAGTGGTGAACAGTCCTGTAAATCTATGGAGGAAAAATATGCAAAACAGGTCCCTCTCAGTCTGTCTACAAGGGTGAAAAACAGATGAATCATCTCTTTGAATCAGGTCTGTTTGATACGGAAACCGTAAGCAGGACCGGTACCGGAACAGACGATGCAGGTTCATTCATTGTCTCGGTTTCTGCAGAACCTGTTGAAGGAGCGCTGACACTATTTGCAGGGTATCTCTCGGAACCCGGGGCGGAAAGGAGGAATGAGACACTGAACCTGGGTTTCAACCTTGTATTGCCCTTCCTTGAAAACCTGAGGATAGACGGGGAGTACATGAAGGCAATAAAGAGGGAGAGATATTCAGGAGCCGACAGGGAGTTTAAGGAAGGAGTGCTGTCTGTGGCCGCAGCCTACGAGTTTGTATTGAGGAAAAGAGAGGTAATAGGTGGAGGGCTGTTTGAAGAAAGGAAGGCACATATCCTTTCAGAACCCCTGGAGGTTTCACTGAGGTATGAGTACTTTGACGATAACGGACTTGCAGCCAGTGTAGACGCATGGAGTGTTAAAAACCGTTACAGTGCTGGAGCAAGGTACAGTTTTTACAATGAGGAGGCATCCGGACGGAATGCATTTCTGTCAGTTGAGTACAGACGAACCGGGTTGAGAGTTGACAGTCCGGCAGATATGGAAAAAGACGATGACGAGATTTATGCAAGAATGGGAGTTAACTTTTAAAATTAAACCGGATCTAAACGCGGAGGTTAAATAATGAGTACCCGATATACACTGTTTACCGTAACATCCCTGACAATATTTATGCTGTTTGCCTTTAGCGGCAATGTTTTTGCCATGCTTAAGACCATGACGTTAAAGAAAGATCCGGCAATAGTCGTTGCCGCCTTTGGTACTACAACAAGGGCACAGGTAACCTATGATTTCTTTGACGAACAACTGAAAAAAGAACTGCCGGCAAAATACAGAAACTATGAGATACGCTGGGCATTCACTTCAGAGATAGTCCGTGAGAGGGCCAACAGGAAGTTCAAAAAGGCCGGAATTAAAAAGAGATACCTCAGCCTTGCACAGGTCATATCAAACCTTGAGGACGAGGGTTACAGGAAGATAGTGGTTCAGCCGTTGCATATCTTTCCGGGTATAGAGTATGAAAGTGTACTCGGTATGGTTGAAGGATTGAGAGAGGCTTTTAAAGACTTCAACCTGAGAATCGAGGTAGGAAAACCACTACTGCAGTACTGGGGGAGTATGGCTTCAGTAATAGAGATATTAAAGCCTGATTTACTCACACCACAGCAAGGTTGTAATGTCCTCACCTCTCATGGGACAGAAAAGACAAATGAAGGGGATAATCTAACCTATCTTGGCCTTGACGGGAGGTTATCCCAGGAGTTTAGCAATACCTTCCTGGGAAGTGTTGAAGGAATAGCATCCAGGGAATCAGCCCTTGCAAGGGCAAAGGCCTGCAAAGCAAAAACGGTGAAGTTCATTCCTTTCATGTACGTTGCCGGCAATCATGTTATGAACGACATAATGGGCTCAGAAGCCAAAAAAAATGGAGAACTTTCATGGTCCCTTGAGATGAAAAAGGCAGGGTTCAGGACTGAAGCAACTACTATTGTTTACAAGGGGAAGGAATACTATAAGGGACTCGGTTTTTACCCTGAAATAAACAGGATGTACATTGAAGGTATTATCGGAATGCTGAAGAAGTTTGAGTTCTAATCATGTCCGGACTTGATTCAAGAACGCTCCGGCTTATGCGCAAGATACACAGATGGGGCGGCCTGCTGTTGGCCGCCTTCATCATTTTCTACTGTATTACCGGGATATTGCTTAACCATAGGGAATTTTTTGACTATTTTGTCCTCAGGAAAAAGACCGAGTATAAGGTCCCGTCCTCCGACATTGAATTGATGAAGTCGTTTGTAGAGTTTTACAAAAAGCAGATAAACAGGAGCGATGACCCGGTAGTAATAAGGATACGCAAGGAAAAAACCATAGAGTTCCTCTATGGTTTTCACGGAAAGACGACTTATATTATCAACCCCGAAAAAGGAACAATGGAGAAGATAGAAAAACATCCGCAGCAGCCTTTTGGCTGGCTGGATAACCTGCATAAGACATTCAAGACCAGTATGTTCTGGCTCTTCCTTTCTGACCTGGCATCTGTGGGTATCCTGGTAGTGACGATATCAGGTCTGGTAATTCTCAGGTATCGTATGCTTGACTATATCATGGTATTCGGGGGGGTCTTAATCCTGATAGCAGGAGCGTTGTTGTCATAATGAAAAACTCGACGGTAGAGGATAAAACTGCATTAAACGTAGAGGGGCTTGTAAAAAAATATGGGAAGGAAAAAGCCCTCAAGGGTGTCAGCTTTAAAATAGAGGGTGGAGATTTCCTGGGCCTTCTTGGTCCAAACGGTGCTGGAAAAACCACTACTATCAAGATACTTACAGGGCTTACAAAACTCACGGAAGGAGGAGTTTATTACTACGGCAGAGACTTTTCAAGTCATCCCGGAGAGGCCAAGAGGGTTATAGGAATGGTTCCGCAGCAGAGCAATCTGGACAGGGACCTCACGGCCTTTCAGAACCTCTACCTCCACACCATCCTGCACGGCATCCCGAAACCCTTACGAAAAGAAAAGATTGATGAGGCCCTTGAGTTTGCGGGCCTCAGGGAATACAGGGACCGTCAGGTCAAGACCTTCTCCGGAGGTATGCGCAGGAGGCTCGTTATTGTGAGGGCGCTCCTTCATGAGCCCCGGATACTCTTCCTTGACGAACCCACTGTCGGTCTTGACCCGCAGATAAGGCGTACACTCTGGGAGCTTATCCTGAAGGTGAATCAGGTAAAGGGGACAGCCATACTCCTTACCACTCATTATATCGAAGAAGCAGAAAAACTCTGTGGCAGGGTCCTGATTATAAACAGGGGCAGGATTATTGCCGAAGGCCCCCCTGATGACCTCAAAAAGGATATTGGCGGGTATGTGCTTGAGATATTCCTTGAGGACAGGATTGAGGAGGAGTTTTTCTCCTCAAGGGAAGATGCCCTGGAGAGACTGAAAGAGTACGACCATTCATGCAAAGTCAGGGAGGTTACGCTTGAGGATGTCTTCCTGAAACTCACGGGAAGGAGGATTAATGTTTAACGGGTTCAAAGGAGTTCTTTACAGGGAACTGAGTGTCTTCCGCACAAGGGCAAAGAAGCAGATACTGGCCTCCTCTCTTTCTCCGCTCCTGTACCTGATAGCCTTTGGCTGGAGTTTCGGCAAGGGGGTGAGCGTGGATGGGCTCCCCTATATCACTTTCCTTATCCCCGGACTGATCACCATGAGTAGTCTGAACCAGAGTTACGGAATTGCACAGGAGCTGAATATCACCAGGTTCTACTTCCATGTCTTTGACGAATTTCTTATCGCCCCCATATCTCACACGGAGATTGTGCTTGGAGAGGCAGCGTATGGAATGTTCAAGGGGCTGCTAAGCACAATACTTATCTTTGTCTATGCCCTTCTTTTTGGGGTAAAACTGATCTTCAACCCGATATTTTTCTTGGCAATATTACTTCACACCTTTCTCTTTGCAGCTCTGGGCATAACAATAGCAATGATTGTGCGCGACCATGGGACCCAGGCAATGGTAAATACCTTTGTGATAACCCCAATGATATTTCTGTCCGGAACCTTTTTCCCGGTGGACAAACTGCCGTATATCTTTAAAGTGCTTGTGTATGCCCTGCCCCTTACATATTCTACAAAAGTAATAAGGGCATCACTGACAGGCGGGGAGATTAACCCCGTCTTTGTCTCGCTGATAGTAATGTTTGCAGCACTCTTCTTTTATACAGCTCTATGGGCCGTGCGGAGGGTGGAGGCTTGAGGACAAAGGACAGAGGACAGAGGGCCGGCAAAAGGGGGATTGCCGGGGTGGCGGCTGAAAGATGACTGATCTGAAGAGAATAAACCTTGCCATAACCGTCAGTGTATTCCTGCTGGTGGTCATTACAGTCCTTGCAGTCTCAAAAGGTGCAGTGGAAATACACCTGCTGGAGATGACAGCGGTGGAGAGGGACATACTCTTTTATGTAAGGATACCCCGTGTCCTGCTTGCAGGACTTGTGGGTGCCTCCCTGGTTTTGAGTGGAACCCTTTTTCAGTATGTTATGAAAAACCCGCTTGCCGATTCATTTACAACAGGGGTCTCTGCATCCTCTGCAATGGGTGCAGTTGTGGCAATCATGCTCGGGTTTGGGGCCATCTTGCCGCTGTTTGCCCTGGCCGGAGGTCTTACAGGATTATTGGCGGTGTACAAGATATCATCTGTAAGGGGAAGGGTTCAACCTATTACAATGCTCCTTGCCGGCATAGTAATAAGCACCTTTGCCTCTGCCGTTATCAGTCTGATGAAGTTTATGAGTGACGATGCAGTCAGTTCCATAATCTTCTGGCTCATGGGCGGGTTTCAGTCTGCCTCCCTGGGCAAGGTGATGATACTTGCGGGGGTCCTCCTGATATCCTTTCTTGTGATCAGGAAGGACTACCTCAGCCTTGATATCATCTGTTTTGACGACACAACTGCATCCTCAAGCGGAGTGAATGTGGCGCGTCTGAGGCGGAAGGCATTCTTTATTGCCGCCCTGCTTACTGCCTTCAGTGTCGGATATGCCGGAATCATAGGGTTTGTAGGCCTTGTAGTGCCCCATGTTGTGAGGCTTCTGAAGTATGTAAAGGCGGCAGAGCTGATACCGTTGAGCCTCCTCTGCGGTGCATTCTTCATGATCCTCAATGACCTTATTGCAAGGACCGTTCTTTCCGGGGGACAGGAGCTGCCTGTCGGGATAATCACATCCTCAATAGGGGGTATCTTCTTCCTCTACCTCCTTATAAAGAGAAAGAAGGAGCTTTTCTATTTTGATTAAGCTTGAAGGGATACGGGCAAGACAGGGTGATTTTCTGCTCAGTGCGGAAAGGGTTACACTAAAGGAGGGAGACTTTGTGGCCGTCCTTGGAAATAACGGAAGCGGCAAGTCGACCTTCCTCTCCGTGCTTGCAGGGCTGAATAAGTTTGAGGGCAAATATCTGCTTGAAGAGAGGGAGTTTCAGGAAATCCCGACAACTGAAAGGCATGGCCTTATCAGCCTGCTGCCGCAGATGACCACCCTGAACATGCCCTTTGATGTCTTTTATGTGGTACTTACAGGCAGGTTTATCCATACAAACGGCTTGAGCTATACAGATGCAGACCTTGAGGCAACGGAGAGGGCGATGACAGAGCTCGATATCATGCACCTGAGGGATAGGCAGTTCAACGAGCTCTCAGGCGGTGAAAAACAGCGTGTGCTTCTTGCAAGGACCATCAACAAAAACACCAGGGTTATACTGCTTGATGAACCGCTGAGCGGTATAGACATTCTGCACCAGCACGACTCCATAAGGCTCCTCAAGGAGCTGAGCAGGAAGAAACTCGTTATAGTTGTAATACACGATATATCCCTTGCACTGAGGGAGTTTGAAAGGTTTCTCTTCTTTACAGGCGGAGACCTCTCTTATGAGGCAAGAAGCCATGAGATTCAGGAAGACAGGCTCTCCGAAATCTTTGGGGTGCGTATCAATTTTTTAAGACATGATAAAGGTATATTCGTATACACGGAGGGAAAATGAGAAGAATCAGGGATTCAAAATTCAGGCTGTGGTTTTTTTGTATTGTTTTAATTACTGTATCATCAGTGGCCCTTATAAAAACACCTCCTGCATATGCATACGGAAGGATAGTGGTGCTTTATGCTGCTGCAAGCCCTATACTTAAAGAGCTCGGGGTCGGGAACAGGGTGGTAGGTATTACCAGGACGGATAAAACCTTTGATGATGCCGTTAAAGTCGGCTCACACCTGGAGCCGAACCTTGAGTTGATAAATGCCCTCGCGCCTGACCTTATTGTGGCCGGCTCTGTAAGGGCTTTCCCCAGGTTGATGGCAGAGAGGGTCAAGGCGGATGTCTTTTATTACGACCCAAGAAGTCTTGAAGATATCCTTGTAAAAATAACGGATCTCGGCAGACTCCTTGGAAAGGAACAGGAGGCAGCGGGCCTTGTGAAGAGGTTGAGGGAGAAGCTGTCTTCAGTAACAGCCCCGTCTAAAAGACCCACTGTGATATATGAGATCAGTTCAAAGTCACTCAGGGTGGCTGGCGGCAGGAGTATAATTACATCCATCATAGAGGCGGCAGGGGGAGTCAATGCCGTAAAGGTTCAAAAAAAGCATGTCCTTCTCTCCCCTGAAAAGGTGCTGGAATTAAACCCTGATTTTTACATCTATCAGGTAGGCCCCATGAACAGGAATCCGGAGCCCCCCCTGAAAAGGCCCTTTTTCAGGTCTCTTCACAGTAAGGTAGTCGAGGTTCCGGAGCTTAAGTTTGCAAGGCCCGGCATCAATGCATTTGAGGCTGTAATAGACCTTAATAAAATTTTTCGTGGAGAAGATAATGAGTAATACCGTCTATTCGATCGGGCTTGGTCCGGGAAACCCCGAACTCATGACGGTCAAGGCAAGAAGGATACTTGAGGAGTCGGATATTGTGGTGGTACCCCAATCCGACAAGACCGGAAGGAGCGTGGCAAGGGATATTATCCTCCATTACATAGACCCCTCAAAGATCCTGATGTATTACTTCCCGATGAACAATGACAGGGAGGACCTGGAGAAGAGGTATACCGAGCTGGCCCGGAAGATAAAGGGGCTGATAGAAGCGGGTAAAGTGGTATCATATGTGACAATGGGTGACCCGACCATATTCAGCACATCAAATTATATTACCGAAAAGCTGAGGGCAGTAGAAGTGGAAGTAAAGCACGTCCCCGGTATAAGCTCCATAAACGCTGCATCAACAATGCTTGGGCTGCCTTTGTGCGTCAAAGGAGAGCACTTTGGTGTTTATGAGATGCCTATGGAGGTTGATGAGGCAGTGAAACTTATCAGGAGGCATCCGACCACGGTCTTTATGAAGGTGAACAGAAAACTGCCTGTGCTCGTTGAGGCTGTCAGGATAGCGGTGCCTGAAAGGGCTTATCTTGCCCGCAGGATAGGTCTTGACGAGGAGATTTTCTATGATATGCTCAACTGTTCACCTCCACCAGATGCTGCGTATCTGTCGGTTGCAGTGATAAGGAGGGGGCGATTGGCTGGATAGGTTAGGTTGAATTGAACTATAACGTGGAGTAAAGAGATAAACGGTTGTTGGAAGGGATATGACAGACTCTTCACTCATTCTCGTCCCGGCATCCAGCCGGGACTCCGAGGTAAGTATCACGATTCACCCTCCAGGTGAAGACTTTGTGATACTTAAAACCGTTCAGAGTCTATCAAATCCCTTCCTTCCTTTGTTTGACGCTCTTTACCGCTGCAGCCGGAAAAACTTGATGAATATGATGATATGAGAAAGGGGTTTACAACTGGTGCTGCTGCTACCGCAGCAGCAAAGGCAGCGGCAATACTGCTGGTCGGAAGTCAGGGCCGGAGGCTTACGGGATTTGTAGAGATTCAACTCCCTGTCGGCAAAAGAGTCTGCCTTAAAATCCACAACTCTGAACTCTTAACTCCTAACTTTGAACTCATAGCCCGGGCATCGGTTATCAAGGATGCAGGCGACGACCCTGATGTTACAAACGGGATGGAGATAATTGCAGAGGTAAAAAAACTTGACCATACAGGTGATATAGTGATAAAAGGTGGTGAGGGTGTTGGTGTGGTAACAAAACCCGGATTACAGATCCCGGTGGGTGAGGCGGCAATTAACCCCGTGCCGATAGAGATGATAAAAAAGGCGGTTAGGGACGTGCTGCCAAAGGGCGGGATAGCGATTGAGATATCAGTGCCGCGTGGCAGGGAGGTTGCAGGGAAGACCTTTAATCAGAGGCTGGGTATTGTGGGTGGAATATCGATAATCGGCACAACAGGCATAGTAGAGCCCATGAGTCTTGAGGCCCTCAAGGCAACCATAAGGTGTGAGATAGATGTGGCACGGGAGGAGATCAGAAGCGCTTCTTCCGCCCTTTTTCTTGCACCCGGCAAGATCGGAGAAAATGCCCTAAAAAGGCTCTTTGGTGATATAAGGGTTGTCCAGATGAGTAACTACGTGGGGTTTGCACTTGAGTATGCCAGGGAAAAGGGTATGGATGATATTGTCATTGGCGGTCATCCGGGAAAGCTTGCCAAGATAATGATGGGCTATTTTGACACCCATTCAGGAAACTCTCCGCAGGCCACCGGATTTGTAGCTGAATTCCTGGGTCTGAACAGTGAGTTTAATACTGTTGAGGAGATTATTCAATCAGTTCAAAAGGTGTCAGGTTCGGGACAGACCTTTTTTGACCTTGCCGCAGGTATTGCTGAGGCAGTAAGGGGCAGGTTTGGTTTCAGGACGGTTGAGGTATGTCTCTTTGATATGAAAAAAGGGCTGACAGGCAGGGGGAAATGCACAGGATAACGGTAATAAGCGCAGGGCCGGGAGGCAGGGGATACATTACAGCCATTGCTTTGCAGAAGGCAGGGCAATGCGATGTAATAATAGGCACGGAGCAGCAGGTAGCTACAGCAGGTCATACTCCAGGGCAGACCGTCTACAGGGAAAGCTCCATAGAGGGGATAATGAGACTGATAGCGCGGCACAAGGGCCGGCGTGTCGGGGTGCTCGTTACCGGAGATGCAGGGATTTACAGCCTTGCGCAGAAGATAATCGAAAGGTTCGGCAAAGAGGCTGTTGAGGAGATAATTCCCGGGGTATCAAGTATCCAGGTGGCCTTTGCAAGGGTCAGGGAGCCCTGGCTCAATGTGCGGGTCTTTTCATTTCATGGGAGACCGCTTGAAGGGCTTGAGGATATTTTAAGCTGTGACAGGGTGGCAGTCCTGTGTGACCGGGAGAATACTGCAAAGGCAGTGCTCTTTGCCCTGACAGGACCGGGCCTCTTTGATGAGGCACGGAGCGTCTATGTATGCCGGGACCTGACAATGGAGGAAGAAAGGGTGTTGGAGGTAAGAAGCCTTGAGGATATAGAGGGCATTGAGACAGGGAGAAGGGAGATTGTCCTGTTGATTAAAAAACCCGGATCCGGAGATAAAAGGTTATAGGAAGGGACATGATAGACTCTTCACTCATTCTCGTCCCGGCATCCGGTCGGGACTCCGAGGAAATTTTGCAATTCACCATCCGGGTGAATTTACTGCGAAATTTTTGAACCCGTTCAGAGTCTATCATATCCCTTCCTTCCCTTGTTTGCCGCTTTTTATCGCTGCATCGGGAAAAACTTTATAATTGCATTCTGATATTTTATGAAGACAGCCACAATAGCAATAACTGAAAAAGGTGCTGAGACGGCCCTGAAGATCGCCTCAGCTACAGGGGCGGACCTGCACCTGTGGAGAGAATGTCTGAACGGGAAGGCGCTTGCGGGGATTGGAGACAAGGCCGTCACTTTTAAGGGCCTGTCAGCTCATGTAAGCAGGATATTTCATGAATATGAGGGGTTGATCTTTGTCATGTCCCTCGGCATAGTGAACAGGGTTATAGCCCCAATGATAAAGAGCAAATATACAGACCCGGCCGTAGTGTGCCATGACGAGGTCGGCAGGTTTGTGATAAGCGTCCTCTCAGGTCATGAGGGTGGTGCAAACGGACTTGCCTTCAATGTGAGCTCGGTTACAGGGGCAGAGCCTGTTGTTACCACGGCAACAGAGGCAAACAGGCTGTATACCTGCGGGGTTGGTTGCAGGAGGGGGGCGCGGGCAGGTGAGATAATAAACGCCATTAAAGAGGCCTGCAAAATGGCCGGCATCTCAGTGGATGAAATAAGGTGTCTTGCCTCGGCATGGGTCAAGAGTGACGAGCCGGGGCTGCTTGAGGCTGCGAGGGAACTTGGGTTCTATCTCAGGTTTATACCCGAGTGGATGATCAGGGATTATTACGAAAAAAACCCGCTAAGTGAGAGGTCGGAATTTGTACATGAAAGTATTGGTGTCTACGGTGTTTCAGAGCCATGCGCCATGGTATCGGGCAGGAACACGGCTCCTGTTTTGAGGAAGACCAATTTTGGAGGGATAACTGTTGCGATAGCAAGAGAGCGGTTTTACAGGGATTTAATAAATATGGAAGTTAAAAAGACAGGTGAGCTGGAAGGCAGGATTCTGCTCCTTGGCGGCACCACTGAGGCAACAGAGGTGGCCGGGGAACTGGCAGAAGAGGGTAAGGAGTTCTTTATAACTACTGCCACAGAATACGGCCGTGACCTCTTTGCAGAGAGGTTCGGCAGCAGGGTGATAAGGGAGAGGTTCAGTGAGGAATCCCTCCGTAAGTTCATAGGGGAGAAGGGAATAGAGACGGTGATTGACTGCACACATCCCTATGCAGAGCTTATTACCGGACTGGCAAAAAGGGTGTGTGAGGCAGAAGGGATAGAATACATATCGGGAATGAGGGATTTGGAGCAGATGGTAACGATTGATTATGAACGGATAAGGACAGTTGCTTCTGTTGAAGACGGAGCAAAAGAGATTATGGCGCTCGGGATTAAAAGACCCCTTTTTACCACAGGAAGTAAAGACCTTGGGTTTACCAATATACTGAAGGGCAGGGATGTCTTTGTCCGGGTATTGCCGTATGAGGATTCTGTCAGGGCCTGTCTTGGCGCCGGGGTGAGGAGGCAGCAGATCATTGCCATGCAGGGTCCCTTTTCTGCTGAATTAAATATTGCACTTATAAGGCAGTACGATATAGACTGTCTGGTGACCAAGAGAACCGGCAGTGCGGGTGGTTTTTATGAGAAGATCGAGGCGGCAAGGGAGTGCGGAATATGGGTTGTGGTGGTTGAAAACAGCAAAGTGACGGAGATGAGATAATGTCTAAAGTATATTTTGTAGGTGCAGGTCCCGGAGACCCTGAACTCATGACACTAAAGGGCAGGAGGCTTCTGGAGGAAGCTCAACTGGTCATCTTTGCCGGAAGCCTTGTGAATCACGAGATCGTTAAGGGTTTAAGTGCTGAGGTCCATGATTCCTCAGGTATGTCCCTTGATGAGATAATAGACCGTATAAACAGGGCTGTTAAAGAAGGCAAATCAGTAGTCAGGCTGCACACGGGTGATCCCGCCTTCTACAGCGCCATATCAGAGCAGATAGAGAGGCTGCGGGCACTGGGCATAGAGTATGAGGTTGTCCCCGGCGTATCTTCCGCCAGTGCAGGGGCTGCTGTCTTGGGACAGGAGCTGACAATCCCCGAGGTAAGCCAGACCGTTATCATTACACGGCTTGAGGGGAGGACCCCCGTGCCTGAAACAGAGAGGCTGCGGGACCTTGCTGCACACAGGACAACAATGGTGATATTTTTGAGTGTCTCCATGATAGAGCGGGTGAAGGATGAGCTGCTGCACGGCTATTCTGAGGATACGCCGGTTGCAGTAGTTGAGAAGGCATCCTGGCCTGAAGAGAGGGTTTTTCATGGCACACTCGGTGAGATCGTCAGGATAGTGAGTGATGCAGGCATTAAAAAGACAGCCCTTATCTTTGTCGGAGAGGCCCTCAGGGCATCCAGGAATACCACAGGCAGGGAATCAAGGTTGTATAATAAGGACTTCAGTCATGAATACAGGAAATAAAGGCAGGCTTTCTGTAGTGGGGATAGGCCCCGGAGACCCTGATCACATCACGCCTGCCGCACTCAGGGTGATCAGGGACTCTGAAGTGATCGTGGGATACACAACCTATATCGACTTGATAAGGGGGTTGATCAAGGATAAGGAGATTATTACTGCGGGCATGACCCAGGAGGTTCAGAGGTGCAGGAAGGCCATAGAGACCGCCTCCCAAGGCAGGGCAGTTGCCGTGATATGCAGTGGTGACCCCGGGATTTACGCCATGGCCGGGCTGGTGTTTGAGTTGATTGAAAAAGGGCTGCAGGTTGAAGGCGGCAGCTCGGATCAGGAGTTGGCCCCGGAAACCGGCACCACGGAATTTGATATTGAAGTCATCCCCGGAATACCTGCACTGTCGTCATGTGCCTCAAGACTCGGAGCCCCGCTGATGCATGATTTTGCCTCAATAAGCCTGTCGGACAGGCTTACTCCCTGGGAGAAGATCGAGAGCAGGCTCCATGCCGCAGCAGGAGCGGACTTTGTCATTGTGATCTATAACCCCAAGAGCAGGGGCAGAAAGGACCACCTTGAGAGGGCAATCGGAATTATTGCTAAATACAGAAAGAGTGACACACCTGTAGGAATTGTGAAGGCTGCCATGAGGGAAGAGGAGAAGATAATCGTCACCACCCTCGGCAGTGTGCCGTTTGAGGAGGTCGATATGCAGAGCACGGTTATTATTGGAAACAACAGGACCTTTATCCGGGATGGCCGTATTGTGACCCCGCGCGGGTATGGGGATAAATATGAATTAGGGAGTTGAGGACGCAAAGAACATAGCGCATAGCGCATAGTGCAAAGCGTGTAGGACGCGGGATGCCTTATGCTTTGTCTTTAACGCTATGCTCTTTGTGCTTTTCATCTTTAAAAAGGTAATCGAGAGGCAAAAGAAAAGATTTTGAGCTTCACGATGCCTTCAAGATAGACTCAAGATAAGAAACAGAAAAGAAGATAGTTTAGTTTTAAAAATCGTGAGTAATCTTGAGGTAATCGAGAGGCTGAAAAAGAAGTTTTTGTAGCTTTACAAGGTCTTTTTAATAGACTCAAGACAGGGATTTGCAAGGAGTGAGAAGGAACGCTGAGCTATAAAGATAAATCTAAATAAACAGGAGGCAGGTGAATGACTCAGATTGAACTTGCAGGAAGAGGAGAAATTACAGAAGAGATCAAGAAAGTCGCATCTGGGGAAGGCATAGATGCCGAAGTTATAAGAAGAAGGGTCTCGGCCGGCCGGATAGTAATTCCAGCCAATAAAAACCGTTCCATCCGGGTTGTGGGTATCGGCAAGGGACTGAGGACCAAGGTGAATGCTTCCATCGGGACATCAACAGACATTGCAGACATCAATATGGAGGTTGAAAAGGCAAGGGTTGCTGAAAAATACGGTGCTGACACACTCATGGACCTGAGCGTAGGCGGTGATATAGCAGGGATAAGAGGCGCTGTGATGGATGCAGTAACCCTTCCAATCGGGACAGTGCCACTTTACGAGGCCTTTTCCATGGCAATTGAAAAATACGGGGCTGCCGTAGAGATGCCGGCAGAGCTGCTCTTTGAGATTATGGAAAAGCAGTGCGAGGAAGGGGTTGCCTTTATGGCAATACACTGCGGCATTAACAGAAGGACTGTTGAAATGCTGCGCAAACAGCATTACCGGTACGGCGGGCTCGTCTCAAAGGGCGGCTCATACATGGTTGCGTGGATGGAGCATAACAACATGGAAAACCCCCTTTACGAACACTTTGACCGCGTGGTAGAGATAATGAAGAAACACGATGTGGTGCTGAGCCTTGGAAACGGTTTCAGGGCAGGCGCCATCCATGACTCTACAGACAGGGTCCAGATTCAGGAACTGCTTATAAACTGCGAACTTGCCGAGACCGGCAGGGAGATGGGATGCCAGACAATGGTTGAAGGACCGGGGCATATCCCGATAGACGAGATAGAGGCAAATATCATCCTGCAGAAGAGGATGTCAGGAGAGGCCCCTTTTTACATGCTCGGGCCGATAACAACAGACGTGGCCCCGGGATACGACCATATTACCTCTGCCATAGGCGCGGCCCTGTCTTCTGCTTATGGAACAGACTTTATCTGTTATGTCACCCCCTCTGAGCACCTCGGTCTCCCCTATCCTGAAGATGTAAGGGAGGGCGTGATGGCGGCAAGGATAGCTGCCCACATAGGTGACATGGTCAAGTATAAACAGAAGGATAGAGATAAAGAGATGTCGAGGGCAAGGAGGGACATGGACTGGCAAAAACAGTTTTCACTCGCAATTGACCCTGAAAGGGCCCGGGAGATAAAGGCAAAGCGTGGAAACGGTGATTCCAATACCTGCACCATGTGCGGCAGTTTCTGTGCAAATAAAATACTAAGCGGTATGTTTGAAGAGGACAAGAAGGGCTCTGACAAGGAATAGAAGAAAGGGTGAAGACTGATTTAAGCCACAGACGGTCACACATAGGATTGATTATTGACTATTAAAAAAATCATTATCCTCTCTGCGTGCTCTTGTGATAAAGTCGAACAGTTATCATTTTTTCGTATTCAGATAGAATAATTTATTTTGAATAATTTCTAACGAACATATTTAATTTTCTCTCTGAGAACCCAAAAGAGGGCAAGCCGCTTGCCGGAAACCACAAAGGTGAATTCTCCTTAAGCGTCGGCAATTACCGCATTGTCTATATTCTCACTGTAAAGCACCGGAAACATGTCTATTAAATTCCTGTCTCATACCAGCCAAGCCCAGAACCCGTCCTCTTCCCAACATGCAAAACCTCACCGGTCCTGTCGGTAAAGAAATTAAAGCCTTCTATAAATGGCGCATCCTGTGGCCTACTCTGAGAACTACAATATCCTTGCCTTCTATATCAAATATCACTCTGTAATCACCTATCCTGAATCGATATGTTCCAATTCTCGGATCAGTTAGTTTTTCAGAGTATTGGACAGGATTATCTTGCAGTTTCAGGAGAGAGGTTCCTATGGATGTCTTAACGGTGGGATCAAGCTTTTTTATGTCCTTCTCAGCCCTGCGGGTATAGACAAGCCTGTAATCCATCAACTAAAAATTTCTTTATGTGATTTTCTCTTGCCCGCTTTATATTCTGCCCTTGCTTCCTTAACGCTCTGCAAATATTCAGGTGAAGTGATTGCAAGTAAATCTTCTATAAACGCTTCTCTGTCGGATTTTTTCATCTTTTTGACAGCTTCAATAATTTCCTCAGCAGCTATGGGCACTTTTAACTGTAGCATTGCAGAACCTCCTTTTCAATTTTAACATAAATGCATGTATTGCACTGCCCCTGTATAAATTACAATCCATCAGAAACATGGTTGTTACCGAAAAACCCCGGGGTTTGGGGAAGTTCAGCCCCTGAATCGTGAAGCAAGCTCCTCAACCTCATTTCTCCATTGCCTTGCCGGCTTCCTGTTCCCCTGCATCTTCCTGCCTGTCCTTTTATATTGATGGCTCACTGCCGAAGCAGTGACATCCCCCACCCGCTCAGAGATCTCCCTGTTCAGTGCCGACGTATACTCCTTTGCCAGACACACAAACATTTCCCGAGCCCGTCTCTCATCCGGGTCCTTCACCCTTGCCGTCTTTTCCAAGTCTTTTATTCCATAATACTCACATATTTCCTGGTACAGTTCATCCAGCTCTATCTTTCCCTCAAACCTCTTCCTTGCAGTCACATCCTTCAGCTTTCGGGTCTTCTTCAATCCCTTCAGCACCTTTTTGACAAACTCCTTGCTCCCAAGGATTGCCTGTCCCACTATCTTCTCTACCGGATATTTCGATGAATTCTCTATCCCTGCCTCTACATATTCTCTATACTTCCTCTGCCTTGTCTTCAGTCTTTTCCCACACTTATCTGTCAGCCATTCCGTACTCAGCCAATCAGGACTCATCTTCTTTCCGATATAGTATCTGTAGCTGCTCCACGGATATTTTTCGGGAGATTTCACTATACCAGCCCGCACCGGATTCAGGTGAATGTATCTGCTTAATTCCAGGAGATAGCTATCCTTCTCCACACACAACGACTTGTATCTTCCGGCAAATACATGGCCTGTCATTCCACGGTATCTCCGCAGATAACTCCCGTAACTCGACCCGATATAGTGCATTGCCTTTGTGAGTTCTCCCTCCGGCGTTGATATGAGTAAATGATAGTGATTTCCCATTATGCAGTATGCATAGATTTCTATGCCATACTTCTCCTTTGCATGCTTCAGTATCTCTACAAAATACTCTCTGTCACTGTCATCGGAAAATATCTCTTCACCCTGATTTCCCCTTGACAGGATATGATACACAGCTTCTTTGAATTCTATTCTCAGCGGTCTCGCCATGGTGGTATTTTAGAATATCTTATTTGTTCTGTCACGTTTCAAGGGCAGACCCCACTTGTTCTTACGGTCACGTTTCACGATTCTCATCCCTCGCAGTGATTACCTCATCACAATCTTCACATTCTTCCAAACTGCATAATATCTCGGCTTCATCTAAAGGAAGCTTTTTAGCTTTTTCATACGCTGAGATTTCATCGTCTGCCTCTATTTCATAACTGCAGAATCCAGAGAAATATCTTCTAACAAGAAATTTCATATTTCTCTTCAGGCCTTTGATCGATATTCCTGCTTCCGGCAATAACAACATCTGCTGGCGACAAACTTGTTAGAGCAATCTCCTCACAAGTAGCTCCCTGAACCGCAAACAAGCCTTTATCAGCTACGACATCCTGAATCAAATCCGTTATCCATTTCTCTGTAAAACTTCCTATAAGCGAATTTCTACTTTGCAGGGTGCTTTTCTTTCCCTTATAACCTTTAGGCCAATAAGCCAAATATCTATCAGTATCTGTGACATAAAACAGTTGCTCCGGGGTAGCATAGTTCAATGATTCAACGAAAAATTTCCTTTCAATTTCTTTATTCCAAAATTCTTTCATAGAGAGACGTAACCTCTTTATAGCAAGTCACTGAATTTGTGTGCTTCTTTTTCTTGTAATGGAAAGGTGTGATTTAATTCCAACTCTAAAATCCTGACAGAAACCCCTTCCCTCCATTTATCAACAATATTGTCCCGTTGCGGCTGAACAGTTACGAAGTGCTTACTATCGTCTTTTCTATGTCCGGCATGGGATAGTGTTTACCGTTACCGGTGGCAAGGACAGCTTCTTTTACAAAGGCAGTTGCTGCAATAAGACAGTCATCCAGTTCAAGGGACTGCTTCTTTATACTCCTTTTATACTCCCCTGCCTTCTCTGCAATTTTCAGGGTAACATCTGCAACATTCAGA
>VAOU01027349.1_pt1 | contig 41910 bp, 36 predicted proteins | sample 3393871 | NCBI WGS metagenome assembly VAOU01 (sample SAMN08290440, study PRJNA428436) | hydrothermal vent metagenome | isolation source: Deep-sea hydrothermal vent chimney | place: Atlantic Ocean: South-mid Altantic Ridge | depth 1820 m m
CGCGTTTCCAGTGCAACTCCTGCTCCTCTGAGCCTGCGCCCAAAAGTGTGAGGTAGATTATGCACACCTTTGAGAATTCCAGTCTCAATTGGCAAGCCAGCCTTCTTCCATGAACGCTTCCATGCACTGGTGTAGAGCTTTCTAACGGGGTTTCCTCGGTACGTGAAAACAAAGTCCCGATTTATCCCGCGCCTTGCTTCAATAACCCTCAATAACCCTACGAGCTACTGAATTCAGCACAACAACACGTTCAGTACTGGTCTTGGTGATAGATTCCGATAAAATGAAAACCGAAACACCCAAATCAGGAATCACAATCTCCCATTCCCAGCGAAGCTGACAGACCTCCTGCTCACGGCAACCCGTATTTACAGCAAATAATGCCGCATCCGCCAAATGCTAGCACTGCTGAAACGACACCAATCGCATTATTGCTCGATTTTGAAGCTTTACCACGAGAAGCTTCATGATCCACAAAAGGTTTTAACGTCCCATCGTGAATCTGTTCCAGCGTACAGCCGTACGCCAGCACCGTCAGGAATGCTTCCGATAAAGCAGCGCCACCAACGCAGGCAACAAAGTAAGAGCTGCAATCATGTTCAGCAGAAACATGAACGTCAGAAGTATCCCCATATCTACCTGAAATTGAAGATCAGAAAATATCCAGGTAAACACACCTATACCCAGTGTCAGCCCGGTAAACAGAACTGCATTGCCTGTCATGTTAAGGGTCTGCTCGTAGGCATCACGTAGAGACATCCCTTTATCCAGTTGTTCAAGCAGTCGATTGAAGATATAGATACCGTAATCGACACCAATACCGACACCCAGGGCAACAACGGGTAGAGTGGATACTTTTAACCCTATACCAAGAATGGCCATCAGGGCATAAGCTAGCGTGGAGACCAGCCCGAGCGGTACGATAATGCACAGGGTTGCACGCAGTGAGCGAAAAGTGATCAGGCACAGGGTAATAATTGCACCGTAGACATAAAGGAGCATCGGGAACTGGGCGGCAGCGACGACTTCATTGGTTGCCGCCATGACACCAACGTTACCACTGGCAAGCCTGAAGTGAACGGCTTGATTTGTATTATTCTGCTCAAATTCTTTTACGGCATCGACAATTCGGGCGATGGTCGTCGCTTTGTGATCGGAGGTGAATATGAGAACTGGCATGGCACTGCAGTCTTCATTCAATAAACCTGTAGATGTATCGACAGGCGATATAGCCTGGACAAGTACCTGCTGATTACGGGGTAAAACCTGCCATTTCGGGTCGCCTTCATTCCAGCCGGCATTATAAAGTTTAGCCAGTGTTGGCAGGGAAATAACGGATTGTACGCCCTCTATATTCTGGATATGCCAGTTAAAACGGTCGATAGTGGACATGATGTCATAGTCAATACATCCATTAGGACGAGTTTCCGCAATGACAGTCAGGATATCTACACCAATAGAGAATTTGTCAGTGATGATTGCACTATCAATATTGTAGCGGGAATCACTGCGCAGTTCAGGCACCCCTTGCGAAAGATCACCAATTTCGATATCTGAGCCTTTCCAGAGCCCAGCAACGAGTAATAGCAGGCTAATGATGATCGTTACCGTGGCCAGCGGATTGATGGTAAATGCAGACAGGCTGTGCCAGAAGGGCTTCAGGCGTTCAATACGTCTGTTTAGCTGTAATTGTAGCTTTTCTTTTGTTTCGGGCAGGTAAGACAGCAGTACGGGTAGTAGAAAGAGATTGGTAAGAATAATGACGGCGACACCAATACTGGCGGTAACGGCCATCTCCTGGATCATCTCGATTTTGATCAGCAGTATAGTCAAAAAGCCTACGGTATCGCTGGCCAGGGCAATACCGCCGGGTATTAACAGCCGCTGGAAGCTCGCTTTTGCCGCATCTCTGGATGATGCGCCATTTAAGATTTCAGAACGCATGGAATTAATCATCTGCACGCCGTGACTGACACCGATAGCAAATACCAGGAAGGGGACCAGTATCGACATCGGGTCAATACCAAAACCCAACAATGGCAGCAGGCCCAGCTGCCAGCTAACAGCCGTTAATGATGTGAGCAGGGGAAGGGCAGTGAGCCACAGTGACAGCGAGTAGAGATAGACGAGTATGCCGGTGATAACAAAAGCAATGGCAAAGAACATCAGAACATTTTGTGCGCCTTCGGTAATATCGCCGATTACTTTGGCAAAGCCGATGATATGGATACTAGCGGTTTTATATTTCTGGCGGATATCTTCAAGACGTTGCGCAACTTTCTGATAGTTGATGCGCTTGCCGGTAGTAGGGTCTCTCTCCAGTAAACCTGCTGTGATCATGGCACCGCTGAAATCGTTTGCAACCAGTCTGCCTACCTGACCGGACTTGAGAATGTTTTTTCTTACCTGGATCAGATCTTCTTTGGTACCCTGGAAATCGGCAGGAATGACATTTCCACCAGCGAAGCCGTCTTCAACAATTTCTATGAAGCGTACATTCGGTGTAAACAGGGATTTCACCTGTGAGCGGTCGACCCCCGGGATGAAAAAGACTTCATCTGTGATTTTTCTCAGGGTACTGAAAAATTCAGGGGTAAAGATGTCGCCTTTATCGACAGTGATAGCGATTAGTATACGATTTGCACCACCAAATTCCGTCTGGTATTTGACGAAGGTTTTCATGTAGGGGTGTTCCAGCGGTAGCAGTTTGTTAAACCCTGCATCGACTTTTAGTGCTGTGGCACTCCATAGCATGAATAAAGTGGCGCTAACAAAAAACAGTATTACCAGTGGTCTGAAACGGAAGATCAGACTACTGATACGATTCACCAGGTCAGGTTTTCCACTCACTTTGAATCCCCAGCTTCTATTGTGATACCTGCGCTGCCGCTCATCACTAGTTGACCATCTGTAGCCTCAATTATCGAGGTCAGTGTTTTTCTGTCAGCACGCACCCTGAGTGAGAAGCTTTTCCCCTGATCGGTGCTGGTAAGAATGTTTCCACCCAGTCCAACAATGCGAATAGTACCGTTCTTTTGTACCAGGGCTGCCATCAAAGAGGCTTCTGTACCTGTTTTGATTTTCTGCCATGTCACACCTTTGTCAGCTGACCGAAAAAGATTCCCACGCAGGCCATAGACAAGTATGGTTCCCTGATTGATTCTGGTAATACCAAAGAATGATCCGGCATAAGGTGAGGGGAGTTCTACCCAGCTGTAGCCACCGTCTACAGTGTGATACAGATGACCCTGTTCGGCGGCGATGAAAAGTTCTTTGCTACTGAGGGAAGTGATGGCATTGAGGTGAAAGTCATCTTTACTGATTTGTCGGCGATCCCAGCTTTTTCCGCTGTCATTAGTGGATAGAAACAGGCCGTAGGCGCCAATGGCAAAACCATTGTTTCGATCTTTGAACCAGACATCGAGCAACGGGTCATCGTACTGTTTGTCGCGATGTTGAAGGTTCCAGCTATCGCCTCCATCAACGGTGGCTAAAATTACTGCATCATGGCCAACCGCCCAACCAACACTTTCATCAACAAAAAAGACAGCAGTCAGTAGACTACGTGTCGGTACCAGTTTTTGTTGCCAGGATTTCCCGCTGTCATCGGAGATAAGTACAATCCCTCTCTCACCAACAGCAATCAGTCGCGTACCGGCAAGGGCAATATCAAGAAGTAGTGCACGACTGGCAAGCCTGGCAGGCTCTGACCGCTCATTGGCTGTAACAGGTAGTCCCCACAGCAACGAGGCAATCAGGATGCCTGTGATAAAAGACTTTGTCTGATAAGGCCGAAACAAAATCAATAGACCTTTCAATTAATAGAGGTGCCTCTATTGTAAAAAGCGTTTATCTCAGGCCCTCACGACGCAGTGCGGCAGGTGTATAGTCCGCGGCTGTTCGTTTCAGGTTGAAGTCGTACATACGGCTTTCATTGTCCAGACCAATGGCAAGGTATCGCCCTGCCTGTAGATCGGTGTGAACTCCCAACGTAGTCCATAAGGTTGGCACATCGTAGTAATTGATTACGAAGCCTTCCGAAACACGCCACAGATTTCCGCGTCGGTCGTATTGATCGACAACCAGGATCTGCCAGCTATCCTCATCAATATAGAAGGTGCGGCGGGAATAGATATGACTGATGCCCTTTTTGAGTGTGGCGTCTACTACCCAGACACGGTGTAGTTCATAACGAGCCAGATCCGGGTTGATATGTTTTGGTGTCAGGATGTCTTTATATTTAACGTCTTTGCTGTGAAGTTTGTAGTCATTATAGGGGACAATCATTTCTTTACGGCCAAGCAATTTCCAGTTATAGCGATCCGGTGCCCCGTTGAACATGTCAAACTGGTCGGAAGTACGTAAGCCGTCAGAGGCAGTGCCGGGGTTATCATAGGCGACATTAGGGGCTCGACGAACACGTCGCTGACCTGTGTTGTAGGTCCAGGCGCTACGTGGCTGCTTGACCTGATTGAGTGTCTCGTGTACCAGCAGGATAAAGCCGGCAAGTCTGGGCGGGGCGATAACCTTCTGTTTGAAATACAGGATGACGTTATTCAGGCCTGCAAATGTTGCCCCTGGCTTGCTGTATAGCATGTCGAATTCATCTTCAAATTTAACCAGGGTATATTTACCACTCCTTGTCGGGGCAGCTTGTGCTATCCAGCGTCCTACTATGTCACCGCGAAAACGCAGCAGATGATTCCAGATGGCTTCGTGTCCATTAGCCGGTATTGGAAACGGGATGCCAATGATGGCATCTTTAACTCCGTTGCCATCGGCAACTAATGTAGCCCGAGTGGCATTTTTCCGTGTCGCATCATAGATCCTTTGTGGGTAAGACGCGCTACGCCGGGTTGGGTAAACATTTATCTTGAAACTGTCGGGATAGGTATCGAGCATGGCAAGATGACCAGCGGTCAGTTTGTCTTTGTACTGATCCTTGTTTTGTGCAGTGATTGTATAGAGTATCTTGTCAGACGGAAACGGATCCTGATGATGGTCACCGGGTTTGTAGATAGCAGGGGGTGTGGTAATCCCGCCATTCCACGCGGGTATCGTGCCATCGGCATTGCCTGCTTTGATAGCGCCCATCGGGGTCAAATCCTTACCAAGACGGGCAGCTTCGGCCTCAGATACTGCTGCCTGTGAAGTGGTAAAACTGAGTAATGACAACGCCAGTGCAGTGAGAAGTGGTACGGTTTTAGTGATTTTCATAATGTGTTCTCCAAACTTTCGCGTCATTAGAATGATGTCTTGATATTAAAAGAGATAAAGTCTCTGTCGTTGATCAGATTGTATCTGCCGGCGCCCATGTAGCGCGTGTAGGCGATATCAGCTGACCATGTCTGCTGATAGACAGCATTCAGGCCGATAGATAATGCCTTGCGACCTTCGATGAAATTACCACCGGGTCCAGGTGTAGTGCCATCGACGTCATGGGCCCAGGCAATGCGCGGAGCCAGGTTGATTGAGCTGAATGCATTGTCATAGCGCCAGCGGCCGAGCAGGCGGTATCCCCATGAGGCGGCTGTGGCAAAGCCTTCTGGTTTTTCAGTGGCTGGTTGAGCACCACCAGCAGTGGCGAACGGGTTGCCTGAGGTGTAGGTGCCCGGCCCTTCGAACCGTAATTCCTGATAACTGGGCATATCGATGACCTGGGTAAACCCTACTTCACCAACGATAGCCAACTGGTTCGCACCCATGATATTTGAAAATACCTGGGTGATGGTAGACTGGATTTGTGCGACATCCAGCCTTTTGTAACCGGAGATTTCCTGACCGAAGCCAAATGTCCCGAGCTGGTTGATAGCACCCAGGGCTGGTTTCACAGGGGTCAGGGCAGCGAACAGTAATTCGGTGTCATCAATTTGCAAGGGTGCGTCGATTTTGTAGGTCAGCTCCCCCTGCCAGGATATGCCACTGTTACCAATTTCAGTGTTGAAGCTGGTGCCAATAATTTTGATGTTTTCTGGATATTCAATAAAATAACGTGCACTGGCAGGGTAGTCACCGGCGAGAGCTCCGGCAAGGGTGCCTGTTATAGCACTGATGATAGGCAGGCGGCTGTGGTAGTTGACGAAATAAAAGCCAAATTCTGTGGTACTGTCTGTTAGATAGCTCATTGCTAGGCCGTATTCACCGCCATCCTTAGCCTCCCGGGTGCTACCTTTTGGGACTGCTGTTCCGGGGAATGCGGGATTATCTGGCAGACTGCCAAAACCCAGTACGACCTTTTCTGCCCCATCACCCGCCAGGTCGCTGGTGCTGAAGTAGCTACCGACCGGATCAATAATGGTTTTTTTCCAGCTGGTCTGGTAGAAGCCCTGCACAGACACCTTATCTGTTGCACCCAGACTTGCCCAGATTCTCGGCACCGGCTTCAATGCTTCGCGCAATTCAGCGCCCGGTACGCGCAGACTGTTAACATTAACCGGGTTGATACTGTTCATGCCGCCCTGGATAAATGTACTTTCACCCCAGTTTATGACCTGGTTACCCAGTCGAACGTCAAGGGGTTTGCTACCGACATCCCAACTGCCCCAGACATACGCATCAAGTATTTTGCCTTTCTCACCGACCTGGTCTTTAGCGGCTTCACTTAAAGGTGTTCTCGCTGTATCGTTACCCATGGCTTCAAAGTCATAGAAGTAATAGCCTCTGAGGAAGGCACCATAGTTTTTGTATCTGAGCTCGAGTTCCGGTGTGATCTTAAGGACATTGGCGACCAGTCCTTTGTTATAATTCAGGTCGCCATCATCGCCGTTGACTGAATTGGCTGTGCCGCCATTGGCCTTGCCGATGATTGACAGGTCCCGGTCCTGTACACGCCATCGAGCACCGTAGGAGATAGTGGTGTCGAGACTTCCTTGCAGATCACCGCTACTAAAAGTGAATGCCTGGGCAGAGCCTGTCGTAAGCGCAGTCACGGCTATTGATAAAAGCGATAGCCGGAACATTCTGGTGGTCTTTTCGCGTGGAGTATCAGTCATCTTTGCGAGTCTCCTTTGAAGAATGATAGGGGGGGTGGATACCCTTTTTATTGTATGATTTTGTGATTTTGTTAGAGTTTGTATTTTTTCTCGGAAAAACTCAACAAGCATTTAGTTATATAGGTGTTTCTGATTTATTCGCAATGGCGTAATTCTATGACTAAATTAGAGATTCCATAGAGCACCTAATGCTGCCGATATCAGGAAAAATAATCTGTCAGCTGCCCAATTTTTTCCTCAATAAGTCATTCACCTGTTTCGGATTTGCCTTGCCGTGGGTGGCTTTCATCACCTGGCCGACAAAGAAACCCAGCAGTTTGCTATTGCCAGCTTTGTACTGTTTTATCTGATTCGGGTTGTTGGCAAGGATCTCATCAATGGCTGGTTCGATGGCACTGTCATCCGAAATCTGTTTCAGGCCGCGTTTTTCAATGATTTCGTCTACACTTCCTTCACCGTTCCAGATTGCTTCAAAGACCCCCTTGGCGATTTTTCCCGAGATGGTATCGTCATCTATGCGCACTACCAGCTGGCCGAGCATAGTGGCTGTGACCGGACTTTCAGTGATACTGATAGCATTTCGATTTAGTCCTGCAGATAACTCCCCATTTACCCAGTTGGCAATCAGTTTTGGCTGCGAGGGCAAAACAGCGACAGCCTGTTCATAATAATCGGCGAGCTGTTTGCTGGTGGTGAGTGTTTCTGCATCGTAATCCGACAGCCCGTATTCAGAAATGAAGCGTTTGCATCTGGCGCCGGGTAATTCAGGCAGTTCAGCTCTGATAGCGTCAATGAATGAATCCTCCAGTACCATCTGCGGCAGATCGGGATCCGGGAAGTAGCGGTAATCATTGGCTTCTTCCTTGCTGCGCATTGACCGGGTCTCATTTTTATCCGAGTCATAGAGGCGGGTTTCCTGTACAACCCTGCCACCTGATTCAAGGATATCAATCTGGCGCTCTACCTCAAATTCAATTGCCTTCTCTACGAAACGAAATGAGTTGATGTTTTTTAATTCAGCACGGGTACCGTATTCCTGTTGGCCCTTAGGCCGGATAGAAATATTTGCATCGCATCGAAAAGAACCTTCCTGCATGTTGCCATCACAGATATCGAGATAACGCACCAGTGAATGTATCGACTTGAGATAGATAACGGCTTCAGTGGCTGAGCGCATGTCAGGCTCCGAGACAATTTCTATTAGTGGTGTGCCGGCACGGTTGAGATCAATGCCGGTCATGCCATGAAAATCCTGGTGCAGGGACTTGCCGGCATCTTCCTCAAGGTGTGCTCGGGTAATGCCGATGGTCTTTTTATTACCGTTGACATCAATAGTGATAGAGCCTTGACCGACGATGGGCAGCTGCAGCTGAGAAATCTGATAGCCTTTCGGTAGATCTGGATAAAAATAATTTTTGCGGTCAAATATGGATGTCTGATTGATTTTGGCACCTATGGCCAGCCCAAACTTGACGGCCATGCGGGCAGCATCACGATTCATTACCGGTAGCACACCCGGCAGAGCAAGGTCTACCGCACAGACCTGGGTGTTGGGTTCGGCGCCGTATGCAGTCGCCGCACCGGAGAATATTTTACTTTTTGTTTTAAGCTGGGTGTGGATTTCCAGCCCAATAACGGTTTCCCATTCCATCTTTTTAATACCCTGAACCTTGTTTCATTTTTGTAGCGGCCTAAGCGTATGCCAGTCAGTGACCTGTTGATAGCGATGAGCGACATTAAGCAGTCCGGCTTCATCGAAATACTGACCAATCAGCTGCAGGCCGACAGGGAGATTATCCTTGTCCATCCCCACCGGGATCGAGATGCCCGGCAGTCCGGCGAGATTAACCGAGATGGTATAGATGTCATTCAGGTACATCGCTACCGGGTCATCGCTTTTATCGCCAAAGTGGAAAGCCGTTTCCGGTGCGGTCGGGCCGGCTATGACATCACATTTTTCGAAGGCGCGGGTGAAGTCCTCAGAAATCAGGCGGCGTATTTTTTGTGCCTTGAGATAATAGGCATCGTAGTAGCCGGCAGATAGGGCATAGGTACCGATCATTATGCGACGTTTAACTTCATCACCAAAGCCTTCAGCGCGTGTCTTTTTGTACATGTCCAGCAGGTCATCGTATTCCGCAGTCCGATAGCCGTAACGTGCACCGTCAAAGCGGGACAGGTTTGAGGAGGCTTCAGCAGGTGCCAGAACATAGTAGCAGGGCACGGAGAGATGGCTGTTTGGTAGGCTGATTTCTACCAGCTCTGCACCGATTTTTTCGTATTTACGTAAAGCATCCATGGTTATGGAGGCAATGCCAGGGTCGAGGTCATTATTGAAAAATTCAATCGGCATACCGATTTTCAGACCCTTAAGATCATTTTCAAGAGCTGCAGAAAAATCAGGCACAGCGATGTCTACCGACGTTGAATCCCGTTCATCGAAGCCTGACATGGTTTGCAATAATATTGCGGCATCTGCTGCGCTGTGGGTCATCGGTCCAGCCTGATCCAGCGACGATGCAAAAGCGATCATGCCATAGCGTGAAACTCTGCCGTAGCTTGGTTTCAGGCCAGTGAGGCCGCAAAAAGAAGCAGGTTGACGTATAGAGCCGCCGGTATCTGTGCCGGTAGCGGCCGGTGCCAGTTGCGCAGCCACTGCCGCCGCAGAGCCACCTGAACTGCCGCCGGGAACATGTTCTTTGTTCCAGGGATTTAATACGGGACCATAATAAGAGGTTTCATTAGAAGACCCCATGGCGAATTCATCCATATTGGTCTTGCCCAGCGTAACACTGCCTGTCTGGCGGAATTTCCGGATAAGCGTCGCATCGTAAGGGGCGATAAAGTTATCCAGCATCTTTGAGCCACATGAAGTGCGTAGTCCATCAGTACAGAAGATGTCTTTATGTGCCAGCGGTATGCCGGTTAAGGGCAGGGCTTTGCCAGCGCCCAGTAGTTTGTCGGCTTCAGCTGCCTGCTGCAGGCTGCCCTCATGGTCAACAGTGATAAACGCGTTAATATCCTGATGCGCTTCTATACGCCCAAGGAAATGCAGGGTCAGTTCGACACTTGAGAAATCTTTGTTTGCCAGGCCAAGAGCAAGTTCTTGCAGAGATTTTTTGTGCATGGGTAAAAAGTTTTTTGCTGTCTATTCCTGGTTAATCTAGGACTTTGGGGACCAGAAACAGCCCGTTTTCACTTGCCGGGGCCAGTTTGATGAATTTTTCACGTTGATTGTTTTCGCTAACAACATCATCGCGCAAGCGGAGTTTAGTATCCCGTGGGTGGGCCATAGCGGCTACTCCGTCAGTATCTACCTCATTCATCTGTTCGACAAGATTCAGAATTCCGGACAGGTTTTTTGTATATGTCTCCAGCTGACCGGGGGCGATGGCGAGGCGGGCAAGGTGGGCAATTTTCTCTACATCATCATTGTTTATTGACATATTTTCTCCACAGGTGGCTAACGACTGTTTTTCCGCTGGCGAAAGGTAGCATAATCATCGATGGTTGAATAGAAATAGCGTCATTGCTAGAGTACAATCCCTGTGGATGTTCACTGATGAAGTCCAATTTTCAGTGATTCTCAAATTTGACAACAATATTTAGAAATACTTAATGTACCTCAGATTAGTTCTGGATATTCTAGGCGCAAGACACGAGTTCATGAATTGATCAGAGGTTCCTTAAATACTAAGTCTGTCCTTTTAACTGGCAGGTGTGTGGTACTGCACCCGGCAGGGTGCTGGAAAGTCTGTCCATATACAATTAGGTAAAACAAAAAAAATGTTTAAGAGACTGTTTGGTTTTTTTTCCCACGATCTGGCTATCGACCTGGGCACAGCAAATACACTTATTTATGTCCGTGACAAGGGCATCGTACTAAACGAACCTTCAGTTGTTGCTATTCGTTATTCCCCGATGGGAGGTCCCTCGGGTAAGTCGGTACTGGCGGTTGGACAGGAAGCCAAGCAGATGCTTGGACGCACTCCGGGTAATATCAAAGCTATTCGGCCTATGAAGGACGGTGTTATCGCAGATTTCTCTGTTACCGAGGTAATGCTCAAGTATTTTATCCGCAATGTACAGGAAGCGCGTTTTTTCAAGCCCAGCCCGCGTATCATTATTAGTGTTCCCTGTGGTTCAACGCAGGTTGAACGGCGCGCTATTAAGGAATCGGCGCTGAGTGCTGGTGCTCGTGAGGTATACTTGATTGAAGAACCGATGGCGGTAGCCATCGGTGCCGGCCTGCCGGTTGCCGACCCTACCGGATCAATGGTTGTAGATATAGGCGGCGGAACCACCGAAGTAGGGATTGTCTCGCTGGGTGGACTTGTCTATTCAGATTCCCTTCGCGTGGCAGGTGACAAGTTTGATGAGGCGATTATCACCTATCTTCGTCGCCAGCACGGAGTGCTGATTGGTGACTCGACAGCTGAAAGAATCAAAAAGGAGATTGGGGCGGCTACTCCAGGATCTGAAATTCTGGAGATGGAGATCAAGGGCAGAGATCTGGCTGAAGGCCTGTCCCGTTCGGTGACATTGACCAGCAAGGGAATATATGATGCTATTGCCGACCCACTGGAGCAGATTTCACAGGCGATTAAAGCCGCACTGGAGCAAACACCACCGGAGCTTGGTGCTGATATTGCTGAAAAAGGGATGATCCTGGCCGGTGGCGGTGCACTGCTACGTGATGTTGATCGCCGGTTTATGGAAGAAACGGGTATGCCAGTCGTTATAGCTGAGGATCCTCTGACCTGCGTCGCGCGTGGATGTGGGCATGCACTTGAAGAAATGGACCGTCTTGGTGATGTCTTCGCACAGGAACGGTAGACGACTCTTTAGGACTCTTTGAAAAACATCATAGAAGACACTGTTTTTGCGGAAGATATTCCTGGAATGCTTTTTAACTTTCCTGTCATAAGGAACTTCTGAACAAGTCGTGATTGCGATCTTGCCTTCCAAAAATCCCAATTATTGTGTTGAAAATCTTGCTAACAGCTTGTTATTAGCTGTGATCTTCGCCCTGTATTCGGAGTTTCTGAAAATCAACCTCATCAACCAGACTTACAGAGTTTCCTTTCAGGCCATATAAATGAGAGAGCTTCTTAGACGTCTGGGTGGTGCCACTCCCGCGACTGTGCGTATCATAGTCCTGATTGCGCTGTCTGTTTCCATGATGCTGATTGATCACCGCACACAGCAACTGGAAAGATTACGAAATATTCTGCAGACCGTTGTTTACCCGATTATGTTTGTTTCGTCTATCCCGCGAGAGGTGATTTACGGGGTCACAGGGTCTATGGAAAGAAGCGAAAATTTGCAGACTAACAATGAATCACTGCGACAGGAAAATCTGCTGCTGCGTAGCCGCCTGAAAAAACTACATTCACTGGAAGCAGACAATCGCCGGCTCAAGCGCCTGCTTGGGCAATCGGATCAAATTGCTGAGCGAGTGCTACTGGCTGAACTCGTGGAGGTTAGTCTTGAACCTTATACCCAGCAAATTAGCCTTAACAAAGGCAGCCGTGATGATGTTTATGTCGGACAGCCAGTAATAAATGGTGATGGTGTTATCGGCCAGGTCGTTCATACAAGTCAATTTCAGAGTACGGTCACGTTGTTGACGGATCCGAGCAGCGCGGTGCCTGTAATGGTAATGCGAAATGGATTACGAGGTGTATTATTCGGCACTGGTGTACGTAACAGGCTCACCATGCCTTATCTGACTGCCGATGCGGATATCCGTGTTGGTGACCTGCTGATTACTTCGGGGATGGGTGGTCGTTTCCCTACCGGCTATCCTGTTGCGACAGTCACCGATGTGGAACAGGAACCTAGCGATGAATTTTTGACTATTAATACACTACCGGTTACACAGCTTGATCATGGGCGAGAGGTACTGCTTATCTGGCCAGAGGTAGCCGAGACCCGAAAAGATAAAGTTTTGCAGGAGCGGGTTGATGAATAGTCTGCTAGTACTACTTTCATTTCTCGTGGCGTTGATACTAAGTAGCTTGCCGTTGCCAGATATAGCGATTGTTTTTCGGCCTGAATGGCTGATGCTGGTGCTGATCTACTGGTGTATGGCAATCCCTGGTCGTATTGGTATTTTTACAGGCTGGTTGCTAGGGCTTACCCTGGATGTAATGTATGGCAGTTTACTGGGGCAAAATGCTATGGCTTTGGCGATAGTCGCCTATCTGGTAAATACCTTTCATTTGCGTGTACGTGTATTCCCAATATGGCAACAGTCCTTCACGGTGTTCCTGCTGACTATAGTATATCTGACACTAATTGCATGGGTCAGAGGAGTCGCAGGAGGATTTCCCATTACCTGGGCCTACTGGATACCGTCGCTGACCAGTGCATTTGTATGGCCATTTATATATATATTATTAAGAGATCTGCGGCGACAGCGAGTAGGTAGCCGGGAGCTGTAAGCATGTCGGGCTTTGAAATCAAGGACGTATTTCGCGAAACGCGGGTGTTTACCACGCGATCGATTGTGATAGGCATATTAATGCTGGTTTTGATCGGGATCCTGCTGACACGTTTGTTTTATCTGCAGGTGATTGAATACGATCGCTATAGCACTCTATCAAAAAATAATCGAATTAGTGTGGTGCCCAGGCCACCGGTACGCGGGATTATTTTTGACCGTAACGGCATATCGTTGGCACGAAATATTCCATCCTACACCCTTGAAGTCGTACCAGACCAGGTCAGGGATATGGATAGTTTACTGGACGAGCTGGGTAAACTGGTGAAGCTGACGGAATATGATCTCAAATTATTTTATCGTGATGTCAAACGCAAAGCTCGATTTGATAGCATTATCTTACGCAGTCAGCTGACGGATATGGAAGCGGCCCGCTTTGCCGTCAACCGCTATCGTTTTAAAGGCGTAGATCTGCGTGCCAGGCTGGAGCGGAATTATCCAGAAAAGGAAAGTGGTGCACATGTGGTGGGTTATGTCGGACGTATCAGTTCACGTGATCTCGAGAAGATAGACAAGGAGATTTATCGAGGCATCAACTTCCTGGGTAAAACTGGAATTGAGTCTTACTACGAAGACTTGCTACGGGGGCAAATTGGTTTTGACCAGGTTGAAACTAATGCCCATGGCCGTGTGGTGCGAACCATCTCAAGAACGCCATCTGTGCCCGGTAAAAATATTTATCTGACCATCGACAGTAAATTACAGCGTGTAGCAGAACAGGCGCTTGGCGATTACCGTGGTGCAGTGGTAGCCATCAAGCCGGCTACCGGTGAGATACTGGCTTTTGCCAGCACGCCATCCTATGATCCCAATGCTTTTATAAATGGAATCAGTACGGCAGACTATGCGGCTCTGCGCGATTCACCCGATACGCCATTGTTGAACCGTGCCCTGCGGGGGCGATACCCACCGGGATCAACAATCAAGCCATTTATGGGGCTGATCGGCCTGAAGTCGGGGATAAGTCCAGTGAAAAAAACTTTTTGTCCAGGATATTATAGGTTGACCAAAGGCGGTCGCAAGTTTCGTGACTGGAAGCGCGGTGGCCACGGACTGGTTGATCTACATGATGCAATTGTCCAGTCCTGCGATGTTTACTTTTATGACCTGGCGCATCGGCTAGGCATCGATTACATACATCATAACCTGGCATTGTTTGGTTTCGGCACTAAAACCGGAATCGATCTGAACGGTGAATCCAGGGCACTTTTACCGTCCAGGGAGTGGAAACGGGCTACCAGGAACCAGGCGTGGTTCCCCGGTGAAACCATTATTGCCGGTATCGGACAGGGTTATGTCCTGGTAACACCACTACAACTGGCTTCTGCAACCTCGGCACTTGCCAATAATGGAATACGTATGAAGCCGCATTTGTTACTGGCTGAAGAAGACCCATTGTCTGGCCAGAGGAAGCTGAATAAACCGGTAAAATTGAACGACAAAATCTGGCGCGATGAAGATCTTGCCGTAATTAAGCAGGCAATGATTGGTGTCACTAACTCACCGGCCGGTACAGCCAGGCGAGTAGGTGCCGGTAGTCCGTACAAGATAGCGGGTAAAACTGGTACAGCGCAAGTGATCGGTATCAAGCAAAATGAGCGATACAAGGAATCAGAAATAAGCCTGAGAAATAGAGACCATGCGCTTTTTATTGCTTATGCTCCTGCTGAAAAACCTGAAATAGCCATTGCTGTAATTGCTGAAAATGGTAGCCATGGGGGATCAACTGCCGGACCTATGGCGCGGAAAGTAATGGATTTTTATCTTATTGATAAAAAACTGCAGCAGGAGGGACCGCCATGAATGAAAATAAAGGTTTTTCCATCGACTGGGCATTACTTACTGGCTTGCTCAGTCTTTCTGTGATCAGCCTGTTTGTACTCTACAGTGCGGGTGACCAGAGTTCTGATATGTTGATACGGCAGTCAATACGTATTGTCCTGTCATTTGCCGTCCTGTTTTTAGTTGCGCGTATCACGCCGGAACAGTTTTTACGCTGGACGCCATATTTATACGGTATTGGACTGATTCTATTAATAGTTGTGCTCGGTGCCGGGGTGATTGGTAAAGGAGCGCAACGCTGGATAGATCTGGGCTTTGTACGATTCCAGCCGGCAGAGATGATGAAACTTGCTGTGCCGATGATGGTAGCCTGGGTGATGGTTAAAAAGCCATTGCCGGCATCACTTCCTACTGTGATTCTCGGTTTTGTCATTGTCATCATACCTGTCATTCTTGTTATTAGACAACCGGATCTCGGTACTGCAATTCTGATTGCCGGCTCAGGTCTGGTGGTGATCTTTCTTGCCGGTATGTCCTGGCAGATTATCACTGTACTTGTTGCAGTAATGGCGGCTGCAGCACCCCTGGGCTGGTATATGATTCGTGACTATCAACGCCAGCGTATTTTGACCCTGTTTGATCCCTGGTCGGATCCATTGGGGGCAGGCTACCACACCATCCAGTCCGCGATTGCTGTGGGTTCAGGTGGTTTGTATGGTAAGGGTTGGTTAAACGGCAGTCAGTCACAGCTGGATTTCATCCCTGAGCGATCGACAGATTTTATTTTTGCTGTATTTTCTGAGGAATTTGGTTTTATGGGCTCGCTGATACTATTACTGGTGTATTTGTTTGTGGTTAGCAGAAGTCTGTATATTGCAATAGAAGCCAAGGACACCTATACACGGCTACTGTGCGGCTCACTGGCAGTCACCTTTGCTATCTACGTATTTGTTAATATAGGAATGGTGACCGGCATATTACCGATAGTCGGTGTACCATTGCCCCTGATAAGTTATGGTGGTACATCAATGGTATCGCTAATGGCTGGTTTTGGTATTCTAATGTCCGCTTATTCTAACCGCTGGTTTATGCGTTAATGAAAAAATTCCATAAAACTCTTACGTGTATTCTGTTCAGTCTTATGTTCTTTAGTCCGTCTGCATTTTCATTGCAGACCAGCAACTACAAACAGCTCGATAAGATGTTCGACGAGGTCGCCAGTAAAACTGCTTATAGTGTGACAGATCTTGAGGCACTGTTTCAGAAAGTTGAAATACAGCCGCGCATTATTGAGATTATGGATAGGCCGGCAGAGTCCATGCCCTGGTACCAGTATCGTAAGATATTTCTGACCGAAAAGAACATCAGCAAGGGGGCAGAGTACTGGATAAAGCATGCTGATACACTCGCTCGGGCAGAGAAAGAATTTGGTGTGCCGCCTGAAATAATTGTAGCCACATTGGGGGTGGAGACACGTTATGGTACAAATACCGGTGGTTTCCGTGTTATCGATGCGCTTTCTACCCTGGGGCTGGAATATCCCCGTCGTGGTAAATATTTTACAAAGGAACTGAAAAATTTTCTTTTGCTTAGCGATGAGAACAAGCTGGATCCATTAGCGGTGACCGGTTCCTATGCGGGTGCAATTGGCCTGCCCCAGTTCATGCCCAGCAGCTATAGAGCCTTCGCTGTTGATTTCAATGGCGATGGATACAGTGACCTTGTCAACAGTGCTGAGGATGCGATTGGCAGTATTGCAAGCTATTATAATGAACATGGTTGGAAACCCGGCCAACCCGTTTCCTGGTCAACCAAAGATGTAAGCAGCAAGGCCAAAAAAATGGTGGTAAAAAAGCGTAAAACTGATCGGGTATTGAGCGATTTGCTGCGGAAGGGTTTTGTATTACAGGAGCAGCTTGATCCAGAGACCCGGGTGGGTCTGATAAAACTGGAAGGTGAAAAGGGTCCGGAATACCGTGTGGCATTTGATAATTTCTTTGTCATTACCCGCTACAACACTTCCGAGCTCTATGCGACGGCAGTTCAGCTGTTGGGTGAAGAAATAAAGGCACGTGTTCTGGCATCTAAATGAAGTGGAAGTTTGCAATATGCGGGTTGCTGATACTGTTGCTTGCCGGCTGTGGTTCACCCGGCAAGAAAAAAACCGGAGGCGGTTATTATCTGGATGATGGCCCACCAAAATCTACTTTAGACCTGGCAAAAGTAAAGGATGCTGTTCCGCATACAGAGCCATTGAGTGAAACAGGCAATAAACCCTACGTCGTTTTTGGCAAGCGTTATGTGCCCTTGAAAAGCAGTAATGGATTCAGACAGAAAGGGACGGCATCCTGGTACGGTAAAAAATTTCATGGCAAGCGGACTTCAAGCGGCGAAGCCTATGATATGTACAAAATGACAGCTGCGCATACTATTCTGCCACTACCCAGCTATGCCCGGGTGACGAATCTGAAAAATGGTCGCAGTGTGGTTGTCAGAGTCAATGACCGCGGTCCATTTAAACATGATCGGGTGATGGATCTTTCGTATGTCGCAGCACTGAAACTGGGCGTGGTTAAATCAGGAACTGCAGACGTTGAAATTGTTGCAATAAACGAAAATTCATCCACCAGCACAGATCAGGCCATAGAAACCCGGCAAACCACTTCTGGTGAAGCGCTAATGTTTATACAGATTGGAGCTTTCAGTAATCAGGATGCAGCTTACAGCCTTCAAAATCGTCTTCGTGAAGCTGGCTATCATGGTGTGAAAGTGAGTAGCTTTACTCAAAGCCAGATTGAGTTATATAGAGTAAGAATTGGCCCTTTGCTACAGTCAGCTGATGCTGACTTTATACTGGGCGACCTGCAGCATTCAGGTTATCTGGACGCACACTACATTGTGGAAACAACTGAAAAGGAAAACATCGAAGAATGAACAAACATCCTGTAATTTTGGGCGTGATTCTACTTATGGCATCCTTTATGTCATTTGCAAAAGATCAGCAGGCAGTCTCGAACGCAAATGTGCCGCCACCTGTAATCGAAGGAAAATCCTGGCTGCTTATTGATAATGACAGCGGAGCGGTCTTAAGTGCTGGCAATCCTGATATGCAGATTGAGCCTGCCAGTCTGACAAAGCTGATGACCGCTTATATTGTGTTCAGAGAGCTGGCTGAAGGCCGTCAAAATCTTAACGACATGGTTTTTGTCAGTGAAAAAGCATGGCGTATGAAAGGCTCGCGTATGTTCATTAAGGTCAACTCCAGGGTGAAGATGGAAGATCTGATTAAAGGCATGATCATTCAGTCAGGCAATGATGCGACTGTGGCGCTGGCGGAGCGTATTGCCGGCACAGAAGAATCCTTCGTTGCTATTATGAATGAAGTTGCCACCGACCTGGGCATGAAGGACACACATTTCGTCAATAGTTCAGGAATGCCGGATGAGGGACATCTAACCACAGCGACCGACCTTGCAATACTCACACGGGCATTGATTAAGCAGTACCCTGAATACTACAAGTACTATTCTGTCAAAGAATTTACCTGGAATAAGATCACACAGGGTAACCGGAATCTACTGTTGTACCGTGATCCAACTGTCGATGGTGTCAAAACGGGTCACACAAAATCAGCAGGATATAGCCTGATCGGCTCTGCCGAACGAGAGGGCATGAGGCTGATAGCCATTGTCACCGGCACAGACAGTAAACTGGAACGTGCTGAGATGGTACAAAATTTGCTGAATTTTGGTTTCAGGAACTATATCACCCGGAAAGTCTATCCAGCAGGTAAAAATATTCGCAATATCGACGTCTACAAAGCAGCGAGTAACACAGTATTTGTAGAATCAACTGACAGTATTTACCTGACAGTTCCAAGGCGGGGTGGTACCGAGATTAAACAAACTGTAACGGTTCCTGCTTACGTTATAGCCCCGGTAAACCGTGGACAGGTGCTGGGGGATATCGAATTCAGTGTACAGGGCACCTCGCTGGGGAAATACCCATTAACAGCAGTTGCAGAGATACCGGAAGGGGGCATCGTTGATCAAATGATCGGCACAGTTATGCTCTGGGTTGCAGATTTTTAAGAAAGGCGTCCTTAAGATAATGGCAGTAGAGGAAGTATATTTAGATGGCAAATACCTGCCAACAGCAGATGCCTCGGTTTCTATTTTTGATCGCGGTTTCATTTTTGGTGATGGGGTCTATGAAGTTATCCCCGTATATGGAGGCAGGCTATTTCGCTTACAGCAGCACCTTGATCGTCTGCGTTATTCTCTCGGTGAAATTCGGCTGCCTGCGCCTTTAAGTGATAAGGCAGTAACGCTGATATTTGAGCGTCTGCTCAATGGCAGAATTGATGATGCGTCTATTTATTTGCAGATCACACGTGGCTGTGCTCCCCGCAATCATACCTTTCCCGAAAACATAACACCGACAGTACTCGCCTATGTACAGGATTTGGACTATCCGAACCAGGCTTACCGTGAAGCTGGGATCCATGCCGTGAGTTTTCCAGATCAGCGTTGGCAGCGTTGTGATATCAAATCAGTTTCACTGCTGGCAAATGTGTTAGCACGACAGTTTGCCTATGAGCATGATGCCGCTGAAGCAGTTCTTTTTCGTGATTGCAAACTGACAGAGGGTGCGGCGAGTACCTTATTTGTTGTGCATAATGGACAACTGCTGACGCCTTCCTCCGGACACAGCATCTTGCCGGGTATTACCCGCGATCTGGTGCTTGAACTTGCCTGCAACCACGGTTTGCAATGCCAGCAGACTGATATTTCGGAGAAGCAGGTTAAACAGGCAGACGAACTTTGGCTTAGTAGTTCGACAAAAGAAATACTACCAATCGTAAAACTGGATGGGAACCCTGTAGGCGAAGGTAAACCTGGCCCGCATTACCATCAGATTATTAAACTTTATGATGAGTTCAAACTGAGGTTCAGAAATGGTGAGGTTTCGTGATTTAATAACTTGTCTGAATTTGTTTTGAAATTCTTAGAACCGCAGAGATACGCAGAAGTTTTTGTTCTATCAATATTTCCTCTGCGTCCTTGCAGTTAGCAAACATTTTGGTGGAATCATTATGACAGATAAAAAAGACGAAGAACCAGGGAACCTTTCTTTTCCCTGCACCATCGGTATCAAGGCGATGGGGCGTCAGGCAGATGATTTTGAAGATAAAGTCAAAGAAATTGTGGCCAGTCATACCGGGGCGGGTGCTATCGTTGAAGTGAGGTGCAGAGAAAGTAATAGTGGTAATTTTCATTCGGTTACCTGTGAGGTCCGGCTGCATAGCAGGGAGCAGATGGAAGCGATCTATCAAACCATGCATGATCATCCCGATATATTAATAACGTTGTGATTGTTTAGAAAGAATCGATGGCTATCAGTGATACATCTACGCGACTGATAGTCCGCCAATTTGATGCCCCACAGAACTACCTGGTCAGCTGGCAATGGATGAAGGAATTCACCCGTAGCCGGACGAAAGAATCAGGCGATGAAATCTGGCTGCTTGAACATGAACCGGTGTTTACACAGGGGATCAGGGAGAGGGCAGAAGATATTATTGACAGTGGTGATATCCCTGTCGTGAAAAGCGACCGCGGGGGCCTGGTCACCTACCACGGGCCGGGCCAGATGGTCGCATACGTTTTGCTGGATCTGCGTAGATCAGGAACAGGTCTTAAAGCATTGGTAAATACTCTGGAGCAGGTAGGCATTGACGTTTTGTTGGCTCGGGGTATTGATGCGGCGCGAAAAAAAAATGCGCCGGGTATCTACGTTGATGGCCGCAAGATTGCTTCACTCGGCCTGCGTGTCATGCACGGTTGTACCTATCATGGACTGAGTCTCAATGTGGACATGGACCTATCACCTTATGATCGTATCGTTCCATGTGGCCTCAGTGGGATACAAATGACCGATATGAAGGAGCTAGGAGTTAACACCAGTCTCAATCAAATAGGCAGAGACTTTGTGCAGGAGTTGTCGAATGCTCTGGGATATAATCCTGAATTTATAGGACTACCCGTATGATGGCGTCATATGACAGAGAGAAAAAAAGTGACCAGCAAACAAACGGGTAGTTTGATGGCGCCTTTGCCGGCAGGAGCCGAGAAGGGGCAGGCGAAGACTGCGCGCATTCCGGTAAAAATTGAGCCAACAAAAGAATTTCTTCGTAAGCCTGCCTGGATTCGTGTAAAGGCCCCCGTTACGCCCGAGGTTGTTCGTTTGAAAAAGGTCCTGCGCCAACAGAGCCTGCATACCGTTTGCGAAGAGGCAAATTGCCCCAATCTCGGCGAGTGTTTCAGCGAAGGCACGGCTACCTTTATGATACTCGGGAATGTCTGTACCCGGCGCTGCCCATTTTGTGATGTGGCGCACGGCAGGCCTGATCCTGTCGATATAAATGAACCGCAAAGCCTGGCCAGGACTATCGCCTCAATGAAGTTGCGCCACGTGGTTATTACCTCGGTAGATCGTGATGACCTCAGAGATGGTGGATCCGGCCACTATGTAGACTGTATTGAAGCAATACGGGATAAATCACCAGAAACCCGGGTCGAAGTACTGGTACCGGATTTTCGTGGCCGGATGGAAATTGCACTGGATATTTTATCAAAATCCCCACCCGATATAATGAACCACAATCTGGAGACAGTGCCGAGACTGTATCGGCAGGTCAGACCTGGGGCAGATTACGCCTGGTCACTGAAATTGTTAAAAGAATTTAGACTTGCCCATCCTTCAGTACCGACCAAATCAGGGCTGATGCTGGGTGTTGGGGAGACCTTTGATGAAGTTGTCGAGGTGATGCGTGACCTGCGCGCGCATGGCTGTGACATGCTGACCATTGGTCAATACCTACAGCCGTCTCGTTACCATCTACCGGTGAGTCGCTATGTAGATCCTAAAGAATTTGAGCAATACCGCATGTTAGGCGAGGAAATGGGTTTTTATAGTGTTGCTAGTGGACCATTGGTGCGGTCATCGTATCATGCGGATTTGCAGGCGGATGGGGTGAGAAGCAGGGGAAAGGGGAAAGGTTAAAGGGGAGAGGAAGGTCAGAATCTGGGTGATGCTACCGTGCTGTGATTATTCTTGTAGGTGCGAATTCATTCGCACAGAGCTCGTCCGAATGAATTCGAACCTACATAAGGACATAAGTCCTATAACCCAACGACGTCATTCCGGTATGCTCTTAGCCGGAATCCAGATTTTGATTTTCGTCCTTCGCCTTTGACCTTCCTCTCCCCTTTAACCTTTCCTCTTTCCCCTGCTTTCAAGCAAGCGATTAAGCTCAACGAGTCTCTCGTTGGATCCTATATCAAACCACAGGCCATTGTAGACTTCTCCAGTAATCTGCCCTTCAGCTAAATGTTCGCGTAATAGAGGTGCAAGGGCAAATCGTTCTTCCTCACATTCCTGAAACAGGGCATGACTGTAAATTCCAATACCGCTGTATGTCCATGACGGATCCGTATCATTTTTTTCGTACAGCAGATTTCCCCGTAGAGAAAAATCCCCCTGCAGGTGATGCACGGGATTGCTTACCAGTACCAGATGAGCGAGGCTATCGATTTCCTCCGGTAATGTAGAAAGATCAAGATCCGTCCAGATGTCACCGTTAATGACCAGGAAATTTTCGGATTTCAGTAACGGCAGGGCCTTGAATATACCGCCACCCGTCTCAAGTATGCCGTTCCTTTCATCTGAATACTGGATTGATAGCTGATATTGTGATCCATCGCCAATTCGATCAATGATTTGCTGCCCAAGATGACCAATATTAATTACCACATTATTGAAGCCTGCTTTTGACAGGGAATACAGGTGATGCTCGATCAGTCGCCTGGAGCCAGCTATTAGCAGGGGCTTCGGTGTGTTGTCGGTTAGTGGACGTAGCCTTTCACCACGTCCGGCCGCCAGTATCATTGCATATTTGTTATCGGCCATACTATTAAAGGATTTTTGCTACAAGCAGCTTGTAAAGCTGGTCCAGAGCCGGGTCATCCTTTAGCGCCGACAGCAGATAGCGGAGTGTTAACGGAATGTCATTCAGGTAATGGTTTTTCCCATCACGGTGTGACAAACGGGAAAAAATTCCGGCAACTTTCAGGTGGCGCTGTATTCCCATGCGGTGGAACCAGCGTAAAAATTGTTGTTCATCTTCCTTTTCAAGCAAGCCGGATTGTAAGGCCAGGTCATGGTAACCAAGCACCCAGTCTTCGATACGTTCTTTGGGCCATTCGATATAGCAGTCTTTTAGTAAAGAAACCAGGTCATAGGTGATAGGCCCGGTTACCGCATCCTGAAAGTCGATGACACCCGGATTGTGGATGCCGGTGACCATCAAATTACGCGAATGAAAGTCCCTGTGCACCCATATTTGAGGTTGTTCCAGTGCAGACTCGATAAGAAGCTGCCAGGCCTCGTCCATAATTATATTTTCTTCAGCAGTGATTTCCAGGCCAAGGTGTATTGCCAGATACCATTCCCGGAAGAGATCCATCTCCTGACCTAACAGTTGCGCTGAATAAGGCGGCAGGAAATCAGGATCGTCAAAAGTACCTGTCTGCAGTGTCACCAGACTACCGAGGGCATCACCATAAAGCCGCTCGACGGTACTTTCATTCAGACTGTCGAGATAATGCCGGCTGCCGAGGTCTGTCATCAAGACTAAACCTTGCTCTTCATCAGCATGCAAAATATGCGGTACATTGATGCCGAGCTTGTGAAAACGCCGGCCCAGACGGCAGAATGTTGTGATTTCCTCATTCTCTGGTGGTGCATCCATTACGATCAGGCTTTCACTGAGACTGGTGTTTTTTATAAATAGCCTGAAATAGCGCCTAAAGCTGGCATCACTTGACGCTGACTCGAGGTTAAATTCCTCAATAGGGTAAAGAGATTTGATCCAGTTATGAATTATTTGTTTTCTTCTATCCAATAGTCTTTAATCCATCTGTATAATAATGACCTTCAGTTTAAACCAGGGCTTGAAGGGGCATCTATTCTATGCGATTTTACACAGCTCACAACACTCATAAGCCTGTTATTGGGATATTAAATCGAATGCACAACAAAATTGCACTGAAAGCCACTTTATTTCTGCCTTTTTTTCTGCCGTTTGCCGCACAAGCCTTTAGCTTAGATGAATACAGAAACTCCATGATTAATGCCTATCATGCCGCCTTTGCTGGTGTTTGCGCGGCTGATACGGTCGGCTTCAAACCGGCTGATAGCGAGTTAAAACCGGGAGCCGTCGCTATTGAGGCAGATCAAACAGAGATAGTTGGTAAAACTATTTTGTTTACCGGCAATGCAGAACTGGAAAAAGACGGCATGATGGTCAGTGCTGATCAACTTAGCTATGACAAGGCGTCTGATAGCTTTGCCGGAAAAGGCAATATCCGTATTCAGGACCCATCGGGCAATGTATTTCAGGCACAGAAAATGGAAATGGAGGTGGAGACCATGATAGGCAGTGCTGAAGATGTGAAATACACCCTCACATTGAAGACTGCCGGTAAAGCACCCAGGGGAACAAAATTTATTCGTGCCCATGGTATGGCGAAAAGTATCGATTTTGAGGGACATGATCTAATTGTCCTGAACGACGCTACCTATTCAACCTGTCGCAAAGATAAGGAAATTGCAGTATTTAATGCCAGTAAAATTGAGCTGGATCAGTCTGCTGGTATAGGAAAAGCACGGAATATGAAGCTGCGTTTGTTTGATGTTCCTGTATTCTGGTTTCCCTACGTTAGCTTTTCATTAAACAATGACCGAAAAACTGGTTTCTTGATGCCTTCATTCGGCTCAACAGACCGTTTAGGTACATCTATTAAAATTCCATATTATATTAATATCGCACCCAACATGGATGCTACCGTCAGTGCGAATTACTATGGTAAACACGGCGCTCAGTTGCAGGGCGAATATCGTTATATGATAAGAGGGGGAAAAGGAAGTTTTAATGGTGCGTATTTGTCGGATGATAAAGAGACAGGTGAAAACCGCTACGGATACAAGCTTGATTTAAGACAAAGATTAGCGCGAAGCTGGAATGCTTCGGTCAATTATGCAGAAGTTTCAGATGAAAACTATTTTGAGGATTTTTCCAGAAGTCTGTTGTTGACCTCTGCCACTTACCTGAGACAGGAGGGACGATTAAACTACAGCGGACGCTATTTGCGTGCGAATGCTCTGTACTCGCAGTTTCAGACCATTGATGAAACTATTCCAGAAGCAAACAGACCCTATAAACGCGAACCGGCGATTACATTTTCAACAAATATACCGAAATTAAACAGTTTCAAGCTTGATCTTTACGGCAGTTATACCGATTTTCAGAGAACGGACCGGGTTAGCGGCCCACGTTCAGACATGGGCGCAAGTATTGCCTATGTTTTCAGGAAAATGTATGGGTTTGTTAAACCTAAGGCGACTTTTCGATACACCTCCTATGATCTGACAAATGTCGCTATGGGCCAGAATGCTACTCCGGATCGAAGCCTGGGGATATTTTCACTTGATTCAGGTCTTTATTTTGAAAAGTCATCATTTATTAAAGGCAGAGATTTCACCACTACACTGGAACCGCGTCTTTTTTATCTGTATGTACCTTTCCAGGATCAAACAGATATTCCAGTGTTTGATACTGGGCAAAATACATTCAGTATGGGTACCATGTTCAGAGAAAACCGCTTTACCGGTCCTGACCGGATTGGTGATGCAAATCAGTTAACGGCATCGCTGACATCGCGACTAATTTCTGCAGATAGTGGTGATGAATTACTGAAGGGTACACTAGGACAGATCTACTATTTTGACGACAGACAGGTGAGTCTGTCGACGAATCCTGCACCTGCTCAGACGTTTAGCCGATCAGACTTTGTCGCAGAGTTATATACCAAATTGTCAAAAAAGTTCTATATGTATAACTTTTTTCAATATAATACTGAGCAAAGTGAACTGGGTGTATTCAATACTGACCTGAGATATACAAAAGATGCACGTAGAGGCATCAAGTTGGGCTATTACAACAAAAACAACAGTTCGCAGCAGCTAAACGCCAATGTTACATGGGCGCTGGCGCCACGCTGGCAGTTAAATGCAAGTGCACGCTACGACCTTGAAGTTAATGATTTTTTACGTGGTAATTTAGGCATTGGTTATAACGCATGTTGTTGGGGAATCAGAGTGGATGCACAACGGAGAATTGATAATAACAGCGAGTACGTCAACGCTTTTCTGATTCAACTTGAATTAAATGGTTTAACAAAGATCAGGACGGGTTTCTGAAAAATATTAATTCTGACTAAGTCCTGTTCATATTTCGCAGACCATACTAGTGGTATTATTTTATGCTGAAACATCTACCCAGCCTTGTAATTGCTTTGCTTCTGCCTGGATCTATACTTCCAGTTGTAGCACTGGCTGTACCTGTCACAATACTGGATCGTGTCCTGGTTGTCGTTGATGACGATATCATTACCCTGGGTGAGTTTGAAGCTGCACTTGACAGTATGCATAATAAACTTACAGCAACCGGTAAGAAAATCCCACCTGAAAAAATCCTAAAGGAAAAGGTTCTGGAGCAACTGGTGTTAGAAAAGATTTTACAGCTGCATGCAAAGAATACCGGAATAAATGTAACGGATGAGATGCTAAAACAGGCTATGGAAAGGCTTGCAAAACAAAACAATCTCACTGTTCCGCAGATTTTACAGAAGTTAAAAGAAGATGGTGTTAGCGAGGAAACGTTCAAAAAAGATTTAAAGCGCCAGCTTCTTGTGCAACGCGTCATTGAGAGAGATGTAAAGCGCAGAGTTTCAGTACTGGAAAGTGAAATCGACGGAATTCTTAAAAATGCAGTAAAAGGCCAGCCAGATCGCCTTTACAAGCTCTCACATATTTTGTTGCCACTGAATGAAGAGGCTACTCCTGCCGAGCTTGAAAAAGGCCTGGAACGCGGGATAAACCTGAGACGTCGTATTCTTGGCGGTAAAATTAGTTTTGAGGCGGCAGCAAAAAAATACTCTGGGGCCACAGACAGTGAGAGCGGCGGTGATTTAGGCTGGAAAACTAAGGATCAATTACCTGCTCTTTTTGCCGATGCCCTGGAGGGTATGCAAGAGGGGGATATCAGCGAGCCACTCGTTAGCCCGAGTGGGGTACACCTGTTGAGACTAAACCAGCTGAAAGGGAGCAAGCAACAGCTGGTAAAACAAACACGCGCAAGACATATACTCTTTAAGGCAACGAACAAGGTTGATATCGAACACGCCAAATCAGAAATGCTGAAAATCCGGAAACGTATCCTCGCTGGGGAAGATTTTGGCAAACTGGCCACAGAAGTGTCCCAGGATTCAGGAAGCGCTATAAAAGGCGGCGAACTGGGCTGGTTGAATGAGGGAGATACAGTGCCGGCTTTCGAGCAGGCACTGGATGCTCTGCAAGTTGGCGAGATCTCCCAGCCCATCGTCAGTCCGTTTGGTGTGCATCTGATTCAGCTGGAGGAAAGAAGGATGCTGGATGTCAGTGAGCAGAAACGTCGTGATGCCATCAGGCAACAGATTGGTAAACGAAAGGTTGCCGAAAAATACGACCGGTTTCTGAAGCAGCTGAAATCTGGGGCGTTTATTGAGTATCGGGTTCCGGTTGATGAGCTATAAAAGTAGGGAAAAAAGTGAAAAGTAAAAGACAGGAGCGAACCTTGACAGGTTTTCCTTTCCCCTTTCCTCCTTTTACCTTTCTCCTGATTTTATAGATCATACCCCCGTTCCTCATGTAGAGTAATATCCAGACCCTGTATTTCCTGCTCTTCAGTAACGCGTAGTCCATTTGTTAGAAAGCCGACGACTTTAAGAATGATGAAACTTAAAACAGCAGTATAGGCAGCGGCCGCAAGCACACCGATAAATTGCACTTTTAGCTGGCCTGCCATGCTTGAAATGCCGTCTGCGAAACCGAAGCCACTGAATATTCCCAGAGAAGTGGCGGAAAAAACACCCACCAGGAGTATGCCCAGGGTGCCACCAACGCCATGTACTGGAAAAACATCCAGAGAATCATCGATTTTCAGTACTGTTTTTAGCCAGGTTGTTGCAGTAAAGCAAATGCTACCAGCGAGTATTCCTATTACCAGGGCGCCGGCAGGGCCGACGAAGCCTGAGGCACCGGTAATGGTGCCAAGACCTGCTACCAGGCCTGTTACTGTACCGAGGACGCTAGGCTTGCCATAGCGCTTCCATTCAATAAACATCCAGGTCAGAGCACCTGTGGCGGCGGCAATATGAGTGACCAGTATGGCCATACTGGCATCGCCATTTGCGGCTAATGCACTGCCGCCGTTGAAGCCAAACCAGCCTACCCATAACATGCCGGCTCCGGCTACGGTCATAGTCATATTGTGTGGTACCACCGCTACGGTGCCGAAGCCTCTACGTGGCCCGAGCACCAGGGCAGAAACCAGCGCTGCAACACCGGCTGTAATGTGTACAACTATACCGCCAGCAAAGTCATACAGCCCCATCTGTGCCAGCCAGCCGCCGCCCCAGACCCAGTGGGTAATTGGAACATAAACGGCAAGTAGCCAGATTCCACTAAATAATAATACGGAACTATATTTCATCCGTTCTGCATAACCGCCAATGATCAGGGCAGGTGTGATAATAGCGAAGGTCATCTGGAACATTACAAAAAGGCTTTCGGGGATATCTCCCTGCAAGCTGCCTTTGCCCACACCCGCTAGAAATGCCTTGTCTAAACCACCAATAAAGGCATTTCCCTCCGTAAAAGCCAGACTATAACCAAAAGCGAACCATAAAATTGATGATATGCCTGCGATAGCAAAACATTGCATGAGGATAGAAAGGACATTTTTCGAGCGAGCCAGTCCACCGTAAAACATAGCGAGCCCGGGCAGGGTCATGAAGAGTACCAGTGCTGTTGAGGCAAGTACCCATGCAGAGTTGCCTGTGTCCAGCATGGCTTCTTCGGCCAATGCTGGTAGACTAAAAAACATAAGTAGCAAGCTTACAAGTGGAATTCTAAATTGATTCATGCACTTCTCGATTCCATTAAAACAGGCAAGGTCTCTTATGCTGTTTTTTGTTTTAAACGTATGTATGCAGAACGTTGAAGGATAAATGTAAAAAAATAGTCCCTAGCCCTTAGTCTTTTGTCTTTCCCTTTTACCTTTCGCATTTCCCCTGATTTTAAAGCGCATCATGGCCGGTTTCTCCGGTACGAATACGGATGACTCTTTCCAGATCACTGATGAAAATTTTTCCATCGCCTATTTTTCCAGTACCAGCTGAATCGACAATCGCTTCGACGACTGAATCAACCTGATCTTCGGTAATGGCAATCTCAAGTTTTACTTTTGGTAGGAAATCGACGATGTATTCAGCACCACGGTAAAGTTCAGTATGGCCCTTCTGGCGGCCGAAACCCTTTACTTCGGTAACTGTAATGCCCTGGATTCCTATATTGGCGAGAGCATCCCTGACATCATCCAGCCTGAATGGCTTTATTATTGCTACGACCATTTTCATGATGATTCTCCTCAGATTGTGTCAATAGGGAAGTTTGCCTTAGATTGGTGGGAATGATCAAGTTCAGTTAACCGCAGAGGATGTAGAAGTTCCCCGGCTACTTCAGAAGTACGAGTACATCGAAGCGGTCACTCACAACCCTCCCCCTGTTTTTCACGACACTCGCGTGTCCGTGTGTATCATGGAACACGCGAGAACGGTCAAGAAAAAAACGGGCACCAAAAGGCACCCGCAACAATCTTCAACAAAAAAACTAGACTTACAGATTATAGCCCCGTTCGTCGTGTAGCGCGATATCCAGACCCTCGGCTTCCTGCTCTTCGGTGACGCGCAGGCCGATGATCACATCCACGACTTTCAGGATGATGAAGCTCACGATACCCGTGTAGATGATTGTGACCATAACACCGACGAACTGCTTGCCAATCTGGGCGCCCATGGTTACGCCTTCCGCAAAACCGACACCACCGAGTCCCTTGCTCACGAAGACACCGGTCAACATGGCACCGATAATGCCACCGATGGCGTGTACGCCGAAACAGTCGAGCGAGTCATCGTAGCCCAGGACGCGCTTGACCTTGACGGCGGCAATGTAGCAACCCACGCCAGCCGCAACACCGATCGCCAGTGCCCCGATGGGTCCAACGAAACCGGAGGCCGGTGTAATTGCCACCAGACCTGCGACGGCGCCTGAAGCGAGACCCAGAGCGCTGGGCTTGCCGTGACTCATCCATTCAAAGAACATCCAGGAAAGTGCGGCGGCGGCAGTGGCGATCTGAGTGACTGCCATAGCCATACCCGCAGTGCCGTCCGCCGCCAACTCGCTGCCGGCGTTAAACCCAAACCAGCCGACCCACAGCATTGATGCACCAACAACCGTCAGGACCATGTTATTTGGTGCCATGGGGGTTTTAGGATAGCCCTTACGCTTGCCCAACATCAATGCGGCAACCAGGGCGGCGACACCGGCGTTGATGTGCACCACTGTGCCGCCAGCAAAGTCCAGTACGCCCATGTCGCCTAGCCAGCCTCCACCCCACACCCAGTGGGCGATCGGCGCATACACGAAGGTTACCCAAAGCCCCATGAACCAGAGCATAGCGGAAAACTTCATGCGCTCGGCGAAAGCGCCGACAACCAGGGCCGGGGTAATGATGGCAAAGGTCAGCTGGAACATGGAGAACACCGTTTCCGGGATGGTACCGCTTAGGGAGTCCACGCCGACCCCGTTCATGAAGGTCTTACCCAGTCCGCCGATCCACTGTTGCATGCTGCCGCCATCACCGAAGGCCAGACTGTAGCCATACACTACCCACAGAATCGTGATCAAAGCAGTGATGGCGAAACACTGCACCATGACCGACAACACGTTCTTGGTCCGAACCATGCCAGCATAGAACAGCGCTAGTCCGGGTATGGTCATGAAGAGTACCAAAGCGGTGGATGTTAGCATCCAGGCGGTATCTCCGGAGTCCAGTGTAGGTACCGCCTCGGCTGCTGCTGCGGCCTCTTCACCGAACACCAGCATAGGTAGTCCTGCCAGGAGAGCGACTGTTAAGCCGCTGTACAGGGATGCACGAGTACTGCGTGGGGCAAGATGCCAGGAGCGGCCACCTAGCAGCTTTTTTATTTTCAATAGTATGATCATTGACATAGTGGTTGTTACGGATACCATCTGAAAGAAGAAACCAGATATACCGGAGTAACAGGAGCCGTCGGGCCGTTTGTTTATGTTGTTAGTTACCATGACTGCTACCGTCCACATTATCAGCGCACCGGTAATCAGGAAATAAAATGAATCCAGCGCGTAGCTTAGATTTTTGATACCTTCAATTGCTTCCACAATAAATTCCTCTCTAGTTTTTCACAAAGTCGGGTTATAACGCATCAGCGTCTGTTTCACCTGTTCGGATGCGTACAACCTTGTCAACAGGTGTTACAAAGATCTTGCCATCACCAATCTTGTCGGTTCTTGCAACACCTATGATGGCTTCAATCACCTGATCAGCTACATCGGCGTTAACAGCGATTTCAAGTTTGGCCTTTGGCAGGAAATCAACAACATATTCAGCACCGCGATAGAGCTCGGTGTGCCCTTTTTGACGACCGAAGCCTTTAACTTCCGTGACGGTCATGCCAGTAATGCCAATTTCAGACAGGGCGTCACGCACGTCGTCAAGCTTGAATGGCTTGATAATGGCTGTGATTAGTTTCATATTTTGATGCTCCTTGGTAAATAATCAGGCACTGCGGTTCAGGGCTGTTGCCTGCTGGTTCATGATAATGGTTAAATATAGTAATCTCATATCGTTAGTAAGCAGAAATCATGCCAATGCCTGTTTCTATAAAAATGTACATAAAAACAATATATTATAGATAACAAGCTGTTAGTGACGGGTTTCTCTGCACTCTCTTATTGCTGTGATTGAGCAATTATTCACCATTCTGGTGCATGCTGTTCAGGGTGTCTGTAATATTTACTAATAGCTGTTGATTTAATGGTGTAAAGTGTGGATGATCTGATCCTGTATGGACAAAAATAACTCAACCACGGATAGTTTTATCCGTTTCTTCGAAGCGGCTTTGCCTGCCGGTATTGCATCAGCAATACGTGATAATTTGCGGGCAGCTGCGAACAGTGCCTTCGAAAAAATGGATCTGGTTAGTAGTGAAGAATTCGAGGTGCAGAAACGTGTTTTGCTACGCACCAGAGAGAAGCTCGATCAGCTCGAACATCAGGTGGCGCAGCTTGAGAAGCAGTTGCAGAAGTAATTCTTCACTCGACGACACCGGATGTCGATCATGGAAAGACAGCACAGGAAAGGATTCCACTTATGTCACTTGCAATTATCTACTCGCGTTCAGCCGATGGAGTGATGGCTCCGCAAGTGTTTGTGGAAGCGCACTTATCTAATGGTTTGCCATCGCTATCAATCGTCGGATTACCCGAAGCGGCAGTAAAAGAAAGCAAAGACAGGGTTCGCGGAGCATTATTGAATTCCGGTTTTGAATTTCCTCCCCGGCGCATCACGATCAATCTGGCTCCTGCAGACATTCCGAAGGAGGGTGGTCGTTTCGATCTGCCGATTGCTATTGGGATACTGGCTGCATCGGATCAGATTGCACATACTCATCTTGATAGATACGAATTTTCGGCTGAACTGGCATTGAGCGGAGAGCTGCGTCCGGTAAGTGGGATATTGCCAGCAGCGCTACAGGTTGTCAGACAGGGCAGAATACTGGTTGTGGCAAAACAGAATGGCCAGGAAGCCGCTCTGGTCGAAGAATGTGATGTACTGGCACCGACGACATTGCTGGAACTTATTGCTCACTTAAATGGACAGCAAGTCCTGACACAGGTTGAACTGAATACAGCCAGCACCGAATATGCAAGCTACCCAGACCTTGCCGAGGTTCGTGGCCAGCACCAGGCGAAGAGGGCACTGGAAGTCGCCGCAGCTGGAAACCATAGTCTGCTGATGTCAGGACCGCCAGGTAGTGGTAAGACCATGCTGGCCAGCAGATTGCCGGGTATTTTGCCAGCGATGAGCAGGGATGAAGCATTGCAGACGGCTACAATCTATTCCATTGGTAAACAGGGTATAGATATGAGCAGCTGGAATCAGCGTCCAATTCGTACACCACATCATACATCTTCTGCTGTTGCACTAGTTGGCGGTGGCTCAAAACCCAAACCGGGAGAGATTTCACTCGCACACAACGGGGTATTATTTCTTGACGAATTACCTGAATTCGGTAGACGTGTGCTGGAGGTATTGCGTGAGCCGATGGAGTCGGGTGTCGTTTCAATATCACGAGCGGCAAGCCAGGCAGAATACCCGGCACGGTTCCAGTTTCTCGCAGCCATGAACCCTTGTCCTTGCGGATATTTTGGCGAGTCGTCGGGACGATGCCGGTGTACTGCGGATCAGATACAGCGTTACCGGGCACGATTGTCGGGGCCATTGATGGATCGAATTGATCTACAGGTAGAGATATTGGCGGTACCGGTGGATGTCCTGTTAGATGATCAGTATCAGGCAGAGAGCAGTGAAGTGGTGCGACAGCGTGTTTCGACGGCAAGGCAGAGGCAACTGGACAGGTCAGGTACGATGAATTCGCAGTTAACAAACCAGCAGCTGGATCATCAAAGCAGGATTAGCAGCTCCGCCCGTAGTGGCCTGGCTGACGTAATTAGCCGACTTGGCTTGTCTGCACGTTCATTTCACCGGTTGCTGCGAGTAGCCAGGACGATTGCAGATCTGGCTGATTTTGATGAGGTCGAGCAGCAGCATATAGCTGAAGCTATACGTTACCGATCTTTGGACCGTTATTTAAAGAAAATGACGTAGGAAAAGATGATGGCGTAAATCAGTAAAAAAACGACGAAGTTCTGATCACCGTGGTTGGTGCGCAGTGTATCCCAGTTAAAATACCAGAGGGTGTTTGTATCACTGACCCCTTTAGTTGGCAGGAATGAGCGAACCTTGTTACGGTAGTCATCATAACCCTCGAGTAGACCGATAAGCCGAGCCTCTTCACGATTGACGCGGTTGACCATATACAAAACGTAGATCACAGTGTAGATAAGTACGAGCCAGATGTTGTCAAGCAGTATAATTAAACCCAAACCCAGAAAATAGCGACCCAGATACATGGGGTTTCTGACAATGACATAAGGCCCACGTACAGTCAGCTCCACGTTTTTGATTAATGACGCAAAGCTCCAGGTCTGAATTATTTCCCCAAATAGTGATACCAGAAAACCTGACAGCAGATAGTCTGTGTTCATGTAACGTAACAGTAAAAAAAGTACCAGAAGACCAAGCAGGTAGCGAATTTTTAGCCAGTTTTTACGTAGAGTGGGATTATTGAAGAGGTCAGAAAACATCGCAGCCTGTGAAACATTCTGTTGTAGTGGTTCAAGGCTGAACATTCTAACTGATTTATGGATGCCAGTGTGGTCTAACGAATTATGCGTGTGCCCGTTATTTGGAGGCAGTGGAAACTTCTGTGCGTACTGTGGCCAGGCATCGGTCAAAGCTCATCCATGCTGGAAGTTCTTTCTTCATTGTTTTGTTCAGTCGCCGATTCAGACCGGAAAGCTCCAGTTTATAGGGAATGAGTCTATTCTCAGGAAGATAAATGATTAATGCAGATAATTTCAACAGGTCATCCAGTGCTTTTTCGAGTTCAGACAGATGGAAGGCCGTCAGTTTAGGAGATACCTTTTTAAGCTTGTCAGCAGGTATCTGGATAGCAGGTAGAATCGTACCAATGATCGGGGTTGCGATATCACTTGATACTGTTTCTGCAGTACTCATCAAGGATTCAGGATCTTCTTCTGTAAGTTGATCCGGTTCGACTCTTTCCGGCTTTTCGCGCCCAGATAAAGTATTTTCAACTAATACCATTTTCTTCAGCAGCTGATCGAACCTCATTTGATCCGGCTCTTCTGCAAGTCTTGCATTAATTTTATCTAGTTTGTTACGTAAAGGTATACGTTGATTAATCGTGTAGGTTGTCTGGTTGCCACCGCTGGTCTGGATATTACGGATACGATCTTCTAGCTCTTTGGCCTGCTTTCTAATCCGTAACAGTGACTGATTGTAGTCAGAAACTATTTTGTTGGCATTCTGAGTAATGGGAAGGGCAAGTCTTGCAAGTTCACGAAAGCGGAAAATCGCATCCCTGATATAGAATTCCATATTCATCTTCTTCCAGGAGCGAATGGAATATTGTACTTCGTCATAGGAGATGGTCAGAGGTCGTTCGGAAAATTCATAACCGACACGGCTAAAGGCACGGAGAAAAGCAATGCGCGCATCGGGTTCAACCAGGCAATGTGAAAGAACCTTATCTATTTTTTCTTTATTTGCAACATTTGTTACAATGGGTTTTTTCTCTTTGGCGGGTTTGGAAATGCTCTTTCTGCTAGTCGTGTTCTTTACGGTTTCAATAATCTGATCATTGAGCGCAGGCATAAATTCAGGGAAAAAGATGCCGGCAACTTTCCATCCTACCAGGAACAGAAAGAGGAAAAGCAAAAAACTGAATAATAAATTGTCCTTGAGAAACTTGCCGGGTGCGATTTTCTTTTCGGTAGCGCCACCGTACATTTTCTCGATGACACTTTCCATATTCTGATCTTCATCTTTAACCCGAAAAGATTCGATATTATTGATCAGATATCGTCGGACAAAGCTGTTCGACCACGCATTCCGGACGATGTTTTCGGGTTTTTTTACGGTATCCAGAATAGATTTAATGGGGCCTTCAGAATGCTCGTCATCATCACTTTCAGGGTCCTCAGTGGGGGTCCTGGGCGCAGTATCAGCCTGCATCTCTTCTTCAAATTCTGCATCAGAGATACCGGTAGCCAGCATTACCGGCTCAACGTCTTCTTTCTTTGCAGGGGCTTCAGTGACTTCTTCTGAAGGAGAATCTACAGCTGGTTCATCAGGTACTTTTGTTGCCAGTGGATTTTTAACAAAAAGCAGGTGTTCAGTAGCTTCTGGTTTATCTACTGTTGCATCTGCCAGTGCTTCATCTGAGGGAGACTTCTCAGTTGTCTCAGTGTTGTCCTGGTTTAAATCTTCAGTGAGACTATTTGAAGGTTTTACATTGTCGCCCCCTTCCAGGGACAGGTGAGAGGTATCAATGGCAGGGGCATCAGGTTCCCGTTCACTTTCCAGCGTGGTGCCAGATTGCCCCGGTGACTCATCAAGTGTGAGATGTGAGGTATCGATATCCACATTTTCTTCAAGTGGTTTTTCATCGAGCAAAGGCTTTTCATGCGAATTACTGGTGGTTAATTCAGATTTCGCGTTCTCTTCTGATGGTGTATTGTCTTTTTTATCAGCCATATAGCAAATATTAGCAGTATCGCCCTGTCTGTCCAGCTTGTCTCATGCTTCCTTAGAGAATAAAAGCCCAATAATGAATGGTAACTTTTAGTTTTACGCGCCGGACCTGTAATTTTCAAGTGCAATACCGATCGCCTGTTCTCGTCTACTTTTTAACTGGCGCTGTATTTCCCTACCATTCGTTTCTGAACTGACCAGGTCTTCGATGTCAACCTGTTTCGCTGCCGCAAAGCAGATCCTGAAAATATCCGCCTGTGGATAGGTTGAATTTTCAAAGCCAGGCCTACCCCTGGCATCTGCTTCACAAGCCAATAGGAAGTCATCCAGTCTCTGTGGCCGTCGAAATACGTCCAGTGCTTGCAGAACTTTCAGTATAGTCGATATTCGCAGTTCAGTGGCACGATGGCAATGGCTATGGTATTCGCATACCAGTTCTGCCATTTGTCTGTGCCCAGCAGGAATACGAAGTCGTTCACACAAGTTCCTGATCAGTGCCAGCCCACGGGTCTCGTGGGCGATATGTTTCGGTAAACGGGAGAAAGCTGTTGTTCCTTTGCCAAGGTCATGGCAGAGAGCAGCAAAACGGACAGAATTGCCGGCACCCAATTGTGCAGCCATATCAATTACCATCATCGTATGAACCCCAGTATCAATCTCCGGGTGGTGAACTGGTGTTTGTGGAACACCAAATAAGCGGTCGACCTCGGGCAATAATACAGCTAGTGCATTGCACCGCCTGAGTGTAAGGAAGAACACGGAAGGTGTCTCTTCATCCAATGCGCCGCTGATTTCGTTCCATACGCGTTCGGCAACCAGCTCATTTATTTCCCCGGAGGTGACGATCTGTTTTAACAGCTGCTGGGTCTCTTCAGCTATGGTAAAGTCGAGCTTTGCATAGCGGGCCGCATAGCGTGCGATACGCAATAGCCTGACCGGATCTTCGATAAAGGCATCCGAAACATGACGCAACAGGCCATTTTTTAAATCATCTCGGCCGCCATATGGGTCGATGATATTGCCTTCGTTATCCTGTGCCATGGCATTGATAGTGAGATCCCGGCGTGCGAGATCCTCTTCTAGCGTGACATCTGGCGATGTGTGAAAAACGAAGCCATGATAGCCGTGACCACTTTTCTTCTCGGTCCGTGCCAGAGCGTATTCTTCCTTTGTTTCGGGGTGCAGGAAAACCGGAAAGTCCTTGCCGACAGGTTTATAACCCAAATTAATCATCTGTTGCGGTGTCGCACCGGTAACTACCCAGTCATTATCCCTGGAAGCTTGCTTGAGTAAGCTGTCACGCACAGCACCGCCAACAAGATAGATTTCCATGCGTTAGGGCACCTCTATTCAGTCCCAGATGCCTTATCCTGGATATGGTTCAGCAACCGTATACCTCTCTATAGGCTTCTATTTCTGACAGTATGTCAGATTTTTCTGACTCCTGCTGCAGCAGTTCCACCAGATCTTCCAGCGTGGCAATGCTGAAGACTGGCAGGTTTTGTTCCTGCTGCAGTAATTGCAATGCTGAAGTGTCGTTGTCGGCAGTCTTTTCCTGACGATCTAGCGCGATGACAAAGCCAGCAGCATCGGCCTTACTCTCCCTGATCAGTTTTATCGAATAGGCGGCAGACAGGCCGGCTGTAATGACATCGTCAATGATCAGAACCCGGCCCTGCAGCGGTGCACCAACGATATTGCCGCCTTCACCGTGATCTTTTGTCTCCTTGCGGTCGAAGGCATAGGGAATATCCAGTCCGTGATAGTCCGACAGGGCAATAACCGTCGCAGCTGCAAGAGGAATACCCTTATAGGCAGGGCCAAATAACATGTCGAATTTGATGCCTGATTGAATAATGGTGCGGGCATAAAACCGGCCCAGTTGGGCCAGGCCATTACCGCTGTTAAACAGGCCCGTGTTGAAAAAATAGGGGCTGCTTCGACCTGATTTCAAGGTGAACTGGCCAAAGCGCAATACACCGGCCTGAATGGCGAAATCAAGAAACTCTTTACGGAAATCCTGCATGCTGATGGCCCATATTTTTATATTGATTTAATTATTACATTCTATAGGCAAGCAGGTGGAATGAAAATGGTCTCGTTGATATATACAAAGTAATATGCGATCAGGAGGAAAGAGTAACCATGAGAATAATTACAATCAATAGTAATGGCATACGTGCGGCCGGCAGGAAAGGTTTTTATGACTGGATGTTGAGGCAGCACGCAGATGTAGTCTGCATCCAGGAAACCAAGGCACAGGAATTCCAGTTGACAGATAAATTATATCATCCGCCAAGTATGCATAGTTTTTTTCACGATGCTGAAAAGAAAGGCTACAGCGGCGTCGCATTGTACTGTCGTCATCAGCCCGATAAGGTAGTTTATGGGTTGGGTTGGCCGGATATCGATGCTGAAGGCAGATACATCCAGGCGGATTATGGCAATCTCAGTATCATTTCACTCTACATGCCTTCCGGTTCCAGCAAGGAAGAAAGACAGGACTTCAAATACGATATGATGGAGAGGATGAAGCCGCTACTGCTTGATATGCGAGCCTCCGGCAGAGAATATTTGATCTGCGGCGACTTGAATATTGCGCATAAGCAGATTGATCTAAAGAACTGGCGCAGTAACCAGAATAATTCCGGTTTTCTGCCCGAAGAACGTGCATGGATGGACTGGTTGATTGATGAAGCTGGGTATGTAGATACATTCAGGCTGCTGGAGCCGGGAGAAGGGCAGTATACCTGGTGGTCGAATCGCGGACGGGCCTGGGACAACAATACAGGTTGGCGTATCGACTATCAGATTGCTACCCCGGCTATAGCCACTAAAGCCGTAGCGGCTTCTATTTATAAGAAAAAGCGGTTTTCAGATCATTCACCATTAATAATAGATTACGATTATGATTTACTAAGTTCTGGCTAGTCTGGCAGGTTGAATAATTATGAAGAAGTATAAAATAAATCCTGCTAAACGTTCATTCCTTATAACATTGTGTTTAATGCTATCTATCGGCCTGTTGCATGCATCACAGGGTTATGCAGAAACTGTCGCTGTAATTGATTCAGGGGTCAATCCAGATCATGCTGACCTTGCTGGTAAAATTGTTCCTGGAGAGGATCTGGTTGATGGCGATAACAACCCTTTTGATGAAACACCCGAGCAGCATGGAACTACTGTGTCACGGATTATTGCCAGTGTGCATGAGCAGAACAGAATTATGCCTATACGGGTTCTTGATGCGGGTGGATTTTCCTCTGAAGCAATAGTTATCGGTGGCATAAATGTTGCTACCAGTAGTGACCTCAGGGTGATCAACCTGAGCCTGGGCAGCCCTACAAACACATATAGTCAGGCGCTTACAGTAGCAATGCAGAATTCGGCTCGGGCAGGAAAATTGCTGATAGTTGCTGCGGGTAATGGTGGACAGGCAAACCCGGCCTTTCCAGGCAGTCTTGCATCACTGTTTGGAGGGTTGGCGATAGCGGTTGGTGCGCTTAACCGAAGTGGATCGATCGCTGCTTACAGCAATCGCGCCGGGAACAGTCAGAATTTCTATGTTGTTGCTCCGGGCTACTCTAATTTTTCAAGCTACATCGGTACCTCATTTGCAGCACCATACGTGTCGGGCACTGCTGCGGCTATCCTTGACCAGAACCCTCGTTTAAGCGCCCAACAGGTTGCGGAAATAATTTTCAGAAGCGCCGATGATCTGGGTACACCGGGTACAGATAAAATCTATGGCCGCGGCAAGCTCAACACAGCCGCAGCATTACAGCCGCAGGGTGCTCTGGGACTTCCAGGTGACTCCGGTGACAGTGGTGGTTCAGGCGCATTGGTAGCCGGTCTGGTTATTGGCGCAGGTGTGGCGGCGGCGATAATTATCAGAAACAAATCCCTTAAAAAGGCAGTGGTTGTTGATAGCTACAACCGGCCCTATCAGATTGATCTGGATGGATTAATAACAGTACGCAGCGACGGTCTGACCATGGACCGGATGATGAAAAATCTACGGCGTACTACAGAAACTGCACAACTGTCGCTGTCTGACACGTTGCAGATGGCCGTCTGGTATGACCGTAACCCGAGACTGCGTCAGTATGCGGCGCCAGAGCTGGAAGATGAAGAGAATATTGAGAACTGGTCAATGTCGCTGCATCAGGGGGGGCGGAATGGCAGCTACTACGCGTTAAATTTGAATCTTGATCCACGCCAGTTTTTTGGGCTGGCTGAAGAGACTAGCGGAACCACCCTGTTTGATCGGCGTAATCTTACTGCTCCCTATGCCGGTTTTGCCGCAAGCGCCAATATGGCTCTGGCGGGCTACAAAACAGTGAGCGGTATAGATGTCAAACTGGGTGTCGTCAGCATGGATGATAAAAGTGACTTCGGAGTGAAGAGCAAGTCTGTATTACTTGAGGGGAGCATACAGCCCCATGAGAAACTTAGACTGGGACTGCAGTTCTCTGGACTTAATGAGCAGGGTAGTTTGTTTGGTGGTGCTTCGGCCGGCGCTTTCAGTGTTGATGTGTCCGAAACCATTGCTGCCGGGTTTACGGCAAAGCTAAAGTTGAATCGGAAGATTTCAATTCATTCCATCTATTCCCAGGGGATTACTCTGGTTAATGACAGGAAGAAAGGACTGTTGCAGCAATTTACAGGTATACGCAGCAGCAGTTATGCCATGGGCATATCAGGCACCGGCCTGATAAGAAAAAATGACCGTATCAGCCTGACATTATCGAGTCCCCTGCATGTCAACCGGGGTGAAGTATCTCTCTCCGTACCAACAGGTATCGATTTTGCTACCGGTAATGCGCTCAGGCAAACCGAACGCATTGATCTTGCCAGCGCAAAGCGGGAAACAGATATAGAAATGGGCTATCACCTGCCATTAAGCAAGCAGTCAGGACTGGCGGCCTATATGATTTATCGAACTGATCCGAATGGGTTGGGTGAGCAGATGGCTCGTGGGCGATATGGCACGATGGTTAATTTTTCTTCTCGGTTTTAGGGTTTCTTTTTTTCCGATTTCTTGAATTGATATTAGTTTTTCGCCCTTTATAGGCGAGTTACTTTTACTTTGCTTGCTCAAAGACAAATCTGTCAGGAACAGATTTGAACAGCCACAGGCTGGCCCGTAGGGTGAAAGCCATGGACGGCTTTCATAAAAGTAAAGAAAG
>VAOU01070401.1_pt1 | contig 41471 bp, 42 predicted proteins | sample 3393871 | NCBI WGS metagenome assembly VAOU01 (sample SAMN08290440, study PRJNA428436) | hydrothermal vent metagenome | isolation source: Deep-sea hydrothermal vent chimney | place: Atlantic Ocean: South-mid Altantic Ridge | depth 1820 m m
AGAAAAAGGGGGACAGGCTGCTTTTAATCCCAGCTTTAGCCAAGGGTAGAGGCTGAGGTCAGTGTTGAATCCTGACGATGAAGACAGACTCATCCTGATTTTTTCGCCATACTCTATGCGCTTTCTCCTCTGCCTATTGCAAAATGAGTCTTAATCGATTATTATATTTTCATAGTAAACGACCACCGACCTTGTCGGTGGCTTTGAAAAGAACAGTGCTACGCACTTTTGGTCTTTAAAATCGGAACATTTATCATATTCGTATTTCCCACCAACCAGGTTGGTGGACATATTCGGTTAATCAAATCTGCTCTGTAGATAAGCAGGGGGTTGCGATGGTGCTAATAAGGTTTCCGCTTCGAACGTTGTGGAAGTATTTTATTTTCAGTCACATATTGAACTTGTCCTATGCCAAGACGCGCCTCCGAGTCGGATTTTAGCTTGTCCCCGTTTGAACTTAGTTCAAGAAGTCAAGAACATCCCCTGTTTACCAGCAATTCACGGTGAAGGCAAAGATCAAGTACAGGTAAGGGTATCCGCGAGAAGGAGAAAAGGGATTTCGCAAAGGTATGCACACCTCAAATTAGCCGACAGAGCCGGAGTTTTTATCATACCCTGAAGCGAAGCACGCTAACACCTTGAATTTAAAGGGAAAAACAATTCTAGACTTTTGACTACTGGATATAGTAGAATGTATTACAATGCATATCAAGAAGCATCTGTCCTTTGGATCATTACGCAAGAAGATTACCATTCGTCTGCAAGGCATATGGGAGCATCGGCAGGAGAAGAAGATAAAACACTCGATACATGATGTATTCATGTCGGGATTTGCAATGATGTATTTTCAGGACCCATCCATACTTCAATTTCAAAAGAGGTTAGAGGCCGGCATACACAATAACAATTTAAAGACACTTTTTCGGGTAGAAAGCATACCCAAAGACTCTCAGATGAAAGAGGTAATAGACGAGGTAGACAGTAGAGAGCTTGAGCCTGTATTTGAAGAATTTTTCATGGCAATACAGAGGGGGAAACATCTTGAGCAATATCGGTTTATGGATAGCTACTATCTAATCTCAATGGATGGGACAGGATATTTCAGTTCAGACAGGATAAGCTGTCCGGGATGTCTGCGTAAGGAAAGCAAAAAGGGAAAAGTAAGCTATGAACATCAGATAGTGCAGGCAGCGCTAATGCATCCTGATATGAGACAGGTAATACCGCTTGCCCCTGAGGCGGTAAAGAATACAGATGGGAGTGAAAAGCAGGACTGTGAGATAAAGGCAGGAAAGAGGTTGATTAAAAAAATAAGGAAAACGCATCACAGGTTAAAGATAATCATAGTTGCCGACAGCCTTCACAGCAAGCAGCCATTTATAGAGGAAGCGAAGGCAAACAGGATGAGGTACATACTGGTGGCAAAGGCAGAGGACCACAAGATACTTATGGAATGGGTTAATGAACAGAGGCAGCTTAAAGAAGTCTCAAGGATGGAAGTAAAAGATACAAAAGGCCGTATTCATGAATATGAATGGATAAATGAAGTTCCGTTAAACGGCAACAAAGAAACCCTGTGGGTAAACTATTTTGAATACCGGATAATAGACAGGGGAAAAACAACATATCGTAACAGTTGGGTAACGGATATAAATATTAAAGAAGAAAACGTCAGAGAACTTGTCAGGGGCGGCAGGTGCCGGTGGAAGATAGAGAATGAGGTATTCAATACCTTAAAGAATCAGGGGTATCATATAGAGCACAATTACGGACATGGGAAAAAGAACCTCTCCATGAATTTCTTCCTTTTAAATCTTTTAGCTTTTTTCATGCATCAGATATTTGCATTGACAGATACATTGTATCAGCAATGCAGGCTGAAATTCGGCAGCAAGAGAAATCTATGGAATCATCTGAGAGCTTCTACTCATATGCTAATATTCCCCGACTGGGAGATATTGTTAAGACGGTTACTTAAACCTTCTGAATTCTTGTGAATGCATGATTCCTTTTTGTCTCTCAGCTCAGATTCTTCCTTCTATCCCTTCTCCGGAAAGGGTTAGCGGATAGCTCTGTCCAATTAGCCCCTTTCCCTTACTATTTGTTGCTTGTTTATTAAACACACCTTCATCATAAACAAGAATTAATTGCTGTATTTGCCTGACAAAGGTATTTATCCTAATATGTTTGGGGCACCTCTCCTTATAGGCCCTCTTTTTGCCTTCACCGTGAATTGCTGGCTGTTTACCTACTCAAAGGTTTAAAGTAATGAATAAGGTAATGAATATCGATAAAGGCCAACAGACTTTAATAGACTACGTGAAATCAAAGGAGCCTTTAAGTGAAGATAAAATAGACTTTATTTTAAGTTATAATCGTGAAACTACTCTTACCTGAATTTTCACGTAAGTAATTAAACTAAGTAAAAGGTCAAATCGTGGCCAAAATTCAAGTTTTTTCACTTAAGAGTAATTATAACATTTCTATTTTGTAACCAAGGCAATTTAAAAGGAGTATTTAATAATCCTGAGTGAAGCAGGATAGGATTATTTGCCCTTTTGTTCAATCTCACCTCTATTTCATTATTTCCGATAATAATCTTTCCAGGTGTATCGATAAACTTTCTAAAGATCACATCTGCATTGCTCTGCTCATAACCCCTGAGTTTTTGAGCAAGTATATGATAAGTGGCCTGAGCTATAAGAGTCAACAATATATCAAAATCAATCCGCATGGCAACAGAAGCTGACAGGGCATCGTTGTGAAAGAAATTAAGCCCTGATGAGATAGAGTTTTCTATAAGCATACGGAGGGCATATCTGGAAATGAGATCGCGACAGGAAGTCTTGTTGTCATTTGTGATCAGGATAGTTGGCAAATCATGCCCAAGGTCTTTTATCAATACCTGTCTGATATTGCCTTCATAATTACTGAGCTTTGTTTTTCTGTCTACAACTTTGGGTGTTCTGAACTTTCTTGCCACGTTGTGAAGCTCAATCTTCCTCCATGCTGAATAAGGAGTGTTGGCAACTTCCTGAAGAAGCCTTGACGTTCTTCGCCTAAGTGTAATAAACGTGATACCCATCTGATTGAGTTTGGAGAGATTTTCATATGTGGTGAGCTTTGAATCAAATACCAGATGAGAAGGGTTCTTGCCTGTCTGTTTATTCCAAAATTCAATGAATCTGAATATCTCATCAGCCTCCTCTCCTTTCCTGAGATCAGCATTACTGTAGCAAAAGATTCTTGATTTCACATCCTGTGCAAAAAAGACCAGTATTGACTTTAGTTTCCGACTGCGCATAGAGACATAGTGCTTCTCTACAACATCTTCTTCACCAAAATATGGAAGGGATTGAAAATCCAGATTGATCGATTCAGCATCTACTGCATTGCTCTCTCTGAGCCTCCTGAGCCACTGCTCTATAAACCTTATATTGTCTGAATGTGTAATCCTCTCTGAATATTCACTCATATAGGCAGTTTTAGGAAGTTCATTAAGCCCTACAGAAAAAGGTGCTCCTTCTTCAAATACCAAATCCATAACATGGCTTTTTCTTTTCCTGGCTATAAGCTTCAGCAACAAACATGATAGAAAGGCATTTTCAGCCGGTATCATCCTTGACCCATACCAGTTCATTTTCTTAATAATCTTATGAATACCCATATCCGCCAGTATCCTGTGCAGTAGAAACAATCCACCCACTTTTGTATCTAATACCCTTGGACTAAGTGAAAACCGCCTGACATCAGCATATGCTGCATGTTCTGCCCTTGGTTTATCAGGCCTTTCCTCATCTTTGCGTCTCGGAAGCCTCGAAAATCCTTCTTCCTTTAGTATTGTCCATATAGATACTGTGCTGAGATTGATGCCTTCTTTTTTTAAAATATCTTGTATGTCCTCTACAGAATGATTTGCTTTGCGAAGCTCTATAACACGCTCTCTGGATCTGTCCCTTTTGGGACCATATTTCGGGCCTGGCCTTGTTTGAATAAAAAACTCCTTGTCAGGATCATTCCTGAATTGGTGACACAACACATGAAATGCACCAGGTGTATAGCCAAACCGTTCACCGATAACCTTCACCGGCAAATGTTCAACAAAATATGCCCTTAGAGCTTCATATTGGCGTTGTTTTGGTCTCCCTGGTTCTAAAAAGTATCTCGCCTCTTCACTTAGCGAATTACTTAAACTATCCTCAATATTTCTTCTGATTACTTTAATAGTCATAAGCTTTAAAACTGCTAAACATACGTAAATACGGGCTCTTTTGTTTCTGTTTAATAAGTATAACATAATATTAACAATATTGCAATAGCTATTTAGTTTAATTAAATAGAATAAGTATTTGTACTCCATTTACAAAAGCCTGCGGAGGTATAAAACAATCAATGTCCAGTTCCTATGCGGGGGTTAGGAGATTTGTTGAAATTGTGCCAGGGGAAATATGGTAAAATTCCTTAGGTGAATTACTTTACGTGAAAATTCAGGCTAAGACACTGGACTGATAGCAAGATAAGATGCCACCTGTTTTCATGTGTGGTTGCAATGACATACTTGCGGAGAATCGAGCTGAAGCTCAAAGCCGCCGGGATTCAACGTAGCGTGGAAGATGTGATGGATGACATGCGGCATTTTCATTCTGTTTTGATGTTGAGCAACAACGCAAGAAAACCAAAACGCTGTCTTGAGATTCCAACGAAGACCCAAGCCGAAGTCCTATCGGCCTTTGGCCACTATGTGGATGACGGTGGGGTCTTACACACGGCTGATCGCCCGTCAATGCTGGCTCTCAGCCTGCCGTGACTGCTTATCTCTTAAACTCCTGTCCTATACTAAAATGGGAGAGTCTATCCTGTCCCATTTTTAGTATATAACGTTATTGACTACGTTGACTAACTATACTATAGTAGTATAGTCAGGGAAGGTAGAAACAAAAAGAACACGGAGAAAGGGAATGCCACGGCAGGCAAGGCTTGATGCACCGGGAACACTGCACCATATAATAATCCGGGGAATAGAGAAGAGAAAAATAGTAGATGACAGGAAGGATCGAGAGAATTTTTTAGAAAGATTAGGCCGAGCTGCATCAGAGACCAGGACATCAATCTATGCGTGGGCATTAATGCCGAATCATGCACATTTCCTTCTTCGAAGCGGACAGACAGGTATATCAACCTTCATGCGCCGGTTCCTGACCGGCTACGCAATCACATATAACCAGCGCCACCGCCGTCATGGCCACCTGTTTCAGAACAGGTACAAATCAGTAGTGTGTGATGAGAACAGTTACTTTGCTGAATTGGTTCGTTACATACACCTTAATCCCCTCCGTGCAAACCTGGTCAAAACCCTGTCTGAACTTGACCGATACCGTTATAGTGGACACAGTGTGTTGATGGGTAGAGTGAAGAATGAGTGGCAGGACCGTGATTATGTATTAAACCGGTTTGGCAATAAAGAAGGAGAGGCGAGGAAGGCCTACCGGGTGTTCCTTAAAGGGGGAGTAGCGGAGGGGAATAGACCGGAATTGGTTGGAGGCGGATTAATCCGTTCACTTGGCGGGTGGTCGGAAGTAAAGTCTTTGAGAAGACAAGGAGAGGGGAGACTGACTGATGAGCGGATATTAGGGAGCGGGGATTTTGTAATGAAGATTCTGCAGGAGACGGAGGATAAGTTAAAGAAGCGGTTTTCGGCAGATGAACGAAGAGAGAAAATGAAGGAAGTTATAGGGGAGATATGCAGAAAAGAGGGCGTAAGCATTCAGGAATTGGAGTCAGGCAGCCGGAGGATCAGGGTGTCAGGGGCAAGGTCTCAGATAGTTTGCAGGTTGATCGAGACTTATGGGATTCCATTGGCGGAGGTTGCTCGTCAAACAGGAGTTTCTACCTCTGCAGTATGTAAGATATTAACAAGAAAAGGCAATAAGTCAACGTAGTCAATAACATCACGGAAGTTGCCCGTAAAAATGCACCACTTTAAATTGCCGCTGAGCAAGGAGTTATAACTAAGAAAAAACTTGACACCACCTTATCACATGTACAATAATAAGTACATGTACATGTTTAGGAGGTTAATGAAATGAAAGCACTTACTTATACGGCTGTACGGGAAAACCTGGCGAAGACAATGAAGGAAGTCTGCGATGACCATGATCCTGTCATTATTACTCGAAAAAAAAATGATGCTGTTGTTCTGATGTCATTGGAAGACTATGAAGCATTAAATGAGACAGCATATCTACTACACAGTCCCAAAAATACAAAGCGACTTCTGGAATCAATAGAAGAACTTGAAAAAGGCAAGGGAAAAGAACGGAACTTAGTTGAATGAAACTTGTTTTTTCTAAAAATGCATGGGAAGATTATCTGTACTGGCAACGCACTGACAAGAGAATCCTGAAAAGAATAAATGAATTAATCAAAGACATTCAAAAGAATAAATATGAGGGCATTGGAAAGCCGGAACCGCTAAGGCATAGCTTATCAGGATATTGGTCACGCCGGATAACAAATGAACACCGGGTAGTTTATAAGATCGAGCATGATCAGGTAATACTTGCGCAATTAAGATATCACTATTAAGTTCAAAATGACAACCTAAAATTGACCAGGAGAAGGGAAGAATAAGCCCTTGACATGGGACATGTTATCCTCTAAACTACCTATGTCCAATACATGAACTTTGGGGATATATAACACCATGCAAAACTTATGCTGGAATAACCATTGAGAACCATGGCGACAGGCTGCTTTTTAATGACATAATCAGTGTTGATTGTGAAAACAACTGAAAATATCTATCCATGCAAGGGTTTTACCTTTTGTAATAGATAACAAGGAACGAACATTACTGAAAATTGCATTTCTCAGCAGAAAGTTTCACAAGAAATACGGAGGTGACAATAATAATGATTTTATCAGGGTTGCAGTCCAAAGATGCTTACCCTGTTTCTTCCGTTTTTCTTTGATGAGTACAGGGCTTTATCTGCTGCGTCTATAATTATCCCCTTTTTGACTTTCCTTTTTTCGGGGTCATAGGTGGTTACCCCGAGACTGACGGTTTGGGTTATCTGTTTGCAGTTGAGTGGAATCTTGAGTTTTTCCACAGCAAGCCTGATCCTTTCGGCTAAAACCGCAGCCCCCTTGAGTGCGGTCTCCGGAAGTACGATGGAAAACTCCTCACCGCCGTATCTTGCGGCTATATCGGATGAACGCAGTGTCAATGATATTACTGCTGCAATCTTTTTCAGGACGATGTCCCCCTGTGGATGTCCGTATGTATCGTTAATCTTCTTGAAGTGGTCTATGTCTATCATTATAAGTGACAGCGGGTGTCCATACCGGCTTGCCCTTTCCATCTCCCGTTCCATGAGTTCCTGGAAGTAGAGGGGGTTATAAAGCCCGGTCAGGCCGTCCCTGAATGCCAATTCCCTCAGTTTTTCGTTTGCTGTCTGGAGTTCACTTGCAAATTTTTCAGCCCTCTTTTTTTCCTGCTTGAGCTTGATAATAAGCTGTTCGTATGAGAGGTTAACCCTGCCGAGTTCCTCATTGGCATCCATCAGGAGTTCAGAGTAAGGTTTGAAGTTGCCCGGATCGAGGTTGTAGGAAGAGAGTATCTCAACGGTTTTTTCCGCTACGGAGTCTATATATGAGTTTGCAAAGCCTTCTTCAAGCCCGAATTCATCCTTCAGAAAGGAACGGAGTTTATCCAGTTTATCAATACCCCTGCTGGAGTGATAAAAGGATGAGGCCATATCCGAGATCCTGAGTATTTTTACAGTATCCTTTAATTCCCCGGGACAGGGCACGGTGTTGTGATGACAGGCAATCGGCAGAAAGATACTTTCGGGAAGGCCCCATTTTTTCAATACCTCGGATCCTGTTTTCTGGTGATCGTAGCCCAGTACTTTTTTCTCGGCTCCAACGACATCCATGCCGGTAAATCGCTTTTGATCGAGAACTTGCTGGTATTTAAGTGGGTCCACCAGATACATCACTATTATGCCGATATCCATAAGAAGGGCCGTTACAAATATGTCATCGGTCTTTCCCCCAATATGTTTGGAGATGATCTCCGATGCAACCGCTGCAGTTAGAGACCTCTTCCAGAAAAAATTAAAATCGAACAGTTCGTTGTTGTCGCTCATCATATGGGAAATGATCATGAAGGAGAGTGCGATGTTTTTCAGGGCGTCCACACCGAGTATGCTTACGGCCTTCTCAAGGCTGTCAACCTTGTAGGGAAGGGCGTAGAACGAGGAGTTCACAATACTCAGTATCTTGGCAGTCAGGGCAGGATCGGAAGCGATTATCTCCGACAGTTCTTTAAAGGAGAAATCGTCTTTTTTGACAGCCTCAAGTACCCTGATGGCAATGACGGGCGGTGAGGGCAGCCTCGTTGGGTTAAGCCCTTCAGTTTTTAGATTTTCCATATAACGATGTTGTTTGATATACCATCAAGTGTATTCATGAAACCACTGACTGTATCCATAACTTATCGTCAGATCTGAGAAAAACTTTAACATTTTTCCTTTTTTCATCCCCCCGGGTAATTTTAACGTAACCCTCCTCTGAAGTTTCTGCTCCATTTCACTGACAATTGTCCAATATTATGCGTATTGCATATCATCTGATATTACAGTACAAATACGAAAAGTGATATTTTTTCTTTATGAAATAACAATCAGGGAGTGCATGTGTTTCTAAAATGTGATATAGTATTAAGGACATTGAAGGAAAAATAAGTAGTTCGTATAATAATTGTGAAATGATATGAAAACTACAGATGATTTCTACAACATTATTAATCAATATATGGGACATATCCAATTGTTTTACAGAAAATATGAGGATAAAAATCCAGTAATGGAACTATCACTACCGTCTCACAAGATTTATGCTTATCCTTATTCCGAATATTTAAAAAAATTAGGTAAAAAAGATCAAAAAATATTGAAGAAAGAATACAATGAAGCAAGCAAAAATAATAAAATGGTAGTATTTGTTAGAGATGAAGAAGAAAAAGTTTTAAAATCCTCTTTATTTCCGATTGAAGATATAGATTATGTAGAACAATGAAAATGATATTATAAAAAAATGAACACATATCAAAGCACTGCACGGGACAAGTGCCAGCAGTGCTATTTTTGATTTTGATTGGTTTTTGGTTTCCAAATCATTTTTTTTGCATGTTATCATCTTACAGGCACTTGCCCGTGAGTTCATCGTTATGCTCATAAGAGAAATAAGGATAAATACAAATGATTATTGACTTGTTGTTTTATATAGGATTTGCATTGCTGTTAACTCATGAGCTTGATGCAATTCAACGACATGAGTGGCGGATATTTCCAATTACCCGAAAACTAAAAGATGAAATTGCATATTATTGGTTTACAATTCTTCACGTACCACTATTTGTGTTGTTGCTGTGGCTTATGTGTCATCCATCTGAAAATATTCGTTTTTGGTTTCAGATAAGCATGGATGTTTTCTTTATAGTGCATATGGTTCTACATAAATTATTAAGCTCACATAAAAATTATGAGTTTGTTGGCGTTTTTTCAAAAGCCATTATCTTTTCAATGGGGATAGTCGGGATAGCACATTTGAGTATATTATTAAATGTCTCATAATTGAATTGACATCAACGGCCAACATATCTGCTCTTGAAGCTCAGGGTTGAGAGAATGTCGTCTTGACTATTTTCAGAAAGTCTATTGGTATCGTGCAGCAAATTCGATTTGTGGGTTGTCCCGCAAGGGCAGCTTATGGAGGTGCTTGAGCCGTATGATGGGAAACTATCACGTACAGTTCTTAGGGGGGAATCGGGCTGAAAGGCCCGTGACCTACCCGGTGTGTACAGATAAAAAATGAATATCAAACATATTGATCACTTAGTTTTAACAGTAAAAAACATTGAAGCAACAGTCCAATTTTATGAAGCAGTATTGGGGATGAAAAAAGAAATATTTGACGAAGGAAGGGTGGCTCTGAAATTTGGAAACCAGAAAATAAATCTCCATCAAGCGGGAGAGGAGTTTGAGCCGAAAGCAGATACTCCGATTCCAGGTTCAGCCGATCTGTGCTTTATTACTGATGTTGATCTAAATACTGCAATAGATCAAGTCAAAGATCAAGGCGTACACATTATAGAAGGTCCCGTGAAACGAACAGGAGCTAAAAGTCAAATTATGTCGTTCTATTTTAGAGATCCGGATTTAAACCTTATTGAAGTTGCAAGTTATAAAAGCACATAGTGCACTTGAACGAGTACCAGCAGTGCTGAAATGGCTTTTGATTGGTTTTTGAAAGAATTGCTGTGGTCTAAAAATTGACAAAATAGCATGGGTAGGGGTTCAGGTCTCAACATTTGACATTCGGCCATAGCCAATCCCTGGTTATCATTTTAAAAATGCAGTTAATAACAGCAAAATAGCGGAAAGAGAACGCCTAAAGTGGTGACAACAAAGAGAAATGTCAAATGTTGAGACCCCTGTGACCCCTGTGCTTTTTTATCTGAAGTGTTACGAAATCCTGAAAAAATACTGTAAAAACAGTGAATGCAAGTAATGCAATCAAGGTGGCAACTTCTTTTTTCTTCATTTGCGCTCTCCGGGGTATATTATTTCAGCAGCGCCTGCAGAAATCAACTTCAGTGACCGTGGAAGCGGGATCAGTTGAACAAAGGTACCACCCCCTGCCAGAGAGAAGATATATCAAGTTCTGTGCCAGATATAGTAAAAATGCTAACCATCTGATAAAACGGAGGAACTAAATGCATTAGGAGGACGGACAGAGGGGTCGGGTCTACTCTTGAGGAACATTATTGACTACGTAAAAGGTAAAAATAGATAACAGTGATTAATATCACTGAAAGCCTCTCGATTGATGAGAGCAAAATTCATCTGAAGTTCATTCGTGCTTCAGGGCCGGGTGGGCAAAAAGTCAACAAGACCGTTACAGCCGTACAACTTCGGTTTGATGTTAAAAACTCTTCTTTGCCCGTTGATGTTCGGGAGCGTCTTATTAGTCTTGCCGGAAGGAGGATCACTGCTGAGGGCTCCCTGGTCATTGATGCCCAACGGTTTCGTTTACAGGAGCAGAACCGTCAGTCAGGATGCAATCGACAGGCTGGTTGCATTGATCCGTAAGGCAGCTGAGAGGCCAAAAGTCCGTCGCAAAACAAGACCAACGCTTCAGTTAAAAAACGCCGTCTGGAGGCCAAACAGCGCAGCAGCAAGAACAAACTGCTGAGAAGGTCTGTTAAACGTTTCGAAGAGTAGCAAGCAGTGCATTTGTAAGGAGGATGATAGTTATTCAACGTAGTCAATAGGATGTCCCCTAAGTCCTTTATTTTTGGGTACAAACTTCGGAGGTGTGCTCGTTACCGACAGGTATGCTGCTTATAACAGTACTAACCCGGCAGAGCGACAGACCTTCCTGGCTCATATTATTCGTCGTGCCAAGGAAATTGTTCATGAATTCTCGCTGCTTAACAATATCTATCGTGAGGTAAAAGCCGAAGCTTTTTGCGCCAGGATTGCCAAGCTCTTCTCAAGTGCCTGTAAAGTTAGACAGAAACTTTCTTCCGGCCTGATAACTCACAGTATCCTGCCCGGTCTTGTTCTCACTGCCCGTCGTCAGGGCCATCATCCCAGAGATTTCCTTCAGATTCTCCTCTCTTCTGATTCCCCTACCGCTCAGGCGGCTCTCTTTATTAATTCTTCTTGATTGATCAAATCCCTCAGTTAAAAGAAGGTACTAAACTGTTACTTTTATTTATATTGAAAGACAGTGTCAGGATTAAGCTACGGCAAGCTGTGAACTGCTGCCAGGGGTTGATGACAGAAAGAACATAATAACTACTGTTGTTATCTTTTTTTCTTTTTCAGATGACGATCAATAAATGAGCGTGGCTTTACAATCTCAATTCTTCTGTAGCCTGAGACTGCTAAGAGATGTTTATCCCCACTCACAATAACTTTTGTTTTGCTTGCCAAGGCACAAGACAAAAATTTATCATCGTCTGGATCAACTGAGACATTAAATGGAAGTTGCGGAGCTTCAACCCAAATAGAGTTTACGGTTATAAGATCGAGAAACATTGAGATATCTACTTCCTGAATTTGTCTTGATAACTCATTCGCAACTCGTTGGTATTCTGCGAATATTTCTTCTGACAAAACAATATCAACTTTCCTGTTTCTCCAAGCATCGAGAATCTGATATGGCGGTCCACTAAAGAAAATCCCAGATATAAACACATTAGTATCAAGTATGATTTTCACTTTCTCTTTCGTACTTCCTGGATTGCCGCGTTAATATCTGTTTTTTTCATACCCGCCTTCCTGGCCTGTTTCCGTGCTTCAGATATTAGCTGATCAAATTCATTCATAGAGGGCTTGGTAATCGTTTTTAATATAACAACATCATTTTGCCCTACCACAACAAACTGTGCTCCGGGCTTTAATCCCAGTCGGTTTCTAATATCCTCAGGTATAACAATTTGTCCTTTGGAAGACATCTTTGTTGTTGATAGTGGTACCATTTTATTCTCCTATTGATATATTATTCTTACTAGTAAGATTATAGCATATAAAGTTTATTCTGGGATGGAAAAGTGTTCCTTTTATTTTCACGCAATGATATTATATTTCCTTAAGCACCATGCAGGTCACGGGGCTTTCAGCCTGATTTCCTCCTAACATAATATGGTGCAAGGTCCCAGGCATGTCTACTAATCCTGACTGTCGTGGCATGATACAATGCGATATCCTTACTTTCTTACCTGTCTGTGGTTTTGGATAGTGTGTAGCAACAAAGTCACCTAAGTTCTAAAGAAAAAAAACTTCATGACTTCAAAGTTCCCTATTTGCAGGCATCCGTTTAACTATTTTGTCAATAGTGAAAATTTGACCCCAAACGTTACAAAATTTTAAAAAGTCTTTTGAAGGCTTAGAGGAGAGGTGCGTTTGAATCTTTGTAATGTTCTGTAACTGTTTAATTCTAAAAGATATTTCTTGAAATGTATTTCTTGCTTGACAGGGGACTAAGGATGTCCCCTATATTAATAATAATGGTAGAAAGGAAAAGACAGGGAAGCTAATATTTTCAGATAGGGGACCTTTTTTTTCTTGACAAGGGGCCTTTTAATGGGTGACCCTGTGCTGCTCACTCATTCTTGACCCGCTGATTGATCGAATCTGTCCGTTAAAAGAAAGACCTAAACTATTACATCTGTTCTTTATTTTCGGGCAACGTCTTGTTAAATTCATAGGTGTCAATGGAATAAACGTAGTAACCCGCCTGATGGGTCTTATATTGGCTGTTATCGGAACACAAACGGTAATCTATGGCTACATGAGGCAAAGATGCTTTTTTAACTGTCAGTGGGAGGCGTTCCGCATTTTTCTCTGCAGTGGGCCTCTTCACTGCATACACAGGAGCGCTTCTTGACCCGGAAGTCCCACACCGAGGCAGCCAACAATACCGCAAACCCGGTCAGCTCAAGTGGCTTTGAGTAACTGCCGTAGAATACCCAAAACAAGACAGCCGCCGCTGCAAGACTCAGCAACAGGGGACCGGCATGCCGGTGCAGACGAAAGGAATTGCCCATCCCCAGTAAAGCCAGTATCAGCAGCCCTGTGATAAGTTTCACCATAAACGATTCATCGAGTTTCACGCTGACACCGACAAGGGAGAGCAGGGCCACAGCCGCCACGGTGCCGTAACAGGCAACCACGGCAACCAGGCTGGTAGCTGACCCCAGCCAGGAAAGACGGGCAGGTTTTGCGGATGTATTGTTATTCATGAATCCTCCTTTGTTTTATCTAAGCTGATATTGTCGATAACTCGCAACACCGGTTCCTTATTATGGGTTACCGCAACTTTGGTAAGACCGTTCCTGTACAGTTCATCGGATTCGGCATGGCTATCCGGGGCTGCCTCGTCTTGACAATCACAGGCACCGGAATCGCAACATTGGGCCGGGTCCGCTGCATCGACAACCGGTTCATTTTGATTATATGCTGGTTGACCAAGCGATTTGGCGGCGTTGATTACAGTGCACGTAGGGCAGGAGCAGATTCCGGCACGAAAGTTACTCTCAATCGCCTCTTTTGGACAATTTTCAATACATGCGCCGCAAGCCTGGCAGGCGTCAAGGTTCACAACTGTGGATTTCTTTGTGCTTGAATCCATTTCAAATACATTGGCCGGGCAGACGGTTGTACAAAGTCCACAGCCGATACATTGTTCCGGAATAACTTCAACACGCGTGCGTTTCACTCCCAGGACAAGTTCTTTAACATCCGCCCGCCACAGAGGCGACCAGCTCGGCATGTCATAGCCAAGGTAGGTTGAGAGAAAGACAACCCATCCCGTCCAACCCATAGTCTCCCATGGTCCCATTCCCCACACCGCCTGCGAGACGACCACGAATAGTGCCGAGACCATTAGGCCGAGCGAAAAGCCCTTCTGCACTCCGGGTTTTCCAGGCAGCCAAAAGACCAGCACAGTGTTGAGTACTGCAAGGACAAAGAGCAGAGGAAGGGATTTCCACCACAGCCCGCTTTTCCAGATCGAAACAACAAGCATGGGCAGGAGAAGAAAGAGTAAAGAGTTGAAGCCGAGGTTTGTCCCCATGACGAGCCGGTCCCTGAGCGGGAAAGTCACGCAACGGTGTTCCTGCTCTGCCTTAAGTTTTCCTCTTCCGAGATATGCAGCCAAATGTTTGATATCCACGGGACCAAAGCCGGGGTTCCAGCCTGTACGTTTTTTCAGTGCCCGGATGTTTACTCCGGTTGCTGACAATTGCGGGAGGATGAGTTTGCGGTGGTCGACCATATTATCAATACCGCTCGTATTGATAATCGAGACAACCGTATCGGTCGTAAAGTGTCCGCCGCCCGCGGCACACCATACATTGAAGCCCTTTGTCGGGGCAACAAGCAGCCATGCATCTATGGCGTCACGCCTCAGGGTCTGAACGACCTTGCGCACCGTCAATTCAAAGTTGCACGTAACCAGCACCGGAGAAGACCGGTCGGGCCTGCCCACCCGGCGGAGCCCCGGCTTTGTGGGAAAGGGAAAGAGGCGTCCGAAGAGGAGCCACAGGTCTTTTATAAAATCCCGGATCATGATTTCTCCGCCTTGATGAGTGCGAGTGTTCCGAAGAGGTAGTCCTTGCGGCTTGCAACTTCAAGCCCGGCTCTCCCAAGCCGCCCTTCAAACATCCTGAGCGCATGTGTGGTATTTTGGGTAAGCAGGAAAGTGATCGCTGCCAAAGGCCAGCGGATCAGACGTGCAGGAACGCGATTCCACCACCGGAGAGGCAACACTTCATCGGCCACCACCAGCTTGCCGCCTGCCTTAAGGACAGTGGTACAAGCTTTCAGTACGAGGTCCAGCTCATCTTCCGTAAGCTCACTGAAGGAGAGCGTTGCAACGATCCTGTCGAAGCGCTCTTCTCCAAGCTGACCGATCTCCGTTGCCGTCATGTGAATAAAATCTGCCTCCGGTGCATTCCTGCGGGCAGCAGCCAGCATGCTCTCCGAGATATCAATACCCACAACGTGTGCTCCACGTGCAGTCATCATGGCGGCAAGTGTCCCTGCCCCGCATCCGATCTCAAGGATTTCGTGGCCGGCCTCCACCTGGGTCAAGACGATTTCCTGCTTGATCCGGTCGATACGGCCAAACGTAAGCATACGCATTCCCCGGTCATACTTAGCGGGAGTCTGCTCCAGTATCTTCATGTAAATCAGTGTAGACATTTCAGTTTTTCACCTTTTGTGCCCGCCTGAGCATCCACGCGGAGCCGACAACTATGGAAAGGAGTGTCAACCCGAACGTCAGCGGCTTGGTGACGCCAAGGAATTTTGGTCCCAGCAGCCCCAGATAGATGGGAAGCATAGGTGAGCCGCAACAGCCGACAAAGAAGCAGACTCCCGCCCACAGCAGGCCGCCAAGCGCGATTCCTCCAGCTGCTCCCGCTGATGCTGCCAGTGCCTCACGACGCATCCTGATGACCCGGACGAGACTGAACGCGGCAAAAGCCCCGGCAAGTCCGTATGACAAACCCAGCCAATACTCTCCCGGACCAATGTAGCGATTCAACCGTGACTCTTCGGGTTGCTCAAACTTGTAGTCAGCCCATGCCGCATTATTCCCCGATATCGAAACATCACGTGTGGCGTACAGGAAGTGACCTGCAAGAATCGCAAGAAAGACACACGGTATCAGCCACTTCACTTTACGGCCTTCACGCTCTCAGCGTTGATAATCAGCCCCTTTTCCCCCCGAATTACCCGTCCGGTAATTTCAACTATTGACTTGGGAGCAGGAAGCTCCCCATCGAATTTAACAGGGATCGTGTTGAGAGCACACGTCAGCACACCGCATGATTCAAACTCACGGGAGTCAACTACGGCAAAAACCCCATCTGTCTTTCTCACACCCGCAACAGCGCCGCGCAGCACGAATTCCCCCTTAAAACCTTCAGGGTTCCCGGCAAGATCGTCAACGTTGACGACTTCCGTTGATCCACGTGTTTTTGCGGTGACCGCAACTACCCCGTCAACCGGCCCGTCTACTGTACGATGAAACGCATACGCAATTCCCCCGCTAACGACAATGCCGGCCAGAACAACAGCAATGATTCCGGATTTCATCTTCCACTCCTTTCCCGCACGCGCGCCTCTGCATCTGCGGTGAGACACCAGGCGCTGTCCAGAAGCTTGACCACGCAGGGATCAACTATACGATAGAATATCTGGTTCCCATCCCGGCGGGACTCGATAATGCCGCTGAAAGTCAACCGCTGGAGCTGGTTCGAAACAGCCGTGGGTTTCATACCCAGGGTTTTCGCCAGATCCGTTACACATATCTCTTCAGCCAGAAAGAGGGCATGCAGTATCCTGAGCCTTGTGCCATTGGCGAGTATCTTGAAAGTCTGCTCAAGGGAGACTGCCTGATCTTCTGTAAGCAGGGCACGGTTTTTGAGTTCAGGCTTCACAGGACAATATACTTCAACGCTACTCAAATTCATACGCTTCCTCCAATAAAAACTCCCCTCAGCTGAGACAGGGTGGTATTGTTAAGAAATATCAGGACATCCACTATTCCAGTATACTGTGGATTAGTGATATTGTCAAGGTTTTTTTCTCTTTCTTAAAAATCCGCTCTTGTTTTTTTCCTTTTTGGGGGGATGAATAGATTCCATGTTTCTTGACAATATATAACTTAATTACTTAAAATCCTGTATGCCTAAGGATGGCAGGGGGAGTGGCTGCCAGTTTCCCCATCATATCATACAAAGAGGTAACAACAATGAGCTTATTTGATTTCTTCAAACCTGTACCATCCATCTCCCCGGACGAAGTGCGTGAATATATAAAGAAAAATCTTCCCGGAAACTTCTGCCTGCTCGATGTCCGGCAGCCCGCGGAGTATGAGCAGGGTCATCTGCCCGGGGCAAGGCTTGTGCCTTTACATGAACTTCCGTCAAGGATAGGGGAGCTGGATCCAGAAAAGACAACCATTGTCTATTGTCGCAGTGGCAACCGCAGCCGCTCAGCCGCAGGTCTCCTCATGAGCGCAGGGATTAAAAAAGTCCTCAACATGGAGGGTGGCATTCTTCGCTACAACGGTATTGTTGCAAGTGGTCCGCCCGAGGCAGGCATGTTCTGCTTTCCCGAAACCCTGACCCCGGAGCAACTTGCAGCAGTAGCCTGGTTTCTCGAAGACGGAACTATCCGGTTTCTTGAACACATCCGGGAAAATATCCGCTCAAACGGGAGCCCTGCCATCATCAAGGAACTACTGAAGGCCAAGAATGCCCATAAGGTAACACTTGAAAAACTCTATACTGAACTGACTAAAGAGTCTCCTTCCGTAGATTTTCCCAGGGACGTACTCGACGTACCGGCTGAGGAGGTCATGGTCGGGTGCATTAAGGTCTCAGAGGCCCTGCAGTGGAGCAGGGGCAAGACCCTTACAGACGTGATGGAGTTACTAATCACATTGGGTGCAAATTCCTATGACCTTTACCTGAAACTCGGCCGGACGGTAAAGTCAGAGGAGGCCGGCAGAATCTTTAATCTTCTCTCCGAAGAAGAGGAGAGAAACATCGATCACATCTCCTCGGCCTTTGAAAAGACACTTTAAAGAGGGCGCTCATCGCCGGGCATCGGTCTGCCCTGACTTACGGATTTAAGCATCCCCCCGGGACTTAACAAAAGTATCAAGGAGTTCCTCGGAAAAATCCTCCATCTCTACAATAATCCTCCCTGCCATACTCAGGAAGTAATTGTATCCGATAACAGCGGGGATAGCTGCAGCCAAGCCCATTGCAGTGGCTATAAGAGCCTCTGCAATACCCGGGGCCACTACTGCCAGGGAGGCCGAACCGGCAGCGCCGATGCCTTTAAAGGCACTCATTATTCCCCAGACCGTGCCGAAGAGTCCGATAAAGGGTGTGGTGGAACCTGTGGTGGCCAGGAAGTTCAGGTAGCGCTCAAGCCTGGCAACCTCAAGTGCCTCGTACCGGCGCAACGCCCTTTTTACCTCATCCCTTCCCACTTTGCCTTCTGAGTAGACGGCCATAAAAATCCTTGACAGGGGACTTACCATTAACGGTCGGCTTGCATGGAGCAGGGCCTTCAAATCCTTCCCGCTGTGGAATGCCCGCATAAAGGCCTCCGTCTCCTTTTTTGCCTTTGAAAAATAGCGCCATTTATAGAATATTATGGCCCAGGAGACCACGGAGAAGAAGAGAAGGATTATAAGTACCCCTTTTACAACAAGTCCTGCCTGCAGGATAAGTTCTAAAATCGCATTTTCCATTTTAAATATCTATATTCCTCGCCTCAAGTGCATGTTTAACAATAAACTCTTTCCTCGGCTCTACGTGGTCACCCATCAATATGGTAAAGACCTCGTCAGCCTGAACAGAGTCCTCTACCGTTACCTGTAAAAGGGTCCTCTTCTCCAGATCCATGGTAGTCTCCCAGAGCTGCTGCGGATTCATCTCGCCAAGACCTTTATATCTCTGGATGTAGAGCCCCTTTCTTGCCGTCTCAAGGATAAACTCAAGCATCTCCCTGAGACTCTGAAATTCCTGCTCCCCGCTCTTGGTCGATACAGTAAAGGGAAGGGGTTTTAATTCCTGAACAATACTGAAAAGACTCTCAAGCTCCTTATAATCAGGGGACGTAAGAAAGTCGATATTCAGCTTGACCCTTCTTCCCATCCTCCTTATCTCAAGGCTGTAGCTGCCGTGCTCTTCGTCAAACTCCATCTCTGAAACCCTGACATTCTTGAATTTCTCCATAACCTCATCGCATAGGGACTGAAGCTTTGACCTGTCCTTTAGCCACTCGGTACTTATCCCCTTCTCCAGTAAATACTCCAGCATCTTTGTATCCACCCTTCTGAGGCCAAACCAGTCAAGGAGCTTTACATAATTTAATATCCTCTGCACATAAGGGATCAGGGGTTTTCCCTTTACCCATTGCCCTCCTGCCCTGACCTGCACCTCCTCGGCGGCAAGCTCAAACAACATGCCCTGCAGCTCAGTCTCATTCTGGATATACTTTTCAGTACGGCCCTTCTTTACCCTGTAAAGGGGGGGCTGGGCGATGTAGAGGTAGCCGTTCTCTATAATCTCGGGCATCTGCCTGAAGAAAAATGTGAGCAGGAGTGTCCTTATGTGGGCACCGTCCACATCAGCATCCGTCATCAGGATTACCCTGTGGTAACGAATCCTTGAAACATCAAACTCAGGCCCTATGCTTGTTCCCAGGGCGGTAATCAGCACCTTTATCTCCTCTGAAGAGAGCATCTTGTCAAATCGTGCCTTCTCCACATTCAGTATCTTGCCCCTGAGCGGCAGTATGGCCTGAAACCGCCTGTCACGGCCCTGTTTTGCAGACCCGCCGGCAGAATCACCCTCAACAATAAAGAGTTCGCTCTCAGCAGGGTCTTTCTCCGAGCAGTCTGCCAGCTTTCCCGGCAACCCTGAATCCTCCAGGGCCCCCTTACGCCTTGCCAGCTCACGTGCCTTCCGTGCGGCATCCCTTGCCCTTGATGCCTGAAGTGCCTTATCGATAATCTTTCTGGCATAGGCAGGATTCTCCTCGAAAAATCTTCCCAGATGTTCATTCACAATCGACTCAACAATACCCTTTACCTCTGTATTGCCAAGCTTCATCTTTGTCTGACCCTCGAACTGCGGATCAGGAAGCTTTACACTGATTACAGCAGTCATACCCTCACGTATATCATCGCCGGAGAGGGTTCCTTTACCGTTCTTAAGTATACCAGAAGAGAGGGCATACTGGTTAGCGGTCCTTGTAAGGGCGGACTTGAATCCTATCAGATGGGTGCCTCCTTCGCGGGTGTTTATGTTGTTGGCGAAGGTATAGATGATCTCTGTATAGCTGTCATTGTACTGAAGGGCTATCTCCACTGAAATAGCATCACGTTCTCCGGATATGTAGATCGGCTTTGGATGAAGTGCTGTCTTGTTCTTGTTCAGATGCTCTACAAAAGAGACGATACCTCCTTCGTAATGGAAATCCCGCTTTTTCCCGCTTCGCTCATCCGTTATATTTATTATCAACCCACTGTTAAGAAAGGCAAGTTCTCTCAATCTCTGACTCAGCACATCATAGCTGAACTCCGTTGTCTCAAATATCTCGGGATCAGGCTTGAAGGTAACCTTGGTGCCTGTACTCTTTGTCTTCCCCACCAGCTGAAGGGGTTTGACTGGCACCCCCCTTTCGTATCTCTGCTGAAAGACCTTTCCATCCCGCTTGATCTCCAGCTCCAGCCATTCAGAGAGGGCGTTTACCACCGATACCCCGACACCGTGCAGGCCTCCTGATACCTTGTAGGCCTTTGCTTCAAACTTGCCACCTGCATGAAGCTCCGTCATTACAATCTCTGCAGCGGTCCTGCCTTCAGGATCGCCGGGATGGGGATCTGTCGGTATACCCCTTCCGTCATCTATAACAGTGCAACTGCCGTCATAATGAAGGATGACATCAATATTGCTGCAAAACTCTGCCAGGGCCTCATCCACACTATTGTCCACCACCTCATAGACGAGATGATAGAGTCCCTCAGCCCCTGTTGATCCTATATACATGGCAGGACGTTTCCTGACAGCCGATAGACCCTTTAGAATCTTTATCGTATCGGCTCCATATTCCGTTAAATCTTTTTCCATTCCCTTTGCGTCCTCTGTCATTAGTCACCAGCCATTAATTCTTTCTCCACAGGATCAATAACACTTCAACCAGCATCAGATCCTCATGGGCATGATCACACATTTGTAATTCTCGTTGCCTTCTTCCCTGAGAAGTGTCGTGCTGAGCGCTTCCTGCACTTCAAAAATAACCTTCTCTGCAGTCAATGCATTCAGGGCATCAAGGAGATACCGTGCATTAAACCCGAGGGATACACCCTCACCCTCATAATCAATCCGGACCTCATCCTTTGCCTCTCCGATATCGGGGTTTGAAGCGGTAAAGGTAAGTGCGCCGGTTGAAACGTCTATCTTCACTGCATTACTGTGGTCCCTGCTTATGACTGAAACCCTTCTCAGGGATTTTATAAACTCCTCTCGCAATATTCCGATTATCTTTTCATTGCCAACAGGGATAACCTGTTCATAATTCGGGTACGTACCCTCGATCAACCTTACGAGAAACTGGATTTCCCCGATATTAAAAGCCACATGGTTTGTGGCTATCTCCATCCTGATCCCGCCCTCCTCTGAGGAAAGGAACTTTCTTAACTCCGAGGCAGACTTCCTCGGTACGATCACCTTTATCTCCTGCTCCGTCTCTACCTCTATGGTATCGTTTATGGCTGAAAGCCTGTGTCCGTCCGTACCGATAACCGTAAAGGTCTTTTCCTGTGGCTTGATATGAAACAGCAGGCTGTTGAGGGTATATCTCGAATCACTCTCACCAGCGGAATAGAGGGTCTTTTCTATCATATTCAGGAGTTTCCCGGCCTCTATCTCTACATCAACCTTGTCAGAAAGTCCCGGCCATTTCGGAAAATCCTCCGGATTCATACAGGCAAGCCTGAAGTTACTCTTGCCGGCCTTTAATTTCACCCACTCGACCCCTTCGCTCTCTATCTTTATGTCACCTTCAACTTCCCTTACTATCTCATAGAGCTTTCTCGCAGGGATACAGAGTTCTCCTCCTTCTTTAACCTCCTGCAGTGTTACAGGCTCTTTTATAGCTGTCTCAAGGTCTGTAGCCGATACGAATGGTTTTTCACCGGCACTTAACAAAAAATGCCCAAGAATCGGCATGGTTGTCTTTTTATCAACAACGCTCTGAATGTCCGCAAGTCTTTTCTGAAGCTCATCCCTTGAGATAATAACATTCATAAAACAGCCTCCCTTTTTTCAGTCATTGGTCATTACTGACCTTAATCAGTCGTTAACTGATTAAATAGAGTCTGTGTATAAACTACAGTAATTTGTCATTCCCGCAAGTGAAGCAAGTCGGGAATCCTTCTTAAATAACGATTCCGGACAAGCCGGAATGACAGAAAACAGCAACGGTTCGACTTTATACACAGACACTATTTAACCTTTTATTTTCTTAACCAGACTCTCTATTATACGATTAAAGGATTCATCTGAATTTCTCCTTTTATCTATCTGTCTGCATGCATATATGACGGTGGCATGATCCTTACCACCAAAGTTCTTTCCGATGTCATTAAGGGAAAGGTCCGTGTGTTCCCTGCTTATATACATGGCAATCTGTCTGGGCAGGGCAATCTCTTTAGTCCTCTTTCTGGTCTTCAGCTCCTGAAACCTTATACCATAGAAATCAGCCACTATCTTCTGTATAATCTCAACCGTCAGTGGTCTCTCATCATCATGAAGGAAATCCTTAAGGACATTTTTCGCCATATCAAGGGTTATTGGAACGCCTGTTAATGTTGAATGGGCCGCCAGCTTTATAAGGCAACCCTCCAGTTCCCTTATATTGGATTGAATCTTCATGGCAAGCCAGTAAGCAACGTCCTGCGGAATCCTTATTCTCTGATATTCCGCTTTTTTAAAGAGTATGGCCATCTTGGTCTCTACCGACGGCAGTTGAATATCTGCAATAAGACCCATGGTAAATCTCGATTTTAACCTGTCCGTTATATCCGATATATCCTTGGGCGACCTGTCGCTTGATATAACTATCTGTTTCTGCTGTTCATACAGGGCATTAAAGGTGTGAAAAAACTCTTCCTGCGTCTGTGTCTTGTTCGCAATGAACTGGACATCATCAAGAAGCAGGAGGTCAACATTCCTGTACTTGTCCTTCAATTCTCCCATCTTGTCATGCCTGATTGCAGCCACCACCTCATTTGTGAATTGCTCGGAAGGAACATATAATACACGGAAATTCGGCATACTGTCTATAACCCTGTTACCAATAGCATTGATAAGGTGAGTCTTCCCAAGACCGACTCCCCCGTATATGAAGAACGGATTATATGCCCTTCCCGGGGCTTCCGTGACCTTCATGGCCGCAGCATGGGCAAACTGATTACTCGGCCCAGCGATAAACTCCTCAAACGTGTATTTAGGATTGAGAAATACCCCTTTGCTTCTGAGTGCCCGGCGCCGGCTATTGATCCGGGCATCAAATTTTTTAATCTCCTTGTCCTGCTTTTCTGCTATCCTGTACTTTACAGAGAGTTCCTGCCCTGTCTGCTCCCTGAAGGCATTTTGAATTATCTCCGAGTAATTTTCCTCTATCCACTCCTTGTAAAACCTGTTAGGTATCTCCACCACAACATGGTCGTCTTTTATCTGTTTCAGTTTAATCGGCTCAAACCAGAGTTCAAATACGCTGCCACCTACCTTATCGTTAATAGCCTTAAGACACTTCTCCCATATTGTTGCTGTTTCCATGAAATCCCCTTAATGTTTTAATGCTTTATTAACAATCTATTAACAAATGTTGATAACTGCACCAACATTATAAATCATCTGTTAGTTCAAAGCAAGAAAACCATGATATAAATCTGTTGGTATACTGTTTATTTTTCCCCGTATGCCGCCGGTTGTTAAAACAGTAGAAAAACAGACAACTCAATCACTACCTTTACCAACGGATTAACAGACCGATTTTAATAAAAAATCCTTCCATTTCAACTTATCAACACCACCTACTACAACTACTACTAAAAAGTATTTAAGTATATAAGTAGTAATAGAGAGACACCTGAATCATCTCTTTTGCCTCTAAAACACCCTTTCCGGATACCGGTACTCCACAGCACTGAACAACCCGTTACCTGTATTAACCTTTAGTGGTGCTGCAAACAGATTTCTTTGCCTTCATCTTCAGATAGGCCTGTATAAAGTCATTAATCTCACCATCAAGAACAGCATCCACGTTTCCCTTCTCCAATCCTGTCCTGTGATCTTTTATAAGCCTGTAAGGATGCAGCACACATGACCTTATCTGATTACCCCAGGCAATCTCTTTTTTGTTACCTATGATGTCCTCCATCTTCTTCTCCTGCTCCCTGAGCCTCAGATCATAAAGCCTTGCCTTCAGTATCTTCATGGCAGTAGCCTTGTTCTTGTACTGAGACCTGTCGCTCTGGCAACTGACTACAATACCTGTGGGATTGTGGGTAACCCTGACTGCCGAGGAAACCTTGTTTACGTGCTGCCCCCCTGCACCTGACGCCCTGAACGTATCTACCCTCAGGTCTTCGTCCCTTACCTCTATCTCTATGTCATCCTCAATTTCGGGATAGACCATGACTGCAACAAAGGATGTATGTCTCCTTCTGTTTGCATCAAAAGGAGATATCCTTACGAGTCGGTGAATTCCGGCTTCCGCCCTGAGATAACCATACGCATAAGGTCCTGAAATGGTGATGGTGGCGCTCTTTATACCGGCTTCATCACCCTGCAGGAGGTCAACAATCTCTGCCTTAAACCCTTTCTTTTCAGCCCACCTCAGGTACATCCTCATAAGCATCTGAGCCCAGTCCTGGCTTTCCGTGCCACCGGCTCCCGGGTGTATCTCAAGTATGGCATTACTGCGGTCCAGCTCACCTGAGAGGAGGTGTTTCAACTCAAGCACCTCTAACTCCTTTTTGAGTCTGTTAAGCTCTCCAAGGAATTCGTCTAAAAACAACTCCCCCTCTTCTTCAAGAAGTATGTCGGCAGACTCCGTAAGGTAGTCAAGTCTTTCAGTTGCGTTTAAAAAAGGTAGAACGAGGTCTTCTATTACTGCTTTTTTCTTCTGCAGGGATTTAAGCTTACGCGGGTCTGACCATACGTCTTCTCTGCTCAGGTCGTTATTTATCTTTTCAAGCTCTTTTTTCAGGGAATCTACATCAAAGATACCCTCGCAGGTCTTCGATTTTGTTCCTCAGGGTGCTGAGTTCCTCTTTTATCTCTTTTTCGTTAATCATATTATTCCTCCTCAATATTTTTGGGTTCTTCCGACTTTACTTAATAATTTCATATAGAGCAGTACGGTGAATATAATATTTAAAAAGCTGAACAGATCTCCAAATCTTGTATAAAAACTGATATCGTTGTTTATCAGGATATCGTCAGTTATATATGTCTCTTTAAAAAGCCCTGTTTTCTTTAAAACCTTTCCTGTTGCATCTATGAAGCCTGATATTCCGGTATTTGCCGCCCTTACAAGGGGTTTCCTGTTTTCAACAGCCCTGAAGATCGACATCGAAAAATGCTGATATGGCCCACTGGTCCTTCCAAACCAGGCGTCATTTGTTATATTGACGATTAAATTTCCCCCGTGTCTGAAAAATTTTCTGACAAGGCCCGGAAAAATAGCCTCATAGCAAATAATAGTACTGAACTGCCCCCAGGGTAGTTTGGCCTTAACATAATTCTTGCCGGGTGTGTAGTCTCCTATACCCTCTACGAGCTTGTCTAAAAAGAACAGGGTGTTTTTCAGAGGAACATATTCACCAAAGGGTACAAGATGTATTTTATCATAAGTGTAGATTAGCTTTCCAGAGCTGTTAATAAGAACAGCGCTGTTTGATAACGTGTATCCTTTGTTTGAGTTTCCATCCTGATTTTTGGTAAGAGGTCTGTTTCTCACCATAACCGTACCGGTCAACAGGGGAACGCCGGATTTTTTTACAAATTCTGTCAGCTCCTTTGTATCCTTGTTATCTCTGCCGAAATAAAAGGGCAGGGCAGTCTCCGGCCACACAACCATGTCCGGACTCTCCTTCAGTGCCTCTAATGTAAGTTTTTTATATGTATTAAAGACTTTTTTCTGATAGGCAGGGTTCCATTTTCTGTCCTGTTCTATGCTGCCTTGAATTATACTGATTTTTACCCGCTTGGTATCACTCTTTCCAGTACCCAGAGACCTCAATTTATAAACACCATAGAAAAGGGTTGCAGTGATAAGTATGGCAGTGACTGCTGTTGAGGCAAGGGTTTTCCACTTCGGGAAGAGTGGTTTTTCTTTTTGACGCACCTTCATCAAGTAGAGATCTGCCAGAGATGCATTGACAAGAATAATAAGAAATGAAACACCGTAGACGCCTGTTATATCCGAAATCTGTATAATTGGGAGAGAATTGTATTGTGTATAACCAAGCAGTGACCATGGAAACCCGGAAAATAGATATCCACGTAAATACTCAAGGGAACACCAGAGCGGTGCGGCGATTATAGTGAGGGGAAGGTCTGTTCTTTTTACGGCCTTTGCAAACAGAAGGCCGAAGATGGCCGTGTAAAGACTTTCATACAGGCTTAGGAGCAGGACTATCAGGAGGCTCGATAGTAGAGATACCCCGCCGTAGTGGTTCACTGAGTAATATATCCAGGACTGGGTACCGAAGAAATAAGGTAGTCCGAAAAAGAGACCTGCACGAAAGGCTGTACGGCCATCCATTCCGTAGAGGGAGATCAAAAAGGGAACAATGCATATCCATGCAAGCAGGGATATATTGAATGTTGGAAATGCAAATACAAGGGCTATTCCTGAGAGAACGGCAGGAAAATACCTTGAGGGAGTAATTTTAAACAATTTGTTTATGTACCTCTTTTTAATGATAAATTGCCTTTTTAAGATTAAATATTTTATCATAATTTTCACTTTTATTATTTATATGCGGGAGAATTCAGACCCCGGGGCACGGCAATACTCCCTGGTTTTAATTTTTAGTTTTTGTTCCATCTGAAGGGCAGGTAGCTCAGTCGGTAGAGCAGAGGCCTGAAAAGCCTCGTGTCGGCGGTTCGATTCCGTCCCTGCCCACCAGTTATTTAAAATTATAGAAATATGGAAGAAGCCCCGGGGTGCAGATTTTTACAGGCTACAACCCTTTTTAACCAAACAATAAAAAGGCCTGAAACCATAGAAGGTATGTATGTCAAAGGACATCCTCTTTTTAGGACATTCTCTTATAGAGTTTTTCGACTGGCAGGTCAGGTTCCCGGATTACAGGGTTGCAAGTCTTGGTGTGGCCGGAGAGACAGTGGAAGGGCTCCTTTTAAGGGTTGAAGGGATTATAAAAGAATATCCGTACGCCGACCTTGTTTTTATTATGACAGGGACGAACAATGTGGCTATGGAAGACTTTGATTTCCTGGATGCTTACAGGGAAATTATAGAGAAATTATCTGCAGCTTACCCGGAAGCCGGGATCTATGTTCACAGCATCCTGCCAATCATGCTGGAGTGGATAACAGGTGAAGACTTACAACGGGTGAACCGTTCCATTAAGGAAATGACCGGAAAAACAGGGGCTGGATTCCTGGACATTTACAACCTCTTTACAGACCGGGATGGCAAAGCAGTAAAGAATTATTTCCTTGAAGATGGAGTACACCTAAATGATAACGGTTATTCGATATGGACAGGAGCCCTGGAGAAGATAGTGAACCAATAGCCTTCATATAAAAATGGAGATTATGCAGCGATTCACGGCGAAAATCAGTGCGGGATTGCTTCGTCGCTGATGATCTTCGCAATGAAATTGCGAAAACCTTTTCTGTCATTGCGAGTGAAGTGAAGCAATCTCAAAGCGTTATAAGTTCGTCGTGAATTGCTGGAGATTATGGATAGAACAACCTCAAAAGAAGTTGTAAAGGTTATCTTTTGTCTCTTTTTCCTTGTTATTGTCCTGGTCTGTTTTACAGAAAGAGCATCGGCAATGGAGGCCTTTGCGGAGTATGGCAGAGGAGATTTTCTGAGCAATGGGGATTCACCGTGGAGCCCGGCCTTTGCCAGGTCAAAGGATATCTGGATTGTTGGAGTTCGTGGTCAACCAATCCGGAATCGGGTAAAATGGCTGCATACCGAACTCCTCGGAGGGGTTTTTGATGGTGCAGGCTGGATTGGAGGGAATGTTGGAGCAGAGGCCAGACTTGGGCATGCTGTAGTTGCCGGAGGCGTTGGGGTGGCTTATGTGCACAGGGGGGGGATGAATATTGAAGAGGGAGAATGCCCCAGGCTTGGCTCTAACACAAACTTTCTCCTCAGGGCAAGGACGGGTTGGAAAGTGGGGAGTTGGCATCCCTATCTTGCATATACACATATCTCCAACGGGGGTCTGACGAATAAGGCCTGCGTTGCGGATAACTATGGAGAAGATGTTTTTTCCTTTGGCGTAAGTTACGAATTTGATTATAGAGACCTGTTCAATTTTTAAATATCTGCATGAATATCGGTATGATTATCTATCCTGAAAGATAAAAGGAGGGTTGAATGGAAAGGGATGATTTAACAAAAGTGACAGGGGCGTTCCTTATAGGGGGGCTTATTGGTTCATTAATTGCACTCCTTTATGCCCCACAGTCAGGCAGGAAGACAAGGCGTGACATTTCAAAGACGGCTAAGAAGGTCAAAAGAGAGGCATGGGAAGTGGCTGAGGAGACGATTGAGACAATCGGCGGCTTTATCGAGGATGTCAACGAAAAGACGTCGGAGATTATATCCAGAGGCAAGGATATGACTGATGATATGAAGGAGAGTATTATCAGTACCATTGAAGAGGGTCAGAAGACTCTGGAGAAACAGAAGGCGAGGCTAAGCAAGCTTGTTCGTTAGTTAATCCTGCAAGTTTGTTGTCACGGATGCTCAATCTCCTTCAGGTGAGGAACAATCTTTCCATACTGTTCGTATGTTACATTTGACTTCCAGTATCCTGCAGCCTTTGCGATCATGATACCGCCCCCAAAGAGTGTGATAATGAGCAGGATGTAAATAACGGGGTTTATCCCTCTCTTCCCCGGGAGGGCAAGGTCAAGTGCCCCCTGTGCCGGGCATTGGCTTATGCAGGTGAGGCACCCCGTGCATTCAGGAGAATAGACCCGTTGCCTGTCTTCAACAGGCAGAAGGGCCGGGCAGCTCCTTGTGCACTTGTGGCAGTGGATACACCTTGAGGGGTCTCTGGTCACCTTTACAGGACTGAGGATACTCAGAAGCCCAAGCAGGGCGCCGTAGGGGCAGAGATAGCGGCACCAGAAGTTTTTGACAAGGAGGGAAGAAAACAGGAGAACCATTAGCACGGTGAGGGTTGTTATGGAGATATCTGTAAAAAATATGAGGAGCTTTAAATCCGCCACCATCCAGTAGGGGGTTAAGAGGAAGGCCCGGATGGATTCAGGTGACATCTTTATGAGGATTATATAGAGGAAAAATGCCATCAGCAGATATTTTATCGACCTCAGGGGATAGTCGATATACCTCGGCAGGGAAAAATTCCTTCCAAATATGCCCCTGCCTGCCTTGTAGGTGAACTCGGAAACCGTACCTACCGGGCATATCCATCCACAAAAACCCTTTTTGAAGAATAGGGACGTAAGAATTGCAGAGATGAAAATGACAAGGGCTGCCGGATGAACAGGGTCAAACAGGCTTTCAGTTATCCAAAGCTTCAGTGCCATAAATGCCCCGATAGGCATAAATCCTTCAACAGAGAGGGGTTTTTCAATAAGGGGCGGTTTTCCAGCCTGAAGATTTTTTAGAAAGCCGTAAAGGCTGATTCCTCCGTATATTACGATAATAACTATGCTCCACTGTATCAGGTACCGCAGAACCCTCAGGTAGGGCCTGCCCCGGAACGTCCTTAAAAAGGGGCCTTGTTTGTCCTCTGTCATCACAGTCCTATTTTATCCCCCGGGGCTTGCTATAAGTTATGATTTTAATCAGGTTTATTATAGCAGGTGAGGCCTAAAGGAAGAGGCGCGGCCTCAAACCCGTTTCAGCTCTCACCCATACCCTTCTTCATAAACTGAAGGTTTTTCTGCCGGTATTGTTCCGGGAAAATACGTATAATAGATGAAAGGGTGCTATTTTTTTGATGAAAATCAGTTATAATATTCAGATTCTCTACGGCAAAGAAAAGAGGGGTTTTGATGGCAGGTATTCAGGAGGCAGGATAGTGAAAAAAGTAGTAATTATGATGGGTTCCAAAGGCGACCTTCAATGGTCAGAGAAGATTGCCGGCGCACTTGAGTGCCTGGGAATCAGGGCAGTCTTGAGGATTGCCTCTGCTCATAAGGCGCCAATGAGGTGTTCTGAGATTATAAAGAAGTACGAGAAAGAGGACGTTGTTTTCATTACAGTTGCCGGCAGGAGTAATGCACTGAGCGGATTTGCCGATGCCCGGACACACTGTCCCGTTATTGCCTGTCCACCATATAGTGAGAGCTTTGCAGGGGCTGACATCTTTTCAAGCCTCAGGATGCCCTCGGCTGTTGCTCCGCTTGTAGTGCTTGAGCCAGAGGGAGCGGCGCTTGCAGCAGCAAAGATTCTGGGCCTTAAGGAGCCGGAAATACAGGAGCGGGTAAAAAAATATCAGGCTGAGGCAAGAGAGCGCATAGAAAGGGATGATGAGGAGGTAAGCGGTGGGCAGTGTTAAGGACCTTGAGGTTATAAAACCCCCGGAAGGGGACGTGCCCGGGATCGGGAGGTTTCATTTCTCAGACAGGTACTCTGTCTTTGACTGGGGCGAGATGCCGGATCTTATCCCTGATAAAGGGGCCTCAATCGCCCTGTTAAGTTCATATTTCTTTGAAAAACTGGAAAATACGGCTATAAAGACTCATAACCTTGGACTTATTGAGGATAACAGGAGCAAGCCGCTGTTTGAACTGAAGGAGCCCTCAACCACAATGGAGACAAGGCTGCTCAGGGTCTTAAAGCCGGAGTTCCGGGAAGGCAGGTATGACTACTCATGTTATGAGGGGCAGAAGGGCAACTTCCTGATCCCCCTTGAGATTATCTACAGGAACTCCCTTCCTGAAGGAAGCAGTATATTTAACCGCCTGAGGAGCGGAGAGGTCAGGCCAGAGGATTTTGGTTTAAGGGAGATGCCGGTCCCTGGTGAGGAACTGAGGGAGCCCATCCTGGATGTATCCACCAAGCTGGAGATTACAGACCGTTATCTCTCATGGGAAGAGGCTATGCGCATTGCTGGACTGTCGGAAAGAGAGCTCAATGAGATAAAAGAGATTACCCTCTCTGTGAACAGGATGATTACCGACGAGTTTTCAAGGATAGGGCTTAAAAATGAAGATGGAAAGATAGAGCTTGGCTTTGACCCTGAAAGAAGACTGTTGCTGGTTGATGTCCTTGGTACCCTTGACGAGTGCAGGTTCACATATAGGGGGATTCCTGTGAGCAAGGAGATTGCAAGGATTTATTACCGGAATACACGGTGGTGCCATGCTGTAGAGGAGGCCAAGGAAAGGGACAGGATGAGGTGGAAGGAACTCGTTAAGGAAAGTCCCGAGCACCTTCCCAAAAGGCTCAGGGCATTGATCTCAATGGTGTATGCTGCATGCACAAATGAGATTACAGGCAGGGAATGGTTTAAAGATATCCCACCCGTTGAGGAGATACTGAGAGAGGTAAAGGAGGTTCTTTCTAACAAGATGACCGTTGCCTGATGAAGGGCAGGGGACAAAGTTTATTACAAAGATAGGAGGTTGCTTATGAAAAGGAGGGATAATGGATATAGAAGTCACGATTGAGGGAGAATCTCTTTCAATAACTGTAGAAACCCCCTTCCATATGGATACAGCCGCTGTGATAGCGCAGATAAGGGACTTTGCGGACAAGAAGAGGATGCAACTGGAGGGACTGAATCTTGAGGGTCTGCTTCCAAAGATGGTCAGAGGGGTTGTTGGATGTGAAGAGGGCTGTCCGGCTAATGCAAAAAGTCTTGTGGCTCAGGGATATGGAGACTTTTACCTTAAATACATAGAAGGTGGAATTTTGGCTGCAGGCTGTCAGGTTAACGGTTCGGAGACGCTGACCATCAAGGTCTTTCCTGAATTCTAACTGAGCGCCCCAAGCTCTTCAAGCCCCTTTAATGCTTCTTCATTTCCGGAGTCAAACTTGAGGGCCTTTTCAAAGTGCGTCTTTGCACGTTTTTTTAGCCCGGCCTTGAGATATATACGTCCGAGGTGGGTATAGTGATCGGCTATGAAGGGTTCAAGTTTTATTGCCTCAAGAATTGCCTCTTCAGCCTGTTTGAGTCTTCCGGGGATCTTTGTCAGTGTAAGAGAGAGGCGGTTCCAGTATTTGGGCTTTTTCGGATTCAGTCGCGTTGCCCATCCAAATGCATCAATAGCCTGCCAGTAATTACCTGCCTTGTATTCAAAGACTCCTCTCCGGTATTGCTCCTCAGCCTGAGCCTCCTTCAGGTCTGCCGGAAGTTCTGCTTCAGATGAGTCTGTTTTGGAGGGGGCCTCCTTGCCTGGAACCCCTTGCTTGAGAGTTTCATATGCCCTACTTACGGCTTCAAAGAGGTCTGTTAATTTATGCCTCAGTTCGTCCTGTGCAGAGTTGTAATGACGGTCCGGGTGAAACCTGCGGGCCATCCTGTAATAACTGCGTTTCAGGGTTTCTGTATCAGCACCCCGCTGGATGCCTAATAACTCGTATGGATTCAGGCTACCAAGCCTTGCATGTAACCCATTTACCTCTTTGCGAAAATCAGCCTCTTCAGTGCCCATTTCTCTTAAAAGTTCAACAAGTTAAGTAAGGTTGAAGGTCCTTCATTGCTCCAATTGTTTTTTAGGGCCTTTCGGGATTAAATTGAGTCCCGGCTTTTCTTTCCCCGCCTCTTCCGGAACGGTTAAGGCATCTGAACATCTTGCGGTATTAAGTTTTAAGGTCTCTATTTCAAGCCCCAGGGTATCGGTTTTGAGGTTTAACGCCCTGATCATATCATGTGCATCATAGAGCTTTTGCCGGAGATTGACTATATACAGGGTGGCAAGCAGTAAAAGGACGAAGAGCAGCACAACTATGCCTCTCCATTGTTTCCCCTTATTCTGAACCCTCTCAAGTTCCTGTTCAAGCCTGGTCTTTTCGTTCAATGGTATCTTTTAACTTTAAAGCGGTAAATTACGCACTCCTCATCATGAGGAGATATTCCGGCTTTTATCCTGGCTATCCTCAACTGTTCGTCTGCAGTTGTAACTCCCTCAATATCCGGCAGGAGAAGACCCTTCTGCAACCCTTTAACGACAATAACACCGTACTTTTTGGGGTCAAGCTGTTTTAAATCCGTTACCTGTTCGGGTTCCGACAGTACGTCAACAGAGTAAGTGAGTGCTTCTAATTCCTCTTCATCAACAGGGGCAAACCGAGGATCCTGAGTGGCTGCTGCAATTGCATTCTTGATTATCTCCTCTGCTATGTTTGCCGTTGTGGGAGCAAAGGTGCCGATACATCCCCTGAGTTGTCCGGTTTTTTTCAGCGATACAAATACTCCTGCCCTTTCCTGCATCTCCGGTGTTAGCTCCCCGGGTGGGTTAATAACCTGCCCGTGTTTGACATACTCCGCTACAGCCCTTTTGGCAAGTGATACAAGGGGATGCATCAGCTGCTCCTGAACAGGGCATAATCAGCAAGGCAGAAAAGTGCCTCACTGGCGGGAGAGGAAGCAAAGACCTCAAGTGCCTCCTTTGCCTCCTGTACAAGACCCTGGGCGCGATTCATTGATTCTTCAATTATATTATATTTTTGGAAAAGAAAACCAAGTCTTGCCAAGCTGTCGTCACTTCTTTTATCCACACCCATGCCGGTCACTATCTCTTTCACTTCCCACTTCTCCTCTTTATTGCAGACCTGCAGGAGATATATAAGTGGCATGGTTATCTTTCCTTCTTCAAGGTCTTTGCCGGGTCTTTTGCCAAGCCTTGATTCCACAGCCATGTAATCAAGGATGTCATCCATCATCTGAAAGGCCATTCCGGTTTTCATTCCAAACCTCGACAGGGCCTCTTCATATCGTCTCTCTTTATTGCCTAGTATAGCCCCGATCCTGCACGCAGCAGAGATAAGTGTCCCTGTCTTGGCCGATATTATCTGCAGGTATTCGCCTTCCTTGATCTCCGGGTCACCGATCCTGCTCAACTGAAGCAGTTCTCCTTCCGTCATCCTGGCAGTTGCTTCTGAAAGGGCCTCCATAATCTTCTGATTCTCTTGGTGGACGGCTATCCTTAAGGCGTTGGAGTACAGGAAATCACCTACAAGTACCACTACCTGATTGCCCCAGACAGAGTGTGCCGTGGGTCTGCCCCTCCTTAGTTCTGCGCTGTCAACCACATCGTCGTGGAGTAACGATGCCGTGTGGATAGCCTCAATGACACTTGCAAGAATAATCCGGGGGTGTCCTCTGTAGTCACATAATTCTGCGCTGAGTACAAGGAAGAGCGGACGAAGTCTCTTGCCCCCGCTTCGAACAACATGGCCTCCGATGGAGGGTATCATTAGAGCTGAACTATTGAATAGATTCAGGAGTTCGGTTTCTACCTTGCCAAGTTCTCCTGAATAGGTGGAAAAGACCGTGTTTACATCACAGATTAGTTCTTGCATACCTTTTTAACAGGGGTATCTGTAAGATTTGTTACACATAGCGTAACATATAGTTGACATGATAGGGGATAATTGACTCTAAAGTCAAGGTTTTAGTCTCAACTCTGATATATCCTTTTGTTTTTCAGGTTTGTACCCGGTTGTTTGATATTAAATTGGCTGACAGGCATTCCCCCCCCTCAGTCCTGTAATTATAACACAAAAATAAACAATACCATTAATATAGTGAGAATTACGATAACACTGACCGTGGCCCAGGCGATGATATTGAAGATGCGAGAGTTGGTATAATCACCCATGATCTTTTTGTTGTTTGCCAGCTTCAGTGCATAAAACAGGACAAATGGAAGGATGAGGCCGTTAACAACAGAGGACAAGACCATAAGCGTAACAAGGGGTGCGCCGGGGATCAGAACCAGAAACGAGGCAATTATGATAATTGAGGTATAAATCCACATGAATTGGGGGGCCTCTTTAAAGGTCTTGTTGACCCCTGTCTCCCATCCCATTGCTTCGCACGTATAGTAGGCGGTTGCCAGGGGGACGATAATTGCTCCAAGCAATGAGGCATTTGCAAGGCTTACTGCAAAGATAAGGGATGAAAACCTGCCTGCAAAGGGTTTAAGTGCCATGGCTGCCTCGCTTGCCTCATTAATCCTTATGTGAGCCGGGAACAGGACGGTGGCACAGGTAACAATTATGAAGAAGGATACTATGTCCGTGATAGTGCACCCCAGCACCACATCCAGCCTCGAAGCCCCGTAGTCCTTCTTTTTTATCCCTTTTTCAGCAATGGAGGACTGGAGGTAGAACTGCATCCATGGGGTGATGGTTGTGCCGATTATGGCTATTGTCAGCATTATGTATTCAGGGTCTGTCTTGATTTCAGGCACTACCAGTCTCTTGAATACGAGGGACCAGTCCGGTTTTGCCATTATCCCTGATACCACATAGCCGATATAAATGATACATGCCAGGAGGAGAACCTTTTCAACTGTACGGTATGTACCCTTTGTGACCAGCAACCATATTGCCAGTGAGCCAAGGGGTACCATTGCATACTTGCTGAACCCAAGAATCTCCATACTTGCAGCCCAGCCGGCGAGATTGGCGATAGTTGTGCCGAGGTTTGCAATGAAAAGCCCCAACATCATGTAAAAGGTGACTTTTACCCCAAAGTTTTCCCTGATAAGATCCGAGAGCCCCTTGCCGGTAACAACGCCCATGCGGGCGATCATCTCCTGCACAACTATCAGCGAGATAGTGGTTGGAAGGAGTGTCCACAGGAGTGCATAGCCAAACCTTGCACCGGCAACAGAGTAAGTGGTAATCCCGCTGGCATCGTTATCAATGTTGGCGGTGATTATCCCGGGACCAAACACAGAGAAAAAGAGAGCTATCTTTATAAAATATCTTTTCATGTTTTGCCTGCAGCATCGTTTGTCATTAGTTCGTTCAGAAACGATTAGTGCCGGGAAAGTGCAAGGTACGGAGTGACCAGTGACTGACGACAGGTGACTGATTCAGACCTTTTTACGCTTTCGTTTTGCCTTTGGTGGCAGTATCCTGTCTATAATGTCATCCATTGTGACAATACCGAGCAGCTCATTATCATTGTCGACAACCGGTATTGCTGCGAGATTATACTTTGATATGGCTGCTGCCACTACATTTTCGTTATCCTCAGGCTTGAGGGTCTTCAGGTTTGTAACCATTAGATCCAAAAGGTTTTTTCCCGGATCTGCAAGGATGAGCTCCCTGAGGGAAAGGACTCCGATCAACTTCTCGTCGGGGTAAATTATGTATATATAATATATAGTCTCTATTTCGGCAGCGTCTCGCTTGAACCTCTCAATGGCCTCGGAGACTTTGATCTCCGGTTCATAGGCAATAAACTCATTTGTCATCAGGCCCCCTGCGGTATTCTCTTCATGTTCCAGGAGTTCCTGTATATCCTCTGCATCTTCCTGGTCAATACTTTCAAGGAGGGCCTTCATCTTTTCCGTTGGCAGATCTCCGAGGATATCCGCTGCCTCATCCGGGGGCATCTCCTCAATTATGTCCGATGCCTTTTCCGGTTCCATCTCTGTTATTATGCTCGCCTGCACATCAGGCTCAAGCTCGGAAAGGGTCTCGGCAGCGGTCTTAAGGTCAAGGTCTGTAAACAGGCTCGTTCCTTCCTCTCTGGAGACGGAGCTTATAATCTCGGCAATATCTGCGGGGTGCAGGTTGGCAAGCATTTGTCTCGGCACCGTCAGTGCAATGGTCTTGAGTTTCGGCTCAAGTGGCTGGATATAGGTCCAGCTTATCAGATTATGTGGCAATTCTATCCTGAAGAGTTTGAAAAACTCGTTTCCCTGCCGTTCAATGCCCAGCCTCCTCAGGATTCCCCTCATTCCGACGTCTACCGCTACAAGTATGGCCTTTCCCTCAAAGCCTTCAAGCTTTATATCATTCACCCTTACCACCTTTGCCCCGGTGGCATCAACTATCTGCTTGTCAAGGATATCTCTGACGGCAAGCAGGTCTTCATCCGATGGTTCATACCGGGCAAGTTCATCACTGTTTAATGTGGAGGCCATAACCCTCTTGTTAAATATACTCATTGTCTCCCATGGTACCAGGAATTTTTTTTTCTTCTTCCTTAAAACTATTAAAGACTTCATCACAGGGAGAGGCTCTCCCTTCACGATTATTATATCCCTCAGGGTGCCGAGGTTGTCCCCCTTCAAATCAAGGATCGGTTTTTTAAGGATCTCGCTTAAGAAGAGTTCACCAAAAATGGGCATTAAATCTCCTTTGGATAAAATAAATTTTACTTTAACTTTTTGTTGACGGGTATGGCAAGATGAAATATTCGCATTAAAGTTAAAGCACCGGGCTTGCCTTTTTGAGGCATGATTGATATGTTATTAACCTGGCAAACAAATACAGAGTTTTCTTGCTGGCTGAGTGGTTAGCTTTGCTGACAAATATGCCTCTCTGAATAGTTGCCAGGTTAATAACATCATGATTTTTTCCCCGTTTCCCTGGTGTTGTTTATCCTCTTTCTTTTGCTGATACCACGGTGAGAATCATCAGCGACGAAGCAATCCTGTACTGATTTTCACCGTGAATCGCCGCAGTCAACTGAAAATCCTTTAATTTTTCCGTAAATTATTGTATTATATATAATTAACTGCTAATTTGTCTTTCTTCGATTATCCGGAGAAGAACTATATCAATGGATGGAGGTTGAAGATGTTTCGTTTTTTAAAAAAGTACCATGACGATATAAAAACCGGGAATATTACCCTGACCTTTCAGCCCTGGGATACCCTCAGGGTTCTCAGAGGCAAGATATACAGGGCATATAATCTTGGTCTTCTCAGGGTGCTTGATGTAGATTTTAAGAATCTTTTGGATATAACCCCTGAGGAATTAAAGCGGTGTGGCTATAGCTCTCTTTCAGTCTTTCAGAAAGAGTTTGAGGAGATGGCTGAAAGGAGGGTTGATTTTGAGAAGGAAAGAGCTGTCAGGATAGAGGTTGAGTATATTGGCGAGGATATAGAGAACTACAAGAAGGCAATGGGTAACGTAAAGGACTCCGAGCTTTACAACCTCAAGGAAAAACTCATCATCGATGACCAGAAGAACGCAACCCCCTGGATTATAAAGACACTGAGACTTCTGAGGGAATACGATTATCTGCCTTCCAGGGACCTTGAAAAGAGGCTCAGGGTTCCTGCTGAGAGGATCAGGTATAATATGAAAAAACTTAAGGCACTTAACCTGATAACGAGCAATCAGAGGAAGGGATACGGCATTACCCCCCTTGGGGTCAAGGTGCTGAAGACTTTGAGTTCCGAAAAGAAAAAGCTTGAGTTGAAAAAATTAGAAATGATGGAGTGATGGAGTGCCCGCCATGCTTTCCCTGCAGGGAGACTTCCGGAATGCAGTATCGGTTGAAATGTTCCACGTGGAACAATGGAGATAAAGGACGGTAATTTGGGCAGGATTGTTGCTATAGCAAACCAGAAAGGCGGGGTCGGAAAGACTACAACTGCAATAAACCTTGCGGCTTCCCTTTCATTGGCAGAAAAGGATATCCTCATAATTGATGCAGACCCACAGGGGAATTCCACGAGCGGTTTCGGTATAGACCGAGACAATCTTAAGGAGACCCTCTACGATGTCCTTGTGGGCAGGGCAGGGATGGAGGAGGTAATAACCGGGACGGAGGTGGAGAAGTTAAGCATTGTCCCTTCCTCCATCGATCTCCTTGGTGTTGAGGTTGAATTTGTCGACAGGCCGGAGCGTGAGGCGGTGTTGGCAGGAGCCCTCAGGCCGATTGCAGACAGGTTTGAATATATTATAGTGGATTGTCCTCCCTCGCTTGGTCTCCTCACCCTCAATGCCCTTGTGGCTGCCGATTCTGTTCTTGTTCCGGTGCAGTGTGAGTACTATGCCCTGGAAGGGCTTGGTCTCCTTACCCGCACAATCAATCTTGTCAAGGATTCCTACAACCCGACCCTGCAGATTGAGGGTATATTGCTGACCATGTTTGATTCAAGGAACTCCCTTTCGCGTCAGGTGGCCCAGGAGGTGAAAAAGCACTTCGGAGATGTGGTTTATTCCACGGTTATACCAAGGAATGTTACACTTAGTGAGGCCCCGGGCTTTGGCAAGCCCGTAATGCTCTATGATGCCCGTTCAAGGGGTGCTCAGAGCTATTTACAACTTGCAAAGGAGATTTTAAGTGAAGGATGCACTCGGTAGAGGTCTTGACGCACTGATTCCTGACCGCCAGCAGGGTGTTCAGGAGATAGAGATAAAAAAAATAAAGCCCAACCCTGAACAACCAAGAAAGATCTTTGACGATCAGGCCCTCAGGGAGCTGACAGCATCAATAAAAGAGAAGGGTATCCTCCAGCCTGTCATGGTCAGAAAGGCTGAGAACGGCGGATATTACCTTATAGCAGGTGAGAGAAGGTGGAGGGCTGCGGCCCTGTCAGGCCTGAAGAAGATCCCTGCCTTGATTAAGGACAGCGGGCCTGGAGAATCCCTTGAGCTTGCACTTATTGAGAATATCCAGCGTGATGACCTCAATCCGATAGAGACGGCAGATGCCTTTCACAGACTGATAGAGGAGCACAAGTATACCCAGGAAGATCTCTCTAAAAAGGTGGGAAAGGAGAGGGCAACGATTGCAAACTACCTGAGACTTCTGAGGCTTCCTCCGGAAGTAAAAGGGCTGATTAATGACGGCAGACTCAGCATGGGCCATGCAAAGGCCATGGTGTCGTTACCCACAAAAAAGTCACAGATGGAGGTTTCACGGGCAGTAGTAAAGAAGAGGCTCAGTGTGAGAGAGACAGAGGCCCTCTGCAAGCGTCTCCTGGAGACCTCTTCAGGAGGGACTAAGAAGCAGAAGGCAAAAGACCCTGATATTGCAGCCCTTGAAGAGCGTCTTAAACGGTCAATGGGGACGAAGGTTAGTATAAAGCACCGGGGCAAGGCAGGTAAGATAGAGATAGAGTACTACAGCCTTGATGAGCTTGACAGGCTCCTTGAAATCCTGAGAGCTTAGTTCAAATATATCCACAGATTACACAGGACTTCACATAAAAAATTTTCGTAATGTCATTGCAGGGATCGTCAGCAACGAAGCAATCCTGCACTGCTTTTCACCGTGAATCACTGTAGCGATATTGAATTTTTTGACTTCTTAATGCTAACATCATAAGAGTCGGCAAAAAAAACAACCCGGATCACATTCCCCGGGTATACGAAAGTATCTCTGTTTAACAGTACATGACATATAGAATGATAGGAAATAACAATGACAGATTCTCCACTATCTCCTGATTTTCCCCTCTGCAAACAGAGGGAATCTGCATTTCCCGAGGGGCTGGATGTCATCTTTTGCCCTTCGACAGTGGCGGTTATCGGTGCATCAAACCGTCCGGAAAGTGTGGGTCTTGCTGTTTTTAAAAACCTTCTTCAGGGAAACTTTTCCGGTATTCTCTATCCCGTAAACCTGAAAGCGAAATCGGTTTGCGGGGTGAGGGCCTATCCTTCAATCTCTGATATACCTGACCCGGTAGACCTGGCAGTTATTATTGTTCCGGCTGCATCCACTCCGGCAGTGGCCAGGGAGGCGGCAAAAAAGGGGGTAAAAGGCATTATCGTGATTTCAGCCGGGTTCAGGGAAACCGGTCCGGCAGGGGCGGAAATAGAGCAAGAACTCCTGTCCGTCTGTCAGGAAAACAATATCAGGCTTGTGGGCCCCAATTGCCTTGGGGTAATCAATACAGACGGTCCTGTGAGTCTCAATGCCAGTTTTGCCAGGCAAAAGGCCCATCCCGGGAACATTGCCTTTATCAGTCAGTCCGGCGCCCTGTGCACAGCGGTTCTGGACTTTGCAGCCAAGAGAAATATGGGTTTTTCAAAGTTTATCTCCGTGGGCAACAAGGCCGATGTGGACGAGCTGGCCTTGATCCGTTACCTCCATGCAGACCCCCTGACAAAAGTCATCATGCTATACGTGGAGGAACTGCGCCACGGCTTTGAGTTTATAAAAACGGTGCGTGAGATTACCGGAGG